>Ga0210383_10003450_pt1 | contig 14133 bp, 9 predicted proteins | sample IncBWC14OmetaG_FD_160072 | JGI IMG/M metagenome (GOLD analysis project Ga0210383, IMG submission 160072) | Forest soil microbial communities from Barre Woods Harvard Forest LTER site, Petersham, Massachusetts, United States - Inc-BW-C-14-O ...
CGCGACCCGTCCGCCTTCCCCGACCCCGACCGGTTCGACATCAGCCGCGACCCCAACTCGCACCTCAGCTTCTCCGCCGGAGGACACTTCTGCCTGGGCGCCCCCATCGCCAGGATGCACGGCGAAGTCGCCCTGAGCACCCTGTTCACCCTGCTGGCTGGGCTGGCCGCCCTTACCCCGCCCGACACCACTGCCAGCGTCCCCACACGCCAGATCGACCACTTCACCGTCACCTGGCAGCACAACGCCCGCGACGCGACAGGTGGATGAGGGATGCTGGCCGGGGGGCGCTGCTCGCCTACAGCGACGACGATTCTGTCGTCGCACCGGCTGGTAACGCGCGTGACCCAGTAGTCCTGCGCGCACGAGGGATCGCCAGCTGACCTAGGTATGCGGCTCGGCGGCTTGCTGGCCGAGGTCACTGGGCTTTCGGATGAGTACTGGCGGAACCGGGAGGCGACCCGCGACGCGATCAGCCAGGTGAGCGCGCTACACGAGCACTTGGCGTCCGGAGACACGTGCAGTCGGCGATTTACCAGGAACTGGCGTTGCCGTCGCATGCGCGAAGGGTCGCTGTCCGAGAGGGAGCTGAACTCCCATGTCTGTGACCTGCTGATTTGCGCACCAACCTGATCTTGGAAACGAACAGCCGCAGGTCAAGGCCATGGATTTGTGTCCGAGGGGCGTTTGCACCAAAAAGCCAACACGCCGCGCCGCTCCTGACCAGCGAGTTTGCGCTTGACGCTCTGGTCGGCACGCGCTCGGGCGGTCGCGGGTGGCCGAGCAACCGATAGTTCCGGCGGAGTCCCGCGATACGCCTCAAACTCCACAAGCGCCAGCTGCCCGGTACACCCCTGGCTGAGACTCGCGAGTCCACCCCGTACGGCCTGGCCACGAACGTCCAGCGCCAGGACCAGTTCTGGATCAAGAGCCAGCCGTACTCGCTGCACGAAGTGCTGGCGAACGGCGAGTCAGCGGATCAGTTCGTCGGCGGGACCGTCTACCAGGCTTTCCTGAGCGGCACCAACTACCACCGGTGGCACAGCCCGGTAGCCGGGACGATCGTGCGGGCCTTCGTCCAGGAAGGCACCTACTATTCCGAAGCCGACTCTGAAGGGGCCGACGCAGCCGAACCCCAGTACTCGCGGTTGTACCTGGCACAGGTAGCGACGGGCGGTCATCCTCATCGAGGCCGACAACCCCGTCATCGGTCTGACGGCCTTCGTGCCGGTCGGGCTGTGCGAGGTTTCGTCCTGCATGATCCACCCGAAAATCCAGCCCTGCTACCACGTCGCCAAGGGTGAGGAACTCGGTTACTTCCAGTTCGGCGGCTCGACTCACTGTCTCGTCTTCCGGCCGGGCGCGATCGCCGGTTTCTCTCGACGGCGATCCCGCAGCCGCATGAGCCGCATCCTCCGCTAGTACGGGTTCGCTCTCAGCTCGCCACCGCAGCGTCAGCGTGAACCCGCATATTTCACACGCTTGGCGGCGCACAGGTGAAGGCTGCGGTGATGGAGGACCGGGGCCGTTCAAGACCGAGGGATCCAGCATCAGGTTGGCCGCTTCCTCAGCCTGGACGAGCATGGACTCAGGCAGCGGACCGCCGAACGTGGTTGCCGTCGCCACGTCGGAGGTGTCGCGGCCCCGGCCGACACCACACGGCCTTTGCTGCGGACGCCGGTTATCCCCTGGTGAGCAGGGCGTCGATGGAGGCGACAGCCACAGCGTCCTGAGCGACAGCCGCAAGGCGCGGGTCCACCGTGACCAGAGCGTCGGCCTGCAGCCGGGTGATCGCGAGGTACTCGGCGTCCCGGAGTGCGTCCCAGTCGTGCTGGCGGGCGATCTGCCAGGCGGTGCGGCGCGAGACCCGGTCACCGAGCAGCCGTATCTTTATCTCGGTCATGCGCTCGTGGGCTTGCAGGGCTGCCGCTTCGGTGCGCCTTCCTGCCCGGACGCCGTGCAGCAGAAGCACCAGCCCCTCTGAGCGGATCGAGTTCGGCGCGACCAGCTGATGTCCCGGGGCGCGGTGCGGCCCGATGTCCGCCAGGTAAAGCAAGGTCGGTGCGTCGATCACGTAGCGAGCCATCGAGCCAGCGTAGCGGGATCAGTGCGCAATTTCTTTCAACGGAGACAAGAACCCGCAGGTCACCGCTTTCTGCGGAGCCGAAGTGCGCCAACGTGGCCCCAGTCAGGAACCGCCGCACCCAGCGATGGAGAGAAGGTCTGGCAGACCGTCCGTGCCAACGAGGGACATGCACGGAAGGGTAATGGGGCGGAGGGTGAGGTCGAGTTTCCCGGGGCCTCTTCGGGAAAAACGGAGAGGCCCCGGAGAGGCCCCGGGGGGGGGGACTATTGAGCGTTGGCGTGGATACGGTAGATCTGGCTCTGGTCATCCGTGCCGGTTACGCCGACGGAGCAGGTCAGGCTACTTTGCAGTGCCGCCAGGGCGGTCTCTAGAACCTGCGGCCTTATCGCAGGCAGCGCGGTGAACCATACTTGCTTGAACGAGCCTCCCGTATCGGTCATTTTGACCCAGATCGTCTCGTCTTCTCCAGGGCCCGCACTTTCGATACGGCAGTCATACCACTGCAGATCGGATACGTTTACCCTCGCGGTTATGTTGCTGACATCTGGCATTACGCACGGCTCCTTGCTTGGAGATTTGTCGAGGCAGGCCAAGCTGCCGGAAACAGCGATGAATACGAGAGCTGCTCGGCTGCTTAAGACGCCTGTCGGCTAGTTATCGGATTGACGGCGGCGCTATTGGCCGAAATCTCTGAGACCAAAAGCGGAGGCGGGCTCGGCCGGGGCCGGCCAACCAGTTCGTGAGCGCCAGCGCGGCGCGCCGGAGGAAGAGTCAGATGGAGGCGACCTGCTGGTAGACGGCCACGTCCTGGATGTTCCACGCACGGCTGTCGCCGCGCGGATAGGTGCGCGGACCTTACGACGCGGCGCTACCGGCATCCTCCGTAGGGTTCCGACGGGCTGACCGGGAGGCTTCTTGCGGAACACGGCCGGCACACGATGTTCGCTCCGCCACCGCTTGTGAAGATCGCACGCCAGTCGTCGGCGGACGGTCCCAGGCTGATCACCTCCAAGGTGGGCTCTGTCACTGTTAACCTCCATTAGCCCCTTGTCCAGGCGAAGAGTGTGCGGGACCGCGCCGTTCTCAAGTGACACCGATTGCTCCTCGTCGGCCAAAGTGCGGACGAATGGCTTGCCGTTGGTGTGCACGGCGTCTAGGCCTTTGCGTGGGCCAGCGGGCGGGATCCCCAGTCGGGGAATTCCTCGCTGCCTAGGGTGCCGGCCAGGAGGCGCAGGTCTGAGCCGGTTAGCCGCACGGTGTAGAGGTGCTGCTTGCCGGTGCTGGCCAGGAACAGGCGGAGCACGATTTTGGTGCCGTCGGGCGACCACGCGGGCTCGCTGGCGAAGTAACCGCCGCTGATGTCAAGGTTTATCTGGTGAAGGCCGGTGCCGTCCGGGTGGACGATGAACAGCTTTTGCTTGTTGTTGCTGAACAGGATCCATTTCCCGTCGGGGGACCAGCTTCCCGAGTCTTCGGCGAAGCCGGGTGCCGTGATCCGGCGCAGGCCACTGCCGTCAGTGTTTACGACGAACAGGGTGCCGGTCTCGCTGTCGGGGTTGATGATCCGGAGGAACACGATCCTGCCGCCGTTGGGCGAATAGTCGCCGGGAATGTCATGGTTACCGTTCGGATTGGCCGTGACGCGGACCAGGCCGCCACCGTCTGCCGAACGCACGGTGAAGACTCCGGCTGGCCGGTTCGGGTTGGTATCGTCCCATCCTTCGCAGGCCAGCCGGGCACCGTTCGGTGACCAGGCCCAGCAGCCCAGGTTCAGGGTGTGATCGGGGTTTTCCAGCAGCGTGAACCCTGACCCGTTCGGGCGGACCGTGGCGGGCCTGACCAGGCCGCCCGGATCGGCGAGGCAGACCAGGATCCTGGCGCCGTCCGGGGACCAGCGCGGGCATTCGGCCGCGCCGGGTAGGACCTGGGCCTGATTTGTCCCGTCCGGGTTGGCGGTGAAGATCTGGAAGTCACCAAGAGCAGTGCTGTACCTGCCGAACACGATCTGGCCGTTCGCGCCCGGTGCCTTCGCCTGGGCAGGCGCGGTGGCCGCGACGATGCCGAGCATCGCCGCCGCCAGGATAGTGACCAGTGTGATCAATCGCCGCAAAGCGGCCACCCCCTTCGGACGTAATGGCCTCTCGCGTTCCGTGACCGCCGAGTAGGCGGATTTCCCTGGTGGTCTGCGGGAAGCCGACGCCGGAACTGTGGCATGGCGGCCTCAACAAAACCTCTCGTCAGGCCTTCGCTGCACCTTGGCGCAGCGTGTTAACGTCGGAGTCGGCGGGGGGATGACGCATGGAGTTCCGGCTTCTGGGGCCGCTGGAGGTCCGCAGCGACGGCGAGCTGATCGTCCTGGCTGGCCCGAAACAGCGCGCGATCCTCACCATCCTGCTGCTGGACGCGAACCAGGTCGTTCCGCGTGCCCGCCTGCTGGCAGAGGTCTGGGGAGAGCGGGCGCCCGGGAGTGAGCACAGCCTGGATGTGCACATCTCGCGGTTGCGCAAGGCCCTGGCCCCGGGCGGCGAGGGCAATGCCCTTATACGGCGCGGCCGGGGCTACCTCCTGTGCGTCGAGGAGGGGGCGCTTGACCTGGTCCGCTTCGAACAGCGGATAACGGCGGGCCAGCAGGCCCTGGCGGAAGAACGCCCCGAGGCGGCAGTCGGTCTCCTGAATGACGGCCTCGGTCTATGGCGGGGAGAACCGCTGGCAGAGTTCGCGGATCAAGCCTTCGCGGCCGCCGAACTCGGCCGGCTGAAGGAGCGTCGGCTGGCCGCGCTGGAAGCCCGGGTCGAGGCGGACCTTGCCCTCGGGCACGAGGCCACTGTCATCGGCGATCTGGAATCGCTGGTCAATGAGAATCCGTATCGAGAGCGGTTCCGCGCTCAGCTGATGCTGGCGCTTTACCGGGCCGGCCGGCAGGCCGAGGCGCTGGCGGTCTACGCGGACACGCGCCGCCTGCTCATCGACGAACTGGGGATAGAGCCGGGCGAGCAACTACGCGAACTGCACGGTGCGATGCTCGCTCAAGATCCGGGGCTGCGGCCCGCCGGGTCGGCCTGGAACGAATCGGCCGGGACTGGCCCGCCGAAGGTTATGCCGCCGGGAACGCCGCGGCGGCCCGGCTGGCGGCGCCTGGCGCGGCTGTCCGCGGCCGGGCTCGTGACTGCAGTGGCTGCCGTGGCCGCTCTGGCCGGGACGCTGATCCCCGGGAATCCGAACCCGGGGGCGGGGCCGGGGACGATCCAGCCCGGATCGGTGGCGTTCATCGACGCGCAGTCCGGACGGCTGGTCGGGGACGTGCCAGCCGGGCCGAGTGTCGGGTTTGTCCGCACCGGGCTGGGCTCGGTCTGGGAGATGGAAGACAGCGGAGTACTGCTGCAGATCGATCTCCGGACCCGCCATATCACCAACTCGATCGCGGTGGGTGTCAATCCAGGCGATGTCGCCGTCGGGGCGGGAGCCGTATGGATAACGGACAAGAATTCCCAGACACTGTCTCGGATCAGCCCCCAGTACGGTGAGATCACCCGGATCCCGCTGCCAGCTCAAGGCCTGTCCAGGCCCGGCGTCGGGGGAGGCGTCGCGATCGGCGCCGGCTCGGTCGGGGTGTCACAACGACCGTCCCGGATCGCGCGGATCGACCCCGCCAGCGGCCGGGTCGAATCCACCGTCCCGGTGCCAGACGCCAGCGAAGTCGCGTTTGGTGACGGAGCGATCTGGGTCGCGTCCGGTGATATCGGCACGCTGACGAAGGTTGACCCGCGAACCGGCGCGGTCATCGCGACAGCCCGGATCGGCTCGTGGATCTGCTGTATCGCGGTAGGCGGCGGTTACGTCTGGGCCGCGAACGACACCGGCATCTGGAAGCTCGCGTCCGACGGCAGAGTGCTCGGCACGCTTCCTACCCCTTCGCAGACTGCCAACATCTACTTCGGTGACGGAGCCTTGTGGGTCGCCGCCGATGTCGCCGGGACGGTCCTGCGCATCGACCCGCGCACCGACACGGCCAGGCGATACCGCATCGGCCACCTGCTGACCGGCATCGGCGTCCAGGGCAGCACGGTCGTCGTCTCCGTCCACCCGACCGGCAGCGACCTGCTCGCCCATTTGAGCGGGCCGGTCCTGGAGGTCCACAACAGCACCTGGTTCGCCGATACGGACCCGGCGACCGCCGCGGCGCCAGGCACGCCAAACCAGCCCTGGGAACAGCAGCTTCAGTACGCCACCTGCGAGCCGCTGCTGGGCTATCCCGACGCGCCCGCCCCGGCAGGGTGGCAACTTGTCCCCGAGGCCGCCGTGGCCTGGCCGGCGGTGTCACCGGACGGCCGCACCTACATATTCAAGATCAGGTCCGGCTTGCGGTTCTCGCCGCCCTCGGACCAGCCGGTGACCGCGGCTACGTTCAAGTACACAATCGAGCGGGCCTTGTCACCTGCCCTCGGGCCCGGTGCGCCCGCTGTATCCGTCGCCTCCGACATCGCCGGCGTCCCCGCGTACCGGGCTGGATCATCCGATCACATCTGGGGAATCCAGGCCGTCGACGACACCCTCAGGATCACCCTGGCGCACCCGGCGGCCGACTTCCCCGAGCGGATCGCGCTGTCATACTTCTGCCCCGTGCCCACCGGCACCCCAGCCGTCCCGAACGGACTCGATGACCCCATCCCTTCGGCCGGGCCCTACTACCTGAGCGGCAACCTCGGCGGTGACGTCGCGGTCCTCCGGCGCAACCCCAACTACCACGGCAGCCGCCCCCGCCTGCTTTCCGCCATTGTCTACCGCGAACAACCGCGGGGCAGCCAGGCGGTGGCTGACATCGAAGCCGGAAACGCCGACTACGTAGCCGACCAGGATCCCGCCCTGGCTCCCGGAGCCGCGGTCGCACGCGAATTCAGCCAGCCGGCCGCGGGGCACCCTCACCGCTACTTCGCCACGCCGCTCCTCGCGACTGACGAGCTGGCGTTTGACACCAAGCACGGCCTGTTCGCTGACGCCCGGATGCGCCAGGCCGTTAACTACGCGCTCGACCGGCCTGCTCTCGCTGCGGCGCTTGGCGACCTCGCCGCCGCCAACTACCTGCCGCCCGGCCTGCCGGGCTCCCTCGCGCGGCATGTCTACCCGCTCAGCGGACCCGACCTCGCGCGGGCTCGCGCGCTGGCAGGACCACACGGCGGACACGCCGTCCTTGCCGTCTGCAGCGACCCGGGCTGTACCGAACTCGGCCAGATCATCCGGGCCGACCTGGCCCGCATCGGAATACGCGTACAGCTGCGGCCGTACGCGGGGGCGATCGGATCGGCAACCACAATGAGCGGGGCCGACATCGTCCTCGCCCGGGCCGTCGCTCCCTACCCCGACCCGGCCGCCTTCCTCAAGACCGCCCTCGGCGGCAGGTCCGGCCAGGACAGCCTGGCCAAACTCTCGGGTCTCGACCGCGATCAGCGGGTCAGCTCCGCGAGCCAGCTCGAGCTCCAGCTGATGCGCGGCCCAGCGCCGCTAGCCGCCATCGGCACTCCCGTCATCCCCGAATTCTTCTCCGCCCGAGTCAGGTGCCACGTCTTCCAGCCCCTCGAATTCGGCGCTGACCTCGGCAGCCTCTGCCTTGGCTGACCACTAACCCGTTCAGTGTCCATTCCCGCCGAACTTCATCGATCGTCGGGCTAGTTTGCGCGGTCCACCATGGATCAACCGAACACTCCAAGAGGTCCGAGGGGGCTGCACAAAATGCCCATCCTTCCTGCGCGCGGAGTTCACGGTGGGCAGTGACGCACAATGACCTTGCTGCCGTTAGCCGGGTACTTCGGATGCGCGGTCCGCGGCAGCATGCCTGAGACGTGGCGCGGCCGCCGCGCAGTGGCCGTCCCGCTTTCATCGGGCACGCTGGAACTCGGCTATGCGGTCAAGCCAGTCGCCGAGCAGGGCCCGTTCGGCAGCGGTAAGCGCCGTGAGGTTGGGGAGCGCGGCGCGCAAGGTCACTGCCGCGGCCGCCGGTCCCGTAATGGCGGCGGTCCTCGCGTCGGTGAGTATGACCGCGCAGACCGATTCCCACGCCGTGTCCGCGAGCGTGTCGTCGCACTCGTCCTCGGCTTGGTCGATAAGAGTAAAGACGACGCCGGTGCCGGCCGCGCTTATCAGGTCGACCGCCCGTCGCTCGGTCACGCGCAGCCGTCCCGCCTCGGCGACCCCGTGTACCCGTGCCTGCAGGACCCCGGTCCCAGCCGCGGCGGCGGCCCGGCCCCGAGAGAAGACAGAACTTGACGGTGATACGAGCGGACCGGAAGTACAGCCTCGGTCAGAGCAGGTCATGCACTGCCCGGGTCAGGCGCGAGCAATTGCCTGATGCGGACCGGCCCGCTGGAGTCGTTACCGTTCCGCGACCTGAAGCCGACTTGAACCCCCATGATCCTGACCTGCGGGAACCAGCAACATCCGACACTGCCCAGGCCCTGCCCAATGACATATTCACAGGTCAGATCATGATCACGATGTGTCCCGAGGCCCGAGGCCTACCAATTGCGCATGCTATCGATATCTCCCTGACCACGGCATTTGCGCTCAATAGTGCCCGATGATGGCGGCGGATCGGATCATCAAGTGGTCTACCACGGGGCGCGGTCGGCGTCGCAGCGGTCGCCGCGGCGGCGTCGTACGAGAATGCCTACGCGCTACTGCGGGCGCGGGATCATGGCAGCGAAGGCTCCGACAAGCGCATCAAGGGACACTTCGATGGACACAGCAAAGGCAACCGTCGCGTGGCTGCCCGTCACGCAGAAAGAAGCAGACCCCGAGGCTAAGACGGCTGGCCTGGGGTCTGAGCGGGGAACCGACGCGACTACGGTGTGCTGACGGACGCGCGGCGCCGGACGACGCGCAGGTCGCGACGGGCAAGTACGGCTGCGGCGACGGTGATCACGGCAAGCACGGCGACGATCCACCATTCGGCCGTACCGTTCCCGCCATCGGGGTCGAACCCGAACAGGCCCTCGATCCATGTCGGCCAGAGGGCCGTCACGATCGTCGCCGTCCCCAGAAGGGCTGAGAGAACAATTTCGATCCGCGCCCTTAGCACCACAGACACCTCTTTCGATTGGCAGGTTGCGACTACTCGGACGATGGTTCACGTGCGGACGTACTCCGGACGTAGGGGACGGCCACCCCAGTGAAGCTGCTGCCCAGGGCCGCGAATGATGTGATCGTCAGCATCGCTTCGCGATTCTCCCGCCGTGTCTCCGGTCAATTCTGGACGCAGCACTGCAGACCCCGCGCGTCAGTCTTTTCGCGCCCGCGCCTGCTGGGCACGCTCAAGCACGGCAGACAGCCGCAGGAGCACTTGCTCCAGCTGGGCCTGAACCTGGCCCGCCAGCTCCACCGCGGGGGCGTTCGGCGGCGCCGACCCGACCACTTCGCGCAGGCTCACCAGGCGGATGTCCAGGGCAGCTCGAGGGACGAAGATGGAGCGCTTGCCGCCACCGTCCGCGACCAGGTCCGCCTCTACCGCCTCCAGCTCCTGCCTCAGCTGGAGATCGGACTCGCTTTCTCCCAGCTCCGAGCGCGCCCGCCGCGCTCGGTTCACGCCGTCGTACAGATCGGACAGCAGGCCCCAGAGCCGCAGATCCAGCTCGTACTGGACGGCGACCTGCTCCGGCGTGTAGCGGCTGCGCGGATCGGCGGCGATCTCGAACCCAGCCTCAGCCGCCTGTCCGCCCAGCTCTACGCGCACCGTATAGCGACCTGGTGCCACCGTTGGACCCAGGTTAGCGGCGGCGTCCTCGTCCTCCGGCGGATCGATCTCGATCTGGGTGCCGCGCCCGTGCCGACCGTCCCAGACGAAGCGGTTCAGACCCTCCCGGCGGTTCGGCACCGGGTCCTTGGGCTTGCCCTTTTCCGGCTTGCGATCCTCGTCTCCCGGCCGCGCTGTCAGCGTCCGGACCTCCCGGCCGACGGCGTCGCGGAACGTGAGCCGCAGCTCGCTGTCGCCGGGGTCCTTAAGCCTGTACAGCATCGCCACCCCGTCGGTTGGGTTCCGGCCTACTCCCACAGGCACGTTCACGGTCTCGGTCCGGCCTGGGAGCTGGCGCTTGTCATAGGCAACCACTACCGGTCCCAGCAGGGAGTAGGAGTGGCGCGCCTCGCCCTTCGCGGGAAACCCCCGGTCGGTGATCCAGCGGACCTGCCGGCGGGGCTGGTACAGGTGCAGAGGCGCCTCGTCCAGCTCGTGCCGGTGTTCCCGCAACGCGGGCAGGTCCTCTAGGACCCAGATCGACCGGCCATGGGTGGCCACCACCAGGTCATCGCCCTTGAAGACGAAGTCGTGTACCGGAACCCGCGGCAGCTCGCCGCGGCAGCGCTGCCAGCTTGTCCCGTCGTCGAAGGAAACCAGCAGGCCCAACTCGGTGCCGCACAGCAGCAGGCCGCGCCGGGCCGGATCCTCGCGCAACACGTGACAGTACTCGTCCTCCTCCAAGCCTTGGTCCAGCCGCTCCCAGCTGGCGCCGAAGTCCCGCGTCCGCCACAGGTAGGGGTGGAAGTCGTCCAGCTTGTGGGCCTCGGCCGCCACGTAGACGGTACCGGCCTCGTGAGACGAGGCCTCGATCATGCGCACCGTCGCCCAGCGGGGCAGGTCGGGCGGGGTGATTTCGGTCCAGGACCGGCCGCCGTCGCGGGTCATGTGGAGTCGGCCATCGTCGGTCCCGGCCCAAAGCTGGCCCGGCGCCAGCGGCGATTCAGCCAGCGCGAAGATGGTGCAGTAGTACTCCGCGCCGCTGTTGTCGGGGGTGAGCCCGCCTGAGGAGCGAAGTTTCTCGGCGTCGTCGCGGGTCAGGTCGGGACTGATTGGTTCCCAGGTCTGGCCTTCGTCGGTGGACCGGAAGACGCGGTTGCCGGCCTGGTAGAGGATGCTGGGGTCGTGCGGGGACAGGAGGATCGGCGAGGTCCAGTTGAAGCGGTAGCGGGCTTCGCCTGCCATCGCCGTCTCGTCCGGCCAGACCATGATCGGACGGCTCTCGCCGGTGCTCTGATCATGGCGCGTGATCAGGCCCTTGTAGTCGCCGGCGAAGATGACGTCGGGGTTATCCGGCCGAACCGCGATGTAGCCGCTCTCGCCGCCACCCACATGGGTGGTGTCCAGCTGGGTGATGGCCCCCCAGCGGGAGTGGCTGGGGAGGGCGATGGTCGTATTGTCCTGCTGGGCCGCGTAGATGCGGTAAGGCTCGCGCGTGTCGGTAGTGACGTGGTATAGCTCGGCGGTGGGCTGGTTGTAGAGCGAAGACCAGCTCTCGCCGCCGTCCATGCTCACGCTTGCACCGCCGTCGTCCCCCAGGATCATGCGCTGGGGGTCGGCGGGGTCTATCCACAGGTCGTGGCAGTCGCCGTGCTGGACTGGGAAGACGGAGAATACCTTGCCCGCGTCCGATGAGCGCCAGCACTCCACGTTGAGCGCCCACACCGTCTCCTGGTCGACGGGGTCGGCGATGACGCGGCTGTAGTACCAGGCCCGCTGGCGCAGATCTGCCTGCTCGGAGAGACGCTCCCAGTGTTCCCCGTAGTCGTCGGAGCGGAGGACAGCGCCGTCCTCGGCCTCGACGATGCACCAGACCCGGCCCGGCCGGGCCCCGGAGGCGGTCACTCCGGCCCGGCCCATGACTCCCTTGGGCATGCCCGGCCGTCGACTCAGGTCGTCCCAAGTATCGCCGCCATCAACGGACCGCCACAGGCCACTTCCCGGTCCGCCGCTGTCCAGGTGCCATGGCAGTCGGCGCCCCTGCCACAAAGTCGCATAGAGGATCCGCGGGTGCCGGGGGTCCATGCATAGGTCCGCCGCCCCCGCGTCCTCGCCACGGTGCAAGACCAGCTCCCAGCTGGCGCCGCCGTCGCAGGTGCGGTAGACGCCGCGCTCGGGATTAGGCCCGTGGGCGTGGCCGAGGGCGGCGATGTACGCGATGTCAGGGTCGGTCGGATCGACGAGCACTCTGGAGATGTGGCGGGTCGCCTCCAGACCCAGATGGGTCCAAGTCAGCCCCCCGTTCACCGACCGGTAGACGCCGTCGCCGGATGAGGCGTTGTTGCGGATGGTGCTTTCCCCCATACCCGCGTAGATCACGCTCGGGTCGGAGGGGGCCAGAGCGACCGCGCCCACAGCCGCCCGGTGGAAGAACCCGTCGGACAGGTTGCGCCAGGTGATGCCCGCGTCAGTCGTGCACCAGACACCACCGCCGGTCGAGCCGAAGTAAAAGGTAGACCGCTCCTTGGGATGACCCGCAACTGCAACCACCCGTCCGCCACGGTGAGGCCCGACCAGACGCCACGACAGTTGATCCAGGAATTCACCCACTTGGACAGAGTAACGGGGATGCCTAGTTGTGAGGCTGGTGATGTTTACCATCCGGCAGCCAGTCCTTCGGCCGCTGGCTGATCAGATGCGTGGGCGGATGCCACGCCACCACCAGGGCACGCCCGTTCCAGGCCGCTGGCCAGCGCTGCCATAGTGTCCGGCTTGTGTAGGGCCGGGTCGGTCACCGCGGCGATGCGGTCGAGCGCGCTGTCGCCTGGGAGGAAGCCCGCACACCACCTGGCAGCCGACCTGGCACAGGCCATGGCCGCCACCGGCACAGCCGAACCCGACCTTGCCGCAGCACTCGCTGTCGCCGCCTGGCGCACCATCCACCTGCTGGCCATCCGCGCCATCCTCGCCGGCGAAGACCCGCAACGGTTGCGGCACGGTACCCAGGCCGGATCCGCTCGGCGCTCAGCGCGGTCGACCAGATGACGGCATAAACCGCGTTGGGGGCCTCCTCTTTCACCCCGGTCACGGCTCAAGGGTTAGCGTCCAGCCGCAGCCGCGCAGATCCGCCGCCACAGCGTGTGGTCGGTTCCCACGTCGAACCACTCCCGATCCGCGCTAAATCGGCGTTATACGGGCGATCGAAGATCAGATCACTACCCTTCGGGGGTATAACGCCAGATACACGGGTGATCCTCGCTCGATTTTTCGGAAAGCTAAGTGGAGATGATCACCCGTGTATTAAGCGATAGGCGCGCCTCAATGTCGTCAGCCGCCGGACCGACGAAATCGCAGCATGCGCAAGGGTTAGTGTCCGATAGGGGACTTGAATCCGGATGCCGGTGCGACCTGCGGATTCGTCGTCGCGGACGGCGCTAGAGGCGAATAAGTGCAGGTCAGAGACATGCGACTGTGTCCGAGGGGCGTCTGCATCAAAAAGCTAATACGCCCCACTCCTGACCAGCGAGTCCTGACCAGCGAGTTCGCGCTCGACGCTCTGGCGGGTGCGCGGTGACCGGAGTGGACAGGCTCGCCCGATAGTCAATCGCCATTCGGCTCGTCTGGCCCGACGGCGCGGTACGGCCCGAGACGATGCCAGAACCAACAGCTCCATGTCTAGGTCGCGGCGCGCAATGCCGTGAACCTTTCTTCCGCCTCGTCGATAGTGGCGAGCTGGGCGATGATCTCCCCGGGTGATGACTCGCCGACCACTTTCTGCAGGAGTGGCGTCCGGTCGAGGACGGCATCACGCATGACGCGCAGCGGCGCGGGCGCGTGATGGAAGACCTTGCCGAGAATGAACGCTTGCTGGACCTGGCGGGCGGTGTGCGGCTTGCGCGGCGTCTCGAACGCGTCCAGAGCGGCGCGGACGGCCGCGTAGTCCAATAGGTCGACGCCGGCGAGCTGCCGGCCGAGGAAGTAACCGTCTTCGGTCGCCATCCCGGCGCCGTACGCGGCGTACGGCGAGGTGGGGTGGGCGGCGTCGCCAACAATGGTTGCCCGGCCTTTGGACCACTGCTTGAGCGGCTTGCGGTCGCGCAGCACCCAGCGCTGCACGTTCGCTGCGTGCGTGGCGGCGATGAGCTGCGGCAGCGGTGCGGGGAATTCCGCGCCGATGGCGGTGGCGGCCGCGTGCAGGTCACCAGTGAACGGCTGGGCAGCGTCGTAGGCGCTGAGCACCCACCACTGGAAGCCATCGCGGCCCTTACTGCGAATCGCGGTCCAGCTGCCCTGGACGGTGCGGCTGTGATGGAGGACCGCCAGA
>Ga0210383_10003455_pt1 | contig 14129 bp, 8 predicted proteins | sample IncBWC14OmetaG_FD_160072 | JGI IMG/M metagenome (GOLD analysis project Ga0210383, IMG submission 160072) | Forest soil microbial communities from Barre Woods Harvard Forest LTER site, Petersham, Massachusetts, United States - Inc-BW-C-14-O ...
CGGGAGCGTTATCTGTGATGGTCAAAGTTCCGTTTCTTGTGCCGCTCGTGCTCGGATCGAAAAATACTCCGATGGAACAACTCGCACCAACCGCGAGAGAATTTCCGCAGGCGCTTAACTGACTGAAGTCCGAAGACGGACTCGCCACCACGCTGCCAATCGTCAGCGGTCCGGGCCCATTATTCTTGAGCTGAACATTCTGGTTGAGCCCGGAAGTGCCCACGTATTGACCAGGAAAGGTCACGCTTGACGGTGTGATAGTGACCATAAAGGAGGCGCCGGTGCCAGTTAGAGCTACAGTCTGTGTGCCGCCAGGGGCGGTGTCGGTAACGACGAGCGACGCGCTATCGCTGCCCAAAGCGGTTGGAGTAAAGGTTACGTTAATGGTGCAACTGCTGTTCGCCACCAGAGACGATGGACAATTATTAGTTTGCGCAAAATCCGAACTATTCGCACCGCCGATTTGGATTGAGGAGATGTTGAACGGCAGGTTGCCGATGTTAGTGAGAGTCGCCACTTGTGGACTGCTGGTGATTCCGACTGTCTCATTGCCGAAGGCCATGCTTGCAGGAGCAAGCTTTGCGAACGGCTCGCGGCTGATTTCAAACGCCACGCCACAGCCATAGCCGTTGACACACCCGGTCCCTCCGCCTGCCGAAGTCGTCCCGTAGAGATGTCCGCTCTGATCGAAAGTCACGCCCGAGTGGGGTTCATTGGCTTCGTCGCCGTCTGCACCCCCCTGGAAGCTGTAGAGAATTGTCTCTGCCCACCCCCCGCTCCCGTTGGGACTGAGCTCGAAAACTGTGCCACAGCCGGTGTTACTGAAGCAGTCGCCTCCACCGCCGCGGGAAGTCGTGCTATACAGATTCCCGCCCTGATCAAAAATCAGCTCGGCCATTGGATTCTCGCCGTCGCTGCTGCTACTTTCGAAGGTATAGAGTATGGTCTTGGTCCACCCGCCGCTCCCGTTAGGGCTGAGCTCAAAAACCGTGCCGCAGCCGAAGCCGTTGCAACCCGATCCCGCCAGGGACGTGCCGTACAGATTTCCAGATTGATCGAAAGTCACACCCGCGAGAGGGAATTGGCCGTCGCTGCCCCCTTGGAAGCTGTACAAGAGGTTTCCCGTCCAACTCCCGCCTCCGTTAGGACTGATCTCAAACACTGTGCCGCATCCGCCGCTGCCCATGCAGTCGTACGCCCCACCGTCTTGGGCCGTGCCATACAAATTTCCGGATTGATCAAAAATCAGACCGGGGTTCGGCGCGTAGCCTGGGGCGCCTCCGGATGGAAAAGTATAAATGACGGTCTCCGTCCATCCGCCGCTTCCGTTCGGAGTGAGTTCGAAAACCGTGCCGCAGGACTGGGCTTGATCGTGGTCGCACAACGTATTCCCTCCAGCTAACGTTGGACCATATAGGTTTCCCGACTTATCAAAAACCAGACCCTCCGGCTGCTCGCCATCGTCTGCGCCGCCGTTGGTTCCGAAACTGTAGAGGACGCTCTCCGTCCATCCACCGCTTCCATTGGGACTCACCTCAAAGGCCGTGCCGCTACTGTGGGACCCCCCTGCCAGAGTCGTGCCGTACAAATTTCCTACCTGATCAAAAATCAACCCAGCCGATGGCTGCGCCCCGTCATTTCCGCCCTGGAAACTATAGAGGATGGTCTCGGTCCATCCTCCACTTCCATTGGGACTCAGTTCAAAGACCGTGCCACATCCCGTTCCGCCATTTGTGCTGCACGACCCTCCCCCACCGAACTCTGTGACGCCATAAAGATTGCCTGAGGAATCGAAGATCAGGTTGCCGTTTGGATTGCCTCCGTCACTCCCACCCTGAAACGTGTACAACACCGTTTCGGGACCGTTCTGCACTTGCGGCTTCGCATTCCGGCGTCGCGGGCGCACACCCGAAGCAGGCCGAGCCTCGGCACCCGCAGCGTGCGGTTGGTCAATTCGAGGAACTTGACTTCGCGCAATGGGAGTTGAGAAAAGCACGAGTGACAAAACTATGATAGAGAGACGAACAGTGGGGACGGCAAGCGACCGCGCAGAGTTCATGGCGCAAGACTCCTGAAATAAGTAACTGTCGGGCCCGACCGCACCGCGATGCTGGTGAGTGCGGAGTACTTGGTGCTACAACACATCTCCCTGGTATTAGTTTCGGAAATAGTGCTTCACTGATGTTGGCTTATCTGCACGCTATTGAACCACCAGGTTGAGGTTGGCAGTATGCGTCAGCGTTGAGGAGCCGGAAGTGAAAGCTCCGGTTACGACCAGATTGTAGGTTCCCGCCTGCGTTCCGCCGCTTCCTCCGCTGCCACCATTTCCGCCACCGCAGCCCGGCAGCGTGATTGCAAAGGAGAACAGGCACACATACATCAACCGGCAGAACATTCGCCGACGGCTGCATCGTTGCCCCGCGTTCCAGGTACCGAAGACAATTAGCCCAGGCAGGCCACAAAACGCGAGCCAAATCGCGGGCGTGTTGGCGACCGAAAAGAAACCAGCCAAGCTGCTCGAAGTTGCCGCAGTCGTCACGGTGACCGTAACCTTGGTCGCAGCAGAGCCGTTAAGCGTAACCGAACTCGGTACCGAGCACGTCGACTGCGGCGGTGCTCCACTGCAAGTAAGCGACACCGCTTGCTGGAAACCTCCAGCGGGCGCAACCGTGAGCGTGTAGGTAGCGCTTTGTCCAGGCGAAACCGTAGCCGTCGATGAGCCCGAAGGAGCCATCGAGAAATCCTGACCTGCGCCGCTGAGCGGAACGCTTTGTGGGCTGTTAGCGGCGTTGTCGGTGATAATCAGGTTTCCGTTTCTGGTACCGCTGGTGGTTGGGTCGAAGAAAACCCCGATGGTGCAATTCGCCCCCGGCGGGACGGCATTGCTACAGTTACTGAGAGTGCCAAAATCAGCAACGCTAGTGTTGACGCTCGAAATAATTAGTGCTGCCGTTCCGTTGTTGGTCACCGTCACAGTCTGAGGAAGGCCCGAATTGCCGACGTATTGAGCTGGGAACGTCACGCTCGAGGGCGAGAAGCCTACCGTCGTCGGCCCGCCGACTCCTGACAGACTCACATTCTGAGGGCTTCCATGGGCGTTATCATTGATGTACAAAGTTGCGGTGCGGGTACCCTGCGCGGAAGGCGTAAAGCTGACGTTGATGCCACAGGTGGCATTAGGAGCAAGGCCTGAGCCGCACGCGTTCGTCTGAGAGAAGTCGCTCGCATTGGGGCCACTGATCTGAATGTTGGAAATGGTTAGCGGCAGTTCCCCGTTGGCAAGGGTCACCCCTCCCCAAGACTGATCGGTTGTTCCCACAATTACCGGGGCGTTGTTGGTCAGGCTGGTCGGAGAGACAACTAAATAAGGAGACGCTCCCTGCATAAGAATCTCCACTTGGTTATTGTTGGTGGAGGCAAAGTCCATTTTCCCGTCGTTATTGAAATCGCCCGCAACCAGTCCGGTCTGCTGGAGTGTCGGGATAAAAGTGATGCTTGCGTCTGTGAAAGCGCCAGCCTGACTGCCGAGATAGATGCAGAGGGTAAGCGGGGATGCACAGGTGTCGTAAGGGCTGCCTGTAACTGCCAGGTCAAGGTAGCCGTCTCCATTGAAATCGCCGAGTGCAAGGTCGGTACCACCGATTGCCGTACCACCGACAGGCGATGTTTGCTGATCTAGAGTAAACGTACCGTCTCCATCGCCGGTGAAGATGGCACCCTCCGTACACCAAGTGCAAATATTCGCGAATCCGCCGACAGCCAGACCTAGGGTGGGAGGCGCACCAAGCGGCGTGAGTGAGTTCCCAGTTACGTTGAAGCTTCCTGTCTGGAGAGCCCCGAATGTCCCATTCCCGTTACCCGGGAAAAAAAGAAAGCCTTCGCAAGGATAGCCTGAAGAGGTGATGCCAACTATATCCAGAAACCCGTCGTTGTTAAAGTCGCCAGCGGCAACTCCAGTCACAGTACTTGGAAAATAAAAAGCATCATGCGCGCATAAAGCAAGCCCGCCGTAGTCGACATGAGTTTGGAACGTTCCGTCTCCGTTTCCCAGGAGTACCGAAACCACGCCGCTTGCCGTTGGCGAGGTCGGGCTTGTTCCGACCGCCAAGTCCAGTTTCCCATCCTGGTTAAAATCAGCGACGGCGATGCTGACCGGGCCCGTCGCGATAGGAGCAACGATCTGGGGCTGGAATGTCCCGTCGCCGTTACCCAAAAGAATGTCAATCGCGTTACCGACGGTGTCGGGCACAGCCAAATCTGGCTTGCCGTCCCCGTTGAAGTCCGCCGCGATTATTGGAGCCTGTTGCGCGCCCGCTCCAGAGAACACTGGAAATGTCCGGGGTGCCTGAAACGTCCCGTCGCCGTTTCCAAGCAAGACGACCACAGTGGACGTAGACTCGTCCAGATAAACCAAATCCAGGTTACCGTCGCCGTTGAAGTCAGCTGCAACCACGCCGTAGTCCTGTGTTGGATAAGTGCCCCCCAGACCTACGTTCACGGGCAAAACAGAGCCAAAAAGATCGAAGGCGGGTTCTGGATTCGTAACCGTGAAGTACTCGGAGTTGGAGGTGCCGCCTCCGGGGGCGGGGTTGGTCACGTTGATCATGGCGGTGGTCGCAGTTGCCAGGTCCGCACTGGGTACCGTCGCGGTCAATTGCGAAGCACTGACAAAGGTCGTCGCAAGGGCCGTTTTACCCCAATTGACCGTGGCTCCAGAGACAAAATTAGCGCCGTTAACTGTAAGCGTGAACGGAGAGCCACCCGGCAGCGCACTCATCGGTGCCAGCGGTAGGTAAATCAACGGAACGGGATTAGATTGCGCCAGCACCATCGTGCTGGCCAGAAGGAAGAACAACAAGCCCAACCCGACGGATTGAGCGGCGACTCGTGAAGGGCGACCTTGATTTTTCATTGGAACTCCTGCCACGGCCGACCACATTCCAAACGGATACTTGGTTCAGTAGGGATGGGGGAGTTTCAACGACGCAGTTTATCCCTAAGACTGCCTAACCCCAAGCGAACAACAAAGTTGCTTTTGTTGACGGAATTGCACGGCATGTTTCATCAGGCGGCTAAGACGATGTTTGAACATCGAAGAATACCTCGCCGTCGGCTTGACAACCCGTCGCAGGCATATAATATTGGTGGAATCCTATTCCACGTCCTGGGAGGACGAATCGAGTGCACCGCCGCCAAACCGTTCTTTTTGTGACTCTTTTCCTGCTATTGGGATTACCGGCTTACGCTTACGGAGATCCAAGTGGAGGAACCCTATTTCAAATTCTGATGCCAATGTTGGCTGCGATCTGGGCCACCTGGATGATTTTCGCCAATCGGGTTCGCCGCACAGTCGGCGGTTTCATGCGCAAGTTGCGGGGATCAGAACCCAACGAACCCTCTGCGTGAAGACGGGCGGATAAGACCTCGTTGCCAACTATCCCGCGAAGGCTACATATTCTCCCACTCGGTCATATCCTTTTCCCCGGATGATCGCCCCCCACTGTTCGTCCACCCGTGCCTTTTGCGCCGGCAAAAGGCTAAAGCGATTACGCTGGTGACCGGACACGTTAGCAACATGCTGTTCCACTCCTGGTCGCACGAACCGAAAGTCCTCAAGTTCCAATTCCGAATAGAGCCGTTCCATCTGTCCAACCGGATCAGCCACCAAGTCTTCGTAACGCACTCGCGCCAGAGATCCGGCCCGCATTCGACTTGCCCCTTGGACAATCAATTGTTCGTGTATGACATAGGCTGCGAGCACGAATGATTCAATCTCGGCCGAGGAAAATGTTTCCCAGCTATACATCTCCAGAAGCGTACGCCAAAGCTTCAAATTGGATGCAAATACTTCATAGGGATTACGTTCGATGATCACGTAGCGAGCCTGGGGAAACGCCGGCGCTAGTTCGGGCAGTTTGAAGCCATGAGAAGGCGATTTAAGTACGATGGCCTTGTTCTGCTGTACGGTCAGCATACGCAAGAATTGCTGCAGAGTTTCCGTCCAGCGAATTCGAGTTTCGGGGTCGCTCCTGCTGGGATCCAGAAGGGAATACGGATCCCGCATCAACGAAGGCACCAGTAGCGCCTGGTAAGGGGACGGCGCACCTAAGTCCAGCAGAGCAAACTCGTCCTCTTGCGGGGAGAGCCATGAATAACGGACATCGTCCATGGGCCTGCGGGCAAGCGGTTGCGCATTTCTCTCGCGAACGAATGACTCCGTGAGTAGAAAGTGCGAAGGATTCAGACAGGCGTAGGTGCTGGGAAAGCCAAATCTGCTGTCGCAGCAAAATAACTCGTGCAGGAAGGTAGTGCCAGAACGCCAAAATCCCAGAATAAAAAGCGGCGGGGATGGGCTGGCACTTTCCAGCGCCTCCGCAAACGCAGCGTTTTGAAGTTTCAGAAGCAGCGAGTACGCTGCGCTACTCAACCCATAGGAAAGGCGAACCCGCCAATTTAGGCGGGAACGCTCTGGATCTACTTTCTCTAGCAAAGTTTGCCATGCAGGTCTAGTCAGCCGGAGTCGCGTCGTCATAGCATGTCGCTCGCGTTCTCCAGCGCGGACTCATGGTTTCGCACTGTGCTCATTGACCTTCTTCAGTTCGTCGAATAATGCCGCGTGCATTCGCGTTGCAACGTCGCGTTGGGTTTGCGCAAGGTTATGCTCCTCAGGCACGTCGGTCTTGTATCGATAGAGCGATTCTTCATGCCGATCCAACTGATACACATACTTGTAGTCGTCATCAATGATTGCCAGCGTCCCTTTTGTAATCGGATCGAAAGTTCGATTGGGCTCCAGATTCATGCTGTAGACAAAGCGTTTTCCGAGGTCGTGGCCCTCCAAGGCCGGCCTGAGCGAAAGGCCGTCTACTCCGCTCGGTAGCTGTGCACCAACGAGGTCCACGAGGGTAGGAAGCAAGTCTGCTTGTTGCGCAGGTTGGGAAATGTGTACGCCTGCCGTCTGTTTCGGCAGGTGGATTAGCAGCGGGATGTGGATGAGGCCGTTGTGGAGATAAGGTCCGGAGTGGAGAAGCCAATCGTGTTCAAACGAATCCCCATGATCGGCTGAGATGATCACAATGGAGCGATCAAGACGGCCCGTCTTGTCCAGCCAGTCAAGGTACTCCCCGACCTCATGATCTGCATACAATATCATCTCGTCGTATCGGGCACGCAACTCGGGGATGGAAACTCCAGGGGGAAGGGTGGTATTCCGGAGACCAAGGAAGTCGCTGCTGTGCGTGAGTTGGTTCGAAGACAAAAAGTGCTGGCGAAATGGCGGCGGCGACATGTAGGGGTCGTGCGGGGGGAAAATATGTGTCCATACGAAACGCGGTTGTGTGATGTCGGGTCGCGCCAGCAAGGAGCGCGCACGCTCAAAGACTGGTGCAGCGGGATAGGGGTACTGATTGCGCCAAATAAAGGTGCTTAAGTAAAATCGAATGCCGGCGACGCTCCTCAATAACGACGCGAAAAGAGTATATTGAGTGTTAACGCCGACGAAATTGGTAAGCTGCAACCAAGGGCCAGAGCCATCGCTCGGAGCAACATATCCCACCGCGTCATAACTTCCCAGGGTTCTGTGGTGAACCGGTGTCGCCAGGTAGTTCGACGACAGCATCGCCGTATAATATCCGCGCCCGTGTAGGGCTGAAGCCAGATTGTCTTGCTGTGCGTGAAGATTCGGGAAGCCTCCGACCTGAAATACATGATGCGACCAGGGCAGTTCGCCGCTCTCGATCGAAGTCGTTGTCGGTGTAGTGAAGTTGGAGTTTGCGAAAAAATAATCGAAGGTAAAACTCCGCTCCGCAAACTTTTGTAGATTGGGCGTTGTTGGTCGCTCGTACCCGTAAACCGATGTCTCATCGGCTCTCAAGGCATCGATAGTGATCAAATAAATATCAGGCAGCGTCGAGGCTGCCGCCGGGGCACCCGGACGCTCGTAATCACGAAACAGGTATACGCCGAGAGCCCACAGTGAGATCAGAGCTATAACGCCGAGCGCAATGTGGCCCCAGGCGATGGGCGATAATCGCGTTCTACAGAACTCCTGCAGCTTGGGCAAGCTAACGCAGAATGGCGCAGCAACAGCAATCACGATGAAAACCAAGCTCAATACAATCCAGCCTGACACTCCCGGATGCCAGTGAGGACCAAACCACAACTTTACGGCACCGAAAACCTCCAGGATCAGATAGGAAAATGGCACCGCCAACCCCAGCCGCCAACCCAACGATGCGTGCCATTCTTTGTTCGCGGTGATTCGGCCAGCGACCGTCACAACCAGCAGTACGCAAAGCCACCAAGCAACCGCAACCCCCAAAAGTAAGACCAGCGCGACGCCGAGGTCCAAGGCAATGTCGCGGTAAGACATATAGAGGGAAAGGCTGTCGAGTTGCTCCAGGATTTCAATTTCGAGGCTCAAGCACACGATTGCAATAATGCTCGTGAGTGCGAGCCATGGGCGGAGTTGCACCGGGGTCCGCAGAATTACGGGACTCTCAGGTACGCGATCTGTGAGTGACTCAATGGGCAATTCTTGTCCTAAATAAACAGAAAAAATATCTTGAATGTTGGACGTGCTGAAGGTTGGACTGCGAAAACGGACGATTGCACCGGACGAGCGTCGAGCCAATCAAATGTAAGTAATCAGGATGCAAATAAACAGAAATCCGGTCGCGACTTTAGCTTGAGATTCGTTATACTTGTTCGCTCCTCCTGTGCCACCCTGCGCCGCGGCCCGGTATATCTACTGAAAAGCCCCAAGCGCCCAAGTATATCCTTTAAAGTCTTCGTTTGCCCAATCCGCGAGCGACCTTCTATTGTAGCCCAGGATTGCATCGTTTAACCTGTAGATATGGAGCTTACTCCGAAGTCAATTTTGAGAACAGCGGTCTCACGCGTCGCCGACTACGTCCTGGATGCCGACGCCAAGAATCTTCACCGGGCGATGAGGAGAAAGGCGTTAGCCGAAACGGTCACTTTTGTTGAAGAGCAAATGCCTCGTACGAAGTCGTTCAGCAATAAATTTAGCCTGCTTCAGGCAGCGCTGGAGTCTGCCTCGCCTGGCGCAGGTCTGTATTGCGAATTCGGTGTGTATAGCGGCTCGACCATAAACTTCATTGCCTCCCGCATTCCGAAAACCATTTACGGATTTGATTCTTTCGAAGGACTTCCCGAGGACTGGCAACCCGGCGTCGAAAAGGGCACGTTCCAAATGAAAAACCTGCCTCGCGTCCGAAAGAATGTAGAGCTCAAGAAAGGCTGGTTCAATCAGACTATCCCGGCTTTCGCGCTTGAGCATCGGGAAAAATGCTCTTTTCTACACATCGACTGCGATCTTTATTCATCCACAAAAACCGTATTCGACCTTCTAGGAGACCGGATCGTTAAGGATACTGTTCTTGTGTTTGACGAGTTTTTCAACTATCCCGGCTGGAAAGACGGAGAATTCCGAGCTTTTCAGGAGTTCGTCTCGGCCCGGCAGTTGCATTTCGAATACTTGGGATACGTCATGCGAGACGAGCAAGTGGCTGTCCGAATCACGGGCGTTGGGGGACGATGAGAACGTCACCCGCCCGAACAGAAAACGCCCATGCCGCTGGCGGGAGAACATTCTGTGGTCGTTCATAGTGCGCACCCGGGGATCACGGGCCCAGGCCTATGGACAGGCTGAATACAGTGCCACCACCTAGACCGTCGCCATTGCCTTGGCCGGGGCCGCCAGCTCCGGTTGTGCCATAGAAAATCCCATTGGCGGTCTCCAGGAGTGCGCCGGCAGGTCCATCGCCGTCCGTAAGCTCGAAGGTATGCAGCGTGGTCAGAGCGCCCGCTGAGGTGATTCGAAATACAGTTCCGCAGCTGTAGGATGTGGGCGTTCCGTCAACAATCTGCGTGAAGCATTTGGGATCCCCGCCGGACGCCGTTACCCCGTAAAAGCTTCCATCGGTGCCTTGAATTAGCCCTGCGCTTGGTGAGTCGCCATCAGTACAGTTCGTTTGCGAGCAAAAACTATACAGCGTCGTTAACGCGCCGTCGGGAGTAATTGTGAACACAGTACCACAACACTGGGAGGAAGCGTTGACTCCGCCGCTTGATGTTGTCCCATAAAAATTGCCGGTTGTGCCTTGAACCAGCTCGGCCATTGGGAGGGATCCGTCGGCACAATTCGTTTGGGAGCAAAAACTGTACAGCGTAGTTAGTGTGCCTCCGGAAGTAATTTTGAAGACCGTGCCTTGTCCGTTGGCACCGCCATAGCCAGTAGTTCCGTAAAAGTTTCCATCCGTCCCCTGAACCAGCGCCGCGTATGGCTCGGCCCCATCGGCGCAGTTCGCTTTCGGGCAAAAACTGTACATTATGGTCAACGTGCCCTCGGAAGTGATCCTGAAGACGTTACCGCAACCCTCGCCGTAACACTGTGAGACGGGGCTAGCTCCTCCACGAATAGTCGTCCCGTAAAAATTTCCGTCTGCGGCTTGAATCAGCCTATTGGTGAATAAGCCGTCGCTACAATTCGGCTGGGAGCAAAAGCTGTAGAGCGAGGTCAGCTTGCCTGCGGGAGTAGTCTTGAAGACTGTTCCCCCTGCCCCGGGCAGCCCGAACCCCGTCCCACTCCCGCCGCTTTGTGTCGTTCCGTAGAAATTCCCGTCGGCGGCCCGGATCAGACCCCCGTTTGGAACATCGCCGTCAGCGCAATTCGTTTCGGCGCAGAAGGTGTAGAGCGTCGTCACCTCGCCCCCGGATGTAAGTTCAAAGATAGTCCCTCCGCTGGGATTTCCTCCCTGAGCGGTGGCTCCGAAGAAGTTTCCGCCAGTACCCTGGGTCAGCGGACCTTCTGGGCCATAATTGGCGGGGAAGCCGAAAGTCGCCACCCTGGTAAATTGCGGCTGGGCAACTGTTCCGCCGCCACTGCTGCCGCCACACCCAGCAAGAATCCCCAACGCCGCGATTAGCATCACGAAGATTGCGCGCATGTTTCCCCCTTTAGAGAGGTGGGGTAAGAGTATTCCCCAGCGTTTCATCGTCCGTGCTACAGCGAGCAGAATTGCTCTTCCATCAAGGTTCCACGGCACCACTGCACGTGGCCGCATTACAAGAAGCATCTGCTGGCTGGACTCGCAGGTCTTAACCCCGGTCGCAAATCTTAGTTGCGGCGGAGTTTATTGCGCGTTTCTGATTCCTGAACGAGACCAATCGGAGGGTCATCTCGCCGTCTTCTCAAGAATTGGTTAGCTCGTTCTTTGAAGTGAGAGGAGATTGCCTACAAGCGCACAGCTTGCGCCACCATCGTCTCGTACATGTCCATCTCGGAAGTACGCGTCTCAATGCCAGACAAATTAGGATCATCGCTTTGCCCGGGCGCGAAGAACTGAACGAGGGTGAAACCTGTGCTTTCCAACGTATTGGTCAAGGTCGTCTGATCGTAAATAAAGCGGTGCCCCCAATTCATGAAAGTCGAATTGACGGCAAAGCAGGGGTCCGGGTTCTGCACTCCTGGGTAGTTCATGTTTGTCACGTGATGGATGTATCGCTCCTGCAGATCGGTTCTTGATGGGCTAAATAATTGAAGCAACCGATCTAGGGAAGGTACTGCGATCCGGATCTTGCCCCCGGGACGCAGGATCCGACGGCATTCATGAAGCATGATTAGAGCATCCTCGTAGCCGATATGTTCCATTTGGTGCTCGCTGAACACATAGTCGAAGGATGCATCAGGAAACGGAAATGTCTTTGTTGCGTCGAGCGTCACAGAGCGTATCGATTGCGGATACAGGTCCGTGTTCAGCCATCCTGGCATCACGCAAACGTGCGCTCCGATTTGAAGTTTTCGCACCGTATGCGCCTTCATGTATCGGGAGACCAAAATTGGTCTGACCATCAATCCGGCACGGCGCTGGCTGTCTTTGATTAGGGCAACCAAAGGCCGGAAGCGCTTGATTCCGCGAACTACGCTGCTATCGTGTAAGGACAAGAATATAGAACCTCGACGAAAAGTCTGGCGAACAATTGTTCTCACTCGCGAGACGGATTATTGCTGGCTGTGCCGACTCTGTCAAACGGTGCCGATCGCTGATGCTTATAATTCTCGATGAGCCTATAATTCAACCCTTGTATCGCCTTTTGGAACCAACGAGAACAATGGGAGAATGTGATGCCCAAGATAGACAAACGTCAGTTAAGAGCTCGGATTACCAAACTTTGCTTGAGCTGCCTTCTGATTATTTTGATACCGGCGCATGCAGGTTCTGTCGAAAATCCAGACCCTGCCCCCATCACGCCCGAATCCTTCGGGATGCACCTCCAGGGAGATCACTGGCCGTCGGTTCCGATTGGGGGCAGACGACTAACCCTGAGTTGGACTTGGGTCCAGAAGAACCGGGGAGAATGGGACTACAAGCATACCGATTCCCTGGTGCAAACAACCGGGAGCCACAACGTGGATCTAATTGCAGGCCTGGCGTTCAGTCCCAGCTGGGCGTCGTCGCAGCCAAATGGAGACTGCGTCGTCGGTCGGGGTGCCTGTTGGGAACCGGCAAACCTTCAGGACTGGCGTGAGTATGTTAAAGCGATGGGCAATCGGTATAAGGGACAGGTTCATCTTTGGGAGATTTGGAATGAGCCTAATGAAGGAGCTTTTTACAAGAGCAATGTGCCTGCCTTAGTGACTCTGACTCAGTCCGCTCGCGAGGAATTAAAGAAGATCGATCCGAGCAACCAGATCATCTCGCCCTCCCCGGTAGGCGCTCCCGGTTTTCGATGGCTGGACGAGTTCCTGCAACGGGGCGGCGGAAACTATGTTGACATCGTCGGATTTCACTTCTATTTTGCACCCTCTCCTCCCGAGAGTGTTTTCGGCGAGGTGATGCAAGTCCACTCAATCATGGCCAAATATGGCGTCAAGAAGCCGTTGTGGAATACAGAGTTTGGCTGGACCGGCGAAAAACTTGATGAGCGAACCGCCGTCGCGTATCTCGCGCGGGCTATGATTCTTAGCTTTGCCGCCGGAACTCCCAGGGCGTATTGGTACCAATGGGGGAATCCTGACGTTCCGCTTCCCCTAGTTCAGAAAGATGGGATGACGCCCAATCTTGCGGGTAAGGCATTTGGCGTTTTGCAAGAGTGGTTGGTGGGAGCGGTGCTAAAGTCGTGCACGTCCGCCGACATCCCGCAAGCTTGGCACGGTTCCCACGCCCCCTGGACATGCGATCTTCAGCGGGGAGACACTATCAGCAAAATCATCTGGAACCCGGATGGCCCGAGCTCCATGGACATCCCAGCTTCCTGGCACGTAAACCGAGCGCGAAATCTGGAGGGAGTTGTGACCGTGATTCCGCCCAAGGGAACAGGTTACGGAATACAACCATTGCTGCTCTATTGGGCTCCGTAGCGCTGTTCACCGTTCCACGCTCTGTGGACGGGATTTGACGGTACGGGCACAAGATTGGCACGAAGCCGACGGTCGAACCTACTGGACGACTAGTGTAAGCGTCGTGGTGTTCACCGTGGAACCCGCTGAGCCCGAGACCGTAATCGTGTAGTTGCCTGCAGGAGTGGTTGCACCGCCCCCGCCGCTGCCGCCCCCGCCGCCACTGCTTCCGCCGCAAGCGGCGAGAAATATCAGACCAGAAATCACTAGGCATCCCAGCAGAACTCCCAACACGGTCTTCTTCTTCCGTACGCCAAATCCTGCTCCCATTAGCGCCATCCCGATGACCGGGAACAGCATCGCGTAGAACAGGCGGGGATGATCCGTCAAAGTGGGAGCCAGCAACGAACTGCTCGCCGTCGTGCCGATCGTGAGCTTCGAAGTTCCTGAAGCGTTGGATATTGAAGGTGGGCTGAACGAGCAGGTGGGTGCACCCGCAGTCGCGGGCGAGCCATTGACGGTGACGCTGCTGCACGAAAGCGTAACGTTTTGTTTGAATCCAAAGTTGGCTATCACGGTCACGGCCGAAGTTGCCGAGTTACCCGCCGCGATTTTGGCTGGAGACAGCGCCGATGCTGAGACGTTGAAACCAGGCGGTGTCGTGTTCGCGACCAAGAACACGTTGCCGGCCTGAGAGCCCAGCACCAAGTCGGGCTTATGGTCCCCATTCATATCCGCTACAAGCTCGAAAGTTCCCCCCGAGTAG
>Ga0210383_10003456_pt1 | contig 14128 bp, 10 predicted proteins | sample IncBWC14OmetaG_FD_160072 | JGI IMG/M metagenome (GOLD analysis project Ga0210383, IMG submission 160072) | Forest soil microbial communities from Barre Woods Harvard Forest LTER site, Petersham, Massachusetts, United States - Inc-BW-C-14-O ...
ACCCCAGCCCCCGCCCACATCCCGCCCCGCAGAACAGGAGACCGCCGTGCGCGACGCCAACTGGACCTGAGCTAAGTGCGCTAATGACGCTTACTGGTCAGCCGTTCACGATCGCGAGCCGCGTTGACCGTGACTACCAGCGCTACCACGGCGCCGATGGCGCCGCATACCGCAATGACACGTGCCGGGGGGTGGTGTTCAGCTGCCGCCCCCGCCAGGATCATGACTACGCCCTGCCCCAGGCTCATCGCGCCCTGGGCCAGGCCGAAGGCCTGACTGCGCTGTTCTGGCGGGGTGGCCTGCACAAAGGCGGCGTTGGCGGCTAGCTGGTAGGCACCGCACACGCCCGACGCCATCAGGATCAGCAGTGAGACGGGCAGGCCGGGCCGCAGGACGAACAGGACGAGAACCGCGCAGGCGCCGATCGCCAGGGGGCCCATGAGGCGCAGCCGCGTCTCGGGAGCGACGAAGCGGCTCAACGTGATGGCGCCGACTGTTTCTCCGAGGGAGTCGGCGGCCAGGATCACGCCGACGGCAACCGCCCCGCCCCCGACAGCATGAGCGAGCGGGGCCGCCACCCCCTCCGGGGCGTTGTAGAACATGGCGAGCAAGCCGAAGAGCATCGGCGTGCGCAGCGCCGCGCGGGCTAGCACGAGCCGGGCACCGGCGAAGATGCCAGCTAGCCGCGACGACGTGGGCCCAGTGCCGGCCGCCGGCGCGGGACGCGGGCCAACCCAGGCACGGACGATGAACGCTGACCCAGCGAAGGTGGCGGCATCGACGACCAAGGAGGTCCGAATGCCGAAGAAGCCCACGAGCGTGCCGCCCGCCGCGAAGCCGAGGACTTGCGCGAACTGATATGTGGTCAGCGTCACCGCAGTGCCCACTACGTACCGGTCACCGCTGAGCACGTCGGGGAATATCGCCGCGCGAGCCGAGGAGAACGGCGCCCCGGTGAGCGTTACCACGAAGAGCAGCGCCACCATGGCGGCCAGCGGCATGCCAGGCGCGGCCATGACCAGGACAAGCAGGGCCCGGACGACGTCGCAGGCGATCATTACGGCCCGGCGCGGATATCGGTCCGCCAGCCAGGCCAGGGTCACGCCGCCGATGAAGGTCGGCACGATGCTGACCACGAACGTGACCGCCGCGAGCAGCGATGAACGGGTCCGGTCGTAGACGAGCACGGTCAGCGCGACCCTCGCTAGCTGGTCGCCGACCACCGACAAAAGCTGGGCCATCCACAAGGCACGGAACTCCGCTACCGCAAATACGTCGCGGAACGATGTCCTCGCGGCCTGCTCGGTTGCACCACTCCGGGCCACCGCGTGTCTTGTTATGTCGTCCTCCGGCTCAGCTCGCGCTGCGGTCTTCGGTAATCACATCCTGACCGACAGTTGCCTCCTTTTGCAAACAGACCGGGTTACACCGGTCCGAGCCGGGCTACTCGGACACGCTGCCTGGCTCTGACCAGGTCCACGGCGGCGATGGGGTCCCGTCCGGCTCACGTCCGAAGCGGTAGGTGGCGGCGTCGTCGGGCCGGGCCTCGAGGAAGAGGCCGAACATGCCCGCGTCGGCCGCCCGCAGGGCCAGGGTCCGGACCGCCGCCGCGGCCCCGGCCTCGCGTAGCGCCACCAGCAGCCGGGCGACGGCCCACTGGCGGTCGGGACGGAACGGCTGGCTGGCGTCGATGGCTATCTGGCGGCTGGGATCCCGGGCCAGCAGGGTCTGGACCGCGTCGCCTGCTCCGGTCCGGCGTAGCTCGTCCAGGAACCGGGCGACCTCCTGGGGATCGTGCAGGCTGGCTCCGTGAGCGGCCCGGGAGGCCAGCGCGTGGGCCGCGTCCTGCAGCCCGGCCGCGCGCAGCGCCTCCAACAGTCGGGCGATGATCCCCGGCTGCTCGAGACTGACGCCATGAACGGCCCGGGAGGCCAGCGCCCGGACCGCGTCGTCGGTCCCGACGGCTCGCAGTTCCCCCAGCAGCCGGGCGACCTCCCATGGGTCGTCGACGCTGACCTGAGCCGCGGGATCGCGGTCGAGCAGGGCCTGGATCGCCTCGGCGGAACCGGCGTCGCGCAGTTCCTTCAGCAGCCCGGCGACAGCCTCGGGATCGTCGATGGGCACGTCGGCCACGGCCTGGGCGGACAGAACCCGAAGCATCTCGCTGGCCCCGGCGTTATGCAGCGCCCGGGCGGGCTCCGGGGCGTACCACGGGAAGTAGAAGTCCTGTTCCGCGAGCCGGGCGGCCAGGGCCTGGACTGCCGCCTCGGCGCCGACCGCATGCAGTGCCTCAAGCAACTGGGCGACGTCCTCCGGAAACATGAGGCTTGCGTGCCCGGCGGGGTCGCGGGCCAGCATGACCTGGATCGCATCGCCAGCATCGGCCGCAGACAGCACGCTCAGGAGCCGGGCGTCATACTCCCCATCCTCGAGGCTGACCTCGGCGGCGGCGCGGGCAGCCAGGACCCGGAACGCGTCGCCGGCCCCCGCGGCGTGCAGTGCCCCCAGCAGGTCAGCGACACCCCCGGTGCGATCGAGACTGGCGTTCCGGCCGGGATCGCGGGCCAGCAGGGCCCGGACTTCCTCATCGGCACCGACCGCACGCAGCGCGTTCAGCAGCTCGGCGACACCATACGAATCCTCGACGCTGACGGTCTCGACGGCCCGGGCGGCCAAGGTCCGGATCGCATCGGTCGCCCCGGCCGCGTGCAGCCCGTCCAGCAGCCGGGCGACGTCCTGCGTGGCCTCCACGTCGGCCTGCGAGGCCGTCCTGGAGGCCAGCTCGTGCAGCGCCGCCGCGGCTCCCGTCTCGCTTAGTTCCCGCAGCAGCCGGGCCAGGTACCGGGGGTTCCCCAAGCTGACCTGGCCAGCGACCCGGACGACCAGAGCGCGGGCCACCTCGGCGGCCCCGGCCGCGCGCAGCGCCCGCAGCAAATCAACTACGTCCCAGTGGTGCCCGAGACCCACTTGGCCGGCCGGATCGCGAGCTAGTAGGGCCTGTACCGCGTCGCCGGCCCCGGCCGCACGCAATCCCTCAAGCAGCCGGGCCACATTCCACGGGTCGTCGAGGCTGGCCTGGCTGACGGCCCAGCGGGCAGCGTGGGTGGTTTCGGCTGGTTCGGCCAGTACGCCGAGGTGAGTGATGAGCCGCGCCGCGGCGTCCGTGCGGCCCGCAGCGGCCGCGGCCGTCCACGCAGTCGCGGCGTGACGGTACAGTCCGCGGTCCTGCGCGGCCTGAGCGAGACGGCTCAGATCGTCGGCGCTCCTGGTGTGCGTGGCCAGGGCGTCCCAGAGGGAGGCCGGTCCTGGTTGGTCGGCACGGGTTCGGCGGCCGTGCTGGTCGAGGTAGCCGGCCACCCGGTACCCGGGGGTGCCGTTGCCCGCTGCCACCGGTGGGACGGGCTGCAGCGCCCACCCGGAGTCGGTAGCCCAGGCCAGGGCGGTGTCCCAATCGCCGACGGTACGGGCCGGGTCGGCTAGATAACCGGGCGCGGCGTCGCGCAGCAGCGCGGCGGGCAGCGGGCCGGCGTGGCCGAGTCGGCTGGCGTCCATCGCGGCGGTGATGATCGCCTGCCCGTAGGGGTCGGTATGCGGCCCGTCGTAGCGGGCCAGCAGATCGCGGGCCCCGGCCAGATACTGGGTGACCGACCCGTCCGGCCCGGCGGCAGCCGCCGCGGCGGCCAGCGCCGGATCGCCGGCCCCGGCGGCGGCGACCATCTCCTCGGGGGTGAACCGGTCCGGGACGTCGACCATGCCGCCGTAGGCAGGATCGTGCGAGGTCAGATCGTAGTGGGCGAGTACGTCGAGCCGGGCCAGCAGCCGCCCGACCACCGCGGCCGGATCGGCGGCGCCGAGCCCGGCCGATGCCGCGGCGGTATAGCTATCCCAGTACCCGGGCCAGATGGTGGCGATGGCCACCACGCGGCCGTCATCGTCAAGCAGGTCGTTGAGGTGGTCCAGGACTGCCGCGCCGCCGTCGGCGTCCGCGTAGGAGCGCAGCTCGCCCAGCCACAGCACGGTCCGCGGCGCGATCCCGGCCTCAAGCCGCGCCGCGAGCGCGGCAACGGTCGGCGGGTGCTCCACCACCCAGTCCGCAAGCACGTCCGTGACCGCCTCGTAGACGGTCCGGGAGGTGCCGGTCAGCGCGTTGCCGCGGATCACCACCAGCCGGCTGTACTCGGACGCCGGGTCCAGGACCGCCCGCAGCCGCTCGTCGTGCGGCCTGCGGACATAGGCCGACAGCGGGGCTGCCTTGGCCGCCTGCGGCGGCGGGCCGCCGCCCGTGGCCTGGTGCACGCCCAGCTCGGCCGGCATCCACTGCCCGACGGGCCGATCCGGTGGCTGGGTCATGGCGCGCCGCCTGGCACCGGGGCCGGCCGTCAGCCGCTGCGCAGGACCGCGCCGACCCGGCGCTGCGCCTCGGCCACGGCCGCGTCGCGGGCGTCGGCGGCCTCGGCCGCCGTGAGCGTCCGGTCCGGGGCGCGGAAGCGCAGCGTGTAGGCCAGCGACTTGCGGTCCTCGCCGATCTGGGCTCCGGTGTAGAGGTCGAACAGCCGGATGCTCTCAAGCAGGTCCGCGGGCGCGCCCGCCACCAGCGCCGCCTCGACGTCGGCGGCGGGCACCGACGCGTCCACGATCAGCGCCACGTCCTGGATGGCCAGCGGGTAGGTCGACAGCTCCGGGGCCTGCACGGGGCCGGCGCTCTCGGCCGCGGCGAACAGGACCGACAGGTCGAGTTCCATGGCGCAGGTCCGTTCCGGCAGCCCGAAGGCCTCGATCACCCGGGGGTGCAGCTCGCCGGCGTGCCCGGCCAGCCACTCCCTCGGTTGCCCGTTGCCCTGCTCGCCGTCCACCCGGGCGTAGATTGCCGCGCACCTGCCTGGATGCCAGGGGGCGTACTTATCGGCCCGGATGTCCAGCGGGACCCGGCAGGTCCGCCCGACCGCGCGTGCGGCCTCGATGGCGTCCTCCCACGACGACGCGCGACCCGGCCCCCACCAGCCGTCAAGCTCACGGGCGCCGGTCAGGACCGCCGCGATCCGCTGCGGCTGGTCCGGCAGCGCGGCCTCCAGGGTAGCCAGCTCGGCCACCGTGGGGCCGCGGTCCACGGCCAGGATCGGGGCAGCGGGGGCGGCGCCCGGCCGCGGCCGGAAGACCAGGCCGATCTCGAACAGCGCCGTGTCGGCGAAACCCCGGCCGATGTTGCGGGCGAGGACCCGGAACAACCCGGGCAGCAGCGTGGTCCGCAGCAGCGGCTCGTCCTCGCTGAGCGGGTTCGCGACCACGACCGCCGGCCGGCGCAGGTCCTCGGGCGGCAGCCCGAGCCGGTCCGAGTCCGACCGCGACACGAACGGCCAGGACAGCACCTCGACGTAGCCGGCGTCGGCCAGCGTCCGGCCCGCCGACCGGCGCAGCCGCTGCCGCAGGGTCAGTCCCCGCCCGGCCAGCGCCCGGGGCATCCGGCTCGGGATGCTCTCGTAGCCCTCCAGCCGGATCACCTCCTCGGCCAGGTCAGCCGGGTCGTTCAGGTCCGACCGCCAGGACGGCGGCGTGACGTCCAGGACCGACACCGAGGCCGGCGGAGCGGTCGGCGACAGTTCCGGGGCGTCCTGCGCCGGCTGCGGCCCAGACCGCCACGGCGCGACCGTGGGCAAGGGGGCGCGGGTCTGGATCACCGTGCAGCCCACCTCGCGCAGCCGGCGCACGACCGTGTCCCGGCCGTACACCACGCCCGCCACCCGGTCCGGGTAGTCGACCGCCATCGAGATCACCGTCGTCGGCACGTCGACTTGCGCGTGGGTGCAGCCCGGCACCACGCGCGCGCCACCCAGCCCGGCCAGCAGGGCCACCGCCTTGGCCGTGGCGCGCAGCGGGAGCTCGCGGTCCACGCCGCGCTCGAACCGGTAGGACGCCTCGGTGTGCAGCTTGTGCCGACGGCTCATCTTGGCCGTGCCGCGGGCATCGAAGTGAGCGGCTTCAATCACCAGGTCGGTCGAGGTCTGGTCGATCTCGGTGGACAGGCCGCCCATGGTCCCGGCCATGGAGATCGGCCCGGAGGAATCGGTGATCAGGATGTCCTGCGGGTCCAGGGACCTGACCACGTGGTCCAGGGTCTCCAGCTGCTCCCCCGGCCGGGCCCGCCGCACCACGATCTCGCCGGCCAGCTTGGACCGGTCGAACGCGTGCAGCGGCTGGCCGAGCTCCAGCATCAGGTAGTTGGTCACATCCACGGCGAGCGATACCGGCCGCACGCCGCACCGGGCCAGCCGCACCTGCATCCACAACGGGGTGCTGGCCTGCGGCGAGAAACCCTGCACCTCGCGGAGCACGAACCGGTCGCAGGCGGTCGGGTCGTCGATCCGGGCCGGGTAGACGTCCGGCCCGACGAAGTCCAGCGATCCGCCCAGCAGGGTCGCGTCGGGCAGCGCGGTCGAGGCCGGATCGGTGAAGGGCACGCTGTACGCGCTGGCCAGCTCGCGGGCCAGGCCGCGCACGGACACCGCGTAGCCGCGGTCGGGCGTCACGGCGATCTCGAGCACCTCGTCGCGCAGGTGAGCGTAGGCCACGAAGTCCGCGCCCAGCGGCGCGTCCGGCGGCAGCACGATAATGCCGGCGTGGTCATCGCCGATGGCCAGCTCGCTGGCCGAGCAGATCATCCCCTCGGAGATGTGGCCGTACGTCTTGCGCGCGCCAATCTCGAACCCGCCGGGCAGCAGCGCCCCGGGCAGGGCAAGCGGGACCCGGTCGCCAACCGCGAAGTTGGTCGCGCCGCAGATCACCCCGGACGCCTCGTCGGGCGGAGCGTTGAGTTGCGCCTCGGAGACGGCCACCCGGCAGTACCTGATCGGCTTCTTCAGCCCGGTCAGCTCCTCGATCGAGAGCACCTGGGCGATCACCACGCCGCGGATGTCGTACCCGACCGACTCCAGCGACTCGACCTCCAGGCCCGCGGCCGTCAGCCGCCGGGCTACCTCGGTCGCGTCGGCCGGCTCGGGCAGCCGCGCGTACTCGCGCAGCCAGGAAAGCGGCACTCGCATCTCAGATCTCCATCCCGAACGCCCGGCTGAACCGGACGTCGCCGTCCACCGCGTCCCTGATCTCGGTCAGCCCGTGCGCGATCATCAGGCTGCGCTCGATGCCGAGCCCGAACGCGAACCCGCTATACCGGTCGGGGTCGATTCCGCAGGACACCAGCACCCGGGGGTTGACCATGCCGCAGCCGGCGATCTCGATCCAGCCTTGCGAGCGGCACACCCGGCACGGATCGCCGCCCGGCTTGGCCGAAGCGCCGCGGCAGACGTGGCATTCCATCGATACATCGCCGGATGGCTCGGTGAACGGGAAGTAGTCGGGCCGGAAGCGCGTGCGCAGCCCGACGCCGAACATCGCGTCCACGAAGGCCTGGATGGCCCCGCGCAGGTCGGCCATGGTCAGTCCCTCGTCGACCGCGAGCCCCTCGATCTGGTGGAACACCGGGCTGTGCGTGGCGTCGAGCGTGTCGTGCCGGTAGGTGCGGCCGGGGCTGACCACGTACAGCGGCAGCGGGCGGGTCAGCATGGACCTGATCTGGACCGGCGAGGTCTGCGTGCGCAGCACCATGCCGGACTTACGCTCCGGGCCCTGCGGGCTCTGGATGAAGATCGTGTCCTGCGCATCCCGGGCCGGGTGGTCCGGCAGCATGTTGAGCGCGTCGAAGTTGTACCACTCGGCTTCGACCTCGGGTCCTTCCGCAACCTCGTAGCCCATGGCCACGAACACGTCGGACAGCCGGTCGGCGAGCATGGTGACGGGATGCCGAGCCCCGGGCGGGACCCGGCCGCCGGGCAGGGTCACGTCGACTGCCTCGGTGATCAGCACCTGCTGGTCACGTTCGGCCTCGAGCCGGGCCTGGCGCTGCTTGATCGCCTCGCGCACCTGGCCCCGGGCCGCGCCAACCCGCCGACCGGCCTCGGCGCGGTCCTGCGGCGGCAGCGCGCCGATCCCGGCGCTGGCCAGGGCGAGCGGTGAGCGGTCGCCGTCGTTCGCGATCCGCGCTGCCTTCAGTTCGTCCAGGGTCCGGGCGGCGGCGACGGCCGCGAGGGCCTGGTCGAGGGCCCGGGCTACCTGTTCGGGGGCCAAGGGGATCGGCTGGTCATTCTCGTTCTTTGCGGACATGGAGGTCCTGCTTCCTGCGGGCCGTACCAAACTCTTGCTCTGCTGGGGTTCCGGCGGATCTTTGTACCGAACGAAACGTGGTGGCAGCCCACGTCAACCGCGGAGTGCCGGGCAGGGCTAACCCCGCGGGGGGCGTAAGCGCCCGCCATCGCGGTGTGGATAGCCCGAAGGGACATTACCGTACCGGGCCTTGATGCGTAGCCGCCGGGCGACGCCGTCAGCCCGCGGCAGTCCCCGCGGGCACGATAAATCGGAACTCGGCACCGCCGCCCGGGGCGCACCGCACGCCGATCGTGCCGCCGTGCGCCTCGACTAGGCCCTTGACGATGTAGAGGCCGAGACCGGTGCCACCCCGGCGCTTGCCGCGCCAGAACCGGCGGAACACCCGCGGCGCGACCTCCGGCGAGATGCCCTCGCCCTGGTCCCGCACCGAGACGGAGGCCGCGTCGGGCACGCCAGGGACGATGACCGGCGGAAGCGCCGCCTCGCCGTCCATCCGTGCTGGTTCCACCACGACAGTCACGATACCAGCGCCATGCCGGACGGCGTTTTCTACCAGGTTGCCGAGGATCTGGTCGATCTTGTCGGCGTCGAGCCAGGTCTCGGGCAGGCCGCCGTGCACCTCAACCCGAAAGCGGTCTTCGGCGTCGCCGGCCGCGACCCGGCCCGCGATGATCTTCCGGGCCCGGTCCGGCAGGTCCACCAGCTGCCGGTGGACCTCCATCCGGCCGGACTCGATCCTGGACACGTCGAGCAGCTCGGTGATGAGCCTGGTCACCCGGTCCGCATCGGCGTTCACGGTCTCCAGCATCACGCGCTTCTGGTCGTCGGTGAACCGGCTCCACTTGTTGAGCAGGGTGGCCGTGAAGCCCTTGACGCTGGTCAGCGGCGAGCGCAGCTCGTGCGCGACGGTCGACACGAGTTCGGCGCGGCTGCGTTCCAGCCGCTCGCGCTGCTCGGCGCCGCGCAGGCTGATAACCAGCCGCCGCACCGTGCACGACCGGCTCGCCCCGTGGTTCAGGTCGCGCTCGCGGACGTAGCCGATCGAGACGAGGACTTCGGTGCCGTCCGCCAGGTGGAGCGAGCGCTCCGGGTGGCGGGTGCGGGTCGGCAGGCCGTGATACGGGTCGGCGTAGAGCCACCAGTCCCGGCCGTCGTCGTCGCACAGCGGCAGCACGTCGAACACGAACTTGCCGGTCACTTCGGCCGGATCCAGCCCGGTCAGGCGGGCCGCAACCCGGTTGAACACGATGATGCGGCCGACCTCGTCGGCGACCACCACGCCATCCGGCAACTCATCGGCGAAGATCAGGCTCCCGATCGGGACAGGTTGTTCCGGGACGGGTCCTTCCGGGGCGGGGCTGCTGGGAGCGTCATGACCATCGGTGGTCTCGCGGTCCGGTGTGGGCGATGCCCCACCGCTCGCTATGAGCTCGTCCACTTCAGCGAAGCCTCCGTCCGGCGAGACCGCACGACAATCGCCCGGCGGCCGGATGTGGTCACGGTTTGGGTGACGGATTGTGATCAGACTCTAGCGCTTAAACGGTCTTTGTGACAGTCCTGAGACGTGAATTCTCTATGTTGTAGCCCAAACACCCTACGCCACGAGATGCTACTTACGTACCAGCTTGTCCCGTTACACGGTGTACTCGCTGCGCACGGGCGGACGCGTAGAGACACACTGCCGCAGCGGCGGCTAGGTTGAGGCTTTCCGCCTTGCCGTAGATGGGCACCGCGACCGGCTCATCGGCCAGCGCGACCAGGTCGGGCGGCAACCCCCACGCCTCATTGCCGAACATCCAAGCGGTCGGCTCGCTCAGCCGGGCCTGGACGTCGGGGTCGTCCAGAGGACGCCCGGCCCGCCCGTCCGCGGCGACGATACGCAGCCCGGCCTGGCGCATGGCGACGACGGCCTCCTCGAGCCGCGCGCCGGCCACCACGGGCAGGTGGAACAGGCTGCCGGCCGAGGCCCGCACGCACTTGCCGTTGTACGGGTCGACGGAGGCGTCGGCGAACACCACGGCCTGCGCGCCCGCCGCGTCGGCGGTGCGCAGCACGGTGCCGGCGTTGCCGGGGTCACGGACGTTGGCCAGCAGGGCCGCCAGGACGGGTGCGGGCCGGGTCACCGCGGCGAGCGGGACGTCGACGAAGTCGCAGACCGCCAGCAGACCCTGCGGGGTGACCGTCTGGGCCAGGTCCTCCATCACCTCACCGCTGACCAGGTGCACGGGCACGCCCGCGCCTTCGGCGGCGGCGACGAGATCGGAGTACCTGCTCCGCGCGGGCACGGTCACGAACAGGTCGCTGACCTTGGCCCCGCAGCTGAGCGCCTCCCCCACGGCTTGCGGGCCCTCGGCGAGGAAGGCCCGCTCCCGCTGGCGGAAGGCACGCTTGGTGAGCCGCCGAGCCGCCTTCAGCCGCGGCGAGTGAACGCCTGCGTACGCGATGTCAGCCGACACGACCCCTACGCGGCCGCGGAGCCTGACGCGTCGGGCAGGGCCTTCTTGGCCACCTCGACCAGGGCCGCGAAGGCCGACTCGTCGGCGACGGCCAGTTCGGCCAGCATCCGCCGGTCGACCTCGACCCCGGCGACCCGCAGGCCCTGGATGAACCGGTTGTAGGTCATGCCGTTGGCCCGGGCCGCGGCGTTGATCCGCTGGATCCACAGCCGCCGGAAGTTGCCCTTGCGGTCCTTGCGGTCGCGGTAGGCGTAGGTCATCGAGTGGAGGACCTGCTCCTTGGCCTTGCGGTACAGCCGTGACCGCTGCCCCCGGTAGCCGCTGGCCCGTTCGAGGACAACCTTGCGCTTCTTGTGGGCGTTGGTCGCCCGCTTCACGCGTGCCATTGTTGTTCTGTCTCCCTCGCGCGGGCCGGGCTACTTGCCCAGCAGCTTCTTGATCTCCTTGACGTCGCTCGGTGCGACCGTCACTTCGTCGTAAAGCCGTCGGGTCAGGCGGGACGACTTGTGTTCGAACATGTGGTTGCGGTTGGCGCGGCGGCGCATCACCTTGCCGGTACCGGTCAGTCGGAATCGCTTTCTGGCACCGCTGTGGGTCTTCATCTTCGGCATGGTCGCCGTCGTCTCCGTTTCTCAATCTTTTGCCGCGGCGTTCACCGCGGTCGGCCATGGCACGCAGCAATCACCGTCCCCGGCGCTGGCCCTTTCGGCAGGGCCGCCGGGAATCAGTCCGGCCGGGTGCTCCTACCGGCTAGGCCGGACCCGGTACCGTGGCGCCCTCGGCGGCGGGCTCGCTCGCCGCAAGCTCGGGCGCCACTGTCGGGGCTCCGTCGCCCTGAGCGGCTGGCGCCGCCGGGCGCGGGCTGGGAACGGACTTGCTGTGGGATTGCCCGGCGTGTGCCTTGGCCTCGCTCTTTTTCTTGTGCGGACCGATCACCATGATCATGTTCCGCCCGTCCTGCTTGGGCTGCGACTCTACAAAGCCAAGCTCTTCAACGTCTCCAGCGAGACGCTGCAGCAAGCGGAAGCCTAGTTCGGGGCGTGACTGCTCACGTCCCCGGAACATGATCGTCACCTTGACCTTGTCCCCCGCCTTGAGGAACCGCTCGACGTGGCCCTTCTTGGTGCCATAGTCGTGCGGGTCGATCTTCGGCCGGAGCTTGATCTCCTTGACGATCGTCTGGGTCTGGTTCTTGCGTGACTCCCTGGCCTTGACCGCGGCCTCGTACTTGAACTTGCCGTAGTCCATGAGCTTGGCCACCGGGGGCCGGGCAGTCGGGGCAACCTCGACCAGGTCGAGATCGGCTTCCTGAGCTAGCTTGAGCGCGTCATTGATCGAGACGATCCCGATCTGCTCCCCCTTCGGGCCGACCAGCCGGACTTCGGGAGAACGGATGCGCTCGTTGATACGTGCTTCGGCGCTGATGTGACCTCCTTGAGCCTGTATCCCGCCGTCGGCGCCTCCGACGGCGGTATGTGCTCGCCCTCGGGGTTCCCGGCGCCGCGACCGCCTCGAAAGCGGACGCCGCACACGAGAAAGCCCCGCGAGCGCTGCGCTTCGCGGGGCAACCACAACAACGGCGCCGTCCCCTCACGAGGATGCGCCGTGCCAGTCAGTACCAGCAGCACACGCACGTTCCGCACATGTCGCCGCTGGGACTTCTGGCCAGACCCGCCTGCCTCGGTAGTAACCGGGCCGACCGGGTGGGAGGTGGTCCTCCGCTTCGCGCGCCCGGCGCCTAGACGCCGAGCTGTAACAACTAACCCTAACAGCACCAGAACGCGAAGCGGTATTCCCGCCGGCGCCGCTTGTATCGTCCTGGGTCGTTACTGGCGTGATAGCTGGACCGCTAGTTGAGGACGCGCTTGGTGAAGGTGCGGGTGCCTAGGTAGCTGAAGACCGCGGTGCCGCCGACGAGGGCGAGCATGACGGCCCACATGGGCATGTGCGGGAGTACCGGGGTGAGCACCGCGCGCAGGCCCTCGGACATGTACACCATCGGGTTGATCAGGACCGCGATCTGCAGCCAGCGGATGTGGTGCAGCGCCGCCCAGGGGTAGTAGACGCAGCCCAGCATGGTGGCGGGCAGCAGGATCACGGCGAACAGCATCTGCATCTTGCGCGGATCCATGATCGTGCCGAGCAGCAGCCCGAGCGAGGCGGTCAGCAGCGACGCGAAGGCCAGGATCACGATGAACAGCGCCCAGTTGGTCACGTGCACGTGCGGAGCCTGCCCGGCAGCGTGTACAAACAGCACGATCGGGAACACGATGAGCGCGCCGATGAACGACTGGACCGCGCCCGCCACGATCTTCTGGATGGCCAGCACCCGGATCGGCACCGGGGCCAGCGCCCGGTCCTCGATCGTGCGCTGCCAGGAGAACTCCATCACCAGCGGGAACGTCACGGCCATGATGCCCTGCATAAGGAGCATGGAGGCCATGAGGCCGGGCACCAGGATGGTGGCGAAGTTGATGCTGCCCTTGACGGACGCGCCCGCCGCAGCGGCGCCGCCGCCCAGGTTGAAGCCGCCGCCGATCTTGGGGAACACGTAGGCGAAGACGAAGACGAACAGCAGCGGCTGCATGACCGCCCGGGTGAACGTGGCGACGGCGTTGCGCCGCAGCACCCGGAACTCCCGGGCCATCATGGCGTTGAACGTCTTGAGCAGGGTCGGCCGGGGCACCGGCGCATTGGCTATCAGATCAGCGATGGCCGCGGACGAGGGCGCCCCGCCGGGCTCGGCGACCTCAATGGGGGCTCTGCGCGTGGTTGTGGTCACTCCCGGTACTCCCGTCCGGTCAGGGTGAGGAAGACGGTCTCCAGGCTGGGCTTGAGCTGGGTCGCGTCACGTACGGTCAGTCCAGCGGCGGATCCGGCGGTGATGAGCTCGCCGAGCACGCCGTCGGGTTCGCGGGTGAAGACCCGGACGGAGTCGCCGTCGGATTCCACTTTGCTGACGCCAGGGCGTTCGGCCAGCCCGGCCCGGGCGGTGAGATCCTCAGGGACCGTGTCCTCGTACCGGACCGTGATCACCGTCTCCGCGCCCGCGCCGTCCTTCAGCTCGTTCACGGTCCCCGAGGCGAGCACCTCGCCGTGGTCGACGACGGCGATCTGCTCGCACAGCGCCTCGGCTTCCTCCATGTAGTGCGTGGTCAGCAGGATGGTCTGTCCCTCGCCGTGCAGGACCTGCAGGATGTCCCACAGGTTAACCCGGGTCTGCGGGTCCAGGCCGGCGGTCGGCTCGTCGAGGAACAGCACGTCCGGCCGGTGCACCAGGGCCCGGGCGATGAGCAGCCGCCTGGCCTGCCCGCCGGACAGGTCGGTGGACATCGCCTTGTGCCGGTCGGCCAGCCCGAACACCTCGAGTAGCTGCGCGGCGCGGCGCGAGGCCTCGCGCAGGCTCAGGCCGAAGAACCGGCTGCGGAACTCCAGGTTCTCGGCCACGGTCAGCTGCATGTCGAGCGTGTTGTTCTGGGTCACCACGCCGATCCGGCGCTTGACCCCGACCGGGT
>Ga0210383_10003458_pt1 | contig 14127 bp, 10 predicted proteins | sample IncBWC14OmetaG_FD_160072 | JGI IMG/M metagenome (GOLD analysis project Ga0210383, IMG submission 160072) | Forest soil microbial communities from Barre Woods Harvard Forest LTER site, Petersham, Massachusetts, United States - Inc-BW-C-14-O ...
CTGATCCGGATGCTCATAGAAGCGCCGTGAAATCTTTTCGTATGCGGGGTCGAGCCGCAAGGCAAGGTCGGTAGTCAACATGGATGGCGCGCGACGCTTTGATCGATCGTGCGCATCCGGCACCGTACCCGCGCCAGCTCCGTTCTTCGGTCTCCACTGATGCGCACCCGCCGGGCTCTTGGTCAGTTCCCATTCGTAGCCGAACAGGTTCTCGAAGAAGTTGTTGCTCCACTTTGTGGGGGTCGTCGTCCAAGTCACTTCGAGGCCGCTACCGATCGCGTCGCCCCCTTTGCCCGTTCCGAATTTGCTCTTCCAGCCGAGACCCTGCTCCTCGATGCTGGCGGACTCCGGCTCTGCGCCCACCAGTGCCGTGTCTCCGGCGCCGTGGGTTTTGCCGAATGTGTGACCGCCCGCAATCAGCGCGACCGTTTCTTCGTCGTTCATTGCCATCCGCAGGAACGTTTCGCGAATATCCCTGGCCGCCGCAAGCGGATCCGGCTTGCCGTTCGGACCTTCCGGATTGACGTAGATCAGACCCATTTGCACGGCAGCAAGCGGATTCTGAAGATCGCGGTCGCCGCTGTAGCGCTCATCCGCCAGCCACTTTCCCTCGGGGCCCCAGAAGACGTCCTCTTCGGGCTCCCAGACATCCGCGCGCCCGCCCCCAAAACCGAAGGTCTTAAAGCCCATCGACTCCAGGGCGACGTTGCCCGCGAGAATGATAAGGTCGGCCCAGGAAACCCTCCGGCCGTACTTCTGTTTGATCGGCCACAGCAGTCGGCGCGCTTTGTCGAGGTTCACGTTGTCCGGCCAGCTATTGAGCGGCGCGAAGCGCTGCTGGCCGGCTCCGGCGCCGCCGCGGCCGTCGCCAATGCGGTACGTTCCTGCGCTGTGCCATGCCATTCGAATGAAGAACCCACCATAGTGGCCAAAATCGGCCGGCCACCAGTCCTGCGAGTCCGTCATCAAGGCGTGAAGGTCTTTGATTACAGCATTCAGATCCAAGCTCTTGAATTCCTGGGCGTAGTCGAACTGCTCGCCCATCGGATTCGATAACGTGGAGTGCTGGTGGAGGACCTGAAGGCTCAACTGGTTTGGCCACCAGTCTCGGTTCATCTGTGCAGGGGTTCCGCCGGTGAATGGGCACTTCGCTTCGGTCGACAAAGTTTTCTCCTTCTTTCAATTCGTCAAAAGTTAGTCAAAAAAACTGTGACGGTGTCTGCACGCCTTCGAAACCTAACGGGACGCGTGCCGTGGAGCGCACTTCGTGCAGAGCCCGCGGAAAATGAGTTCGCATTCGCGAAGAATCCGCTTACCAAGCGAGACCGAGGTAGGCCTGGGCACGTCGTACCACTCCACGTCTTCAACATTGCCGCAACGGTCGCAGATGAAGTGGTGATGCCGCGTGCCCTTTGCGTCGAATCGCGCGGCGCGCCCCTCGACTGCCACTTCACGCACCAAACCCGCCTGCACCAAGTCCCGCAGATTGTTGTAAGTCGTAGCCCTTGAAGAGCGCGGGTCCATGCGATTCACAGCTTCGAAGATTTCTGCCGCCGTGGGATGACTGTTGTGTTTCATCAAGAATGTCATCACGGCAAAGCGCTGCGGAGTGCACCGCAACCCGCTGTCCTCCAAGGACCGTTTAATCGCCTGGGCGTCCATCCAGCATCTAGACTATGTCTAATGTGAGATTTTATCAAGACCTAGGCTTTCGGTTGCTGCGGCGAGCAGAAAACTGGCGGATGCCGTGTCACCTGTAGCCATGTTGGGTTCCGCTCCGCGAAGCCTAGCCCCATACCTGGCAAAGCTCTGATTTCGTCGCGGTGGGCCGATAGGCACCTAATCGTCGAACCATCCCTTCGCGCGAGAGGGCTCAGTCTCCAGATGTTTTCGGAGCCGCCTGCTGCATTTGCATCATCATCTGTCGCATGGCTTCGCTCATTCCCGGGGCGCGCTTTTTCCGCCAGAGTTCGAGCTTCTTCACATGCTTTTCGAGGTTCCCATACTGGTGGGGATTCTTGCTGCGCGCGCGCATGGCTGGAACAAACGCCTTGATCCGGTCCCAGACCAACCACTGCTCGCCGGTGTTCTCAAAGAAAAATCCTTCGTCAATCAGCCCGCGGTTCACGATGCTCGCTACCATCTCCCAGTAGCTGATCACCATGCGCATGTAGGCGTTCTCCGGGCCGCCCATCGGGGCTTGCCTCGAGATATCTTCGAGCGATGTCGGGTGAAACTTGGTGAAGTACCAGTCGCGTGCCTCGCGCATGCGTGGCTCACGCCGCATCTCGTACAGTCGGAGCATCAAGTCGACCTGGTCATGCGTTACCTTCCCCATCGATTCCTCCTTGTGTAAGGTCGGATACGAAAGCAGTCTGCAAACGATTTCTGCATTTCATGAAGTTTGCGGTGCGGTGGCGCCTTTCAGTTGCACGTGATGCGTGTGACTGAGCGGTATGGACGATGCCTCGAATGCCAGCTTGATGCGCCGTCGAAGCTCTCGCGCCACGTCGTCCTTGCGATTGAGGACCGTGCGGACTTGAAGCCGCAATACCGTTCCATCGAGCGACAGGGACTCTACGCCGAGCACGCGCGGACCGTCCACCAGCGCCGGGGACCACTGCGCATCGTTGCGGAAATCCCCCGCGATTTTTTCGAGCGTAGTCAGCGCGCGTTCAACCATTTCATCGGACGGAACAGTCACGTCCACAAACGTCTGTGACCAGTCGCGACTCAGGTTGGCGACCTGGCCTACCAGCGAATTCGGCACGGTGACGATGGCGCCGGCCACATTGCGAATCACGGTCCGCCGGAGGGTGAGGTATTCCACACGGCCCGTTTCGCCGTTCACCTGAATCAGATCGCCGACGACGTACTGGTCTTCGAGCACAATGAAAAATCCGTTGATGATGTCTTTCACCAGGCTCTGCGCGCCGAAACCAAGCGCCAGGCTTCCTACCGCGGCGGCAGCTTCGAACGGCGTCACGTCGAAGCCGAACTCCGGAAGTGCCATCAGTACCGCCGCTGCCAGGATGACCGCGGCGCCGACGCTATAAACCAGTCCAGCCATCGTGCGCGTCTGCTGCTCGCGCATTTGCGCAGCGCGCGTTTGGCCCTTCGCACTTTGCACCAGCCGCGTCGTCAGCGCCTTCAGGGCGCGCGCCAGGATCATCGCGATCAGGATGATGACAAGGATACGCACGCCGCGCGTTCCGGCTGTTTCCAGCCAATGTCTCAGCGATTCGTTGATGGGATTCAAGGCGCGGAATTATACCACTCGATGGACGCGCCGCCCTCTGGCACGATCGCGCCGCCCAGCCACACGATGGCCTCGAAGCCTGCGACCGGGTCCGGAGAGGTGCCCTCGTTTGAGCCTCGGGTGTTCGTCAATTCCTGTTCTTAGGGGGTTGGAGCTTTAGATCCGACGAACGTCTTGCAAGATGAGTGGGGCTTTAGCCGCTGAGGGAAATGACTTGCGCCGCAGGCGCAGATTTGGAGACCGCTCGATCCGGGGATTACTTTGCTACGCCGCGCAGGGCCATGTAAAATCAGCACGCTCGACAAGAGCGCGCCCGTAGCTCAGATGGATAGAGCGTGTGCCTCCGGAGCACAAGGTCGGGGGTTCGAACCCCTCCGGGCGCGCCATTTCGAAGCGGTCCGACTTCACGGCGCCCGATGCACTACGTGCGGGCAAAGGTTTCACCAATGCCGTCGAACGCCATAGCTCTCAAACGCTGCTTCATTGCTGACGATCGGTATATTTTCAGCTTGGGCCTGAGCAATCAGCATACGGTCGAATGGGTCCTTTTGAGGACCAGGCAAGAGTCCAGCCCGAATGCCATGCTCTACAGAAATGGCTAGCAATTCAAAACCTTCACGTTTCATGAGTCCAGAGAAATCCGCCGCCAGCTCCGTTGCAGTTGGCAGTTTTCCCAATCTGACCTTGATCGCAATTTCCCAAGCCGATGCTGCACTTACGATCAGCGTGTTCTTGGTTTCCGCAATGAGCTTTCGAGCGGGATGGGATAGCGCCGGATCATCGGCGAGCCACCAGAGCAAAGCGTGGGTATCAAGCAGAGCGCGCAAGAGGGCTACTCCCAGTTCGACAATTCGTTCTTCGGAAGCGGCTCAAAAAACTCAGGCCCGACGCGCAACTTTCCTTTCAGCGAACCCGGCTGGCGTTTGCCCTTCACCGCTCCGACGGGGACGACCCGGGCCACGGGTTTTGACCCGCGTGCGATGATCACTTCCTCCCCCTCGGAAGCCTTCTCAATCAGCCGGGAAAGGTTTGTTTTTGCTTGATGGATTGTGAAGATGCCCATAGGAGCTCCTTAGCTAATCTAGGTTAGCTCACTTGGGGCCTCCGCGCAACTCCCGGGGATTGCCAAGCCGCACGTAATGCCACATAGCGCTCGGGGGCCAACGCAGCCGATCGGCCCAATCCGGCGGGGATATCCATCTGGGGCAAGGCTGCCACGAAGTCACCTAGAAAAGCTCTAAAATCGTCCCCTCGGGCGCGCCATTTTTCCGCGTTGGTCACAGCCTCTACGTTATTTCGCCGGTTGCCATAGTTCGACGAATCCCCCAACGTCGGGGTCGCGCAGCATCACGGCGCGGCCGTCCTTAACCTTGACGATTCCGCCATCCGAGACGGTCGTGGCGCCGCCTGCCTTCGCCTTGGCGTAAACCGCATCCAGGTCGGTCACCTGAAAGCCGACATAGTTGACGCCGATGTCGGCAAAGTGCTGGTCCGGAGCTTGCTTGTCCCTATTTTGCGGAGACCCGAGCAATTCGAGCCGCACATTTCCGGTGGTAGTCGCCTGCGGGAACCAACCGTTGAGCATGGTCATTCGCGGCGCGGTTCCGGCCGGCGCGGGGTCGGGCAACGGCGGATAGTCTCCGCCCAATACGCCCTGATAAAACGCCAGCGATTTAGCCGGGTCAATCACGTTCAACCCGATGTGATTGAAACCGGCCTGCGAACCAAGCCTCTCGATATTCTGTTGGGTCGCGGTGGAATTCGAAACCTTCGGCCCCTCGGGCGGCGCGCCCGGCGCAGGCTTCATCTTCGCGAAGAGCTCGATGAACCAGCCGTCCGGATCCTGGACGAATACGAACCTGCGCGGGCCGGTGGCTGCTGCGCCACCGCCCGGGAGATTCATCTGCGGAACCTTCAGCAGCCCGACCGCTTTGAGCTTATCCATCACGGGGTTGCAATCGTCCATCACGGTAAGATCCATGTGGCCTGCGCCGAGATCGGCCGACGTCAGCTTGCTCCAATCCTGGCGATCGATACCTTTATATTCCCGCAGGATCAGGTCGAACGGCTTATCGGAAACGGAGCTTTGCGTCGTCATGACCGCCGTACGAGATTGCGCGCCCTTCGTCCCTCCGAGCTCGTTCGCCACTTTGTCGACTTTCCAGTCGGTTTTGCTTGTCACCTTAAAGTCGAGCAATTCATAGAATTTGATGGACTGATCCAGGTTCGAGACCTGATGACCATCGAATGCCATGCCCAATACATCTGCCGCCCCGCTGTCGGCTGCGGCCCTGGATGCCTGAGCCGAGGATCGCGCGAGACCCGCGGTTGCCATCGCGACCGTAAGAACACCAGCCGCAACGACGATGCCAAGATTTCTCGACAACAAAGATTTCACTGTCTTTCGCTTTTTCATGAATACTCCCTCGGTCCGTCTCCGGCAACCGCGCTCGCGACCGCGTTCCCAATAGGCGCGCGGGCCGGTTCTGAATTTATCGAATGGCATCGGCCATTTTGCAGTCTGACCTTGCCTGCTCGACGGTTGGTCGTTTGTCCATTCCGCTGGATTTTACACCGAGAGGGCCCAAGGTCCAGAAATTGGTTTTCGCCCTTCCCTGTTTCCAATCCGTCCCCCATTTCACGAGGCTCGGAGCATGCGAAATGGGAGTACAATCGCACGCGTTTTCGAGGTTGTTCGTTTGGAGTACAAAATGGAACGAAGGATTGGGGGATCACGCGAGGTGCCGCTATTCACTGCGGCGATGCTACTGACTGTGCTTGGCGCTGTAGTTGTCGCGCGCGCCGCCCCCAGACCGCAGAGTTCGGCAGCGCCCTCCTTTTCAGCCGATCGGTTGCTGGCCCACATCCGCGTGCTTTCGTCGAACGAATTCCAGGGGCGCGGGCCGGGCACCGAAGGCGAAACCAAGACCATTGCCTATTTGCAGGAACACTATCGCGCCGCGGGACTCGAGCCCGGCAATCCCGACGGGACGTACTTGCAAAATGTGCCTCTCGTGGGGATTCGGCCGGACCCGAATATGGAGATGACGTTCGCCGGACACGGAAAGACGATCCACGCAGCATACCGCGATGATTTCGTAGCGGTGACGAGACGCGTGGCGGACTCCGTAACTCTTGACGCGCCGATGATTTTCGTCGGCTACGGCGTGCAAGCGCCCGAATACAAATGGGACGATTTCAAGGGTGTGGACGTGAAAGGGAAAGTGATCGTCGTGCTCGTCAACGATCCGCCGGTCACGAAAGGCAATCCGCCCGTGCTGGATGACGCGATGTTTGGCGGGAAAGCGATGACGTATTACGGACGTTGGACCTACAAATATGAGAAGGCAGCGGAATTGGGGGCAGCGGGATGTCTGATCGTCCATGAGACGGCGCCGGCGGGCTATCCCTGGGAAGTTGTGCGAAATAGTTGGAGCGGCGAATCGTTCAGCCTCCAGTCGGCCGACAAGGGCATGGGCCGAGCCGCAGCGGAGGGGTGGATCTCGCATGAAAAGGCGCGGGAGATTTTCGGCGCGGCAGGCCTCGATTACGAAAATCTGAAACAGCAGGCGGCGACCCGGGATTTTCATCCGGTTCTGCTGGGGATGAACGCCCACCTCGAAATCCACAACACGATCCGCACGATTGATTCTCACAATGTGATCGCGAAACGAACCGGAAGCGATCCCGTGCTGAAGAATCAATACGTGATTTATACCGCTCATTGGGATCACTTCGGGATCGGCCCGCCCGTGAACGGCGAAAACATCTACCATGGCGCGGCGGACAACGCTTCCGGAACGGCGGCGCTGTTGGAAATCGCGCGCGCGTACGCCGAGCTAAAGACCGCGCCCCGGCGGACCATTCTGTTTATTTCAGTTACGGCTGAAGAGCAGGGCCTGCTTGGGTCGGAGTATTACGCGACTCATCCACTGTATCCCCTCGCGCGAACTGCCGCGGACATCAACATGGATGGAATGAACACCTGGGGGAGGACTCACGACATCCTGGAAATTGGCATGGGCAAGTCAACGCTCGACGAAGTAGCGGCCCAAGCGGCCCAAGATCAGGGACGGGTGGTCCGTCCGGACGCCGAGCCCGAAAAGGGCTTCTACTATCGCTCCGACCATTTCAGTTTCGCGAAAGTAGGAGTCCCGGCGCTCGACCCTGATAGTGGTAGCGATTACTTGGGGAAGCCGCCGGGATGGGGAATGATGAAGAAAAACGAATACACCGCGAACGACTACCACAAGCCGAGCGACGTAATAAAGCCTGACTGGGATCTGAGCGGGGCGGCGGAAGACAGCCAACTGTATTTTGAGATCGGCGACCGCATAGCGAATGCCGATCAGATGCCGGAATGGAAGGCGGGCGCGGAGTTCAAGGCGATCCGCGAAGCATCACTCAGAAGTCAGGCGGCGCAGTAGAAATGAAACGGAGACGCTCACAATCCGTGGTACTGAGGCGCGCATGAAAAGTTCCCGGTCGGGCGGCGCTCAAGATCGCCGCGCAATGCTGAAATGGGCGATGCTGGGCGGCGGCGCCGCGGTAGCGGGTTTTTTCCGCGCTCCCGTCGCGCAGGCCGCGCCCACGCCGACAGAACAGGAAGCGCAAGCGGCGGTAGATCGCGCCACGCGCGGGATGCCCGCTCCACGCATTAAAGACGTCAGCGTGATTCAAGTTGGCGGCGGCGCCACGAACGACTCCACGGTCGTGAAAGTTACGACCGATCAGGCGGGGCTCTACGGCTACGGTTGCGCCACGAACACGTTTCCCGGCGGCCGCTACAAACTCGTCGCCGCGGCGGTCGACCAATATCTGAAGCCCTTGGTGATGGGCAGAACAACCGACAGGATCGAGCAGATCTGGCAGATTTGCTACATGAGCTCGTACTACAAGAACGACACGGTTCTAAATTGCGCCATCGGCGGTGTCTGCGACGCGCTTTGGGACATCAAAGGCCGCCAGGCGGGCATGCCCGTGTATCAACTGGTCGGCGGCAAGTGCCGCGAGGCTGCCGACATCTACTTGCATGTCGGCATGGGCGGCCAAAATCAGGATCCCGGCAAGCAACTCGTCGAGAACGCAATGGAACTCGTCGAAAAAGGCTGCCGCAATCTGCTCGTGGCCATGTTCCTTCGCGATGGGGCTGTCAACACACTCTACGGACAGCGGAAATTTGATGATGGGTCCATCCCTTTCGATCGTGACAAAGAGACTCGTAAGGTTCTCGCGGCGTTTGAGGCATTCAGAAAAGAAATGCCGCCTGAAATTGGCCTCGGCGTTGACGTGCACTCATTGCTCGATAGCATCCGAGCCGTTCAGTTCTGCAAAGACGTAGAGCCCTTCAGGTTGTTTTACTGCGAAGACCTCTTTGCGCCGGAAGAAGCCGGCCATTACAAAATCGTTCGCCAGCAATGCACCACGCCTCTCGCCATCGGTGAACTTTGGAATAATCCGCATGAATGGCAGCCGCTTGTCGAAGGGCGCGAAATTGACTACATCCGTCACCACGTTTCCCACGTGGGCGGCTTTACGGCTGCCCGCAAAATCGCTGCGTTTGCGGAAAATTACGAGGTCAAGTTCGCCTGGCATGGCAGCCCCAATTCTCCCGTTGGTCACATGACGAACCTGACGCTCGATCTCACGAACGAGAATTTTGGCATTCATGAGCATTTCGATTATCCGCAGATCGTCCAGGATATTTTCCAGGGCTGTCTCGAAATCAAAGACGGTTACGCATGGATCAGCGAGAAACCCGGCTGGGGCATCGAAGTCGACGAGGCGCTCGCCGCAAAACACCCCATCACCGACGAACATCGCAATGAGTTTCGCACGACGGATGGCTCGGTGATCGAGGGCACCGGCTAGAATTCTGGAATTAGGGCCTGTGCTGGGCGAGCGAACCTGCGGCATACTAAGGCTGTTGTGGGAATCCTGAATTCACGGCCGCGCCCTCTCACTCGCCTCCTCTGCCTCTGTTTGATTCTCGGTTTCTTGGCGCCACAGGCGGGAGCACAAGGTTCACTCAAGCGATCGCCGCAGCCGAGTCCACCACAGGCAGCGCTCGCGGAAACGGTTACGGTCGATCCATCGGCCCCCGCTCATCCGTTTCCGCATTATTGGGAACAGATGTTTGGGTCCGGCCGGGCCATTCTGAGTTTGCGCGAAAGCTATCGCCGCGATCTGCGTGAGGTGAAGGCCGCCACTGATTTCAAGTATGTTCGCTTCCATGCGGTCCTGGACGACGAAGTCGGCGTCTACGATGAGGATGCGAGCGGGAACCCGGTCTACAATTTTTCCTACGTGGATCAGATCTACGACGGCCTGCTCGAGAATGGCGTCCGCCCGTTTGTCGAACTGAGTTTCATGCCCCGCAAGCTCGCCTCCGAGCAGATTCTGCATCCTTTCTGGTACAAGCCCATCGTTTCCCCTCCGAAAGATTGGAACAAATGGGGCGGCCTGGTTTCGCATTTTGCCCAACACCTTGTTGACCGCTACGGAATCGATGAAGTCTCCCAGTGGTATTTCGAAATCTGGAACGAGCCCAACATTGATTTCTGGGCGGGCGATCCGAAGGAGCAGACCTACGATCAGCTCTACGACGTGGCGGCCCGCGCGCTAAAAGCCGTCAATCCCCAACTGCGCGTTGGCGGACCGGCGACGGCCCAGGCAGCCTGGGTGGACCGCTTCATTCGCCACTGTGCCGACAATCACGTTCCCGTGGATTTCGTTTCCACTCACGTCTACGGCAACGATTCGGCGAAGGATGTCTTCGGCACGAACGAGGATATACCTCGCACCCAAATGGTTTGCCGCGCCGTTCGCAAAGTGCACGATCAGGTGGCGGAAACTCCGCTTTCGAATCTTCCGATTATCTGGAGCGAGTACAACGCAAGCTACAAGAACGAGCCGGACGTCACCGATGCGATTTTCATGGGTCCGTGGATCGCCGACACCGTCCGCCAGTGCGATGGCTTGGTCGATACCCTGGCGTACTGGGCGTTCTCCGATGTTTTTGAGGAACAGGGCGTGGTCAAGGAACCTTTCTACGGCGGCTATGGTCTGATCGCAGAGGATGGTTTGCCAAAGCCCGCGTTCAACGCTTTCAAGCTTCTGCATCGCCTCGGCGTCCAGAGGCTCCCGAACGACTCGGAATCAGCGCTCGTAACCCGGCGAAGCGATGGCACTCTGGTGATCGCGGTCTGGAACCTGTTCTTACCCGAGGACCAAGGCGCGCCCAAAACGGTCACGCTGGCAATCAAGGGTTACTCCGGCGGGCATCGCGCCCGCGTGTATCGTCTGGATGCCACGCACGGATCGTTACTCGCGGCCTATGGCGAGATGGGGAAGCCGGTCAATCCCACTTCAAAGCAAATCGCGAAGCTTCGTCAGGCGGCACAGCTTCCCGCGCCCGAGCTAAAATCGCTGCCGAGCGGACAGCTCACCTTGGTGCTCCCGCCTCAGGGGCTTGCGTTGATCGAACTTCAGTAGAGATCGATCTAGCGCGATAGACAGTTGATTGCGCGAGGCTGGTTTCCGTAGCGCCGACATCCCCCCGGCTCTTTACAGTTTCTTATCGCAATCCCACTGTATTAATCGGTCCCTGTCGAATTCGATGGTTTGTAAGCTTTGAATCCGGCGCGTTCCATCCCGCGCACTGCTTCCGGGTTTTTCATGAATGTGTTCCACACGTATCCCGTGCGCGCATTCTCGGCCATCACCATGCTAATTCCCGTGTCGATTCCGACCACGTCACTGTCGTACCAGTTCGTCAGTGGATTGAACGCGTCAACGAAGCCGTATCGCGTCCACGCGCGCTGCCCGTAGCGATTCTTGACCGTTTCCAGCACGCGCACAGCCGGTTGCGGAAGAAACGGCAGTGAGCCCGCGGCGGCGCATGGAACCACGCTACCGTCGATCGGCCCTGTCGCCGGCGGACCTCCCCATGCTACGTATCCCCTCGCCGAATCCGAAGCGGTGATGCCCCATAGGCTGTCGCTGTAATCCGGAAACTGCGAGGCCAGGTCCATGCAGAATCGGCGGTGCACTTCCGTTGCAGTGATTGAATTTTGGAAATAGTCGGTGTACTGGTCGCGTTTGCCGCGAAAATCAAACCATGCCTGCGAATACTGGTGAACGAAGAGCGGCGCAAACGAGCCGATGTACCGGATGCCGTCGTATTCAAAAGTGACTCTCTTCCAGGCTGTCCAGGTTTCCGGCGGTAGAGGGTGAGACGACGACCCCAATCCCAGCAGGTACATCATCATCATCTCGCTGTAGTTGTCCCAGCGGAACTGAAGGAATCCGCTTTCCGGCGTCCATCCGTGAGGAAGGATGCGCGTATCTTCGGAAAGCCACGTCCAATCCACCCGGTCGAATATGTCGTACGCCAGGTCGCCGATTTCCGAATGCTGAAAGTGTTCCCGGCACGTAAGCACGCCGCAGAGCAGAATTGCCGTATCAACCGACGAAACTTCCGAATCCCACAGTCTCTCGCCGGTGTTTATGTTGGCCCAGTGGAAAAAAAATCCCCGATGATTCGGCAGCTTCTTCCACAGAAAACGCAGCGTGTTCAGCACCCGCCCCCGCGCTTCTGCATGTGGCACATACCCGCGTTCGTCGCCGATGCAGAGCGCTGTCAGTCCAAACCCGGTCGCGGCGATACTTCCTAGGTCGCTCTTATCTGGCGTGGTCGCGTTGCAGCGGTCCCGTACGATTCCCGTGTAGGGATTCGCCTGTTCCCAGAAATAGTGGAAGTTGGCGTTCTCCATCTCTTCGAGCAGCGCCTCATCTACTTGATAGAAAGGGGTGTTATAGGGAGCGGTTGGCGGCGGAGCCTTCTGGGTTCCTATCGCCCATGCAGAGGGCAGCGCGCCCGAAGTGGCTAAGGGAATCAGCGCGCCCGTCCGAACTCCCAGCCTCAAGAGTTCGCGGCGCGAGAGTTTGCCCAAAGCCGTTCGTGCATCGCCCATACTATGAATTATAGGGGCTCTCGAGATGCGGGTGTAGTCCATCCTGGTGGACGTAGCATACTCTTGCACTACCGTTCCCGCCGTTTGCTAAGATCGTCGGTGGGATGAAACTCGCCCGCAGCAACGGGAGCACCCGTGTTCGAATCGCTGCGATTCTAGCTTCCGGCACAGTTTTCGCCGTCGCCCTCGTTGCAGTCACCCTGCACTACGCCCGCAAACCGATATCGCTCAAGGGCGCAATCGTCCAGGAAGACTCCGATACACGCAAACAGTCTCCCATCACGAATGTCAAAGTCGGTGTGGCCGACCATTTGGCCTCCGCGGACGCGATATCGGATTTCTCGGGCTTTTTCAGGCTCACGTTGCATCGAGGAATTAAACGGGGCCGGTCAATCGTGCTCCAATTTCGTCATCCGGATTTTCAGCCCGTGGACCTACCGGTCACCGTGGGAGACAAGCTATACGTCGTCCGCATGACGCCCCTTCACCCTGAAACCGATGATCAGCCCGGTCGTCCCCAAACTGTGATTTCCAATGTTTTCGTCAGGTATTCGACCGAGACGACGGCCTCTGTGAACATCGGAACGGGAGTCACGACATTCCAGGCCGTGAATGCCGGAAATGTTCCCTGCGATCATCGCTCCGCCTGTTCAGCGGACAACAAATGGAAGGCCGCGGTTGGTTCGGCGTCTCTCGATGCTGGGCAGGGAAACGTCTTCGACGACGCGCGCGTGTCCTGCATCGCGGGGCCATGTCCCTTCACCAAAATCGAATCCGATCAGTTTTCCCACGGAGGGCGCAACATCGCAGTGTCAGTTCTCGATTGGTCCGACACGACCACTTTCCTGTTTCAGGCGGAAGTGTTCCGGCAAGAGATCAGCGATATCGTCCGGGAATCCTATCCCGTCATTTTTGGCCGTGCGCTGAACTTCAGTTTGCCGGCCGCGGCGGAGGGGCCGAGTCTGGAAGCCGAAGTGGCCGGAACAAATATCGTATTTCCGCTCGGGCCCTCGCCAAATCTCAGTTGGGCCACTTGCAACGTCAAAGTTGGGAAGGATCAAACAAAGAGCTACCGTTGCGAGCTCAAAGAAGGATATAGATTCCCTTAGACAGGATCTCCCCAGCCGATCCGGAATCTGGTTTCCGGTGAGGAAGCGATGACGATCAACCAGCACCGAATTCCACAGAGGACCCTCAAGCCATGAGCGCAGAAACTCCGTCGCAGAAAGCCTCGGCTCTTACCCGTCCTCAGAATCGCCGATTTGTTTATCTTGCCGCTGCCTTCGCCGGTTTGGGCGGCCTGCTGTTCGGATACGACACGGGGGTCATTTCCGGCGCTGAGCTTTTTTTCAAGAACGATTTCTCGCTTTCCGTTTTTGCTCTCGAGGTCATCGTCAGCGGCGTGCTGGCCGGAGCAGCTGCAGGAGCGCTGTTGGGAGGCTGGCTGGCGGACATCTTCGGACGGCGAACCCTGTTGATTCTCACGGCGCTCATCTTCGCCGCGGGAGCCATCCTGTGCGCTGCAGCCATGTCGCCCGGCATCCTGATCGTCGGCCGGATCATCGTCGGCTTTGGGATCGGTTTGTCTTCCAGCACGGTCCCCGTCTACATCTCCGAGGTTTCTCCCCCCGACGCGCGGGGCTGGACCGTGTCGCTTTTCCAACTGGCGATTACGCTGGGAATTCTGCTCGCTTACATCGTGGACTACGCCTTTGCGAGCATCCAGGGCTGGCGCTGGATGTTCGGTTTGGCAGTCGTGCCCGCCGCCATCTTCGCATTGGGAATGTTTTTCTTGCCGGAGTCCCCGCGCTGGCTTGCCAAACGCGGCCGTCATGATGCTGCCCGCGACATACTTTCGCGCATCCGGGACACGCACGACGTGGATCAGGAACT
>Ga0210383_10003460_pt1 | contig 14121 bp, 21 predicted proteins | sample IncBWC14OmetaG_FD_160072 | JGI IMG/M metagenome (GOLD analysis project Ga0210383, IMG submission 160072) | Forest soil microbial communities from Barre Woods Harvard Forest LTER site, Petersham, Massachusetts, United States - Inc-BW-C-14-O ...
GACAGAATGTATGCTTCGCAACCCACAAGTGTTAGCACAATGGCAGGGAGGTGTTGATGAAAGGTTAGCCACTCAGATTGCTGTGACCAAAGAAGAATATACAATTAACACTCTGCAAACATCCAACTGACACATTCACAATGGAGGTTTGTGCAAGGTCAGCATTGACCACAAAAAAATATTGGGATTATAGCTTTTGTTTACAGTTGTTTCTGAAACATCCGACCACTTTGGGGGTGTAGTCTGGTTGGCTAAATGGGTAGTCAGGGAAGGGTAAATGTGCAGGAAGTGATGTCCATTGGCTTTGAGACAAGCAAGGGTGTCATTGGTGACTCGGAGGAGAGTAGGAGGTATGTTGTTGAAATAGGTGACCAAATGCGGAAGTATCGCGGCCGGATCCCGTGGGTGGCTCATTTGTTTACAGTTGTAAAGTGCCAGCCGCCGTGGAGAGGTTGGAGAAAATAAGAGTTAGGAGTTTGAAAATTTGTCGCGTGTCCAGGGTTTGATCGCGCACGTGGAATCTATATGTGGTATGCATCTGTCATTTCTCATCTCTCTTCTCATTGTCCTCGGTGGCCTTAAAAAAAAATCCGAACCCCCCTTGTCTCAAGCAGTGTATTCCTACCCAGAAGGCGAATATATTAGACTATGCTCGCTCTTTCCTGTTGGCTACCTTCGATTCGAGGACGAGATAGAGTGTCTGGTGATACACCCACTTTTGGACTGATACCGTCGTTTCTGGCGCTGATACACAGTTTGCATCCCATGGATATTGTTCCCTGTATGTTAGCTGTGTTGCTACGCACACTAATAATTCCAGAATCAGTCCGACTTTCTTGTTTTTCATTATTCTGGTCACATCCTATTATACTTGGGTTCCTTTGGTTTTTTATCCTCTCGTATCGTTCGACCACCTCGCCGGGAAACCTTACTCTATGTCTCAGAGGTGCACTGCCTTCCCGTTGATTTTATTCTATTTTTGATGCGATGTCTGCCTAATTCTTCTGGTGATTTCTATTACTCTCCAAAGCTCACAGTGACCTTTGTCTTGGCTCTTTGTCCGAGCAAATCATAATTTCCGACTTCGCCAATGTTCTGACCATTTGCCCATCAATTATTCGGACTCTTTCTTTGTACATTCTTCTCGCGACATGTTACAGCCAAGATCCGGACGATTGCAATACCAAAATTTGTCATTCAGTGCGTGCCTCTAGGATTTCCTCATTGATGCTCCCCTACATGTTTCACTGCAGAAATAATCGGACGAACGTTGCGGAGTGTGCAAACAAAAGATACACAGTTCTTGCTGGACATATGCCGCTCCTTTGTTCGATTCTTGGTCATCTCGACCAGCGTCTCTGCCTTCTCTGTCAAATTGTAGGCATTCAGATTTAAGTGCATGGCGACCACCCGAAAATGGTCCGTAGTGAAGAATGGACGTACTGTAAATGCTTCCTGGAGCAATAATCACTCGCGATCATCCCGTTTTCAACGAATACGAATTTCGTGCAACCAGGGGTTCGACATGTCGGCAGCAAACTGCCGGGGGACTGCATGCTTTTCTGATATTGTCTGACAGGGTTGGTATTTTGTTGACTTTGACTTGTTTGTCGCTGTACCGTGAGTCCCGGGGCAGGATTGTGAGTCATAGTAGGGGGGGCGCTTGTGCTGTGTACAATTACTAATGGTCTCTGTGCAGCTTGCGGTTTAACGCCAGAGACTGCATGTGGGAAACAAATATCGTGATCTTTAGGGAGTTCCTCGTTATCCATGAACTAATTCCTCACATTGATAAGCTCCTGGGCCGGAAGGAGTCACAGAAGGATTTCCTGCTGTCTGTGGTGCTTGACTTGAACCTTTGAATTGACCTATGATCTGAGACAAGATGCCTCCTGGTGCAGTCTGTTTGGTCTGCGCCAATGAAGCACAGTGTCTCCCACAGAAGTCGTGGTTACCGAACTTCGGCTTTTGGTGGCAGTGCTGCCCAGTCGACCACGGCGATTAGTTCAAGAAAATGGCATGTGTCGTGTTTTGCCACTTACAACACAGAGGGTAGCAGCCTGAGCTGCACATCGCTTGCTGCAGTATGGGTGCTGCCCATTCTTGGGATTCAGCTGGCAAACCTGACAAGAGTGTTAATTGGTAATTTACGATAATGCTCGCCATTCACCTACATCGCAGAGAGCGGATTGAATAACAGATGATTGCATTGGGAGGCAAAGGGGGGATTCTACTGCAGCCGTTCAACCCATTCAACGGCTACATCTTTGCCCTTTACACCAAGGATCTGGAATTGTGATTGATGAGCGCCTGGTATACCAATACTAGGATCAGAAGCATGGCCTGGAAACTTCCATTGCCGCCTCGTACTACGCCGTATTCATTCCAGGTTCCTAGAAATAAGCGCCTTCACAATCGAGGAAGGTCCTGGGGTCTGAGATCCCTTTCACGTATGGCAGGCCAACCAAACCGTATTAGCGTCGTAAGTACTATCATGATGTACGCCGCTTAAAGAGCAAAAATGAAGTGAATTGCAGTCCCCTAGACTTAGAACACAGAACAAAAAGAGTAAATGGAATATCTGAATTTCGTTGATGAAAGCGACGCAAAGACTTAATCACTATGGTCCACCGAAATAATCGTACGATTTAGCTCGTTCAGAGGGTAACAACTCCCCTAACGTGCTGCTTCCTTGCGCAGTCTTGCTCTCAACCTTTCAAGTGCCTTGCCCAGCTCATTGCGACCAAGGCCGTTCGCACCTGCCCCCCAAAAAGAGTCCTTATCGGAATCCTATTCGTTGCCATCAGGTCATGGTATATTGAGTGAACGAGTTTATCTTACTTCTACAAGCTCGGCACTGCCAGTGGCCAGTAATTCTCTTCTTAAATCATAGTGCTGAGTGAACTTATGATAAAGTGTCTCTTCCATCTGTCGGTTCAGGGGTTATGTCAGCGTATGTCTTTCTTCCACAGTGACCCACACACTTTTTCTATATTCACACTCAACCAATCAGGCCGCACTTCAGGCTGAAAGCGGCGTGCTTCTGATAGTGCAACACTCGGTCGCTCAGTGCAACACAGACGAATATGCTCAGCAAGGTTGGGACGATGATCTTGGAACTAAGGCCGTTGAATAGGACTCTTCGCGATTTCTTTTTGAAATAACTCACTTTAAACGATTGAAATAGGTGTTCACTGGTCGGATACCTCTTGTTTTTGTATATGACCGGATGTTTGGAGAAGTTGGTGAAGCCATAATGCGGATCGCTGTGATGGTAAAATAGTATGCGACGACGAAGAGGCGCTCGCTGCTGTTTGGCGGCTCTCTCTGGAGGACGATGTACCTCCGGCCACGAGGGTCGCTTCCGTAAAGCTGGGACCATGGGAGATGCATTTCGACGGGGAGAAAAAGATTCAGCGCGATTCCGTCTTGGTGCTGGGTTCTTCGACACAGCTGCACTTCGCCCGATAGGCACAAATTATGTGGGATTAATATTCGGTCATTTACGATTCTGGATAAGCGAAGCAGCTTCCGTACCAATTAAATGACGAGATTGAGATGACGAGTCGGTCAGGCCCATCGGAGAAGGCATGGTTGACGACCAACTATGAATGGGAGTGGTGTCTCGGGATTGCATGCAGCAGTGGGCTAAACGACGTTGTGGGGTCCTGAAGATCCGTGAGTGCACTGCCGACCAAAGGAGAACCTGTGAAGCACATTTGTGTGGCGCTACCAGATCCCCATCTGCGTACCTGTAACGCTAAGGCCCTATTCGGCAACTCAGGATTAAATATGCAGAATATTTCATAAATCCTTGGTGACCAAACATTATAATTTAATTTAGTCTCGGTCCATCATGTTTGGTATACAATATTTGTTGACCAAACATTGTTCATGCCCAGTGAACCGACTGACAAGCGTCCGGCCATCAGAGAACCTAAACCGAGTCCCCGAATAGGGCCTATATTCTACATCGAAGCATGCTTCACAAAACTAGTCGGAATGTGGCTATATTCTGTTTACAGCCATCCCGTTTCTGCACTCCGTCTGAGAACGAGAAATCGCGTTGAAGTATAGTATGCACAATGTCATATTAATTGTTAGTCAAATGGCATACATCACGAGGAAGGATGGTCTGATGGCATCATTAGTATAAACTATGAGCTCGTCATGATTTAAACTCTGTCCGGGGTCTGCTAAAACCTGATGATTGGATTAGACAAAGTAAGAGCTGTATTTGAGAGACCTCACGGAATCAAAACCAGCTGGTGGTGCAGTTAATGAAGTATTGTCTTGGAGCAGCTTGTGCCCTTTGCCCACCACAACTCTGTTCAAAAGCATCGCTTTCCAAGGAGATTGTTGTTGGTTGGATGAGTAATCGTTAGATCTGCAACGAGGTCAGAAATTGTGAGCAGTCGGTAAGGTCAGGATTAATCGTATGAGCACCAGATAGTGGGCAGCTGGCGTACTTGGAGGATGTGGATGACGTGTAGATGCCCCTCCCGAATCTGGGCATGCCAACTATTAATATTGAGCAACACTGACAAGTGTCACGGAGGACGCACCTCCCCCAACTAGTCTTCTTTCCGAAAGCATTCAGGTCGAAAGAGGTCTTGATAATACTGCAAAGCGAACATGCTGTTGACGAGCAGAATGTTGTCTGACCATTGTCTCCGAGTCGACAAGTACGGGTGGTACCGTGCCAACGCCGGTTCTCGTTACCAGCGGATCTACCCCTGGCTGCAAAGTTTTCGCGAGTTTCAACAGCTTTCCTGCGTAAGCAGTGAGCGGTAGATGGACTCTGCAGATACACATACTCACCGGTAAGCATCATAGCTCATCATGGACGCTCGACTCCCTACGATTTTGTAGATTGCTTTTACGGTTGGACAGTTTGTGGAGTGTCTCCAGGACACTCTGAACTGATCTTCGACTAGACGGAAGGTGTTTTGAGATTACAGAGAGAAGGAATAAAATGTCTCTCACCACTTGTGAACGTTGTATGGCCTTTAGGGACTTCAAGTAGGAGAGGTGCTTGGCCCAGTGCGTTGTCCGCGCAGGTCTTTCCACAGTAGTTATGAGGACCTTGCTTTGGGGCCTTGCGGCACATGAGACACTCATTTTGCCTAACAGCTAGATAAAGTATTGTCAATATACTGCAAGCAGACTGTCGATGATAAATACATTGAGATACTGAGGGTGAAAGCGAGCCTGGATTCGGAACCGTGCTGCTTGACTTCGATTTCCTTGCACAGGTCTTGCTGCAGAAAGGATGGGTTTTTGTTCCATCAACAAATTGTGGTTGAACGTGACAAAACTGGGCAATGATAGACGTGAGTGGCTTTGACTATTCAAAGCACCGAAAGATGTACAACGCAATTTCCGGCAGTTGCAGTTAACAGATTTGTCGAATTCTTTCCTGCGCAGGTTCTTCCGCAGTAAGGATGCTGATATCCGTTCTCAACATATTTTGGTCGAGCATGACATGTCTACGGTAAGCGGTCAGTTTCACATCAGTTGCATGTAATAAACAGATACATTGCAAAGATTCGATTGATTCGATTGGTTGGTCTGATTTGATTGCTTGTTTTTTCGTCCCAACATTCTGCGCATTCTCGTAAAGGTCGGAGCTTGTGTTACAGTATATAGCTCCGCTTGAGGAGAGACATACGAAGGGCCTGGTCTGCGTGAGTAGGAAAGTGGCTTCAAGTCCGAGTCACGCTAGAGCTGTAGATAAGAAGGCGCCAATATTCAGGGCAGCTTCACATGATCGAGGGGAAGGAGAATGGCGTCTACTAGTATCACTGTTATCTCGATGTGGGTTGCTCACTTTTGTGGACCTGTCCCCCGATAAATTGGGCCTCCAGAATTTAGAAAAAGACCTTTAGCAGCCAATAGTAGCTGTCTGCAATTGTATAACAGCGAGATGGACTATGGTTACGGCAGGAATACTTTTGTGCCCCCGACTGCAACAACCGTGACCTGGGGATGGATGCCGACAGTATCTAGTCGAAGTAACAGGTGCGGAGTGAGTAAAATACGGAACTCACCACACTGTAGGGCTGATGATGTGCGCACAACTTGTTAGCCATAAATACGTATGAGGCAAATGTTGAACGGCATCCAGCACCCATTCCGAAGCGGTAGGAGCTGTAAACGAGTGAACGGAACCTAGGAAGCTCCAAGAGGGGACGGGTCCCCTACATGGACCTCAAATCCGCAATAATTATGGCCGCAAGCGAAAACTACCACAACAAGACCGTGACATAAACTGGTGACCATCCGTTCTAAAAGACGAGGCAAGCTCTTCGATAGAAGGACTGGTAAAGCTGAGTTTAAATTCCATATTTACGCGGATTTTCTCAATCGGGACGTTACGGAACATGTGTGAAGCCTGCCCTAAATATGGTCAGTAACCTTTTGTAGTCGTCTTACAATACAATTCATAGATTGTAATGGACTGCGTGTTGCATAGAAGTTTCTTTAATTATTGAAATGCAAGAAGTTCTGCTAGCCACTCAAGATATATTCAGCGAATTTCTGGGCAATAATATTTTGCAGGTGAGTTCTACTTTGTACCTTTTAGTTTGTGAATTTGTTGTGTAAATTGTTGGTAAATTGCCTCGTGATTTCGTCAGTAGACTCAGTAAATTACAGCGAACTGATATTTTGTGTGGCTCCCTCCTAGTTCACATAGCTTTTAGTGGTTTGTGGGCCATACTATCTTAATTAACTACACAAGTTGAAACCTGAAGGAAAACGACTACAAAAGCTTACTGATCCATATTCAGGGCAGGCTTCAAACATGTCCCGTGACATTTAGCAAATCTGCGTGAATACGGAATTTAAACTCAGCTTTACCAGTCCTTCTATCGAAGAGCTTGCCTCATCAGAAGGAATGGTTACGAGTCTACTCAAAGCCCACTCTCCCCTAATGTCAGAACATCCCACAGCGTCATGGGAGGCAATGCAAGACGGGAATGTCTTCTACAGACGGCAGCAACTCTACTCGATAGCAGGCAAACTGCCCAATTTGGGCGACTACATCGTCGCTGGATGTCGCTATGGTGGTCCCCTAGGTTTCCTTCTTCTTCTTGTTTGACACAACACAGATTCCTGATGTCGCTCCCCAGCTCTTATGCGAGACAATACGAAGCTCGTTGCGTTGGGGCGTGCAACTCCTGCTTTCGCGAAAGCCCAAATTCATATATACTCTCCAGCGGGCGAGGGGCTCCTGCTTTTTAGTGTGGATATTTGACTATATTCAGTCCATGCATCTTGTAAACTTACGCGCCTCGATAGTGGGATCAATGTAAAATCATTCGCTTCGGGTGGACAATGGATGAAAGGTTGACAGTCTTAAACGAAGAGGGTGTCTACCGGTTGTATGACTTGCAAGGAGATTATCAACAATACTCTCTTGGAAGTGAGGCTGGAGAAATGGGTGTTATAGACGCGAGGATTCACGAAAACGGTCTGGTTGCTTTGACGGGCTCATTGGCGCTACTGGAGGTTAAGGGATGGGAAGGTGGACGACCGTTAACACTCGCCAACGCGGGTAAGTTCATCTCACCGTGTTCTCATTTTGAAGTAAATTTAAATTTCGACAATTAGGACTGTCTGAACCCCCGCACACATGGGCGATCATTCCTCCGGATTTGAATATCTCAAGACATGTCGAGGTGCTTGTGTCTGTTGACTCCACCATATACACCGTCGACAACCTGGAAAGCGTAGACCAACGTCTGTCACGAGGACCTTTCACCCATGTATCGCCCTCCCCCAATGGAAAGTCTCTCGCACTTCTCACATTCTCTGGTACCCTCTGGGTGGTATCGACCGATTTCCAACGAAGCATGGCCGAATTTGATACTGTCACCGTGGCTGGGGCAGAAGGGCATGTACGACAGGTGGAATGGTGTGGTAATGATGCCATTCTCGTTACTTGGGACAACATTGCACTCGTTGTTGGTCCATTTGGAGACACTCTTCAGTACGTTTCGATATATCGTGAAACCACGAAAGCTGTCGAACATTGCCTATAGATATTTATATTCAGGTCCCACTTTCGCTGTCACCGAGCCTGACGGCGTTCGAATAATTAGTCCAGATGTTTGTGATTTGGTCCAGAAAGTTCCTGGTAAGTCATGCTTCGTTCCTTGTGTCGTTCTCTGACTGGGGGATGTAGCATCGACTATGTCGATTTTCCGTCCGGGCTCGACTTCGCCGTCAGCGATTCTTTATGATGCCTGGGAGAGCTTTTCCCAACGCTCCCCCAAAGCCGATGAGAGCATTCGTAGCATACGTCCTGAGCTTGCCTCTGCGGTGGACGAGTGTATTGATGCTGCTGGGCGAGAATGGGAGCCCTATTGGCAACGTCGCCTTTTGAACGTGGGTTGATTATTGCTCAAGAAGATCGTTAATTGATCTCGTATCAGGCGGCAAAATTTGGTCGTGGTTTTCTGGATCTTCATAATCCCACAGACTTTGTCAACATGGGCCAGACTCTCAAGGTGCTCAACGCTGTACGATTCTATGAGATTGGTATTCCTTTGACGTACTCGCAGTCGGTACCCTTTTCCGTACATATATTTATCCTGACTGAACTTATGAATTAGGTACATTTACGCTTCACCCTCACACCTCGTAGCCCGCCTGACGTCTCGAAACTTGCATTTACTTGCCCTTCGGATTTCAACATTCCTATCCCTGAAACCTGATGCAGTATTGAAGCACTGGGCTAGCGCAAAGATCTTGCGGTCAAGACCTTCAACGACAGGAACAGGCAAGGATGCGGAACTCAGCGGAGACAATGAGGTATGCAAACTGATCGTGGACAAGTTTACTCAGCTTGGTGGTGGGGATGTTAGCTATGCTGACATCGCAAAGAAAGCATGGGAGGTAGGTAGGGCAGGGCTTGCTACGAAGGTATGACTTGTCTACACATGATTTAACGGTTTTCCGACTCGGTATATACAACGACCAGCTTTTGGATTACGAACCGAGAGCTTCGGATCAGGTTCCCCTGCTGCTTGCGATGAAGGAGGATCGGTTGGCCCTAGCAAAAGCAGTAGATAGTGGCGACACTGACCTTGGTATTCTTTTCCTTTACAATATCTTGTTCTGTTCTGACTCCAGTTCTTCCAAGTATATCATGTTCTGTTACACTTGCACAAGCGACTGCCCCTCGGGTCATTCTTCCGTCTTATTGAGGATGGTGGCTCACGACTGGCCCCGGCTAGTAAACTGCTGCAAGTTTATGCACGAGAACAAAATCGCGAAATGCTCAGGGACTTTTATTACTCGGATGACCGACGAGTCGAAAGTGCTGTTCTTTCTTTGGATGAAGCTACGAGGATGTCGGTAAGAAATTGACGTCGACAATTTCTCCTGTCCTAACTACTCCAAGGATCCCGCATCTAAAATAACGGCCGTCAAAGCAGCTCAAAAATTCTTCTCCGAGGACAAGGACCGGGGTTTCGAAGCAAAGGTACTTCAGCTCGTCAGTCCTCTGTGTACCCTGTGGATTTGAAACCTTGTGACAGATGATGGACGAGAGTGTCCGGTTACTTGCTTTTCAACAACAACTAGAGAAGGAAACAGACGGGAAAATACCTTTTTTCGGATTGAGTGTTAATGAAACCATCCGAACCTGCTTACTCAATGGTATGGCGAAGCGGGCGGACAAGACAAAGGCGGATTTCAAAGTTCCAGACAAACGGTACGTTCTTTTGATTTGGAAAGACCTAATAGAAATAATCAATCCTTCATTTAGATTCTGGTACGTGAAGCTACAAGCATTGACCGCGACTAGAGACTTCGAGGGACTAGACGCCTTCGCAAAATCGAAGCGAAGTCCCATCGGTTATGAACCTTTCGTTCGCCACCTTGTTGGGAAGGGTCATGCCAAAGAAGCTATTGCATATGTTGCTCGTTGTGATTCACCCAAACGAGCCGACCTGTACGTTGAATGCGGCGAATGGCGAGTGGCTGGCAAGGAATGCAAGGAGAGGGGGGACAAGGTAAAACTGGAGTGAGTCCGCAAATATACTCAACATCTCCGCGTTGACTGCTAAACCTGTTTCTCTACAGGGAGTTGCGCAAGAAGTGCCCGAATTCGCTGATCGCAAGAGAGCTGGATCAGATAGCAGCCTCCATGAAGTAACCTGTGATCCAATGGTTTCTATATCAAGTTGTAGAATGCCATCCGATAGTTTTTTCTTTTTCCATTTGACCGCACACATGAATACATACCCTCGGTGAAGGTGAGCGATGGGCGGTGCGAACGACGGGCAAAAGTTGATCTGCAAATGAATATCACGGATTCCGACGGCGACGTTGTATTCTCGCGATTTGTTTTGGATCTGCGGTTCATTATCTGTGGATACCGTTGAACATTATGAATGTATGGACCGCCTCCATGCTAACCAGCTCCTGTCCGGAACACCCTCCTCGTCACCCTCCTCGTCAGCGTCGTCGTCATGAGCAGTATCGTCAAATGTATACGGTAGTGGTACTTCTCTTGTCACCCGGTACTGATCCATGTTGCCAAGATGTTCGTTCTCCAACCGATCTGCAAATTCGTGAGTCGTGTGATAAGGTGAAACAGGGAAGGAGCCGTACAAAAGTTCCATTGCCACCGTCTAAGCATCTCCAACATCCCTGCAACGAAGGTTCGTAGAATATCAGCCGGACCTTGGTAAGGGATGTAGATAATCCAAACGAATCTGATTAGAACATTGGAGATCTTAAGGGGGATTTCAGATGGTCAACTTTTCCTAAATTCGGGGAGCCTTACAATCGCGAAATAGTACAGCTATCCAAAGATCAGATCAGAAGGAAATAACCGTTCAAGAAGAAATACACGAACTGGGATGTAATCAGTATAAACAAGCTCTGGCCGAAGCAGAGGGTATTTAGCATGCATCCGTAAGACCGACCAATCCATGAGGAAATCCTAGTGATTGTAAGTATTAGCAGATTGGAAGGAAAGAAGTTCAGTGCACCATACCCAAAGCGAGGCATATATCGCATAAATTGTATTGAAAAGACACCAAAGTGCGAAGCTCGTACCACGACCCCCACCTAATGGGTGTTCAGATCCGTGAAACCAGAAATGTGATGGACTGCACACCTTGATGCCTCCAGTTAAAGTAGAAGAAATAGCTAAGAATCCCTGAGCCGTATTTACCTCCCTGAAGTTGTTGAAAAAAAGGCCAGATAACGTTCAGTCTAATTGATCCCGACAACATAAGGAAGATGTGGACTGACGTTGATGAGATGGGTGATTAACTTGGAATCAACATAACGTTTGACACTTTGCACCAACCGTACAAGAAGCGGTAGGGCAGCCAACGCAAACACCAATGGCCAATTACGAGACTTTGAACTACACTGCTCCCAGGTGTCGTTAAACCCTTCCACGTAAACGCATACAAAAAGGTAGAGATTAGAAAGCGTAAAGATGAGACTGCAGAATTGGTCGCTACATTTATGACAGTCAGTAAGATGGGTCAACTAGTCACTGTCAGGGGGCAGCAGGCTTACCCCATCCAGAAATCTGTGAACTATAAAGAAGCGAAGAAACAGACACATTACTCAGCTAAAATACTGCGAATGGAATCTCTGAGTACTCACTTCGACACGCCGCGTGCCCGAAATCAGCAACTTGCCAACATTCCGTACCAGCCAATACCTGGATGGTTTGGACTGCACAGGAAATGGGTCGAACATAACAAGACCAGTGAAGCCTAACCACACTAGGGGCCATATCGTCGGAGAAATCGAAGGAGAGCCGATACGTGAGAAAGATAGCCAAAATGCGTAACACAGAGTTGCTAGGAGAATACTAGGAATCTAGATGGACACCTATTCAACCTCAGGGCCCTTCATGATATACACAGGAGACACACCTCAAAATATTTGCGGTAATCGAGACGGGTCCGTACGTCCAATTCTGACAATGTTGGGGTCAACCAATTCTTGTATTATGACAACGTATGAATATAAATCCGGAAACCCACGCACCGAAGATGAAGACGTAATTAATCCTCGAGCCGGACCATACCAATAGGTTCACGCCAACTAGCACCGCGAACAACGCCGGAACCAGGAGAATGCCATACACAAACAAGAGAGCATCCCATCCGGGAATTGCTGTCCGCGTGTCCGGCTGGAAGCCTGTTCAACGAAAATTTTAGTGTGAGGTCTATATGAGACATCAATAACGGAAACGTGAACGCACTGTAATATACTCCAGAAACAAAGGCGGGAAGCGCCAGCCCAATGAAGATCCCGGAGCGAAATGTGCTGAAGTGGTGAGTCTTATTATGTGAACCTGCGCGGAGGCGCTTCCTGGCTCTTTTCCTGTCGCCGCGTTCTGTAAACCGATGTTTCCGTCAGTTGCGACGAGATATGGAACACGTGATTATGCCTACTGAATCGTGCAGCGTACATATCCTCCATCTCCTTCATCATAGCCATTACGGTTGTGTCTGAGGAGAATGCACTTGTGTCTACCTTGTTATCGCGCGGAAAAGAGTTATAAATCAGCTTGATTACACACAGGGCATGAGTCTGAGTAACGAGCCTTTTCTGTCATATACGCATGTAGAACCGGAATCTATAACAATGAATCATTAAGAAGATGTCCACGACGTCTTTTAGTTGACACACTTTGGTAACTTTCTCGAATTTCTTCAGCACTTTTCTGAATCCCGTTATGTTCAACACCTGTTCGAATTTAAGCGTGAGGATTAACATATTTTGTAGAAGACGGAGAAGGGAAGGTGTAAGGGTGAAATCACCCACTCGGTAATTGCGCAAGACCTCTAAACCCCTGCAGACATTCCATGACAAATAGAATCAGCGAGCGTATATCACAATATCCCCCAACTTTTCAAATTCCTCAAAATCTAGAAGCATCCCCTGATGGATGCGAGTACAGCCATGTTACACCAACAAAAAGGCACGCCACCCAGGCTAGCTTCTGATATTATTGAATATCCAGGAAGTACTTCGGTCAACCGAAGACGAACTGTCAAATGGGACAACAAGAGAGATGAAGACCTACCGATAGTGCTCCAAAACAGCCTTCTTCAATTGTTTCTTTGCGTACAAATAGTCCTCTGGGTCCAAAGAACGCACTAGCTGTTCCTTCTTGTGCCGTTTTCCGCTTTCATCTCCGCTTCCACTCCCACTTCCACTCCCACTAGCATCCCCTTCTTTCGTGTAAGTATCATTGGGTGCACGCATTACATTATTTTCAATGGAGTGAACAGCAGAAGAAACCTCGGTCGTCGCAGCCCCACCTGCATTGCCTTGCGAAGTCGTGTTTTGGCAATCCCGCACACAATCTTGTTCCGTCAACCCGTTCACGTTCGGGGTAACATGAGATTCATCGGCCTCATCCTTCTCTTCTGCATCCTCGATCTTGGAAGCCTTCCCCTCATCCTCAGAATTTCCTTTCTTCTTACGGAACCTGGACTTGAGCTTGAAGGTGCCCACTGGTTTTAGCGCAGTGGACCAGGTATTTAGATCTGATTGTGCTTCCTGAGTAAATTGATGGATTTGATCATACATGCAGGGTCGGGAATGCCGAAAAGAGAATTGGGTTGCCAATGAAAACAAGACTGCATCAAGATCAGGGAATAAATTTAAGGGCGAATACCCACATTGAAGAGTTTCCTGTGATCCTTCAACTCACTCAACTGAACCTCCAACATTCTTGTTCGGGCACGCATCTCCTTCTCTCGATCAACATAGAAGGATTCGATTTTATCAAGTTCGGCGTCAAGAGCTGTGAAGAAGGACTTTTCGGCTGGAGAGAGAAGGGGTAAAAGAATGTGCAAAGGTAAGGCAGTAGAAAATGGATTGGGTGGCTGAGACTGAGAGTTGGCTGGTTGGTAGTGTTAGCTGGCGGCGTGAAAGAAAGATAGTGGATACTTACATCGGCTAGCAAGCAAACTAAACGGGGATCTGCGACTCCTGTTGGAAGGTTGACGGTTATGTCCGTCCGGAGTAGATATTCGGTCGTGATTTAAGGAAGGGGGTGACGCGTCGCCCTCATGTTCTTTCCTTCGGGGCGGTAGAGCTGACTCAGTATGCCCGACCTTGTGCTGC
>Ga0210383_10003461_pt1 | contig 14116 bp, 11 predicted proteins | sample IncBWC14OmetaG_FD_160072 | JGI IMG/M metagenome (GOLD analysis project Ga0210383, IMG submission 160072) | Forest soil microbial communities from Barre Woods Harvard Forest LTER site, Petersham, Massachusetts, United States - Inc-BW-C-14-O ...
GGAAGTCGCGGCTACGTTAGGTATCAACGAAGCGGCGGTGCGGTCGCGAATATTCCGCGCGCGGCAGATTCTGCGGGAGAGGCTCGTGGGCCGGACAAGCAGGAAGTGGGTGGGAAAATGGCTGAGGTGAAGCGGGACGAACTCGACGACAAGCTCGATGTGGCGCTGGCCAAGTATGTCGCGGTTGAGCCGCGGACGGGCTTGGAAGAGCGGATACTTGCCAACATGCGAGCCGCGCGAGCGCAGGCTCCGGATCGGGCCTGGTGGCGCTGGGGCTTGGCGGCCGCGGTGGCGACGGTAGTGGTTGTGGCGATGGCTTGGAAATTGGACAAGCCGTCACATTCCGACATGGTGAGGCGTCCTTCGGGGGCGACACCAGTTCTAAAGGAGCCAGGGACGAAGGTTGTGGCGAACGGCCGGAGGAACGGACCTCGTCCTTTGGGGCCAAGCCAGATACGAAAACCAACCGCTACCCGCGCTCATCCTCCGGCCACGATGGCCGCTGAGGACAGGCTGGACCGATTCCCATCGCCCCAGCCGCTGAGCGAGCAGGAACTGGCTTTGGCCCGATATGTCAGCGAGTTTCCGCAGGAGGCTACGCTGATAGCCAGAACGCAAGCGGAATTTGAGAATGAGATACGGCAGAAGATGAAGGAGACGGGCTCTGAGACCGACGACTATGGTTCCGACCAACAAGAAAGGTGAGGCAGCTATCTATGCGAAAAACTCTTGCAGTGTTGATTGCAGCAATGACAGTGGGACTCTGGTTCGTCCCAACGCTGGCACAAGCCCAGGAGGGGTCCAAAGAAAGTAACCCGGGACCCGCAAGGGCAAAGCCCTTGGAGTCCTATCGTCTCGATTTTTCCTTCAATGAACTAGCCGACGGAAAGATTGTTAACACGCGCCACTACTCGATGAACCTGACCGCCGGCAACTCGGACGAGATAAAAATCGGCACGCGGGTTCCGGTTGCGTCCGAGAAAACATCAGCGGGATCGGGCAGTCTGGAGAGGGATACGCAGTATCAATACATAGATGTGGGAACCAATATCTGGTCTCAATTGAGAGAGCACGGCGATGAGCTGATGTTGGTGGTCAGGGGTGAAGTCAGCAACCTGGACACGGACACCGTGGGATCTTTACCGGTGGTTCGGCAAATCAAAATCAGTGGCGACACATTGCTGGTGGTCGGGAAAGCGATCATGATCGGCAGCGCGGATGATCCGAACTCCAAGCGGCAGTTTCAACTTGAGGTAACGGTGACAAAACTGAAATAGAGTTGGTTGCGTGGGGCGGGCTGAGCGAAGTCGAAGGGAGTGCCCTCCCCACACAACCAGTACCCACACTACTCACTCGCCAGTCTCGCGGCTTCCTGAAAAATCTTCAGAAACATTTTCCGCGTGAGCTTTCCGGTTTGCGTGTTCTGGTTTGAAGGATGATACGAGGCCAGCAGGACTTTGCCGTCGGGCATACCGTAGCTGGCGCCATGTTTGAAGAGATAGCCTTTCTTGCTGGTGAGCACGCCCCGGCGCTTCAAGAAGTTCAAATAGGCGTCGAAGCCGATCTTGCCCAGGGCCACCACGACCTTCAGGTTTTTTAACCCTGCGATTTCGCGGTCAAGAAACGGCGCGCACGTGGCCAACTCTTGCGGCGTGGGCTTATTGTCGGGGGGCGCACAACGCACGGCCGCGGTGATGTAGAGATGCTTTAGCGTGAGACCGTCGTTGCGATCGGTCGCGGTGGGCTGGCTGGCGAATCCAACTTCGTACAGCACTGGATACATGAAGTTGCCGCTGGCATCTCCGGTGAAAGGACGTCCGGTGCGATTCGAGCCGTGCGCTCCGGGGGCAAGTCCCATGACCAGCACGCGCGCGTCGGGATCGCCGAATCCGGGCACGGGCTTACCCCAATAGTCCCAGTCGCGATAGGCGCGGCGCTTCTCCCGCGCAATCTGCTCGCGATAGGCGACCAGGCGAGGGCAGCGGGTGCACGCGATCACTTCACGGTTGAGAACAGTGAGCCAGTCAGGCATCGGTTGGTTGAGGGTGGGTGACCTTCGCACTCTACACTTCCGCAACGACCCCAGCCAACTATTCGGCAACGCCGATGCTCTGCCTGGGAAGCGTTGCAAAATCGCAGAAGTGTTCCTTCGGGAACATTTTGTACTGGCGGAAATGTACATATGTTTCTGTACATGTCCGGTAAGTAAATGAACAGACACAAGTTACAAGAGAGTGAGGACGTCCGCCGGGGACGAAAAAATAGGGCCCCGCGGACAGGGCCCGGTAGCAGCAAGTTCAGGAGCCACCACTATACCATAATGTCCATCGACATACTGTACTTTAGGTAAATTATTTTATGGCTGGATCTCAATCGGCGTGCCATCCGGCACCGCTCCCCATATCTCGTCGATCTCGGCGTTGGTCACGGCAATGCAGCCGTCGGTCCAGTCCTTCAGCCGATGAGCCGCGCCCAGATAGCCGAAGCCATTTGGCAGTCCGTGCAGAAAAACATCGCCGCCCGGCGACGCGCCCTGCTCACGGGCCGCTGCCCGATCGCGGGCGCTGGGATACGAAATGTGGATCGCCTTGTAAAACTTGCTGTGTGCATTGCGGAAGTCGAGGACATAACTACCTTCCGGCGTCTTGTGGTCGCCCTGCCTGGTTTTCGGGCCAATCGGGTCGCCACCCAGAGCGACCTTGTACGCCTTGATTACTCTCCCGTGGTTGACCAGTCGCAACGCGCGCTCGCTTTTCAGCACGACAACCCGGTCGGCATGCAGCGGCGTGAGCGCCGTGCCCAGTCCGCCTAGCAAACAAACCACCAGACCAGTGAGCACTCGGATGCGCATTCCCGCAATTATAGGCCGGCGCAAATCGGAGGAGTGCTACGCTGATCGAGTGAACACCGCGAATCGCAACCAGCAGTTCGGATTGAGCCGCCGGGCTTTGCCCTGGCGCGACAGCCGAGGCGGCTGTCGCTACATGAGCGTATTCGGAGCGCATCTACGGCGCGTGAGGCTCATGGCGTTCTGCGCCCTCGTCTTCTCCTGCACCGAGCTCCCAGCCTCCACCGCTAACTGGACCGCTCGCGCGCAGCCCGCGCGCCTGGTCAACGGAGCTCCGGTGCTGTTTCAAGTGCAGGCCCCCGCATCTCTCGAATCACTGACCGGAACCTGGCTCGGCCATCAGGTTCCTTTCAGCTTCGACGCCGGCACGAAAACGTGGTTCGCATTAGCCGGTATCAGCCTCGAGACTGCCCCGGGCACTTACGCCCTCGATCTGACTGGTGAACGCCCGGCGAGTACAACCAAAGGCGCACTCCCGAAACTTTCTTTCAGCAGCAAGTTCTCGGTTTTCCGCGGCACGTATCCCAAGACCGAAGTCAAGCTCACCGTCGAGGGTAAATTCACGGAGCCCAGCCCCGAGCAGCAGCAACAGATTGCAGACAGCGTGAAGATCAAAGAGGACTACCTCAACCGTGTAACGCCCGCCCGAGAGTGGGACGGCAAATTCACCGCCCCGGCCGACGCCGCCATCTCCGATGTTTTCGGCTCGCAGCGAATCTTCAATGGCAAGGCGCAGCGCCCGCATCTGGGGCTGGATTTCCGCGTCCCCGGTGGAACGCCAGTTGCGGCGATGAATAGTGGCACGGTGCTGCTGGCGCGCTTCTTATATTTCGAAGGCAACTGCGTCGTCATCGACCACGGCCAGGGACTCCTCACTCTGTATTTCCATCTTTCGGAATTCAAGGTGAAGGAAGGCGACGCCGTGAAGGGCGGCCAGGTAATTGGTTTGAGCGGCGGCACGGGCCGGGCCACGGGTCCGCATCTTCACGTGTCCGTGCGCTGGCAAGGAGTTTCTCTTGATCCGGCGCGGCTTCTGGAATTGCCGCTGCCTTAACCGAGCGCACGCGAGACGGAGCCTAAGCCGCGCCCCTCGACACTCGGCTCAAGCCGCCGTTGCCATTGCGCGACGCGTCCCGCACGGCGTCTCGCAGGGCATCCCGCAAGGCGTCTTTCAGTTCGTCCTTCAGACCCAGGTTGCGAATCAGCCGGTGCAGGTAATTGGGATGCACTCCCAGAATCCCCGCGGCCTCCACGTAGTTGCCGCGAGTCTGTTCCACCGCGTCGAGAATAAGTTGCTTCTTGAGTTCCTTGACGCAGAAGTGGTACCGGGCTTCACTCCTCTCTGGCGACGGCCTCCGTTCGAGAATCGATTCCGGCAAATCCTCCGGCAGCAAAGTGTCCGCGTGACCCAGCACCAGCGCGCGTTCTATCGCGTTCTCCAGTTCGCGCACGTTGCCCGGCCAGTCGTGATTCGCCAGGCAGGCCATGGCCTCGCGTGAAACCGGTTTGGCTTTCACCCTGCAGCGCTTGGAATATTTCTGCACAAAGTGGCGGGTGAGCAGCGGAATATCTTCCCGGCGCTCGCGCAACGAGGGCATTCTCAGCCTGACCACGTCCAACCGGTAGTACAAATCCCGGCGGAAGATTCCCGTGCGTACAGCTTCGTTCAAGTCGCGGTTGGTGGCGGCAATCAACCGGATGTCCACTTTGATCGGATGGGTTCCGCCCACGCGCTCGAATTCGCGTTCCTGCAGCACACGCAACAGCTTCACCTGAAGCGACGGAGCGAGTTCTCCGATCTCATCCAGAAACACCACGCCCCCATCGGCTACTTCGAGCCTGCCCTTTTTCTGGAGCACGGCCCCGGTGAACGAACCCCATTCATGCCCGAACAAATCATCTTCCAGCAGTGACTCGGGAATCGCCGCGCAGTTGATGGCCACGAACGGTTGGTTCCCCCGGGCGCTGTTGCGATGCAACGCCCGCGCCGCCAGCTCTTTTCCCGTTCCGCTTTCTCCCTCAATCAGCACCGTGGCGTCCGACGCCGCAACCCGCGTCAAAAGCTGGTACATCTCCCTCATCCGCGGGCCTTCTCCCACCATGCTCCACTCCCCGCAGGTTTCCAGCGCGAGGGTCTGAGTTTCTTTTTCCAGGCACTGCAGACGCCGCGCGCTGTCCAGGGCCGCGGCACAAATGCCGGCAATGGCCGCCATCAGCTGCAAATGCTCTTCGTGGAAGCGTTGGACCGGCCGCGTGCTGTCCAGGTAAATGCATCCAATAACTTTCTGAAACACAGTCAGCGGGACACATAGCAGCGAGCCCACGTGGGCCTCGGCCAGGCTCTCCACCTTCTGCAAGGTTCCGAGGCCGGCCACATCGGTGCCCAGAATCGCAACTCCCTGCTCCATCACCTGGCGGGCGACCGTGCGGCTGATCCGGACCAGCGGCGGCTCCCCGGGACGCCGGGTGCGAGCGTGCAGCGAACTGAATTCCTGCTCGCCCTCGTCGGTCAGCAGAATCGCGCCACGCCCCGCGGGCACCACTTCAAAAATCAGACTCAGCAACTGCCCCTGCAATTCTTCGAGATCCTTGACGGCATGCACCACCCGGCTGATCCTCAGCAAGACATTCAGATTGCGCGCGACGTCCGACGTTTCGGGCAACTCGGTCAGCAGCCAGTCCGGTGCCAGACCATCCACTTCCTTTCTCGGATGAAACTGCATGGTTTCGGCGAAAGGATGGCCCTCTTCGAATTCCACGCGCGCCGGTGGCGGCGTCTCTTGTTCGGGTTCATCGTCGGCTTCGTCGTCGACGAGAAACACAAACACCGAGTCGCCGGCGGCAATCTCGTCGCCGTGATGCAGCCACTGTTCTTTGACTGACTTCCCGTTGACCCGGGTCGCGTCACCGCTCTCCAGAGCGAGAAGATGGAAACGACCGTCTTCCTGCCGCAGACGAAAGTGCTTCTGGGAAATCGACGGATCGATCACGGCTAGGGCATTCGATGGCTCGCGTCCCAGGGCAACGTCGCCCTCGGGCAGTGGAAATATCGAGTCGGTGAGCGGTCCGGCAATGGCGAAAAGTCGGGGATGCATAGGTTAGGGCCCTCGTATCGAGCGACCTTCTTACCATGTGAACGCCTGAACCTAACCGGGGGCATCATTTTGTTACGATATCCGAACAGATAGCCGGACTATCCGGCCGGATAGTGATCTGCACAAGGCACGGCGGTTGCCTGAGAACCATCGCGACCCCGCCAACTTGCAGCTAAATACTTGATAAATAAAAAGTTATCCAGTGGCGTGCTGCGTCGCGACACGCGCGCTGAAGCGTTGGACCGAAACGTGCATAGTCTCGCCTCGCGGAGTCGGCAAAAAGCGACGGGGGAAGCGCTTTCTGTCACAGTGTCGCCGGCACCTGCGAAGTCAGGGACGCGAAGGGACCCCCTCGTCGCGTCCTTGATTTTTTTTCGCTCGAAAAGCGGAGGTGTAGGTGGGTTCGCGGTCAGCCAGCAGCCGCTTCTTGCTGCGCTGAAGATTTAAGAGCCGGATTGGATTGTTCGCTGGATTGTGGGCGGGATTGTGCAAGAGCATCCTGCGCAACCCCGTCGCGATACGTAACGCTTCGCCCCGAAATCGCCGCCACCCGTTCGCCCGGCACCAGGATTCCGACCAGATTCAGTGGATCGGCCGCCGACACCGTCACCGCCTCGCCGGTCAGCGGACTATGGCGCATCGCCCGCACCGATTCCACGGCTACCGGCAACGCAAACTGCTCGCCCAGAAATCCGTCAACAAAACGCCCGCCGCGAATTTCTCCGCGATCCTCCAGCCGGCGGAAACCCATCAGCAGTTCGCGCCACGGCGGCAGGTTCGCCTCGCGCGCCAGCTCATCGCGAAACACAATTCCGTAGCGTCGCAGCAACATCCAGCACGCAGCCTCGACCGCGCGCGGCCTCTCCGCAGCCTGGTCCGCATGCAGCAGCGCCCAGCGGCCCGAGCTGTGCCGCGGACGCGTGCTGCGTCCGCTTCCCTGCCCCGCGCGCCTCTTGGGGTCGATCAACGATCGCAGATTATCGAAACCGTCAGCCGTGACTAACCCAGCGGCAACCAGTTCCCACAGCGCGGTCTCGATCTCCGCTTTCAGCTTGCCGCTACCGCGCACAATGTCGGCGAAGAACGAAGCTCCGCGCTGCCGCAGAAAATCCAGCACGAGTTGCGCGCTGTGGCTAAGCCCCCGCCCCGTGTTCTCCGACTCGGTGGTTGGGTGCCCCATCGCCGGGTGCCCCATTTCTCGCGTCTTTTGCGAGAAGGCCTGCCCTGAGCTTGCCGAAGGGTGGGAATTTTCGCGTGGAATCATCCAATCCGCATCCTCGCGCACAAAAAAGGTTATTGGCGCAACGCTTGTAGGAATCACTCGACGTTGACGAGGCGAGCGAGTCACGGATTCTCCGGGCGTCGTTCCCGACAAAGAATCCCCGTTCCCTTTCTCGCCATTGGCTCGCGCAGGAATGGAAAAATCCAACGTCGCCGGATGTGGCGACAACCTTCCCCATCCCACAGCCCCAGTCAGGCAAAGCTGATCAAGCCATTTGGGATCGTAGTCGGCAATACGCCGCGCCAGAACCTGCCGCTCCCAAGCGTTGGCCGGAATCTCAAATCCCTGCAACTGCTGCAGCACTTCCAGCGTGCCGCGCTCCCCCGCAACCTGCGTCCCCGGAATCACGTGCTGCCAGCGCATCAGCCAGCGCATAAACTGCGCCGCCGTAACCGGCTCAATCTGCTTGCGCAGCGTGCCCACCGTCAGCCGGTGAATCCGCGCCAGCAGCCGCCGCTCACACCATTCGACTTCGTCAGGTTGTGCCGGGGCAGCCGAGCGCAGCTCAGCCTGCTCGTGTGGCGCGGGCACTGCTGCCCGCAAGGCAGCGCCACCGAACTTTCCTCGCAGAATAGTTCCACTGGCTTCCATGCGAAGCAGCGCGTTCGAGATGTCAGAAGCCGGAAGCCCCAACTCCTCCCCGAGCTGCGAAGCCGTAACCGGCCCCACATGCGACATCCATCCCGTAACCAGCGTCAGCAAAGCGTCGTCGCGGGAAACCTGCAGCGGCTCGACATCCGCCAGAGTCTGCGCCAACTGAGCCGAAGGAAACAGCGCGACAAAGCTGCGCGCCCGCTCCGCCGCCACCCAGTACCGCCGCCCGTCGACCGAAGCCGTACTCGCCCGGTGTTGATCGACCAGCGAGCGGAAGTAGGTGAACCAAGAAAGCCGAGCTGCGCTCGGCTGGACGGGCGAGGGCGCCCGTCCCCACACGAACGCTTCTTCGGCGCTGCCCCGCTCTAATTGCTCCGGCAGCGCCACCAGCGTATGCAGCACATCGTGCAGCTCATCCGCATCCCGCACATCCGGCCAAGCCTCGGCCCGCACCTGTGCGATCGCCGCCGGATCCAGTTTTCCCACTTCCTCCAGCACCGACTCCGGCAGCATGCGCCGCATCTCCACCGCGCGCGCCCGGCGCTCCTCGAGGGGCGCATCGTCGAGAAACGCATACGGATTCGCATTCAGAATCTCGTGTGAAAATTGCGACGGCACCGGCGTGTCCACCGCTAGCACGCGAATCTTCCCCGACGCCATCCCGCGCAGCAGGTCTTTCAGTCCCTCCACGTCCATGGCCTCGGTGAGCACGTCTTTCATCACCTCGCCCACCAGCGGATGATCCGGAATCTTCCGCTCGCCCTCGATGTTTTCAAAACACGCCGCCGCATCTGGAAACACCGACGCCAGCAGGTCATCCGACCGCATGCGTTGAATCTGCGCCGGAACTTTCTTGCCGTTCTGAAATCGTAACAACGCCAGGGCGCGATTCGCGTCCCAGCGCCAGCGCGTGCCGAAGATGGGAGAATCCAGCGCCGCCTGCTCCAGAATCGGCTGCACGGTGTCAGCCTGCAAGAAGTGAAAAACATCGCCCAGCGGAAAACTATGCTGCTCCGCCAGCGCGATGTTCAGCCCGTTGTCGGTAGCCGCCGCCTGCAACTCAAAGTTGAATCCCACGCAGAAACGCTTGCGTAGAGCCAGTCCCCAGGCCTTGTTGATGCGTCCGCCAAACGGCGCGTGGATGATCAACTGCATCCCGCCGCCCTCATCAAAGAAGCGCTCGGCGATCACGGTCTGCTGCGTCGGCACCGCACCCAACACCGCTCGGCCCTGCAGAATGTACTCAATCGACTGTTCCGCGCCGGAGTCATCGAGACCGCATTCATCTTTCAACCACGCGACCGCCGCGGCTACGTCTGGCTGGGTCGCCGAAAATCCCACTGGCGAAGTATGCGGCAGCATCGTGCTGATTTTCTCCCGCAGCTCGCCCACATGCGCCGACAATTCCTGCGTCCGCGCCGGCGCCTCGCCCCGCCAGAACGGAACCGTCGGCGGGGCCCCGTGCGCATCCTGCACCAACATTCGTCCAGCATTGGTCTCAATGCGATGGATCATCCAGGAAGTGTTGCCCAGCAGCATGATGTCGCCGCGATTGCTCTCCACGGCAAAATCTTCATCCACGGTTCCCACGACCACGCCATCCGGTTGAGCCACGACCGTGTAAAGAGAATTATCTGGAATCGCGCCCCCACTGGTGATGGCCGCCAGCCGCGCGCCGCGCCGCGCCCGCAACTTTTTGTTCACGCGGTCGCGATGAACGTAAGCTCCGTAGCGCCCGCGTCGTGAGGCAATTCCTTCGCAGAGCATTTCAAGAAGCGAATCAAACGTCGTGCGAGCCAGATTGCGATAGGGATACGCCCGCCGCACGAGCGCAAACATTTCATCCTCATCCCAGCCGTCATCACCCGAGGACGCGCCGCCCGCCGCACAGGCCGCCACAATCTGCTGCGCCAGCACGTCCAGAGGAGCATCCGGAATCATCAGCCGGTCCAGATCGCCCTGGCGGATGGCCCGCACCAGAGCCGCGCACTCGATCAAATCGTCGCGCGTCGTCGCGAATAGCCGTCCCTTCGGAACCGCGCCCCGCCAGTGTCCCGAGCGCCCCACGCGCTGCAGAGCCACGGCAATCGCGCGGCACGAATTGATCTGCACTACCAGATCGACCGTGCCAATGTCGATGCCAAGTTCGAGCGAGGCCGTCGCCACCAGCACGCGTATCTGCCCGTCTTTCAGCTTCTTCTCCGCCGTGAGGCGCAGCTTGCGCGACAAGCTTCCGTGGTGGGCCGCAACATTTTCCTCACCTATGCGTTCGCCCAGATTGTGCGCGAGACGTTCCACCATGCGCCGAGTATTCACAAACACCAGCGTCGAGCGATGCTGCGAGACCAGCGTCACCAGCCGGTCGTAAATTGCATCCCACATTTCGTTCGACGCAATCGGCCCTAAAGGCATCGGTGGAACTTCCACCGCCAGGTCGAGCGTGCGCTTGTGCCCGATGTTGACGATCACTGGATCGCACGGCGCAGGATCAGAGACCACCGGGGAACCAGGCCCCGGCACGAAATGGGTAGGGCACGACTTCAGTCGTGCCGTACTCTGCTCGCCGTGAAGCGCGGCTTCAGCCGCTGAGGCTGGGTTTTCCGTCCCGCGGCATCCCGTAAGAAAATGCGCGACCTCCGCAATCGGCTTCTGCGTCGCCGACAGCCCAATCCGAACCGGAGGCCGATGAGCCAGCGCGTCCAGCCGTTCGAGCGACAGCACCAGATGCGCTCCGCGCTTGTCATCTGCCACAGCGTGGATCTCATCGACAATCACGGTCTCGACATCGCGCAGGATTGCGCGGCTCTTGTCGGCCGTCAGCAGAATATAAAGCGACTCGGGCGTGGTCACGAGAATGTGCGGAGGCCGCTTCAGCATGGCGCGGCGCTCGGGCTGCAGCGTGTCGCCGGTGCGCACGGCGGTCCGGATCTCCGGCATGAGCAGCCCGCGCTCTCCCGCCATCGCGAGGATTTCGCCCAGCGGCCCTTCAAGATTTTTCTGGATGTCGTTGCCGAGCGCCTTGAGTGGCGAAATGTAGAGCACTTCCGTGCGGTCCGCCAGCTCGCCCGCCAGCGCCTTGCGCACCAGCCGGTCAATGCATGCCAGAAATGCCGCCAGCGTTTTGCCCGACCCGGTCGGCGCGGAAATCAGCGTGGTGCGTCCCGCCAGAATGTGCGGCCAGCCTTGCTCCTGCGGCTCGGTAGGCGTGCCAAACCGCCGCACAAACCACTCCGCCACCAGAGGATGGGCCCAGGTCAACGAGGCAGGAAGGGACGACATTGGGACATTGTAGTCCGCACACGTACTTTCGCCAACTGTTCGCCTAAAAGTTAAAGGAGTTAGCCGCAATCCCTCACTGAATCTCAAACGCGCACTGCACGGATGCGCTGACCGCAATCTTCTGCGGTTGGGGTGGGGGCGGCGGTGGTGGGGGTGCTGCGCGCTTGTGTTCCCAAAGGCTCGCGCCGCTGCTGACTTCCGCGAGGTCTGCAGCATACATGGGCATCGTTTGCAGCTGAGCCACACCCATCAACTGCTTCACGTCGAGGCTCATGTAGCGTAGCGCTCCGAGCTTCTGCCCCTTCTGCTCAAGCGCAATCGACGCGCGGCCCATGGCTCGATGCCTGGCCTCGGCAACGGCTTGCTTCTCGGCGGCCTCCTCGTCGGCCAGTGAGTAAGTCAGGGAACGAAAGTCCGCGACGCCATCTTCCACTGATCCATCAAGGACCGGTCCGATCCGCGCGAAGTCATGAATGCGGAGCGCAATATTCCCCTGCACGTAATACGAGCGCGCCCGCTTCTTGCGGTCGCCTTCGTAGATCGGCGCAACTGAGCAGCAGCACACCGAGCACGTAGAAAATTCTCTTCATGGAACTCCTCCCGCGGGCGGTTGATCATACGTCCTAGTGTGAACGACCGGGCGCCCCTGCCTTCCATAAGCATGGAAGGATCGCCCCGCCTCATCCTAAGGCCAGCGTGATCCGAATCGCGTCTTCAATCCGCCCCAACGCATCGCGATCCAGACGACCGTGGTATGCGACGAAACGCGAAACTTGGAGGGCACGGATCTGTTCAGTTTTGGCCACGCTATCCATCTTTAGACCGCCCAAGCCCTTGGTGAGATGCGCGTGGCTTGGGTAAAGCCGCCTGACATTGGCCGCGTCGGTGACGGGCACAACCACTACCACGGGGCTGTTTGCATTGATCGAGTCGCGGCTGATGACGACGACAGGCCGAGTCCCCGCCTGCTCGCTGCCCTCGGTTGGGTCGAGGCGCACACTGAAAACGTCACCGCGAACGGGTTTTGGAAGTGCCAGTCTTTGGCTGCTCATGAGTCGCGCCGGTTTCGAAGGCTTCCCAATCACTCTTTTCGAACTCTCGGGATAGCGCGATCGAACTGCTCTGATAGTTGGTATCGTGCGCCATTTGCGCGAAAGCCGCGTCGATCTCTGCCTCGGTCAACCGGCGGACCTTCTCCTCGATCGCCTGCACCACGAATTCATTGAAACTCGCAGCCTGCGACTGCACCACAACGACCTTCGCCTGCTCGTACACATGGCGCGGCAGCCGCACTGTCGTGTTCTGATATCGCTTCTTCGCAGCTACGGGCATATCGCAGTCTCCATCTTAACTATGCAAATTGTATCATATCTTGCTATCACGTTAGATAGCGCTTATTCCATCACTAATGCTGGAATGCTAAAATCCCGCGATGCGTAAACTCTCCGCTCAGGCTCGCGCCCGCAAGATCAAACTTCTCCTTTTCGATGTGGATGGCGTTCTCACCGACGGGAAGCTGTTCTTCATTCCGCGTGAGGCATCGGAAGCGAGCGGATCGGCTCCCGACCTTCCACCCTCGTCCCCACAAATGGCCGAATTCAAAGGTTTTCACGCACACGATGGCGTTGCCATCTCCCTCGCACGTCTGGGAGGAATCAAGACCGGACTGATCACCAAGCGCGCCTCGGAAACCGTCGCCATGCGTGCCCGCGACCTGAAACTCGAATATGTGTCCCAGGGAATTCAGGACAAAGACACAGCCTTTGAAAAAACCGTGCAACAGGCAGGCTTACGCCCAGACGAAGCTGCATTCGTCGGCGACGACGTCATCGACTTACCGGCCATGCGAGCCGCCGGCTTCGCTGTCGCCGTGAAGAACGCTCGCGCAGAAGTGAAAAAGCAAGCGCACTACGTTACGCCTCATGCCGGCGGTGACGGCGCCGCTCGCGACGCGGTTGAGTTCATTCTCAAAGCGCAGGGAAAGTGGAAGAAGGTCCTGGATGCCTACCTGGAAGGAAAAAGCGGAGCCCACGGCAATTAGTTTTCAGCTAAAGAAAAAACCCACCGGATGCTTGCTTGGGGCGTGCTCGGGTCAGCATCCGATGGGCTACCGTTTCTCCTTACTCACCCTGTTGTTTTCAGGAGTATGTGCAATGATTAAACCGCAACGCGCGGTGAAGTTGCGTCTAATTTTGTAAAGAGTTGTAATTGTTTCGCAGTGCTAGCAACAGTCGAAACCCGCGGCTGAAATTGGTAAAAGATCAGTCTGGCAGCGCCACCGTCTTCGCCGCCATCAGTTCCGTAAACCTTTTGTCTTTGCGGAGTTCGGCGAATTCCACATCTTTGTACACATTCTTCAGATCTTTGTAGCCGTCTTCCTGCGCCTTCTTCAGATACTCCAGCGATCGATCCGAGAAGCCCATCTTGGCATAGAGTTTGGCCACGGTGTAGTCGTAGTAAGCGCGATCACCGGGGCTGGGTAGTTGCGCCTGCACGCCGGCGCGCGAAGTCCGCTCAAACACTTCGGGATCCAGTTGCATCGCGTGCTCATAAGCAATCACGGCCGGATCAAACTCTTTCTTCGAGAACAGCGCCGCGCCCAGGTTGCTGAAAAATGATGCCGAGGTCGGATCAATCGCAATCGCCTGGTGATAGTGCTTGACCGCCGCGCTGTATTTTCTTTCTTCATAGAGCACGACGCCCAGATTGTTGTAGGCATCGGCCAACTGGTGGTCGGCTTTGATCGAACGCTCGAACGATTTTCTTGCTTCCCGGTAGTGCTGCATCATCAGTTCGGTGATGCCGATCTTGTTCTCCAGGCGCGCCGAATCCTGCCGCTTGGACAAGGCCGCACGGTAATAGTCCAGCGCGTCGAGGTAAAGTTTCGAGGCGCGCAAATGGTCGGCCTGCGCTTCCAGATCGGCCGCGCTCGCTTCTGGAGCCGGAGGGTCAATCGTGCGCATCAATGGCGGCGTGACCTGCACCTGTTCCGGATGGGACATCTGCGCCCCGGCCGCA
>Ga0210383_10003462_pt1 | contig 14114 bp, 8 predicted proteins | sample IncBWC14OmetaG_FD_160072 | JGI IMG/M metagenome (GOLD analysis project Ga0210383, IMG submission 160072) | Forest soil microbial communities from Barre Woods Harvard Forest LTER site, Petersham, Massachusetts, United States - Inc-BW-C-14-O ...
GATCATGCCGCCGCGGCTCGCTTTTATGGTGCGCTCGCCAAGGCGGCCCCGACGGTGGCCTATCCAACTCGCCAGATGTGCGTCGAGCTGGAGGCGGCCGGAGACCCGGAGAAGGCGATCCAGGCGTGTCGGTCCGCGATCATGCGCGCCGGGTCGACCGAAGCCGATTACGCCCGCTTCGTGACGCTGGTGCTGGGGTCGAAAGGACCACTGCCCGGCGACGAACGGAAGGAACTGGAGACTGTCATCGGGCACATGGAGAAGGAGACGAAGGGCGACGCTGTGCCGACGACGCTTCGCTGCGAGATGGACCTCCGGTTCAAAGACATCCCGGCCCTCGAGGCCTGCACTGCAGGGCTCACCAGGCTGGCACCGAACGATCCCAAGACCGTGTCGCTCCAGTGGGCTCTGGCCGTCGAGAAGCGCGATCGCCCGGCGGCGCTGAGCTTCCTCGATCGCGCCCGCGCGGTCGGGGTGAGCGCGGCGGCGCTGGCCCGGATGGAAGAGGGAACGCGGGCCATTCGCCGCCGCCAGTCGCTGCGACTCGCCCTTCTGCTGGTCGCCGCCGCTCTCGCGGGCCTCGGGATTCGTCAGCTCGGACGACGGCGGCTCGGCACGCGCGGTCAGCCGGCCGTCTGATCGCCCTCGACGCGAGCATGTTGCAGGGTCGTCACCCGCGCGCCGGCGCTCCCGGGATATACGCGCGGCACCGGCCCGGCATGTCCCGTTTCCTGCGGTTCCGAACGACGCATTGGGCGTCCCTGCTCGTTGCGGCGGCGGCGCTGCTTTGGCTCGGCGAACGCCCGGCGCACGCTTACCCGCAGTGGCAGCTCTCGACGGGCGCCGTGCGCTGCAACCAGTGCCACTACGCTCCGGCCGGCGGCGGCCTGATCAACAGCTACGGGCGCGACGCCGTCGGCGATGACCTCTCTTCGTTCGGCGGCAACGGCGCGTTCCTGCACGGCGCGCTGAACCTTCCGAGCTGGCTGGCGCTCGGCGGCGACTTTCGCGGCGCGGTCGTCGATCAGGACGTCCAGGACCCCGCCGGCCCGACGGTGGCCGCGTTCCCGATGCAGGCGGAGGTGCAAGGACGGGCGGCCCTCCCAGCCGGGCTCTCCCTCTTGGCATCGGTCGGCCTGCGCGGTCAGGTGCGCGATCCCGATCTGCTGGTGCCGATCCAGAACTTTCAGCCCGTCTCCACGTCGCAGCTCATCTTCCCCGAGCACTATCTGATGTGGGAGCCGGAGGCGGTCGGGCCCTATCTGCGCATCGGTCGCTTCTATGCCCCCTACGGCCTGCGAATGGCCGAGCACATCCTCTACATCAACCGCGACCTCGGGTTCGACGAGGCGGAGGAGACGTACAACGTCTCCGGCGGCTTCGTCTATCCGAACGCCGAGCTGCACCTGACAGCCTTCGCGCCCGATTTCGTCCGCCACATCGGCAGCGACGAGAAAGGGTTCGCCGCCTACATGGAGTCGCGCTTCCACGAGGACACCATCGCGCTCGCCGGTCAGATGCGCGTCGCGCTGGCCCCGGGCGTGACCAAGCTGATGGCCGGCGTCGTCGGAAAAGGGTACCTCGAAGGCCTGCACACGCTGCTGCTCGGCGAGGTGGACGTCGTCAACAACGTCTTCACGGATCTCGGCGACACCTCCACCGTGCAGATCGTGGGCGCCGCCGGCTTCACGCTCTTCCCCGTGAAGGGCGTGATGTTCACGGCGCTCGCGGAACGCAACCAGGTCGACGTGCAGGTCAACGACGCGTACACGGCCGGCACGTTCCTCCTCAACTGGTTCCCCTACGCCCACTTCGAGCTGCAGTTCATGGAGCGGGTGCAGGTCCCCTCCGGCGGCAGCGCCGCCAACACTCTTTTTCTGCAGATCCACTATTTCCTGTGAGCGGTTTCCGATTTTCGGAGACCGATCATCGGAGACCGAAAACGAAACAGTGCCGGAACAGATTAGCTCCCGAATCGTCACATCTCGGCCTGTACGGCTCCGGTATAAGCCGGGAGGTTGATTAATTTTCAGCACAAAACCTGTCACCGGGAGCGGCAAACTTCATGGAACTCGCCAGCACCGCAATGAGGGCCCTGCTGCGACCGTTGCGACCGGTGCCAGCGCCGCCGGCGCAGTCATCGATCAGGAGCCTCGGCCAGAACTTCGCAACCTCCCTCGCGATGCATGATCTCTACGCCATGGTGGCCCGACTGGCGCCCTCCGACGTCACCGTCACGCTGACCGGCGAGACGGGGACCGGCAAGGACGTTTTCGCCCACCTCCTCCACGACACCAGCCCGCGGGCCGATGAGCCGTTCGTCGTGTTCGACTGCGGCGCCGTCCCGGCCAACCTGGTCGAAAGCGAGCTGTTCGGCCACGAGCGCGGCGCCTTCACCGGCGCGCACGCCGAGCACCCGGGGGCGTTCGAGCGCGCCGGCGGCGGCACGCTGTTCCTCGACGAGATCGGCGAGCTTCCGCTGGAATTGCAACCGCGCCTCCTCCGCGTCCTCGACAACCGCTCCGTGCGGCGGGTCGGCGGGACCAAGGACCGCAAGATCGACGTCCGCATCATCGCCGCCACCAACCGCGATCTCGGCGCGCTGGTCGCCGCGCGGCAGTTTCGTCAGGATCTCTACTTCCGGCTGGCGGCCGCCATCGTCACCCTGCCGCCGCTCCGCGAGCGGCTCGACGATCTCCCGCTCCTCGCCCCCCGCCTCTTGCACGATCTCGGACGCGGCGACGTGGTCATCACCGAGACGGCGTTCGCTTCGCTCCGGGCCCACAGCTGGCCGGGCAACGTCCGCGAGCTGAAAAATGTGCTCGCCTGCGCACTCGCCTTCGTCGAACCGGGACAGGGTGCCCTCGAGCCCCGCCACCTGCGCTTCATCGATCCGCCGTCGGACGAAGCGGTGCTCGATCGCCTGCCGCTCGGGGGCCACGCGCTCGGCCACCTGGAACGGGCGGCCATCCGACAGACGCTGATCGCCGCGCGCGGGAACAAGGTCCAGGCGGCCCGCACGCTGGGCATCGCCCCCTCGACGCTGTACGAGAAGCTGAAGAAGTACGGCCTTTAGCCTCTGGCCGGCCGGCCATTCCGCGCGCTAGCCTGGCCGAATGGCCCGCCTGCCGCTGCTGCTGCTGACGCTCGCCGGGTTGTTCGTGCCTGGCCCGGCGCTGCGGGGGCCCGTCGACGTGAGCGCGCGGCGCGCGGTCATGGGACGCACCTTGCCGGCGGCGCCCCCGGCACCGCTGGCGCCGCCGATCCGCGACCTGACGGGGGTCTCGTACTACGTCGACGCTTCCCGATCGATCGCCGATCCGGTGCGCAAGAAGCAGAACGAAGCCGCCTTCGCGCCGTTGCGCGCCTACGTCGCGCGGGTCATCGATCTCGCCGACGGCTGGATGGAGAGCCGGCCGGCCGACCCGGCGTACGCGGCCCGGACGGTCGAGACGCTCGCCTCCTGGGCGCGGTTCGGGGCGCTCCTCGGCTCGGTCAACCAACAGGGGGCCTACGAGCGCGTCTGGACGCTGGCCGGCGTGGCGCTCGCCTTCCTCAAGGTCCGCGACGCGCCCGGCGTCGATCCGGCGGCGCGCGCGGCGATCGAGGCCTGGCTGGTGAAGGTCGCCGAGGCGGTGAAGCCGCGCGAGGCACGCCCGGGGCGGAGGTCGGACGCCAACAACCATGCCGACTGGGCCGCGCTGGCCGTCGCCGCCGCCGGCGCCGCCGCGCACGACCGGGCGCTGTTCGACTGGGGGCTTTCGCGCGCGCGAATCGGCATGGCCCAAATTCGACCGGACGGATTCATGCCCCTCGAGCTCGCACGGGGCGCGATGGCGCTGCACTATCATCTGTTCGCGCTGACCCCGCTGGTCATGCTGGCCGAGCTCTGCGAGGCCAACGGCGTCGACCTTTATGCCGAGGACAACGGCGCCATCGGTCGCCTGGCCAACCGGGTGATCGACGGCCTCGGCGATCCGGCCCCCTTCGCGGCTGCAGCCGGCGTCGCGCAGCAGGTGCGGCCGCCGCGCGGGCCGGGCCTCGCCTGGGCCGAGCCGTACTACGCCCGCTTTCACGACCGGCGCCTCATCCCTCTGCTGGCCGCCGCACGGCCGTTGCGCGACGACCGCCTGGGGGGCGATCTGACGGCGGCCTTCGGCGTCCAGAAGCTGAAGTAGCCCTGAGGTAGCCCTTTCGCCCGCCGCGGCGCCCGCTGCTATGCTGCGGGGCTCTTCCATGCTGAAGATCTTCGAAAACAACGACGCCGACTACGTCTCCCGCTTCGAGGCGCTCTGCCACCGGCAAGCCTCGGTCTCGGACGAGATCGACGCGGCGGCGCGCCAGGTGATCGCCGAGGTGCGCGCCGGCGGCGACGCCGCCGTGCGCGCGCTGACCGCGCGGTTCGAGAAGCGCCAGCTCGGCGCGCTGGAGCTCTCTGCGTCCGAGTGGGACGAGAGCGCGGCGCGAGCCACGCCGCAGGTTCGCGCCGCCCTGGAGCACGCCGCCCGCCGCGTGCGCGCCTTCTACGAACGCGAGCGGCACCCCTCGTACGAGATCGACGAGGGTCCGATCCGGACCGGCAGCCGCGTCGATCCGCTGGATCGCGTCGGGATCTACGTCCCGGGCGGCACCGCCCGCTATCCGTCGACGGTCATCATGACCGCCATCCCGGCCCAGGTGGCCGGCGTGCGCGAGATCGTGATGGTCACGCCCGGGCCCTCGCCGGAGACGCTGCTGGCCGCGCGCCTGGCCGGCGTGGCCCGCGTGTTCACCATCGGCGGCGCGCAGGCGATCGCCGCCTTGGCTTACGGCACCGAGAGCGTCCCGCGGGTCGACAAGATCGTCGGCCCGGGGAACGCCTACGTGGCCGCGGCCAAGCGCCTGGTCTTCGGCGACGTCGGCATCGATTCGATCGCCGGCCCCACCGAGCTGGTCATCGGCGCCGACGACAGCGTCGAGCCCGCCTGGATCGCCGCCGATCTCCTGGCCCAGGCCGAGCACGACACGCTGGCCGTTCCTGTCCTCATCGCCATCGGCGCCGACTTCGCGCGCCGGGTGGCCGCCGAGGTGGAGCGCCAGGTGGCGCTGCTTCCGCGGCGCGAGATCGCGGAGAAGGCGCTCCGCGATCAGGGCGCGATCTTCGTCGTCGGCAGCGAACGCCAGATGGCCGACGCCATCAACCGGCTGGCCCCCGAGCACGCCGAGCTGGCGGTGCGCAATCCGCGCGCGCTGGCCGCGCTGGTGACGACCGCCGGCGCGCTCTTTCTGGGCGCGCACACCCCCGAGCCGGTCGGCGACTACATCGCCGGCCCCAGCCACGTGTTGCCGACCGGCGGCAGCGCGCGCTTCTCGGGCCCGCTCAGCGTGGCCGACTTCGTCAAGCGCACCTCGATCATCGAGTACGACGCGGCTGCACTCGAGGCGCAGACCGATCACATCACGGCACTGACCGCCGTCGAGGGGCTCGACGCCCACGGCCGCTCGGTCACCATCCGAACGCGCCGTTAGACGGTCATTGATCGCGTGGACGGAGCTGGGCTTTGCCCAGCGGAGTCCTTCGCGGGGGGGCTTGGGGACCCTCCCAGGGTCCCCATTATGATGTTAGCGTCGCCGGGCCATGAACCTGGCAGCGACGCTGCGCGGAACGACCTACCGTTTTCGCGATCTGAAAGAGGTGCTGGCCAAGGCCAACGAGGAGAAGTCGGGCGACCGGCTGGCTGGCCTGGCGGCCGCCAGCGTGTCGGAGCGGATCGCGGCCAAGCGCGTGCTGGCCGCGGTGACGCTGGGCGAGCTTCACGAAAACCCGGTCGTCCCCGCGGAGGCCGACGCCGTCACCCGCCTGATCCTCGACGATCTGCAGCGGCCGATTTACGATAGCGTCAAGTCCTGGACGGTGGCCGAGCTGCGCGAGCACGTGCTGGCCGACACGACCTCCGGCGCCGATCTCTTGCGCCTGTCGCGGGGCCTGACGAGCGAGATGATCGCCGCCTGCGCCAAGCTGATGACCAACATGGATCTGGTCTACGCCGCGCGAAAGATCCGGGTGGTCGTCCACGCGACCAACACCGTGGGCCTGCCGGGACGACTGTCGGTGCGCCTCCAGCCCAACCACCCGTCCGACTCCATCGAAGGAATCATGGCCTCGCTGCGCGAGGGGCTCTCCTACGGCGCCGGCGACGCGGTGATCGGCATCAACCCGGTCACCGACGATCCGGCGACCACGGCGGCGATCCTGAACGCCAGCGGCGATTTCATCCGGCAGTGGCGCATCCCCACCCAGAACTGCTGCCTCGCCCACGTGACGACGCAGATGAAGGCGCTGGAGGCGGGCGCGCAGCTCGGCCTGATGTTTCAATCGATCGCGGGGACGGAGAAGGCGCTGCGCAGCTTCGGCGTGACGCTGCCGCTCCTCGACGAGGCGTACGACATGACGCTGAAGCTGGGGCAGTGCCAGGGGCCGAACGTGATGTATTTCGAGACCGGCCAGGGCTCGGCCCTGTCAGCCGACGCGCACGAGGGGGCGGATCAGATGACGCTGGAGGCGCGCAACTACGGCCTGGCCCGCCACTACGCGCCTTTTCTCGTCAACACCGTGGTCGGCTTCATCGGCCCGGAGTACCTGTACGACGCCCGGCAGATCACGCGCGCGGGCCTCGAGGATCACTTCATGGGGAAGCTGCACGGCATCTCGATGGGGTGCGATGCCTGCTACACCAACCACGCCGACGCCGATCAGAACGACGTCGAGAACCTCGAGATGCTGCTGACCACCGCCGGCTGCAATTTCTTCATGGGGCTGCCCATGGGCGACGACATCATGCTGAACTATCAATCGACCTCGTTCCACGACAACGCGACGCTGCGGCAGCTGTTCGGGTTTCGCCCGGCGCCCGAGTTCGAGACCTGGCTGGAAGAGGTGGACATCATGCGCGACGGCAAGCTGACCGCCCGCGCCGGCGATCCGAGCCTGTTCGGTTGATCATGAAGGAAGAACGACCCGCACGACCTACGATTGACCGAAGCCGCGTCGAGGCGCTGGTGCGCGAGGCACTGGTGCGTGAGGTGGGTGCGGAACGCGCGGCGACGCAGGAGATCGAAAGCGCTGGAGCCCTGTTGATTCCGCCCGACCGCGGCGTCGGGATCGGCGAGCCCTATGACCCGCGCGTGATGCCCGAGATCCTGAGGTCGACTCCGGCGCGCGTCGCCGTCGGTCGCACCGGACCGCGCTACAAGACCAACACGATGTTGCGCTTTCGCGCCGACCACGCGGCGGCGAAAGACGCCGTCGTCTCGGAGGTCGACCCCGCGCTGATCGCGGAGCTGGGGATGTTCGAGCTCGCCTCGCGCGCGCCCGACAAGCCGACCTTCCTGCAGCGACCCGATCTCGGCCGCGCCCTCTCCGACGAGGCGCGCAGCGAGCTGACCAAACGGATCGGCAAGTCGCCCACGCTGGTCATCATCTACGGCGACGGGTTGTCGGCGGCCGCGATCAACCAGCACCTCCGGACCTTCCACGGCGCTTTGGTGCCGGCGCTGGCCGCGCGCGGGATCGCGCACGCGCCGGCCTTCTTCGTGCGCCGCTCGCGCGTCAAGATCATGGACGAGATCGCCCGCCTCGTCGGCGCGCAGGCCGCGCTCTTCGTCTGCGGCGAGCGCCCCGGTCTCGGCTTCGCCGACTCTCTCTCGGCGTACTACATCTACCAACCGGCGGCGGGCGCCACCGACGCCGACCGGGAGGTGATCTCCAACATCAACCCGCGCGGCCGCGCACCCGCCGACGCCGCGCGGGATGTGGCCGCCGCCATCGAACGCATCCTGCGCGAGAAGAAGTCCGGCGTCGTCCTCGCCAGCGGCTGAGCCGCCCGACGTCGCCGATGTAGGCCGGGAACGTACCTTCCGACCTCGACCGGGCCGAACAAAATGCGACCCGGGCCGGGTTCATGTCGGCCCTCGTTCGGCCGAAGAGGATCTGTCGATGGGGATACTGCGCGGGCTTCCGCGGCGCGTAGTTTTGCCGTTGCTGCTCGCGGTCGCGGTTCCGCGCGGCGCGGCCGCCGAGCCGCCGCGGTCGATCGCGCAGTACGCCCACGAAACCTGGGGAGCCAAAGACGGGCTCCCCGAAGGGCCGGTGTTCGCGCTCCAGGAGACGCGCGACGGCTTTCTGTGGCTCGGCACGCTCTCCTCGCTCGTGCGCTTCGACGGCTTGCGCTTCGTTCCCTTCGAGGAGAACCGCCTCGGCCTCGGGCACTACAGCCACGCGCGCGATCTCCTCGAAACCCAGAATGGCGCGCTCTACGCCGCGCTGGCGGGGGGCGTCGCCCGCGCCGATCACGGCCGCGTCGACTTTTACGACGAGCACGCCGGCCTCGAGCACCCTTTCGTCTATGCCTTGGCGCCCGGACCCGGGGGCGGTGTCTGGCTGGGGACGGGCGGGACCGGCGTCTGGCTGCTGCGCGATGGAAAGTTCACCCGCCACCCGGCTTACCTGAAGAACCCGGCGCTGCCTTCCCAGGTGAACGATCTCGCCGTCGGCTTCGACGGGACACTCTGGGTGGCGACCGACAACGGGGTGGTCATGCTGGGGACGGAGATCCGCGTCCTGTCGACCGCGGACGGCCTGCCGTCGCCGGCGGTGCGGGTGCTGACCTTCGATCGGCGCGGGGGCCTCTGGGCCGGGACCCGGCGCGGCCTCGGCGAGTGGCACGATGGCCGCTTCCGCACCTACACGACCAAGGAAGGCCTTTCGAACGACGACGTCTCCGCGCTCTACGGAGATCGCGCCGGAGATCTCTGGATCGGGACCTACGAGGGGGGCCTCGATCGCCTCTCGGGCGGGCGGATCGAACAGGCCGCCCCCGGCAGCGCCGGCAGCAACGGCGGCGTATTCGCCTTCACCGAAGATCGCCAGGGCGCGCTGTGGGTCGGCACCGGACAGGGGCTCGAGCGGTATCGCGAGGGGGCGTTCGTGACCTCCGGGACGGCCGCGGGGTTCGGCAACGAGGAGATCTTGAACGTCGCGCCTCGACGCGCCGGCGGCCTCTGGGCGCTCGATGGGGCGGGGGCTCTGTTCATTTATGAAAATGGGCGGGCGCGGCAGGTGGCGAAACCGGGGACCATCGTGGGCGGCGGGATGCTGGGCCTCTACGAACCGGAGGACGGGAGCCTCTGGATCGGCGGTCAGAAGCTGCACCACTTCCACGACGGCATCTGGGAGACCTCCGAGCACCCCGGCGGAGAGTTCGCGATGATGATCGCCGACAAAGGTGGCCTGCTGGTCGCCCAGACCGCCGGTGACGGCACCAGCACGCTGGCGCATTTCGAGGGCGGCCGGTTCACGCCGGTGCCGACCCCCGAACGTCTGGTTCACATCCAGCGCCTGCTGCGCGATCGGCAAGGGCGCCTCTGGATCAGCACCGGCGGCACTGGCCTGCTCCGGATCGGACCGGACGGAAGCCGCCTTTTTCGCGCCCGGGACGGGCTTCCGCGCGACGTCGTCTACGGCCTGGCGGAGGACGAGACGGGGAATATGTGGGTCGCGACCCGTGGAGGGATGGCCCGCATTCGCGGCGATCACGTCGACAATCTGTCCGGGATCGACGGTCTGCCGACCCGCGCGCCCTTGCACCTGCAGCTCGACGATGCGGGCGCGCTCTGGGTGGCGGCCGACGACGGAATCCGCCGGATTCCCCTCGACGAGCTGGTGGCAGCCGCCGACGGCCAGACCCGCGCCGTCTCGGCGCGACGTTTCACGCTGGCCGACGGTCTCAAGAGCCTGGAGTTTTCCTGGCACGCCGGGGGCGCAGCGCGAACGCCGGACGGGCGGCTCTGGTACGCGACGGGACGCGGCCTCTCCGTCGTCGATCCCCGGGTGCTCCCCCGGGTGGCCGATCCGCCCGCCGTCCAGATCGAAGAGCTGGTCGTGGGCGGGCGCTCGACCCAGGTCGCGCCGGCGATCTCCATCGGTGCCGGGCGCGAGCGGATCGAGATCCGTTACACCGCCCCCAGCATCGTCGATGCCGCCGCGCTCGAGTTTCGGTATCGCCTGGTCGGCTACGACGCGGACTGGGTGGAGGCGAAGTCGCGGCGGGTCGCCTACTACACCGGCCTGCCTGCGGGAGACTACACCTTTCGCGCCGCCGTTCGCCGTCTGGGGGGCGCCTGGAGCGGTGACGCCGCGGAGCTGGCGATGAAGATCGAGCCGCGGTGGAACGAGACTGGCCTGGCCCGTTCACTCTGCGTCAGCGCGGCGGCGCTGCTGCTGCTCGGCCTCTACCGATTCCGTGTGCGCGGGATGCGGGTCCAGAAGGAGGTGCTGCTCAAACAGGTGGGCGAGCGGACCGTCGAGCTGCGCGCCGAGGTGGCCGAGCGTCGCAACGCGGAGGAGCAGGTGCGACGCCTCAACGCCGAGCTCGAGGCGCGGGTCCGGGATCGGACGGCGGAGCTGGAGACCGCCAACCTGGCGCTGGCCGCCGACGTGGCGGCGCGCCAGCGCACCGAGGCGGCGCTGGCCGACGAGAAGGAGAAGCTCTCGGTCACGCTGCGGAGCATCGCCGAAGGGGTGGTGACGGTCGACGTCGAGGGGCGGATCTTGATGATGAATCCGGTGGCCGAGCGGTTGACCGGCTGGACGTCGGCCGAGGCCTCCTCTCGGTTGCTGGCCGAGCTGTTTCCGCTCACCGAGCGCTACAGCCGCAGTCCGCTCAAGCAAGATCCCGTCTCGCGCGTGCTCGGCGGCGGGGAGATCAACGGCAGCGAGATCGCCTGGGCGCTGTCGACGGGCCGCGAGCAACGACAGATCTTGATCGACGTCTCTGCCGCTCCGATCCACGACGGCAAGGGGCGGGTGGTGGGTGCGGTGCTGGTGTTCCGGGACGTCACCGAGAAGATCCGGGTCGACGAACAGATTCAAAAAACGCAGAAGCTGGAGGCGGTCGGCATCCTCGCCGGCGGCATCGCCCACGACTTCAACAACCTCTTGACGGGGATCTTCGGCCACGTCGATCTGGCGCGCACGGCGCTGGCGGCCGGCTCGCCAGCCCTGCGCTGGCTGGACGAGGTGCTCGAAACGCTGGAGAACGCCCGCGGTCTGGCCGGCCAGCTGCTCACCTATTCGTCGGGGGGGGCGCCCGCCACCGCGTCGCACTCGCTGCGCGAGCTGCTCGATCGCAGCGCGCGCTTCGTGCTCTCCGGCTCGGGCGTCTCGGTCGACCTTGCGGTGCCCGAAGACCTCTGGCGCTGCGAGGTCGACCCGCTCCAGATTCGTCAGGTCGTCGACAACCTGGTGCTCAACGCGCGGCAGGCGATGCCCCGCGGCGGCCACGTCAGGATCACCGCGCGGAACACCGAGCTCGGCGCCGGTGGACCGCCCGGTGTCGCCGCGGGACGTTACGTCGAGGTCGCGATCAGCGACGAGGGCCCCGGTATTCCGGAAGCGATCCGCGATCGCGTCTTCGAGGCCTTCTTCTCCACCAAGAGCGCCGGAACCGGTCTCGGCCTCGCCACGGTGCGATCGATCGTCGCCCAGCATGGCGGCGCGGTGGACTTCGAGTGTCCGCCGTCGGGAGGGACGATCTTTCGACTGTCGCTGAGGGCGGCCGATTCCGCGGCGGCATCGCCTCCGGCGCGCGCCGGCGGTGATGCCCGCCCAACCGGGCCCACCCGGGGGCGAACGCGCATCCTGGTGATGGATGACGAGGCGCCCATCCGAAAGCTGATCAAGGTCGGGCTGGGGATGGAGGGCTACGAGGTCGAGGTCTCCTCCGAGGGGAGCGAAGCGGTCGATCTGCACGGACGGGCGCGTGCGGCCGGGTGCCCCTTCGACCTGGTCATTCTCGATCTGACCGTGGCGGGCGGCATGGGCGGCGTCGACACGCTGGCCAAGCTCCGCGCCGTCGATCCCGGGCTGCGCGCCATCGCCTCCAGCGGCTACTCGCGCGACGAGACGCTCTCCCACCCTGGAGCGGCGGGCTTCGACGGAATTCTCCCCAAACCTTACAAGCTCGACGAGCTAGCGATGATCGTCGCGCTGGTCCTGGGCACAGGCGACGCTCGACCCGCGACACAGGTCGCCGGTTAGGGAAAGTTTCTCGATTCGACCCGCTCACGGGGTCGGAGCGCGCGCACCACCCAGACCAGCGCCAACACAGCAGGGATGAGGAGCGGATCGATCGGAAGACGCCGGCCTGGCAGAGCCCGCTCGACCATCCCCAAGACGAACCAGACCGGCCAAAACAGCAGCACACGAACCCGCCTCTGCCAGAGCACTGGATCGGCGCGCGCCGAGTCCAGCACGAAAGCCAGGGGAACGATCCAGAGCACGAGATCGTGCTGGTAGAGGTGCGGGCTGAAAAAGAGGCCGACCGCCAGAGCCAGACCGAGGTCTCCACGCGGGTCGTCGACGGTGCTGGACCGCCGGCGCACGGCCGCAATCAAACCGGCGGCCACGGCGCTTGCCAACCAACCGCACACCGCGATGGCGTCGACGATCCCACCCCAGGCCGCCGGCGCCAACCGGGCCAAGAATCCGCGCAGCGTCGGCATCCCGCTGGGAAGTCCGCCGGCAAACGCCCGCTCGAGTGACCGAACCTGGCGCGCGTACTCGAGCCACACGCCGTGCCCCAGGATCGCGCCCGTCCCGAGCATCACGGCAGCGCCAAGCCCAGCAGCGGTGGCCAGGACGCGCCACTCCCGTCGCGCGACGAGGACGGCGAAGAGCGGCGGAAGAAGTGGGGGCTTGAAGCTCAGAATCAACAAGGAGCCGGCGGCGCTAACCGCCCGCCGGTCGGCAACCGCCCAGACGAAAGTGAACGCCGCAACTGCCAGGAGGAGCGACAGCTGCCCTTCGGCCAGGGTGAGGAAGACGGGGGAAAAACCGACCAGCGCGACGGCGACGAAGGTCGTCTGCCGGCGCTCGAGTCCCGCGCGCTCCCGAAAAAGCACGATCAAACGCGCCAGCAGCGCGACGTTGCATCCGGCCCAGACGAGAAATGCCGCGTGCCCATTCCAGCGGTCCGCGATCCACTCGAGCCAGCAGCCGGCGAGGGCCGTGTGGGGCGGGTGGAGAAAGGCCAGCAGCCGACCGACGAATGTCGGGCCGCCAAGCGCGCGAATGAATCCGTCCTCGACGGCTGCCTGGGCCGCCGGATCGTAGAGTCGGTGTGGGTCGTGAAGAGCAAGCCACCATCCCGTTCGAAAGACGGTGAAGTCGGTCGTCCAGAGCTGCGTTCCCGCGACCCAGTCGGCGACCAGACGGACGGCCATCGCTATCGCGAGCGTCGCGTTGATCGCCCAGAACATCCTCTCCCACGAACGCTGCCTCATCGGGTTCACTTCCCATGTTAGCGTCACGGGTCATGACCCTGGCGGCGACGGCGTGAAATTCGAGCTGCCGCCGCTCAAGCCCCGCGCGCTCGCGGTGCGGGCCATCCCCGATGCGGCCGCCGATCTGGCGCGCCTGCTCGAGCTGCCCGCCGACCGGCGCGCGCTCGGCATCGTGACCGCGACCTCCGACGACGCCCTCTTCACGGCGCTCGATCAGGGGACGAAGGCCTCGCCCGCGGACGTCGTCTACGCCAGGTCGTTCTACGCCGGCGCCGCGCACCCCTCCGGGCCGCTGTCGGGCGAGTGCATCGGCATCTACGCCGCCCACGATCCGGCCGAGATCGAGGCGGCCCTCGCCGCCTGTCTCGCCTACCTGGAGAACGAAGCCTGGTTCTACGGCGTGACCCTGGCCGGCGCCGCGTCGCCGGTGGCCTTCTACCCGCACGTCGTCGCCTCGGTCGGCCGCTATCTCGCGTCGCTGGCCAACGTACGGGTGGGCAGCGCGCTCGCCTACCTGATCGCGCCGCCGCTCGAGTCGGTGGTCGGGCTCGACGCCGCCTGCAAGGCGGGGCGCGTCCGCGTCGCCAAGTGGTTCGGCCCGCCCTCGGAGACCAACTTCGGCGGCGCGTTGTTGACAGGTGATCTCCCCGCCTGCGAGGCGTCGGCGCGGGCCTTCGCCGACGCCATCGTCGACGTCTGCCGCGCGCCTCTCCGCGGCGATCCGCGCGTCGTGGCGACGGGCGGCGCCGAGACGGAGATCTCGCGCCTGCTCGAAACGGTCGCCGGCGGAAGGT
>Ga0210383_10003467_pt1 | contig 14104 bp, 14 predicted proteins | sample IncBWC14OmetaG_FD_160072 | JGI IMG/M metagenome (GOLD analysis project Ga0210383, IMG submission 160072) | Forest soil microbial communities from Barre Woods Harvard Forest LTER site, Petersham, Massachusetts, United States - Inc-BW-C-14-O ...
CTGACTGACTACTTGGAGTACGAACGGAGTCTGAGCGAGTTCCTCGAGGATTTTCCCAGCGTGACCCGGGCCGATGCGATTGCGGCCCTGGAAGAAGCTCGAATCTGAAAAGTCAAAACCCGCAGCCTTAAAACCGAAGGCTGCGCCACCCCAACAGCGTCTGCTCCACCCGCCCCAGGTCGTCGAAACAGTTTTCAGTGGTCAGTATTCAGTTCTCAGTTAGAGAAGAGAAAGTAACGAGAAAGCCGTGGGACTTGAAAGAAAGCCCACACGTAAAACCAGCGGTGTGACATCCGGCAGGGGTATAATTGGAGGAGATCACCCGCGAGGCGTGTGTGACCATCGAAGAACAGATTGTTGAAAAACTGCGCGATTTGCCTCCCGAAAAGCAAAAGAAAGTATTGGAGTTTGTGGACTCCCTGAAGAAGGACAGCGGGCCGAAGACGCCGCGCCGCAGCCTGCGTGGATTGTGGGCGGACCTGAACATACACATCACAGAAGAGGACATCGCCGAGGCGCGCCGCGAAATGTGGGGCAACTTCCCGCGTCGTTGAAAGAGCCCAGCATCCCGTTGGGCGGAACCCACTTCATTTGTGGAAGATTAGAAAGATTCGATACGCCAGACTAGGCGGGCGGACCAGGTTTTTTGTTTGGTGAGGTCGGGGCGCCAGATGGCGAGGATTTGGGAGCCCTGGTAGACGCGCTCGAAGCCTTCTTCGGATTCGGAGACGGTTTCGATGGGGGCGACCCAAAACTCATCCATCAAGGGGGCGTGCAGGGCGATGCGGAGGCGCTGCCAGCCATCTTCCATGCGGAGGATGGGGCCGGGCAGCACTCCGCTGAAACGCAGATTCTGGCGGCCTGCGAGCGTTTCGAAGAAGCGGTCTGGTTCCGTAGGGGCCAGTAAATTGACAATGGACTCGATGCCGATGGCGACAGGTTTGTCGAGGGGCTCCTTGAGCTTCAAACTGACTTCGCAGGCCACTTCGCAGCCTCTGGGCGCGGGGCTGAAGGTGAACTGCTTGAGGAGCAACAGCTTTGGCGCCGAGGTTTCACTCTTGCCGTGCACCAACAAGGAGTCCGCGCGGAAAAGCTCGGCGTCATTCGGCGTGGAGCTTTTTACGGTGAAGACTCCGCCGGCGAAACCTGCGTCCTCGCGCAATTCGAGATTTTCGTAGTCCGCGTGGGTGCGCGCGGGATCGAAGAAGAGAATGCGGAAGGCGTGGCGGGGCCAACGATCGTAGCGGAGAAAACGTTCGAGGCCGGGTTCCTTGACGCGAGTCTGTTCGTGAATGGAGGCGACCGCTCCCGTGGCGGATTTTCCGGCGGCTTCGCGCAGGCTGGCATGATAGGACTCGGGACGGCGGAGGATGGAGTTGACGAGCGTGGCCGCCGCGGGGCGGAAATCGAGCGCGGCGATGGTGCCGCCGTCGCTGGGCTTCAAGAGCGCCTGGTAATCCAGACCTGTGAAAAGCAACTCGGTAGCGCCGTCCGCGTCGTAATCCAAGAGTTCCACCCGAGCGGTAAGAGCGCCGGGAGTCTGGCGATCGGCGATGGCTTCCGCGCGAATGAGATTACGCCAGGGATCGGTGCGGAGGTGCGGGGCATAGATTCCGCCGAAGATGCCGTGCCAGTAGGCGTCGTTGCACTGCGCTTTCAAGAGGAGATCGCGAGCCTGGAGCAGGTCTTCGTGAGCCTTCGTGCCGATATGCTGGGACGGCACAGCGGCGATGCGCGCGGAAACATGCAGCATTTTCTTGTGAAGCAGATTGGATTCGGGATACTTGCGAAAGAAGCCGCGCCAGGAACCTCCACGAAGGAACGAAAGAACTTCCGGGCGGGCGCTGAATTCTTTCAGAACGGCATGATAGCGCTGACGGACGCGCGTGGGGAGCACCCATTCCATCATTTCGGTGTAGGAAGCGGTGGGCAGGTCGGCGCGGCCAAGCGGAGCGTGAGAAACCAGGTATTCACCAGGCGTGGTGACTTTCAGCCAATCGGAATTTTTTTCGAGCGCGGTAAAGAACTCGTCGAGCCAGCCGTCGGTGAAACAATGCTTGTAGGTTCCGGGCCAGACGCCGAATTTCTCCATGTCGTCGCCCATGGCGGCGACGCCGCCGGGGAAACGGCTGGAGGCGTCGCGCAGATAGGCGATGACTTCTTCCACTTTTCCGAAGGGAATCAGATAGCGCAGGGCCTTTTGGCCGGGGTATAGCCAGACGGTCTTGCCGCGATCTTCAGCGATATAGGGGCCGAATAGTTCCTCCGGCTCGAAACCCGCGGAAAGAAAATGAATATCGTCGACCAGCGTGTACGCGACGTTTGCGGCGGCGAGCACGCTGGGAAGCTGCGGCTCCCAAACACGTTCAGCAAGCCATGCACCGGAAGGCGGGAGGCCGAAGTGTTTTTCCAGGTAGGCGGCGAGGCGCGTAATTTGCTCGTGCTGGTCCTCCTGGGGGATCGAGATCAGGATCGGTTCATAGAAGCCGCCGCCCACGAGTTCCACCTGGCCGGCCTGGACTAGTTTTTTCAAGCGCACGAAGTATTCAGGGCGATTTACCTCAAACCAGGTCAGGAGCGGGCCGGAATAATGAAGGCCGAGATGGACGCCGGGATGTTTTTCGAGCTGCTCGACAAATGGGAGGTAGGAAGTTTCATAGGCTTTTTCGAGCACATGCTCGAAATTGCCGCAAGGCTGGTGCGCGTGAATGAGGAGAGCGAGATGGAAATTCTGGGGCATGGGGACAGTTTTTTCTCTTAGACATCATAACCTGACACGCAAATTTCTGAGTTTCAGGGGCGGCAGGCTTGCGCGAAATGCGTAACTCAAGAGGATGAGATGCACTGCGCCAGACAAAGACACAAAGCCGTTCACGGGGAGGCGTGCTTCAGCACCCAATCGGAGACGGCGGCCAGGGCCTCCGGCGCCATAGTCTCCTCGATTCCGCCATATTCCGCCGGGGAACCGGTCGGAGCGTGCTGGAAGAGATGGTTTAAGCCGGGCAATTCGGAGGCTTGAACATCCTTGTTGCCGGCGTCCTGGAGCGTCTTCTGAATCCTGGGAAGATTTTCCCTAGGCGGGACTTGCAGATCTTTTTGGCCGTTCAAGGCGAGCACTGGACACAGGGTCTTTTGAAGCGCGGGCAGGGGATCATAATCGAGGATGTATCGAAACCAGGGCGAGGCCATCATGCGGACTTGCGCTTGCAAGGTGGAGGGCGGCACCAGCGCGCCCATGCCCGTGGACTGAACCAGAGCGTTCAGCTTGGTTTCGAGCGCAGAGGGATCTTTTTCCTGGCGCGCCAGGGCGTAGGTTTGTTTGTTGAAGTCGAGCGTTCGCGAGATTTGTTCTTCACCAATGCCTGCCACTTTCATGATGAGTTCGGATTGGAGCAGCAGGATGTCTTCGCCTTTCAAGGCGGGGGCCGCGAGGAGCACGACCCAGGCGATATCAGTGGAATGTGATGCGACGATGGGCGCGATCAGGCCGCCTTCGCTGTGGCCAATGAGGCCGATGCGCTTGGGGTCCATGTCCTTGCGGGTTTTCAGATAGGCGACCGCCGACTGCGCATCGGCAGCAAAGTCCTGAATGGTGGCGCTGTCATAGCTGCCGGTGGACTTACCGATGCCACGCTTATCAAACCGCAGAACGGCAATTCCTTTGCGCGTGAGATGGTCGGCCAGAACGAGGAAAGAGCGATGCCCTTCGATGGTTTCGTCACGATCGTGGGGACCGCTGCCACTGAGTAGAATGGCCACGGGGAAGGGGCCGGGGCCCTGCGGAAGCGTGAGAGTGCCCGAGAGGGAAACGTGTGCCTGGTCGTTCGAGAAAGTGACTTCTTCCTCTTTATAGGGGTAGGGCTTCACGGGGTCTTGCGGGCGCAGCAGAGGTAGGAGTTGATCCGAGCGCTGAAATTCGAGCTTCTGCTCGACGCCGCTTTGCGTCCAGCTGCCGGTCATGACGGTCTTGGCTGGGTTGAGCGTGCCGGTGTAGGAGCCTTTTACGACTGGAATTTCAAAGTGAAAGCTGTTTTCTTTCTGGCTGACTTTGACGGCGGGGAGACCGCTGACTCCCTGATCAGGACTGTCGAGGGCGGCGAGTAGCTGCTTCTTGTCATCATGCGTGACGTGCAACTGGAGGCGCAGGCGCAGGCCGTTGGCTGCGATGGCGCCTTGCCAAACGCCTTCGGCGGTGGCGATGGCGTCCGAGGGTTTGCGCGCGCCAGCGTTCGCCGCCTCGCGGTGGAACACGAGGCCGAGGCTGATGCTGCTCTGTGTCCAGCCACCGTCGACGGTGCGGTGATCGGCGGAGATCGTTCCTGCATAGGAAGCGCCTACGGAGGAGACCTTGAAGGTGAGATTCGAATCGTCTTGTGCGAGAGAGTCCACGGGGATGCCGTAGACGCCTTGATCGAGACTGTCAATGGTAGCTTTGAAGGAGCCGTCTGGTTCTTTGGAAATGTGGAGGACGAGGTGAAGGAGAGCGTCGCCGGCTTGCAATGAGCCAGCCCAGCTTCCTTCCAAGGTTGCGGGAGCAGGGTGCGGCGCGGGTTTGTGGGCGGCGGGTGTTTGCGCCCACGTGACGGAGGGCGCGGAGAAACCGATGAACAAGAGAGCTGCCACACGGCGCCAGATTCGAAACTTCACGCAAGACCTCCGCACTGAACCGTCAGGATGGTAGATGGTCCCTCTCTAAAAAGAGTTGGAAACGGATCCCCGGAGAAAGCAGCCTGCGATGGTTGGAGCTCGCAGGCAGCGATGATTCGAAAGAATGGGAGGAAAAAAAGCGGCACGCCAAAGCGTGCCGCGATACATTTCCAAGATTTAACCAGCCGCGCCAGAACGAGCTACTTCTTGTTGGCGTACCAATCGGCGTTGATGGGCGTGAAACTATTCCACTTTTCCGGGAGATCTTCGAGGGCGAAGATGGCGGTCACCGGGCAGACCGGGACGCAGGCGCCACAATCGATGCACTCCGTGGGATGGATGTACAGCTGCGTTTCGGATTCGAACGCGGGTTCGTCCTTGCGCGGGTGAATGCAGTCCACCGGGCAGACATCCACGCAGGCGGTGTCTTTTGTGCCGATGCAAGGCTCGGCAATCACGTAAGCCATTCGGGATCTCCTTTGTCCGTGCAGCGGGCCGGTGGCCTGCTGCGCGAAACAATACTACCAGCCAAAAATGCCTTATACCATGCGGCTGCTGGAAGCAGCAAGCAGGGTAGTGCAATTGTACGCGGTGCGAATGACTTTCTCAACCGGCGGGGGTGCGGATAGAATGGGAGTGGAAGGCAGGACCATGAGAACTCGGACCGTTTTTGTCGCAGTGATACTGCTCGCGTTTGTGACACCCTTTGCTGCGCCCCAGGCGCCCAAAGCTCCGGCTGTACGAGATCCGGAGCTGATTGACGCGGACGGGTATCAGAAATTGTTGCAGCAGTACCGCGGGAAACCTCTGTTGGTTACATTCTGGGCGACGTGGTGCGAGCCTTGCCGCGACGAGTACCCGATGCTGAATGAGCTGGCCAAACGATATGCACCGCAGGGGTTGAAGGTCGTGGGGATCAGCATGGACGATGATGGGGACAGGATATTGATGAGGCGGTTTTTGGCGCGGTATAAACCGGTGTTTACCAATTACCGGAAAAAGCCGGGGAGCGAGGCGACGTTTGATCAGGCGGTTTATGCGGGCTGGAATGGATCGCTTCCGGCGACGTTTTTTTACGGGAAGACAGGGGATCAGATTGGGCACGTGTTGGGCGAGGGCACGCGCGCTACGTATGAGTCTGCAATTCAATCGCTGCTGGGATCGGGTTCCAAGTAGAGATGAAGCGCGTTTGGCCAGGAGAAAAACTGTGATTCTGAGCAAGAACCTGCGAAGTGGGTATATCCAGGACGACGTCGAGCAGTACGTTTATGATTTATTGCCGGAGCGCGATGCGGTTGTCAGCGAGATTGAGGCGTATGCGGCGGAGCATGACGTGCCGATCATCGGGCCGGCGGTGGCGCGGATGCTGGCGCTCTTCGTGCAGGTCTCCGGCGCGAAGCGGATTTTCGAGATGGGGTCGGCGATTGGATATTCGACCATTTGGCTGGCGCGGGCCGCGGGGCCGAAGGGCAAAGTGATTTATACGGACGGTGATCCGGAAAAGGCGAAGAGGGCCAAGGAGTATTTTCGGCGGGCGGGGGTGGCGAAGCGAATCGAGGTGCGAGTCGGTGACGCCTTGGAGCTGGTGAAGAAGGCGGCGGGAAAATTTGACCTTATCTTTAATGATGTGAATAAATCTCAATATCCTGCGGCGTTGCGCGCGGGGCTGCCGAAGGTGCGGCGCGGGGGCTTGTTCATTACGGACAATACTTTGTGGTCTGGGAAAGCGGCGCGGCCGGCGGCGCTCGAAGATGCAGATACACACGGCATTCAGGAATTCAACCGGGTGGTTTACGCTACGAAGGAGCTCTACCCCGTGTTGATTCCTCTGCGTGACGGCGTCACCGTCTGCCAAAAACTCTAGACGCCAAACTACGTCACTTGCGGAAGAAGTTGCGAACCAAAAAGCCGACGTTGGCGGGGCGCTCGGCGAGACGGCGCATGAAGTAGGGGAACCAGTCGTTGCCGAAGGGAATGTAGATGCGGATGCGGTAGCCATCGCGGACGAGGCGGCGCTGCAGATCGGTGCGGACTCCGTATAACATTTGAAATTCGAAATCGTCTTTGGAGATTTGCTTGGCGGCGGCAAATCGAATGGTGGCTGCGATCATCTTCGGATCATGGGTGGCAATCCCGTGGTAGAAGCCGCTGGAAAGAAGCATCTGCATCAGGCGGATGTAGTTGGCGTCAACGTCGGCTTTCTCCGGATAGGCAACTTCCACTGATTCTTTGTAGGCGCCTTTGCAGAGGCGGATGCGGCAGCCGTAGGCCAGCAAGTCCGTGACGTCGGTCTCGCTGCGGTAGAGATAGGATTGGATCACCGTGCCGACGGCGGGGTTCCGGACGCGCACGCTTTTGACGAGGTCAATGGTGCGCTGCGTGTAAAGCGAGCCTTCCATATCAATGCGCAGAAAGTTTTCGAAATGCGCGGCGAATTCCACGATGGACATGACCAGGCCCTGGCAGAAATCGGTGTTCAGGTCGAGGCCAAGCTGCGTCAGCTTGCAGGAGACGTTGGCTTGGATTCCTTCCTTAGCGATGCGTTCGAAAATTTCCAGATAGGTGTCGCGGGAATGCTGGGCGTCGGTGGTGTTGGCAACATTTTCACCGAGATAATCGAGGCTGGTGAGCATTCCGGCGTCGTTGCAGCGGCGGGCAGCTTCGATGGCTTCGTCGAGCGATTCGCCGGCGACGAAGCGGCGCGCCATGCGGCGGGTTGTGCCATTGGAGGTAACCCAACTGGCGAAGCCTTTGCTTTCGGAGAGCTTCAGGAGCGTGGAGCGGAGCATGCGGGTTTAATTATGGCAGTCTGGAAAGATTGAAACTAGTGCGTGTGCTCTTCCAGAAACTTTTCGGCGTCGATGGCGGCCATGCAGCCGGAGCCCGCGGCAGTGACGGCCTGGCGGTAGCGATGATCCTGAACGTCGCCGGCGATGAATACGCCCGGAACGCCGGTCAGGCTGCCGTGTTTGGCGATGAGGTAGCCGTTGGCGTCCATTTCGAGTTTGCCTTTGAAGACGATGGAATTGGGGTCGTGGCCAATGGCCACGAAGACGCCGTCCACGGTAATTTCGCGCGCTTCCTTGGTTTCCGGATTGCGCAGGCGGGCGCCTTCGACGTGACCCTGGGGGGCCACAATTTCTTCGACGACGAAGGGAGTGGTGAACTCGACTTTTTCGTTGGCCTTTGCGCGGTCAATCATGATTTTCGAGGCACGGAATTCGTTGCGGCGGTGAATCAGATAGACCTTGCTGGCGTAACGCGAGAGAAAATTTGCCTCCTCCATGGCGGAATCGCCGCCGCCGACGACGGCGATGGGTTTACCGCGAAAAAAATAGCCGTCACAGGTGGCGCAGGTGGAAACACCGTGGCCGATCAATTCCTTTTCGCCTTGCAAACCTAGCAGCCGCGCGGAGGCTCCTGCGGCAACGATTAGCGCTTTGGCTTCGTAGGTTTCTTTTCCGGCAATGATTCGAAAGGGGCGTTTGCTCAGGTCCACTTCGGTGACCGCGCCGGCTTTGAACTCCGTGCCGAACTTCTGCGCCTGTTTGCGCATGTTTTCGATGAGCTCGGGGCCCATGATGCCGTCGGGAAAGCCGGGATAATTCTCGACGTGGGTGGTGAGGGAAAGCTGGCCGCCGGGTTCGTGCCCGTCCAGAACGAGCGGCTTCAAGTTGGCGCGCGCTGCGTAGATGGCGGCCGTTAGACCGGCGCATCCGCTACCGATGATGACCACGTTGTGCATTCCGTTTTTCTCCACATATTAGATTCAGCGCGGCGCCCGCCGGATTCAACGGACTCGGTATTGTAGCATTGCCCTCGATGCGAATCGGAATTCGCGGGAGCCAAATTGGAGAGACGTTTGAGGGAGAGCTGCGTTGACCGGGGGAAAGTGCTGCCGTTATAGTTTGGAGAAACAAATGGTTGCCTGAGGAGAAAGCAACGATGGATCCAAGATACCCGATTGGGAAACTTGAAATGCCGGCGCAGGTTTCGCAGGCGCGGCGGCAGCAGGCGATGGATGAGATTGCGTCAACGCCAGCCAAACTGCGCGCGGCGGTGAAGGGCTTGAACGACACACAACTCGACACGCCGTATCGCGAAGGGGGTTGGACGGTGCGGCAGCTTGTGCACCACATACCGGATAGCCACTTGAACGCGTACGTGCGGCTGAAGCTCGCGCTCACCGAAGAAAGTCCGACCATCAAGCCGTATGACGAGGCGGCGTGGGCAAATTTGGCGGATTCGAAATCGACTCCGATTGAGGTTTCGCTTACGCTGATGGATTCGGTGCACGATCGCTGGGTGCGCATCTGGAGATCGTTGAAGCCGGAGCAGTTCGCGCGCAAGCTGGTGCATCCGGATAGCGGAGAGCGAACCGTGGACTGGATGCTTTTTCTCTACGAGTGGCATGGGAAACACCACACCGCGCACATCACGGAACTCCGCAAACAGAAGGGCTGGTAGCCGGCGGAACTGCGGCCTGCTCGAATGAATTCCACACAGACTTGGGACCCGGAGCGTTACGCTCGCAACGCTCGTTTTGTAAGCGATCTCACGGGGCCGGTAGTCGAGTTGCTCGATCCTCGGCCGGGTGAGCGCATCCTCGATCTTGGCTGCGGAGATGGCGTGCTGACGGCGAAGCTCGCCGCGATGGGCTGCGAAATGGTTGGAGTGGACGGGAGCGGCCCGCAGATCGAAGCGGCGCGAAAGCTGGGTTTAGATGCGCGCGTCATGGACGGCGAAAAGCTTTCTTTCGGCGAGGAGTTTGACGCGGTGTTCAGCAATGCGGCGCTGCACTGGATGCGCAATCCCGAGGCGGTGATTGCAGGCGTGCGGCGGGCGCTGCGGCAGAACGGGCGGTTTGTCGCGGAACTTGGCGGATACGGGTGTGTTGCGAAAATCAAAAAGGCGCTCGTTGATGCGCTGAATCGCCGCGGGCTAGATGGCGAGGCTGCGGTGCCGTGGTATTTTCCGACAGTCGAAGAGTACTCGGCGTTGCTGAAGAAAGCCGGCTTTTCCGTGGGCTATATTGCGCTGGTGCCTCGCCCTACGCCGCTTCCCGGCGATGTCACTGGCTGGCTGGAGACGTTCGCGGAGAGTTTCCTGGGTCGCTTACCTGCTGCGGAGCGTCCTGCGTATGTCGCCGAAGTGCGCGAAGCGTTGCGGCCATTGTTGGTGGATGCGGAAGGCAAATGGACCGCGGATTATGTGCGGTTGCGGTTTACGGCTTCGAGGTCGATTGTCGGTAATGTGTGAATCTTAAGGTGCTTCATTTGAGAGTAGAAAAGCCTAATTTCGAAGCTGCTGTGACGAAATTCCAAGAATTTCTAAAGGCAAACCACCACTCAGACGAAATTACTTGGGTACAGCCTGACGATGTGCTTTTAACAGGCGAGAAGCTAGTGTATGTCCGTGTGCCTAACCAGAAGACGGCTCGCGAGATAGCGCGAAAGACGTATGAAGAGGGAATGCCACGAAGGCGCGGAGTGCTATTTAGAACGATCTGCGATCTGGGGAGCACAACATGCTCACACGCGTGGACTCCTGAGAATGACGATGAAGCAGAAGGCCTACTTATGCCTGAAGGCCTGAAGCTGACTATTCAGGCCGACAGAATTAAAGGAGTTTCCATCAAGAGTGGCGTTCAGTGGGCGTACCTCAGAATTCGATATCGTCGGAAGCAGAACCTTAGGAAGGAGCTGTTTCGGTGATAAGGGTAAAGTGGCGCGGCCCACTCCGCCTCGTGTACGATACTGCGTCACGCAAGGAGAACGCATGAGCCGACCGGCAGGAACTTACGCCATTTTTGAAACCTCGCAGGGGAACGTTGTGGTGCGCTTGCTCGAGAAGGAAGCACCAAAAACGGTTGCGAATTTTGTGGGACTCGCCGAAGGCACCAAGGAATTCACGAACGAAAAGACGGGGCAGAAGGAAAAGCGCCCGTTTTACGACGGACTGATTTTCCACCGCGTGATCCCGCAATTCATGATTCAAGGCGGCTGCCCGCAGGGCAGCGGAATGGGCGGGCCGGGCTACAAGTTTGCCGATGAATTTCATCCATCGCTGAAGCATTCGAAATCGGGAAAGCTCTCCATGGCCAACAGCGGGCCGGGAACCAACGGGAGCCAGTTCTTCATCACCGTGGCGGCGACACCGTGGCTGGATAACCGGCATACGATTTTTGGCGAAGTCGTGGAAGGCCAGGAGGTGGCGGACAAAATTTCGAACGTGGCGCGCGATTCCAGCGACCGGCCACGAACGCCGGTAACGCTGCAAAAGGTGCGCATCGAGCGTATTCCGTAAACACAAAGCATGCGAATGCTTTCGCCCGAAAAACTCCTGCGACTGATGATCGAATTCATCTTTGTTATGCTCGGTGCGTTGTTTGCATGGTTCGGGCTTGCAGGACCCGCTCACGGCCGAACGGTAGACCGGCACAGCGTTGCCTGGTTGATCCTCAGCGTGGCATTACTTCTCTGGGGCCTCCGCGCGCTTTACAAACCGGGCCAGTGGTGGACGAGGTGGCAAAACTGGACGCGCGGGCTGTCGCTGGCGCTTCTGGGACTGGTCATGCTGGCGATTACGCGCGTGCCCTTCTTGTGGGTGGGCCCGTTGCTGGCGGCCGGTGGCGCCGTGCTGGTGCTGCGCGGCATTGTCGAGGCCATTCTGATCTTCCGCCCGCGCTGAAGAGGAGGGCGTTCGATCTCCAGCTTCTCCTTATGTATTCCCGGGTTCCCACTGCATTCAGCTATAATCCGCGCCACAGACAGCCCTTCCAGTAAACGGGATTCCGCTCAGGGCTGCGGTTCACACTCATCCAAAGAACGAAGGAGAACGTCCGTGCTCAAGGAATTCAAAGAATTTGCCATGCGTGGCAACGTCCTGGATTTGGCCGTCGGCGTCATTATCGGTGGGGCCTTCGGAAAGATCGTCTCCTCGCTGGTGGAAGACGTGATCATGCCTCCGATCGGGAGGCTGCTCGGCCCTGTGAATTTCTCTGACCTGTTCATCAATCTGAGCGGCAAATCCTACGAAACGCTCAAGGATGCGAAGGCCGCCAGCGCGGCAACGCTCAATTACGGCCTGTTTTTGAACACCGTTATCAATTTTATGATCGTGGCTTTTTGCGTCTTTCTACTGGTGAAGCAGGTCAATCGTTTTGTGGCGAAACCGGCGCCAGCGCCGGCGCCAACCACGAAAGACTGCCCGCAGTGCGCGATGGCGATTCCACTCGCGGCAAAGCGTTGCGGCCATTGCACCTCACAGTTGGCGTAAGCAAGCGAGAACATTTAGAACCAAAAACCAAGAACTAACTACTGCTTTCCTCAGCTCTTCGGCTCTTTTTTCTTCTTGTTGGTTTCCAGATGGGCGCGCAAGCGGGCGACCACGATATCTTCGTGCCCTTCGTCAAGCTCCTTTTGCACTTCTTCCAGCGCGAAGTGCACCACGTCATGATGGTGAATCTCCTGCGGGGCCAGAGCATCGCTGAAGCGCAGCCAAAGCCGGTGCAAGAGATTGACTTCGTTGGCGGTCAGGTTTGGCGCATGCGGCCCGAGGACTTTGTAGACCTTGTCCCCGTTGGGCATGTGAATCTCGAGATTGAATTGTGGCCTCTGGTCGCCAAGCTTTTCCCAGGCGTCACCGATCAGCCGCGCTTGCTCTTCGGTGCTCTCGTGCGTGGAATGGCCGAGGACGATGGTGCTGGACTGCAGCGATGTTGCCGCACGAAGAATGCCGTCCGAGAGATCGTTGGCGGCGACCACGGCCAGGCGGATGGACTTGCCGCGCTTTTCCGCGAGCGCCAGCGCTTGTGAAAAAAGCTGCTGCTCGATACTGCCGAAGAGCTGTTCGGCTTCGAGCTCGTATTCGCCGGACGCGGAGCGGCGCAACAAGCGAACGTGAAGCACGATGACGTCGCGGCGGCCCGGTTTGACGCGGTCAAGCACATTTCCGAGGTGATAAAGAGCGTGAAGGTTGCTGACAGGCACAAGAATGTTGCCGGGGCGCGCGCCGACGGCTGAAGGAGTCAGCTCGCCTTCCATTTCGAGATGGAACTGGTCCATTTCAACGTGTTTGGTATTGCCGCGCCGGTGATGCGTAAACCGTTCGGAGAGCGTGAAGATGATGAAGAGCACGACGGAAAAGGTGACGCCGGCGATGGTGGCGTCTTTTTTCGTGAAGAGGTTTACGACGGCGATTCCGAGCAAAACCAGCGTGATGAGGCCGAGGCCGAGCGGAATTTCCACGCCAAAAATCGTGAAATTCAGCGGAACGCGGTACTCGCGATCGCCCGGGTGCGTGTAGCGCAGGATGAGCACCGCCAGGCCTTTCATGGCAAAACTCCAAATCACGCCGAAGGCATAGAGGTTCGCGAGAAACGTCACGTTGCCGCGGCTGATGATGATGGTGATGATCTGCAACCCCGCGACAATGTTGATGATGCGGTAGGAGGTGCCAAACCGGCGGTGCGGCTGGCGGAACCAGTCGGCCAAGACACCGTCTTCGGAGACGCGGTTGAGCACGCCGTTCGAACCGACGATTGCGGTATTGACCGCGCCCGCCAGAATCATGGTGCCCACCACGACGACGAAGGCGTGGAAGACGAGGCGCACCAAGAACGGTCCTTCCAGACTCATCGCCAGGCCGCCAATGAGGTTTTCCAGATAGTTCTGGCGAATGTTGTCCGGAATGATCATCACGGCGAAAAAGGAGACCAGCGAAGTGAAGACCAGGCTGTAGATAAAAATGACCAGGCCGGTTTTCTTCAGGTTCGGCAGCTTGGGATGCTCGATTTCGCGGTAGACCTGGGCGAGGGATTCTTCGCCGCTCATGGCCAGGACGGAATGGCCGAGGCCGATGAAGATTGCGAGGATGCCGGCAAAATGCGCGAAGTGCACGCCGTAAAGCCAGCCCATGGCGTTGGGCTCAAGCTTCAGGTTTTTCGGATGCGGGATCGGTGGAAGCGAGGGATGGCGCAGCCAGACGGTGTAGATGCACCAAGAAATGAGGATCACCACCATGACGGTGGTGACCTGCATGATGCGCATGGCCTTCTGGCTGGATTCGTGGACGCCCTTGACGTTGTACCACCAGAAATAAATGGTCACGAAGATGGCGAATACCGCGGCGCCGAATCCCGGGGAGATGTGCAGATGCAGATGGACGTAGTCGAAGGTTTCGTTGCACAGGCCGACGATATATTGGCCGGCGGAGACCCCGCTGATGGGGCCGGTGAGGATGTAATCGAACATCAGCGCGGAGACGCTGAACTTGGCAAGCGTTCCGCCCATCGCTTCCTTGACGACGCGATAGACGCCGCCGCGCACGAACATGCTGCAGCTCTCGACGTAGATGGCGCGCACGGCGTAGGAGAAGAGCATGATGCCGAGGATGAACCACGGCGCGGCCTTGCCGATGTAGGCTTCGGCTTCGCCACCGGCGTAGTAGGCGGAAG
>Ga0210383_10003469_pt1 | contig 14099 bp, 13 predicted proteins | sample IncBWC14OmetaG_FD_160072 | JGI IMG/M metagenome (GOLD analysis project Ga0210383, IMG submission 160072) | Forest soil microbial communities from Barre Woods Harvard Forest LTER site, Petersham, Massachusetts, United States - Inc-BW-C-14-O ...
CGGCGTTCATCAAGAATGTGGCCGCGGAGGGCGGCAAGGTGCTGTTCGTCGGCACCAAGCGCTCGGCGCGCGATGCGGTGCAGAAAGAAGCGACGCGCGCGGCGATGCCCTATGTCAATCAACGCTGGTTGGGAGGCATGCTCACCAATTTCAAGACCATTCGCCAGTCGATCAAGCGCTTGAACGAGCTGGACGAGATGGCGCAAAGCGGCGCGCTCGAGCGGCGCGGCAAGAAAGAGGCGCAAATGCTGCGCCGTGAAATGGAGAAGCTGCTGCGCAGCCTCGGCGGCATTCGCGATATGACGGCGCTGCCCGACGCCCTGTTCGTCATCGATGTCGGCCATGAGCAAATCGCGATCCACGAGGCGCAGAAGCTCGGTATCCCGGTGGTCGCCGTGGTCGACACCAATTGCTCGCCCGACGGCATCGACTATGTCATCCCCGGCAACGACGACGCGATGCGCGCCATCCTGCTGTACGCGGGGGGCATCGCGGACTCGGTGTTGGAGGGTAAGGCCTCGCTGCCGGAGGTTCCGGTTGGTGAAGACGAATTCGTTGAATTGGACGAGGAGGGCAACCCGAAGAAGCGCAGCGCGGGCGGGCGTCGAGCTCCGGCACCGGCGCGCGGCGGTCAGAGGAAGCAGCCGCCACGCCGCAAAGTCCCGGTCACCGTGGTGCCGAGTGTTGCCGCCGTGGCGGCCTCGCTCGACGAGGTCGAGGTGGAAGCCGACGACGTCGACGCGGTGGATACTCCGCCCGCCGAGACCCGGCCGGCGAGCGCTCCGCGCCGCCGCCCCGTGGGACGGCGTGCCCCGGCGCGTGGCGCGTAAGCTGGTTTTAAGTCCGCGTCGGGGAGTGCGCAACGGCCGCTCTCAAACGCGAAACCTGGGCTCATTTGAGGACCGCCGTGCCCGGCGGTTTTAGCTACCGATGAACATTACGGCAGATTCAGTCAAACAACTTCGCGAGCGCACCGGCGCCGGCATGATGGAATGCAAGAAGGCGCTGGTCGAAACCCAGGGTGATTTGGACGCCGCCGCCGAATTGATGCGCAAGAGCGGCCTGTCGAAAGCCGACAAGAAAGCCGCGCGCGTTGCCGCCGAAGGCAGCGTGGCGATCGAACGCTCCGGCAGCAATGCCGTGCTCGTCGAGGTCAACTGCGAGACCGACTTCGTGGCCCGCAGCGATGAGTTTCAGGCATTCGCCAAGGACGTGGCTCGCGCCGCTTTGGCGCAAGCGCCCGCCAGTTTGGAAGCCCTGCTGGCGCTGCCGCATGGCGCCGAGGCGAGCCTCGATGGGCGGCGGCGCGCGTTGATCGCGAAGATCGGCGAGAACATTTCCGTCCGACGCTTCGTGCGCGTGACTTCCCCGGGGCCGCTGGGCACTTATGCCCATGGTTCCCGCATCGGCTCACTGGTGGCCTTGCAGGGCGGCGACGAAGCACTGGCCAAGGACCTGGCGATGCATGTGGCCGCCAGCAATCCCGCCTACATCGATATTGCCGATGTGCCTGCCGAGACGCTCGACAAGGAACGCGCCATGCTTGTCGAGCAAACCAAGGCGGAAAAGAAGCCGCCGGAAATCATTGCCAAGATGGTGGAAGGACGTCTGCGCAAGTACGTTGCGGAAATCACCCTGGTGGGCCAGCCGTTCGTCAAGGACCTGGACATCAGCATCGAGAAGCTGCTCAAAGGGGCCGGCGCCAAGGTGGTGCAATTCGTGCGCTATGAAGTGGGTGCGGGCATTGAAAAGAAGCAGGATGATTTCGTCGGCGAAGTGATGAAGCAGGTGAAGGCACAGGAAAAGGATCCGACCGACGGCAAGCACGGTCCCAAGAAACACTGAACCTAATGACCAGCAAAACCGGCACGGCACGTTATCGCAGAATTTTGGTCAAATTATCCGGCGAGGCGCTGCTGGGGGATGAGGATTACGGCATTGACCCGGTCATTCTCAAGCGCATCGCCGGCGAAATTCACGACCTGACCCAGTTGGGGGTTCAGGTTGCGGTGGTGCTGGGAGGCGGAAACATTTTTCGCGGTGCGGGCCTGGCGCGCGCCGGTATGGATCGGGTTACCGCGGATCACATGGGCATGCTGGCGACGGTGATCAATGCGCTGGCGCTGCAGGATGCGCTCGAGAGCCTGGGCGCCTACGCCCGCGTCATGTCGGCATTGCGCATCAACGAGGTTTGCGAGGATTACATCAGGCGCAGGGCGGTGCGGCATTTGGAAAAAGGCCGCGTGGTGATCTTCGGCGCCGGCACCGGCAACCCGTTTTTCACCACCGACACCGCCGCCAGTTTGCGCGCCATCGAGATCAACGCCGACATACTGCTCAAGGCCACCAAGGTGAACGGCGTTTACGACTCCGATCCGCTCACCAATCCTCACGCCAAGCGCTACGCGCGCCTGACCTTTGACAAGGTGCTGAATGACCGCCTCAATGTGATGGACGCCACCGCCATCGTCATGTGCCGCGAGAACAATCTGCCGCTGCAGGTCTTCAATCTGTTCCACGCCGGCGATTTGATGCGTATTGTCCAGGGTGAAGACATCGGTACCGTGGTATCGGCCGATCCTTAAGATGAAGGGGGGTACATGCTCGAGGACGTAAAGAAGGATGCGGCGCAACGCATGCAAAAATGCGTGGCCGCCTTCAAGGAACAGCTGAAAAAAATGCGCACCGGCCGCGCGCACACCAGTCTCATAGAGCACATCAAAGTCGACTACTACGGGTCGGAAATGCCCTTGAATCAAGTGGCCAACATCGCGACCGAGGACGCCCGCACCTTGACGGTCAGTCCCTGGGAAAAGGCCATGGTGCCGGTCATCGAAAAGGCCATATACAAGTCCGATCTCGGGCTCACCCCGAATACCGCCGGGCAAATCATTCGCATACACATGCCGGCCTTAACCGAAGAGCGGCGCCGCGACATCATCAAGGTGGTGAAATCCGAAGCGGAGAATGCCCGCGTTGCGGTACGCGGCGTGCGCCGCGAAGTCATGACCGAATTGAAGGAGATGCTCAAGGAAAAACTCATCGCGCAGGACGATGATCGCCGCGCCCAGGACGAGGTTCAAAAATTGACGGACAAGCACGTCGCGGACATCGATCATGCGATGGCGGAGAAGGAAAAGGAGCTGATGCAGGTCTGATCGCTCAAGACCCGCACGCGCAATACGCCTATGGCCGACTCGCCGCAGCATGTCGCTATCATCATGGACGGCAACGGCCGTTGGGCCCGATCGCGCGGCCTGCCGCGAGTCGCCGGGCATCGTGCCAGCGTCAAAGTGGTGCGCAAAATCGTCGAGGAATGCGCGCAGCTCAAGGTACGGTATTTGACGCTGTTCGCCTTCAGCAGCGAAAACTGGCGGCGGCCTCCCGATGAAGTCGGCGTGCTCATGGGACTGTTCCTCGATGCGCTGGTGCGCGAAGTGGCGGACCTGCATCGCAATGAAGTGCGCCTGCGCTTCATCGGCAACCGGGCATTATTGGGTCTTGAACTCAATGAGCGCATGCACGATGCGGAAACACTGACGCAAAATAATTCCGGACTGGGGCTGCTGGTGGCGGTGGCCTATGGTGGACGCTGGGATATTACCCGGGCCTGCCAAGCGCTGGCCGCCGATGTAGCTGCCGGAAAATTGGCAACGGCCGACATCGCCGAGGAGCAGGTGGCGGCGCGTCTCGAATTGGCCGGAATTCCGGATCCGGATCTGCTCATCCGCACCGGCGGCGAGCAGCGCATCAGCAATTTCTTGCTGTGGAATCTTGCCTACACCGAACTTTATTTTTCCGAGGTGCTGTGGCCGGAATTCTCGCCGCTGCATTTGCAGACGGCATTCGAGTATTTTGCCCAGCGCGAGCGCCGCTTCGGCAAAACCTCGGAACAGGTGGGGGCCAATGCTTAGGACCCGAGTAGTCACCGGCTGCATATTGGGGGCGCTGCTGCTGCTCGGCTTGTTTCTGCTGCCGCCGCTCATGGCCGTGCTCGCCTTCGGCGCCGTGTTTACGATCGGTGCGTGGGAATGGGCGGGGTTCGGCGCCTTGCGCACCGCGCCGGCCCGGGTTTGCTACGCCATCGTCGTCGCATGCATTTTTGTGCTCAGCTGGCAATGGACTTCGGATCCCTCGCACTTGATCATTTTGCTGTCGGTGGCGTGCGTGTGGTGGGTGATTGCATTATCGTGGCTGATTCTGGCGCCGACCCAGCAACGGCCCGCCCTGGTGCTGCTCTGCGGCCTGCCGGTGTTGGTGCCGGCTTTCCTGGCGCTGGCGAGAATGCAGACATCGGCGCATGCGAATCGCAGCGGTGCGCTGATCGTGTTATGGCTGGTGCTGATGGTGTGCGCGGCGGATATCGGCGCGTATTTCGCGGGGCGCAGTCTCGGCCGGCGCAAACTGGCGCCGCGCATCAGTCCGGGAAAAACCTGGGAGGGAGCCGTCGGCGGCGTGAGCTTGGCCGCGTTGGTCGCGTGGGGCGGCGCCGGGTATTTTGATTTGCCGCAGCTTGGCGCGATCGCCTTCGGTTGCGCCGTCGGCATATTTTCCATCATCGGCGATCTGACCGAGAGCATGTTCAAGCGCGCAGCGGCCCTCAAGGATAGCGGCGCGTTGCTGCCGGGACACGGCGGGCTGCTGGATCGCCTCGACAGTGTGACGGCGGCGGCGCCTCTGTATGCTCTGGGATTGTTCGGCTCCGGCGTGATCCGATGAGTTCCCAGCGCGGCATCGCAATCTTAGGATCGACGGGCAGCATCGGCCGCAGCACGCTCGCCGTCATCGCGCTGCACCCGGAAATTTTCAAGGTCGCGATGCTGGGCGCCTTCAATAGCTGGCAAGCCATCGTCGAGCAGGCAAAGGCATTTCACCCGGACACCGTGGTGTTGGTCGACGAACATGCGGCAGCCCAAGCGCGCGCGGCGCTGCGCGATTGCGGCTCGGCGACGATCGTCGAGAGCGGCGAGCAGGCACTGGCGGACGCCGTCAGCGGCGGCAATGTCGCGGTGGTGATGGCGGCGATCGTCGGCGCCGCCGGTCTCAAGCCGACCTTGGCGGGCGTGCGCGCCGGCAAGCGCGTGTTGCTCGCCAACAAGGAAGCGCTGGTCATGACCGGCCGGCTGCTGATGGAGGAGGTGCGCCGCGCGGGGGCGCAGCTCATTCCCATCGACAGCGAACACAATGCCATTTTTCAATGCATGCCCGCGGGCTATCTCCCGGGCGAGGAGAAGCGCGGGGTTACCCGCCTCATCCTGACCGCTTCCGGCGGACCGTTTCGCACCACCGAGGCGGCCAAGCTGGCGCATGTCACGCCCAATGAAGCCTGCGCGCATCCGAAGTGGAAAATGGGCCGCAAGATTTCGGTTGACTCGGCCACGCTGATGAACAAGGGCCTGGAAGTCATCGAGGCGACGCTGCTGTTTGGCATGACGGAGACGCAGGTGGATGTCGTGGTGCATCCGCAAAGCGTGGTGCACTCGCTGGTCGAATATGCCGACGGCTCGGTGCTGGCGCAACTCGGCGCTCCCGACATGCGCACGCCGATTGCGCAGGCGCTGGCGTGGCCCGAGAGAATTGCTTCCGGTGTACAATCCCTGGATCTGGTGGCGATTGGGCAACTGGAATTTGAGCCGCCGGACCACGTGCGATTCCCCAGTCTCGGTCTGGCCAGAGCCGCGGCGCGCGCCGGCGGTACGGCCCCTACAGTGCTGAACGCTGCCAACGAGGTCGCGGTACAGGCGTTTCTTGATCGGCGCTTGAACTTTGTAGGCATTGCAACGGTCATTGACAAAGTGCTGCAGCGGCTTGATTCGACGCCGGTCAAGGCTCTGGGCGATGTTTTGGACGCCGACGCTGCGGCGCGGCGCCTGGCTGTTTCCTTGATTGAGCTCAGCGTGGGAGCCTTCGCATGAAGATATTGGGGTTTCTCGCCGCCTTCTTGGTTGCGATCAGCATCTTGGTGGCGGTCCATGAATTTGGACATTATTGGGTCGCCAAGAAACTCGGTTTCAAGGTGCTGCGCTTCAGCATCGGGTTCGGCAAGCCGCTGCTCACGAGGATCGGCAGGGATCCCGACCGCACCGAATACTGCTTGTCCGCCATTCCCCTGGGCGGATACGTTAAGTTGCTGGATGAGCGCGAGGGCGATGTGGCCGCTGCGGAGCTGCCGCGCTCCTTCACGCGCCGGCCGATCGTGCATCGCATCGCCGTGCTATTGGCGGGTCCGGCCATGAATCTTTTGTTTGCGGCGCTGCTGTACGCAATTTTGGCGATGGCAGGAACCGAGATCGTCAAGCCGGTGGTGGGCCAGGTGCGCTCCGATGGTCCCGCGGCGCTCGCCGGCCTCAAGGCCGGCGATCAAATCATAAGCGTCGGCGATCGCAAGGTCGCGGACACCGAAGAGCTGCAGATCGCCTTGATCCGCCAATTCACGGGTGAGGGCGTGGTTCCCCTGCGCGTGCTTCGCGACGGCTCGACGCGCGCGCTGACGCTGCGGGTGACGGACGACAAGCGCGCGTTGACCGAGCCCGGCAGATTGTTACCGGGCTTGGGCTTCGACCTGGCCACGTGGCATGCCGACACATTGGTGCATGCGGCGCCGGCGGACAGCGCCGGCGGGCGCGCGGGATTGCGCGCGGGCGATCGCCTGCTGGCGGTGGACGGTCAGCACATCATCAATAGCCGCGATTTTGTCGCGGTGATCAGCGACGCGCCGGGACGCGTCATTACAATCGACGTGCAGCGCGGCGCCGAGCGCCTGGCGATTGAGGCGTCGGTGCCGCGAGTGATTGACCAGGGCAGGGCCATAGGCCGATTGGGTATTACTCTCGACGAGGGCCCTCAGGTCTGGCCGCCCGGCCTGGTGGAGATGCATCGCGCGGGACCCGTCGATGCGGTGGTGAGCGGCGTGGCGAAGACCTGGGAGATGTCCGCGCTCACGGTACAAATGCTGTGGCGCATGCTCACCGGCCAGGTGTCGCCGAAGAACATCAGCGGGGTGGTCAGCATCGCCGAATTTGCCGGGATCAGCGCCTACCTGGGGCTGACCGCGTACATGGCGTTCCTGGCGATCATCAGCGTGAGCCTGGGAGTGCTGAATTTGATGCCGGTGCCGCTGCTCGACGGCGGACAGATCGTGTATCAGGCGGTGGAGGCCGTCAAAGGCAGTCCGATTTCCGAACGCGCGCAGCTCTTCGGGCAGCAGGTCGGCATCGCGCTGCTGGTGTTGTTGATGAGTCTGGCTTTCTATAACGATATATCAAGACATTTGAACTAACGGGATATCATGATCAAACCCAAAATCCAGCCGTACGCGCGGCGTGGAGCGCCGAGCGCCACCCACCGAAATTGCACACGGTCCTCACCGCGTGCGGCTTGAATTTTGCGTTGCACTGTTGGCGGTCTTTGCCGGCCAATCAGTGTATACGGCCGTACAGGCACAAACGCCTGACACGACATTCACGGTCGGCGACATCCGCATCGAAGGATTGCAGCGAATTTCCGAGGGCACGGTATTCAATTACCTGCCGGTGAACATCGGCGACAAGCTTGACGGCCAGCGTATCGGCGAGGCGATGCGGGCGCTGTACGCCACTGGTTTCTTTCGGGATGTGGAATTGCGCCGCGACGGCAATATCCTGCTGGTGGTGGTGGTCGAGCGTCCGTCCATTGCCAAATTCGATATCAAGGGCAACAAGGACATCAAGACCGAGGATTTGCAGAAGAGCCTGCGCAACGTCGGCCTCGCGACCGGCAAGATCTTCGATCGCTCGGTGCTCGATGAAGTGAAGCAATATCTCACCGATCAATATTTCAGCCGCGGCAAATACGCCGTGCGCGTCGACACCAAGGTGACGGATCTGCCGGGCAACAAGGTTGACGTGACCGTCGACATCAAGGAAGGCAAACGCGCCAAGATCGAGATGATCAATCTGGTCGGCGATACCAAGTTCAAGGAAAAGGACGTCTTTTCCAGCTTCGAACTGCATACCCCGAACTGGCTGTCCTGGTACAAACAGGATGATCGCTATTCGCGCGAGTCATTGACGGGCGACTTGGAGAAATTGCGCTCGTTCTACATGGACCGGGGCTACGCGAATTTTCAGATCGAGTCGACGCAAGTGGCGATTGCGCCGGAAAAAGACGACATGTACATCACCATCAACATCAACGAAGGTGCTGTATTCAAGGTATCCGAGATCAAGCTGGCGGGCACTATGGTGGTGCCCGAGTCGGAGCTGCGCAAGCTGGTGCTATTCAAACCCGGCGATACCTATTCGCGCAAAGCCGTCACCAGCAGCCAGCAATTGATGAGCTACCGGCTCGGCGCGGACGGCTACGCGTTCGCCAAGATTGACCCGGTTCCCACCGCGGACAATGACAAGAAGACGGTATCGATCACCTTTTTCATCGAGCCGGGCAATCGCGTCTACGTCCGCCACATCAATTTCAACGAAACCACGGCCATCAACGACGAAACCTTGCGCCGCGAAATGCGCCAGATGGAAGGCGGCTGGCTGTCGAATTCGGCGGTAGAACGCTCCAAGGAGCGGCTGCAGCGGCTGCCGTACATCGAGAAAGTGGAATTCGAAAACAAGCCGGTGGCGGGCAGCGCCGATCTCGTGGATGTGGATTTCAAGATCAAAGAGGGCCTGCCCGGGCAATTCGGCGGCGGCATCGCCTATTCGGAATCCCAGAAGTTCAGCTTGAACGGCAATTTCGTGCACAGCAACTTCATGGGCACCGGCGATCGCATCGCGCTGGAAATCAACGCCGGCAGATACAGCAAGACCTACACATTCGCGCAGACCAGTCCCTACACCACCATCGACGGGGTGGCGCGCACGGTTTCTTTCACGTATCGCGACGTCACGCAATTCGTGGCGGCCTCCTCGGCCTTTTCGACCAAGCAGGAGACCGTTGCGGTGCAATGGGCGTATCCCATCACCGAGTACCAGTTCCTCGCCATCGGCAGTTCGGTAAACAAGAACACTTTGGTGGTTTCCCAGGGGTACAGCGCGCAGCAGTCGGTCAATTGGGTGAAAAACAACGGCAATACCTTCCAGAGCGATCTGGTCGATACCAACGGCGACGGTGTAATCAATTCGTTGGACAATCCGTATACCGTATACGGCACCGATTTCTACACCTACGAACTCACCGGCGGCTGGTCGTACGAGGGCCGCAATCGCGCCCTGTTCCCCGACCGCGGCATGAAGATAACCCTGTCGGCCCGCTATGCGCTGCCATTGAGCGATGTTCGCTACTACCAGTCGAACTTCGACTTCATCAAGTATGTTCCGCTATGGAAGAAGTTCATTTTCTCGGCGCAGGCACAGGTGGACTATGCCTCCGCGCTGGGCAATACCACCTCCTTGCCGCCGTACCTCAATTACTTCGCCGGCGGTCCCGACAGCGTCAGGGGCTATCGAGAAAGCCGCTTGGGACCCAAGGACAACATCGGGATAGGCAATCCCTATGGCGGAAACTTCCGCGTGGTCAACCGCTACGAGCTGATTTTCCCGGTCCCCGATAAGTGGCAGAACTCAGCGCGTGTCAGCTGGTTCTACGACATCGGCAACGTGTTCCAGACCGGCAACAAGGTTCAATTTCTCGGCCCCGACGACATAACGCCGGTCACCTACCACTTCGCGTATGATAATCTGAAGAGATCAACTGGTATCGCAGTGCAGTGGCTGGCACCTTTGGGCCTGTTCCGCTTCTCGTACGGGATTCCTCTGAATGCGATTCAGGGCACCACAACCACGTTCGGCGACCAGACGGAGCGTTTTCAATTTTCCATCGGTCAAGCGTTTTGACCCATATTTGAGGGCTTAAAGTCAACATGTCGACCAATCTTCGCGTTATGCCGCTGTGGGCGTTGAGCCTGTGCGGACTCTTGGCGGCTATGCCGGCCAGTGCCGAAATGAAAATCGGCGTGGTCAATTTTCAGAAGCTGATGGAGGAGGCACCGCAGGTCAAGAGCGCGATGCAGGCCTTGCAGAACGAGTTCGGACCGCGTCAGCGCGAGCTGGTGACCATGCAGAACGATCTGAAGAGCCGCCAGGAGAAACTGGAGAAGGAAGCGGCGGTCATGGCGGAGGCCGATCGGGTCAAGGCCGAGAAAGTCCTGCGCGACGAGCAGCGCGAGTTTTCCCGCAAGGGCGGCGAATTTCAGGATGACCTGTCGACCCGCAAAAATGAGGAGATCGGCAAGGTTCAGCGCTACCTGGTGCAAGAAGTTCAAACCTACTCGAGCGCCCAGGGTTATGATTTGGTGCTGGTCGAAAGCCTCTATACCAAGCCGTCGCTGGATATCACGGCGCAGATTTTGGATATCTTGAAGACCAAGCCGGCCACCTTGCCGGCCACGTCGGCGCCCAAAGCGCCGAGCAGCGCGCCGGCCAAGCCCCCGGGCGCAAAATAAGCAGCGTGCGCTAGACAGCCTAACGCACTTGAGGAGTGCGCAGGTGCAGGGAGAATTCAGTCTAGGCGAGCTGGCGGTGCGTTTCGGGCTGAAGCTGCGCGGCGAGCCCGGCCTCGTGATCCGTTCGGTTGCGTCGCTATCGCGGGCGCACGCCGGTGCGTTGAGTTTTCTGGCAAATTCACGCTACCGGAAACTGCTGGAGTCCACCCGCGCGACCGCCGTGCTCATCGCTCCTGAGGATGAAGCAATCTGCCCGGTTGCTGCTCTGATCGACCCCAACCCGTATCTCGCCTATGCGCGCATCGCGACTCTGTTGCATCCGGAAATGCAGTCGCCGGCCGGCATTCATCCCACGGCGGTGGTGGCAAGCGGTGCACGCGTTGCAGCCTCGGCCAGCGTTGGACCGCTCGCCGTGATCGAGGACGACGTCGAGATCGGCGAGCGCGTGCTTGTCGGACCCGGATGCATCGTGCAGCGGGGCGCGCGGGTCGGCGCCGACACCAAGCTGCTGTCGCGAGTCAGCCTGTATGCTGGTGTGACACTGGGGCAGCGCTGCACTCTGCACGCGGGCGCGGTGATCGGCGCCGACGGCTTCGGCTTCGCGCCGGATGCGGGGACTTGGGTGAAAGTCCCGCAGGTGGGCAGCGTGCTGATCGGCGATGATGTGGAAATCGGCGCCAACACCACCATCGATCGCGGCGCCATTGATGATACCGTTGTCGAGAATGGGGTCAAACTGGACAACCAGATACAGGTGGGTCACAACGTCAGCATCGGCGCACACACGGCGATTGCAGCGTGCACCGGGATCTCGGGCAGCACGGCGATCGGAAAGCGCTGCATGATCGGCGGCGATGTCGGTTTTGCCGGCCATTTGACGATTGCCGATGACGTGATCGTGACCGGGTGCACCATGGTCAGTGCCTCGATCAAGCAACCCGGCAGCTACTCGAGCGGCATGCCGGCAGTGGAATCCCGAAAGTGGCGGCGCTTGGTCGCGCATTTTCGCCGGCTGGACACACAGGAGCGATGATGACGGAATCCGGGAGCTTGGATATCGAAGCGATCATGCGCCAGTTGCCGCATCGCTACCCGTTCTTGCTGGTGGATCGAGTATTGGAATGCGTGGCCGGGAAGCACGTTATTGCGCTCAAGAATGTGACCTTCAACGAGCCGTTTTTCCAGGGCCATTTTCCACACCGGCCGGTGATGCCCGGTGTGCTCATCATCGAGGCCTTGGCCCAGGCCTCCGGCATCCTCGCATTCAAGACGGCCAACGTCATCCCCAACGAGGATACGCGCTTCTATTTCGTGGCAATCGACAACGCGCGGTTTCGCAAACCCGTCGAACCGGGCGACCAGGTGATCCTGAAGGTAACGCTGAAACGCGCATTCAAGGGTATCTGGAAGTTTCACGGCGTGGCGGAGGTCGATGGCAAGGAAGTGGCGTCGGCTGAAATGATGGTGGCGCCCGAGGCCAAGGGACCATGATCGATCCGCGGGCGGTGATATCGCCGCAAGCGCAAATCGCGGCGGACGTCGATATCGGGCCGTTTAGCGTCATCGGTGCGGATGTCAGCATCGGCGCCGGCACCTGGATCGGTCCGCATGTCGTGATCAACGGCCCGACGCGCATCGGCGTCAACAACAAGATCTTCCAGTTCGCGTCCCTCGGCGATGCGCCTCAGGACAAGAAATACGGCGGCGAACCCACGCTTTTGCAAATCGGCGACCGCAATGTATTCCGCGAATCGGTAACGGTGAATCGCGGCACCACCCACGACAAGGGCGTGACGCGCATCGGCAACGACAATTTGTTGATGGCGTATTCGCATGTCGCTCACGACTGCCTTCTGGGCGATCAGATCGTGATGGCAAACTGCGCCACCCTCGGCGGTCATGTGGAGCTCGGCGATTGGGTGACCATGGGCGGACTGTCGGCGGTGCATCAGCACACCAAGGTGGGCGCGTACTGTTTCATCGCGCACAACGCCGCCGTGACTCGCGATGTTCCGCCCTATGTCATGGCCGTTGGACGACCCGCCGTGCCGCACAGCGTCAACTCGATCGGCTTGCAGCGTCGCGGTTTCACCCCCGCAGAGATCCTGAACATTCGCCGCGCCTACCGGCTGCTGTATCGCTCGGGATTGAAGCTCAAGGCAGCTATCGAGGAGCTGGAGAAAGCGGCCGTGGCCCAAGCCGAAATCCGGCCCTTCGTCGAATTCATCAAGCGCAGCGAACGCAGCATCGTACGGTAATGACGGGCGCCGCTAGCCGCATCTTTGCACCTCTGCGCGTGGGTCTGGTGGCGGGGGAAGCGTCGGGCGATACCCTGGGCGCCGATCTCATCAATGCGCTGCGCCAGTTGGCCCCGGGTGCGCGGTTTTTCGGCGTGGCGGGACCAAAAATGCAGGCGGCGGGGTGCGAGAGCTGGGAGCCGGCCGAATCGCTGGCCGTGATGGGGCTGTTCGAGGTGCTGCGCGATTTGCCGCGCCTGGTGAGGCTGCTGGCGCGCATCCGGCGAATGTTCTTGACCGCGCGTCCGGATGTCTTCGTCGGAATCGATGCGCCGGATACCAACTTAAGATTGGCGCGCAGTTTGCATGCCGCCGGAATTCCCACGGTGCAGTACGTCAGCCCGCAAGTTTGGGCATGGCGGCAGGGACGCGCGCGCAGCATGCGACGCGCGGTGGATCTGGTGCTGTGCCTGCTGCCGTTCGAGAAGCGCTTTTACGATGAGCACGGCATTCCCGCCGAGTTCGTCGGCCATCCGCTCGCGGATGCCATACCCGAAACGGTGGATCGCCCCGCCGCTCGGCGGCGTCTCGGCCTTGATCCAGAATCCAGCGTCGTTGCGCTGTTGCCGGGCAGCCGGCGCGGCGAGGTGGCGCGTCTGGCGGCGGACTTCGCACGCGTAGCCACCTGGCTGGCCGCGCAGCGGCCCGATCTTAAATTCATCGCGCCGATGGCGAGCGCTGCAACGCGGAAGATTTTTTCGCGGCTGCTTGCCAGGCGCGCGCCTGGCTTAAACGTGCAGCTGATCGATGGTGAGGCAACCACAGCACTGATCGCCGCCGATGTGGTGCTGGTGGCATCGGGCACCGCCAGCCTGGAGGCCGCTCTCTGCAAGCGCCCCATGGTGGTCGTTTACCGGCTGGGAAAGCTCACCGCTCTGGTGTTGACGCGGCTGAATCTGGTCAAAGCCAAGTTTTTTGCGCAACCAAATCTACTTGCGGATCGGCGCGTCGTCGGCGAGTATTTTCAGGAGCAAATTGTCCCCGCGTCGATCGGAGCGGAGCTTTTGATGTGGCTTGACGATACTGAGCGGCGCAGCGCCCTGGAGCGCGAGTTCTCGCGAATCCACGCCGAGCTCAAGCGCGACGCGGGTGCCCGCGCCGCGCAGGCGATCCTCGCCCTGGTGAGTTCCCGCCAGGCCGTTAAGGAGCCAACATAGATGAGGCGAGTTGCCGGCATTGACGAGGCGGGCCGCGGCCCTCTGGCAGGGCCGGTGGTGGCAGCCGCCGTCATCTTGAGCCCGCGAAGGCCCATCGAGGGTGTCGCCGATTCCAAGACGTTGACGCCCGATGAGCGCAGCCGCTTGAGCCTCATCATTCGGCGCGATGCCGTATGTTTTGGCATCGGCTGGGCGGACCACATGGAAATCGACGCA
>Ga0210383_10003472_pt1 | contig 14093 bp, 10 predicted proteins | sample IncBWC14OmetaG_FD_160072 | JGI IMG/M metagenome (GOLD analysis project Ga0210383, IMG submission 160072) | Forest soil microbial communities from Barre Woods Harvard Forest LTER site, Petersham, Massachusetts, United States - Inc-BW-C-14-O ...
GCCGGAATCGCAATGCGGACCACACTTCGTCGATCGCAACGATGGACACGGCACGCCATCCGGCAACACTCATGGCTTCGCGAATTACATCTCGACTCAACTCCCCGCCAGCCTTCGACGTTTTCTTTGGGTACGAGATCCATACCAACGCGTTTGGACCAGCAAGTTTCGACAGCTTCTCGGCCAATTTGCGGATTTCCGAGAGCCGCGTGGCAAAGGCTTGCACAAACGGGTAGTTTCCAACCGCTCGTGATGAGACGGTTAGTCCGTCAGGCAGCGGCGCGAGCAACTTCAGGTAGCCTGGTGGAGGCGCGATGATCAGCGCCCGCATGCCGGGATTCATTCCGAGTTTTCTGCCAACCGGTTTCATGATTTGCGATTCACCTTGCTGGAAAGCGCGAACTGATTCCCGTCGGGATCCTTGAGGACGGCAATCGACCCCCACGGCTCGTTCTTGGGTTCCTGGGCAAAGGTGACGCCTTTGGACTTGAGGACCTTGGCGGTGGCAAACACGTCGTCGCACCAGAAAGCGATGGATTGAAACTCCCCGATCCGTCGCTCGTGGCCCTCGGGCGTGTAGAGCGCGACTCCCGTCTCCGCACCGGGAATGAGGAGTTCAATCCAGCGTTGCTTCTCGGTAAACGGCTGGTCGGTGACTACTTTCAGTCCCAATGCTTCGGTGTAAAACTTCAGCGAAACGTCCTGATTGCGAACCGGAATGCTTACAAATTTTATGCCCCGGATCATGGCTGACCCTCCTTAAATTCAAATGTGCAGAGCTTAGCGTGCGAAATTCTCAGGTGCAATCATCCAGTCGTTGCTATATTAATGGCCGGTATAGCCATGCCGACTTTCGATGATTACGTCGTTGACGTGCTGATGCGCGACCTTGTCGGGCACGATCGCAAGCCCGCCAGCTTCTTGGTCTATCTGTGGCTCGCCGCGGAACAAGCCCGCCGCCAGGGAGCCGTCCAGGTGAGTTATCAGGAATTGGCCGAGTCCATTGGACTATCCAAGAGTTCGGCCCAATATGCGGTGCGTTGGCTCGTGCGCAGGAAGCTCGTCACCTCGAGCAAGGAAAATGCCACCGCGGTCCTCTCTTACACCGTGCTCAGTCCATGGAGGGATGCCGCACGTCGCACCAGTTCCCGCCGCGGTGACTGATGGCTACTTCTGGCTCGCCGCTCTTCGCCTTTCTCCGCTCTTGCTGATTTCGCTCCGAAGTTATCTCGTAAATCGGTCCTTAGGAGGCCGCCCGGGTGTGGCAGACGCACAACCGCCGTCTATTTTCCGAGTGGCTGAATAATCTCGTCCAAGATGTTAGGCTGCCCCTCCACTCGGACCAAATGGGGATACCGCTCACCCTGGTGATAATCCACCGCGTACGTGGCGTAATACTCTCCATTCTCCGCCAGAAGCGCGATTGGTTTCTGGTTCGTCAACGAACCTTGCAAAGCCGCCCGCACAATATCTTTCGACCATTTCCGGCCATTCACCGCGATCATCTTCATTCCCGGAGCCACGCCGGCAGCGTAGGCCGGCGTCCCTGGAATCACATCGCGCACTTCACCCTCTTTCGTGGCTATCAACCCCAGGGAAAAGCTGAGGTCAATTTCGTCCCCGCTTTTTTCCCCGGCGTCCATCGTGACGTTTTTCTGCCCGGTATAAACCAGTTTCCAGCCTCCACCGGTTATCCCGCCCAGCGGAGCCTGCGGCGATTTCGAATCCAGCCGTTCGCGCAGCAGACGCGCCCAGTCATTGGGAACCACCTGGTTCAGCGCGGCAACCACATCATCAAAGTTGTACGGCACCACTTTCGGCGGCCCGCTCTCTCCTCCGTGAAACGCGCGGCAAAAATCGTTCAACGATTTCTGGCCCTTGCTCTTTTGCCGGAGCAGCGTATCCACTTCCAGCCAGATCAAGTCCCCCTCGGGATAGTAATCCGCCGTGCGACGCCAGTTGGTCCATTCCTGCGGAGCGCTAAACACACTTTGCACCGACGTCGCCGTATCCTGCAGCGGCCGCCAAGTCCGCCCGGCCCGGTGGTCCAGCATGGCCGCCGTGTACGCCAGGTCCTCATGGAACTGCTCTGCCGACCGAAGCCCCGTGCGCGCCGCCAGAATGCTCCCAAGATAGTCCGTCAGCCCTTCATAGACCCACAGCAGATCCCCATGCATCGGTTCCTGATAATTCGCCGTCACCAGCCCCGCTGGCCTGCGGTACTTCCCATTCCAGGAATGCACGAATTCGTGCGGCAGCAGGTCCGCCTCCAGATTATGCGACTCCGGGTTGCTGAACATATCTTCCGCGGCCCCATTGTCGCTGGACTCGTGATGCTCCAGGCCGTGGTGCGCCGTTTGGTCGCTCAGAGTCAATAGAAAGTGATAGCTGGTGTAATGCCGCGCTCCAAACAGTTTTCCCGTTTCGCTCACCAGTTGCGTAAGGCTGGCAACGTCCTTGTCCGTGATCTGGATCGACTCTTCGCTCTCCCCCACCATGTCCACCACATGCGTGAGCGGTTCACCTGCGGGAGTAATTTGCACCTGCCGGTAATTTGCGCCGGCGATCACTGGAGAATCCACCAGGGCAGTCAGCGACACCGTCTGGAAATCCACCGAGTTCCCGCTTTGCCGCGCCGGCTTCAGCGCCGTGCCAAACTTCCACCCTTCCGGAAGTCGCAGGCTTGCCGTCACTCGCACCGCGTCAGTCGCCGTTCCCTTCGGATACAGCACCACCTGGTTCCACAGCAGGTCCAGCACTTTGCTGGACGCCAGCGAATTCTTTCGGTTGTACGTGACCGTGTCATAGGTCGCTTCCATCTCCGTCGCTCCCTCGGGAATTTGCAAGTGGAAGGCGTACATGTCCTCCAGATCGCGCTGCCACTCAAGTTCTTTGCCTCCAACTTTAAAATGCAGCCCCATAAAGTTCTGGATGGGCCCGGTCGGCCGGTGGTTTCCTGGAATCCACTTCGGATAGACCATTGTCAGCGGTCCCGGCGAAACTGGGACGACAAGGGTGGCATGCAGAATATTCCGAGGCGCATCCGTGGCATCCACGCTGAGCCGCTCTACCGTATTCACCTGCGCGCGCGCCACGACGCTGCAAAACAAGAAGGACATCACTGCGCATTTCTTAAACATGGATTGCTCCCTCGTGAGAAAGGCCACATCAACGCGGTAAAATCGCATCAACGCCAATAAATAAAGCCGCCCATACTACCTTTTTTGCCCGCGGATTGGCGAGGGAATTTCCAAATTTGTCCTGTCAGTTCGGCATTGATTGCCCAAGTGGCCTGCATTTTGACTTTTCCGTTCGTCCGGTTCTCTTGCGGCAAGCCTCGTCCACACCCGTTCCTGCCAACGCCAAAAGGTTCATTCGCAACTTTTCTCGAGAACGATCTCAATTTTTCTCGTGTTTTGTCTGAATCTGCCACACGCCGAATCTTGAGACGCATCGCATGCCTCATTCGGTTTCAACAAAATTTACTGTCAGTAAAAACTGATACTCGCTCCGGCCAGCTTTCATGCAATAAAGTTCTTCATTCAATGATTTTTTCCGCCGCGAACGGAAAGTTTGTTTCGCAAAATCATAGATTCTACGTTGCCTTGTAAGCCGTGTAAGACTCTTCGCCCCTTGCTCGCACCGCAAAAACCAAGAAATAGCAAACAAAACCATCATCGTTTCCGACTTCTTGATCCTCCACGATGTTTGGAATTCCAATTGCTTCTCCCCATAACACCGGTTGTTCGATTCTCTTACTGGTTATCTTTGTTCACGCGCTTGTTCGAAGCACTGCTCTTAGGGTTGGCGCCGTTCCGCGCTGGATTCCCGCTCTAGACTTCTCGAACTCGACAGCCGGTTTATTCTCATCTTCGTTTCTCAGGGAGGCTGTATGGTCTTAAGCAGTAAGCTGCGGGTGTGTTTAGGCATCTGCGCCGCGATTGTGATGTGTCTCGCAACGCCGCGTCTGACGCTTTCGCAAATCACCAAGGGTTCCATCTCGGGCGCCGTCCTCGATTCCCAGGGGGCCGTCGTGCCGGACACGGAAGTCAAGGCCGTCAATAAAGACACGGGTGAAACCGCCACAACCAAATCCGATAATTCCGGTCTCTTCCGTTTGAATTCGCTCTCGATCGGAAAGTATAAAGTCGAAGTCTCAAAGCAGGGTTTCCGCAAGATCGTCCTCGATGGCGTCGGCGTTGACTCCGGCCAGGACAACGGCCTCGGCAACCTCAAGCTGGAAATCGGCGACGTGGCCGTTTCCATTGAAGTCAGCGCCGCGGCACCCCTCGTGGATTCCACCGAAGCTCAGATTTCCACCAGTTTCTCCACCTCCACCCTGAACACCATGCCCAGCATTCAAGCCAACCAGGGACTTGATAGCCTCGCCTTGTACGTCCCCGGCGTTTCCAGCACGGGCAATCTCGGCTTCAGCAACACCAACGGCGCGGGATTTGCCGTCGAAGGCATCCGCGGCCGCAACAACGACCAGCAGATTGACGGTCAATATAACAACGACAACTCCGTCGGCGGCCCCGGCCTCTTCCTGAGCGACACGCAATTCGTCGAGGAATATCAGATCACCACCAACAACATGAGCGCTGAATACGGCCGCAACTCCGGCTCCGTCGTCAACATACTGACCAAAAGTGGCGCCAACACGGTTCACGGCTCCATCTACGGCACCGAAGGAAATTCCGGGCTCGACACTCTCCAAACCAACCAGAAAGCCTTCGAAGGCCTCACTCAGGTCCCCCATTACAATGACGCGTTCGCGGGCGCAACCGTCGGCGGCGCCATGATCAAGGACAAGCTTTTTTATTTCGGCGGCTTCGACACGGAAATCATTCATCAGACCTCCGTCTACTCCAGCGGAAACCTCACGCCCACACCGGCGGGTATCACTTCGCTGGAAGGCTGTTTTCCCTACACCGATCCCGCGACGCATCTCCCGGCTATCGCGCCGGCGATGCAGGTATTAACGAAGTTCGGTCCTTTCGGAGTGCTTGGTGGCAATCCAACTCCCCAGGGAGTGGTGACTAAGTATTACACCGCACCGAACCCCAACGGCATCGACCCCAGTACCGGTCTGGCCGCTTGCGCAGTTGAAGAAAGCGGAGTGCAGAGAACCCTTCCCACTGGCTCCCATCAATACAACTGGGTTTACAAGATGGATTTCAACACCGAAAAGAACCGCTTCTACGGCCGTTACATCTTCAACCACGCCAACTTCTTTAACGCCGACCCGTTCACCACGGCCGCCGCCGGCTATCCCGCCAGCGAGCCCGGATTCGCCCAGCAATATGCGTTTAGTTGGGTGCGCACTATCACGGAGCGTCAGACAAATGAATTCCGGGCCAGCTATGGCCGCGAAAATTTCGGCTTTGGCGGGAACTCCATCGGCAACACCGTGCCTACGGCAACCTCGCTTACGGACGCGCTTGCCAGTGTCTCTATTGGCAGCGGCAATCTCACGTTTGGCCCTAACAACACTTCGCCGCAGGGCCGCATCATCAACAGCTACCAGTTTCAGGATAATTGGACCTACATCCGCGGCCGCCACGCCCTCAAGGCTGGTATCAACTACACGTATCAGCGCTCGCCCAACTTTTTCTTGCCTAACGTGAACGGCTCCTTCAGCTATGCGGATTACGCGGCATTGGCTCAAAACACCGCGAAGTCAATCAGCATCACTGCCGGCAATCCCGTCCTCGACTTCCGCGAGCACGACTCGTTCCTCTACGTTCAAGACGACTACAAGCTCAAGAACAACTTGACACTCAACCTCGGCCTGACCTGGAGCTATTACGGTCAACCGGCCAATCTTTTTCACGACAAGACCGTCCAACAGCAGGCAAGTTCTCAACCCTTCTGGGATCCCACGCTCCCGGCCTCGATCACCACTTTTCCGTCCACCTCTTCCCCGAAGGCCAGCTTCGGTCCCAACGTTGGCTTCGCCTGGACCCCGGCACTCCACAACTGGCTCCTTGGTAACAACAAGACCACCATTCGCGGCGGCTATCGCCTGGCCTATGACCCGCCGTTCTACAACATCTATCTGAACATCGCCTCCGCTGCTCCAAATGCCCTCGCTCAGACGCTAACCCCGACTTCGATCGGTGGCCCTCTCCCCAGCATTCCGGTCAATCCGTTCGGTCCCACGGTCCGCTCGGCCCTCGGCTCGTTCCTTACATTTGGTGCGATGGATCCACGCACTTTCAACGAGACGAACCTTGCCCCTAACTTTGGCCCCCAGAAGACCAGCCGTTGGTCCTTCGGCGTTCAGCGCGAACTTTCCCCATTTGCCGCGATCGAGGTACGCTATGTTGGCAATCATGCAATGGACCTCTACCAGTCGATTAACCAGAATCCCTTCATCGCAGGAATCGCAGCCGATTTTCCCAGCCTCCTGCCTGCGGGCGTAACACCGTGCACCACTCCCGTTGTCTCCAGTGCCTTGGGCCGCGTAAACTGCAACGAGGGCGTCATCCGCGAACGGACCAACAGCGGTTATTCCGATTACGATGGGGTCGAGACGGAATTTCGCACCAACAACCTCTGGCACCAGCTGTCCATGCGCGCCAACTACACCTACAGCAAGACCACCGACAACGCCGACGAAATCTTCGGCACTTTCGGAACCGGCTCTGCCATTGCCTTTTCTCAGAACCCACTCAACTTCACCGGCGCGGAACACGGCCTGTCCGGTCTTGATTTCCCGCACCAGTTCAACCTGCTCTTGACCGAAGAGCTTCCCTTCTACCGCGGCCAGCATGGCATCGTTGGTCACATCGCCGGCGGTTGGGCCGTGTCGGTCGGCTACCATTTGAGCTCCGGTCAGCCCTACACTCCACAGCAATTTCAGTTGGCTGCCTTTTCCGGCTCACCCTATGTTGATACCGGCTTCAACACCGGCTTCGCCGGAAACTTCGACGGCGGCACGCGTCCATTCATCGGCAGCATGTCTGCACCCGCAACCCAGGTTGGCATCTATGCGGCCGACGCTTGCAACAATTTCGGCTCCAGCCCAACCCCGGGCGCGGCTCTCGTCGGCCCCGGCTGCAGCTTGGCTCCCACGCAACTTATCAGCCTCAATGCCATCAACCAAGGAGACGCTTTGGGTACTCCTACCACCAAAAACGCCGTGCGCTACATCGCCAACGGATTCCAAGCCGACCAGATCTTCGGCACGCCCTTTGGCAACGCTGCGCGCAATTCTCTCCGCGGACCCAGAACCAACAACGTGAATATGTCCGTCATCAAGAGCATCAAGTTCTGGGAGCGCGTCAACCTCCAGATGCACCTCGACGCCCAGAACGTCTTCAATCACGTCCAGTTCAACAACATCGATCCTTTCATCGACGACGCCGGCCTCGTTTCCGAATTCACCGGCTTCGCCAACCCCGCGGTGCAGGCAGCCCCGAATCGCACCGTGCGCATCGGCTTGCTGCTCACTTTCTAAAACACCAACCAACGCCATTCCAACCCGCGCCGGTGTCCGGCCCAAAAGGTCCGCCACCGGCGTTTTTTTTAGCTAAACTAACCGGCGCTCGGCCGTCGTAGGGCACGCCTTCCGAGCTGCGCATTTTGCACCCCGGATGGTTTTACGGGGCGGGCCGCTCTGTTCTCTCCGCATTCTTCCTTGTAGCGCTGGTCCTTTAAGCCAGCCTCTTGGGTTTCCCTTCCGGCGTCCGTCCTCCGAAGGTGGCCAACCCGACACAAACACCCCCATACATCATTGTAGGAGCCGAGCTCGCTCGGCCCACTCCAGCAACCACGCAAAATCAAATTGTCTGGAATCTCTTCCTACCGCTCGGCAGCCGCGCCAGCCGCAATCGGCGGCTGGACTGCCCGTTGCGGTTTTTGCAAAGAGTGGACTCTTCTTCCTCTCATCACCTTCGATAATTTCCCCTCCTCCAGAAGGCCGGCCCACAATTTTCCTTGACCTCATCCCCGCTTGGGATACTCTTCCCGCATGTCACCCACCACCAAAAAAGTTCTCCAAGCCGTCTTCTGGTTCGTGCTCGGCCACCTGAGCTGCGCCGTCATGCACCACCTCCACCACTTCGGCGGCAACTGACTTCGCGCCCGCCTTTCCTTTTCGGCGGGCTCTGGGCTCCTTGTACCCGCCGTTCGAACGGACGCCGTAACGTTTTCCATACAAAATCGTTCCAGTACCACAAAATACTATTGATAAACTAGCAATACATTGAGATAATTCTCCATGATCGCGCGGGAATCTCTGCCTCTGCATCCTGCGTTCGCCCCTCGACTTGCTTCACGCTCACTCTCTTTCGCGCTTTCCCCGCAACTCGCTCCCTTTCCTTTCAATCACTTCTGCACTCTTTCATTTTCCGTATCACAGCTATCCCGCGGCCTTCCCGCAGGTTGCGCACTCTTCGGCAAAAAACCGGGGGTACACCCCCTGGACTGGCCACTTTCGCCGCCTTTCCCCGGAACGCCATGCTCCCGAATTGCAACGCTGGCCGCCCGCCTCGCCTTTATCGGTGGCTGGCCGCTCTCCATAACTCCTTTCACTAGGTCTCCCGCGCCCCGAGAGAAATTGCGAGGGATCGCAGATGCCGTTCCCCTAACTCCTTTCCCACGTCTCTTATGCAAAAACAGGGGTAGTGGGTATTGGTCATACCAACTCTCTTCATGGCTGGATGCAATCCCTTCTCTGCGTCCCGCCCTCTGCGTTCTCTGCGTCTCTGCGGTGAGTCTTCTTCTCTTTCCGTTCGTGCCGCTCGCCGCCCCTCCTTGCCCCTCTCCCTCCTTCCCGCTACAGTGGAAATACCCGTTTCCCGTAATCACGGGAGAAAACCAATGAACCCTGTTGCCATCGCCGCTCTGATTCTCGGCCTGATCCTTGTCGGGTTGGTCGTTTGGCTGCTCCTCCGGAGCACACAAGACCAGAAGAAGAACGAAACGCTCGAATCCCAGATGAACGAGCTGCGCCGCGACCTCCTCAACCTCTCCACCACCCAGGCCCAAAGCTCCACCAAGCTCGAATCCATCGCCGGCACCGTCGCCACACGCCTTGAAGCCGTCACCACCGCCCTCAAGGACGGCGTGAAAGACTCCGCGCAAATCACATCGAAACTCACCGCCGAATCCCAGGCCGCCATGTCCCTGGAGCTGAAAAACACCCGCGAGCAGATCAATCAAATCCAGAACCAGCTCGGCGAAGTCCAGCAGGCCGGCAAACAGATGTTTGAGACGGCGAACACTCTCGAACACATCCTCGGCGGCGCGAAGTCCCGCGGCTCACTCGGCGAAGTCACGCTCGAACGCATGCTCGAGGATTCCCTCGCCCCCTCCCAATACTCCCGCCAATACCGCTTCCGCAGCGGGGAAGCCGCCGACGCGGTGATTTTCCTGCTCGACAAAAAGAAGATGGCCATCGACTCCAAATTTCCTCTCGACGCCTACCGCCGCCTGAGCACCGAAGGCGAGGAAGCCCGGCGCCAGTTTGTCACCGCCGTGAAAAGCCACGCCGATTCCATCTCCAAGAAATACATTGTCCCCGATGAAGACACGCTCGACGTGGCGCTGATGTTCGTCCCCAGCGAAACCGTCTTCTACGAACTGCTGATGAGCGAGGACGGCAAAGGACAGCCGCTCGATGAATACTGCCGCAGCCGCAGCATCTTCCCCGTCTCACCCAACACCCTGCATGCCAACCTGCGCGTGATCGCCATGGGCCTCCGCGGAATGCAGATCGAGGAAAACGCCAAGCACCTTTCCGCCAACCTCAACGGCCTGCGCAAGCAGCTGGACACCTTTACCGAATATTTTGAAAAAATCGGCACCCACCTGAAGAACGCCCAGCAAAGCTACGCCGAAGCCGACAAGCGCTTCGACAAAGCCAGCAATACCCTGGACTCCCTGGTAACCGCCAGCGAATCCGCCCCCACCGCCCCAGCCCTCGAAGACGCCCAGGGCACTCTCGCCCTCCCCGCCACCGCTACAAAGAGAAACCCATGATCCGAATCTTCTCTGCGGTCCGAACTCTGCGTTCTCAGCGTCTGTGCGGTGAGTCTTTCTTTACTCCTGGTTTTGTGCCGAGTTCCTATTCGCTTGAATCCGCTCGTCCATCTCATCCAGCGACCGCGGCCAATCTTCCCGCAGCAGCCGGCTCAGCGCCCGGTCCGCAAGCAGTTTTCCTCCAGTCTGGCAGGTCGGACAATAATTCGTCTCATTCGACGCATACCGGATCCTCTGGATCTTCGCCCCACATCGCCGGCAAGGCAGTCCGTACCGCCCGTGAACATACATCTCTTCCCGAAACGCCGTCACCTTCTCGGGAAATTTCCCGCCCGCCTCTTCGCGCAGTGTTTTCGTCCAAGAACTCAGCGTCTCCCGCGTCGCCTGGTACAACCGGTCGATTGCTTCCGCCTCCATCCGCCGCGTCAGCGAAACCGGCGAAAGCCGCGCATGAAAAAGTATTTCGTCCGAATACGCATTGCCGATTCCGCTGAACAAATGCGGATCCGTCAGCGCCCGCTTCAGCGTGTGATTTTCCGAAGTGAGCACATCCGCAAACGCCTCGCGCGTTGCGGTAAGCACCTCAAGTCCGCCCGGATCAATCGCCGCCATCGCGGCTTCGTCCGCGAAAAGATGCAGCGAAGCCCGCTTTTTCGCCCCCGCTTCCGTCAGGGTCAGCGTGCCCGATTCAAACTCAAACGTCGCCAGCGTCCGCCTGCCGTCCGGAATAACCGTCTTCGCCTTCCAATGCAAGCGCCCCGCAATCATCAGGTGAAACACCAGCCACATTCCATTCTCAAACCCCAGCGCAATCCGCTTCCCGATGCGCCGCAACGCAACCACCTTCTGTCCTTGCACCGAATCGATCGCGGGCAAGGCCGTGCGCAACAGAAACGGTCCCGCAATGCGCACTCGGGCAAGCACCTGCCCGAGCACACGTTGCTCCAGCGCTTCGAGATAAACCACAATGTCAGGAAGCTCAGGCATCTTTGGATTCCCTCAAGCAACTCGACGTCAAGCGGCGAGCAAATCAGTTGCGCGGCGCGCTGAGCGGCGCCACCAGCCGGATCGAAATCAAGAAATTTCCACGCTTCTTTCCAACAAGCTCGAAACTCTCCACATTCTCCGCGCCGCCTGTGGAGAGCGCCCGCACCGCCGTTCCGCCTTGCAGTTCTGCCACTTCCGGGGCCAGGTTCCGCGCCTCCAGGTTCACCTTCGTCGTGGTTCCCTTCACCCGCACCGTCAACTTGCGATGCTCGCCGGGAGCAAGCGCCGCGTTGCCAGCTTCCAGCTCCAGCGCCACAAACACCACTGTGAACTCAGGCGAACTCTTCGGCCCACAGCTTACCTGAACCTGCGCCGGCCCAGGCTGCAACTCGGCAGGCGGCAGCACGGCAAGATACGCGGGCGAAGCAGCCAGCACAAGCCCTGGCAGGCCGTGAATCAGCACGTGGTTCGCGTCGGCGTCGCCACATAAGCCGTGCCCCATAAACTCAAAGCGATCGCTGAGCGAGGCTACACGCGGAGCGAGGGCGACGTCCGGCGTTCCTGAGGGCGATTCTACCGATGCAACAATCGTGCTGCCAACGCGGCCTGTGCGCCCCTGAATTGCGGCATAAATCTTCCCGGCGTTCAGCGGTGCAACAAACAGGGCGCGACCGGTTGCGTCGGTCTTCAACACATCGCCGTTGGAGAACTCCACGGTGACGCCGGGAGTAAGGCGCCCGCTGATATCGAGCACAGCGAGGGTAGCGTGCTCGCCGCTGACGATCTTGCGCGGCATAATTACGATGCGTGCCCCGGCAACCGGAGGCGGTTCTTGCGCGGGCAGAGCCCGGGCCAGCAGCGGAAAGAGAGCAAGGACGAGCCAGAATTTTCTCAAGGGATTCGAGGGCATGGGCACACCGAGATTGTAGTGGAGATTGGGCCGCCACAGAAGGCCAGCAAGGCGTCTGGGCCCCTTGCAAACCCTTGCCATGTCCCCATAGGCTTCGAGTATTCTTGCAATTTGAATGTGGGGTAAGTGTTAGGTATCGAAAGGTAATCAGTTGGATGCAAAGCCTTTCCGAGCGGCGAGGTGTCTGCTAGCGTGGATGGTACATAAAGACCGGGGTGTCTACGCCGGGGGTACCTGTTGTGTTCACGGCAAGGCTTGAAGGAGAGGCTGTGCAGATCGTCAGCAGCGGCTTGTCAGACGTTGGGCGTGTGCGCACCAACAATGAAGACTCCTTCCGCATTGTGGAAGCTTTGAATCTTTTCATCTTGTCGGATGGGATGGGCGGAGAGGCTCACGGCGAAGTAGCCAGCGCGATGGCCGTGGATGTTATCGACAAGTTTTGCGAGTCAGAGAAGCAGGATTCCGGCGCGACCGTGCTGGACGAGGTTCCGTCGAACATCAGTTCGCAAACGCGCCGGCTAAAGCAAGCGGTGGCGCAGGCGAATTTTCAAATTTTCCAGTCGGCGCAAAAGAATCCGGAGCAAAGGGGAATGGGCGCCACGATTACCGCCTTGTGGTTGAAGGACACGTTGCTGAGTATCGCCCACGTGGGGGATAGCCGGGCCTACCTGTTGCGCAACGGAAACCTGCAGCAATTGACGAACGACCATTCACTGGTCGCCGAGCAGGTGAGGCGGGGGCTGATTACGCCGCAGCAGGCGGAAGAGAGCGAAATGCAGAGCGTGCTGCTTCGCGCTCTGGGAGCGCATCCGGAAGTGGAGATTGACACGGATGAGGTGGAGATTGTTCCACGCGACGTCTTGCTGCTGTGTTCCGATGGCTTGACCCGCATGGTCACCGAACCCGAGATCGCCGGGGCGCTGCAAGCGGAGACCGTGCCTTCTGCATCGGCAGAACGCCTGATCGCGCTTGCGAATGAAAATGGCGGAATTGATAACGTAACCGTAATCGTCGTGCGCTTCGAGGACGACGCCAACAAGGGTTGGTTCTCCTGGATGCGTCGCGGCTCGGCCAAGAAAGACTAGCACCTCCTCGGAGGCGATGGCATGGCGAAGCTCAGCCTGATGTTTGAAAACAAGCTGGTGAAAGAAGTGCCGATTGGCAGCCGCCCGGTGACGATTGGGCGCTCACCGGACAACGATCTTCCCGTGGATAATCTTGCGGTGTCGAATTACCACGCGCGGGTTTATTTCGAGGCGGGCCGGCTGGTGGTGGAAGATCTGGACAGCTTGAATGGAACATTCGTAAACGACTTGCGTGTGGAACGCGCCACGCTCCACGACGGCGACTCCATCTGGGTCGGGAAGCATCACATCAAAGTGGATGCGACCGCCGACGCCGCTATCCCCTGGGACACCGGCCGCAAAACCGCCGCCCCGAAAATCAACGAAACGATGGTGCTGGATACCAAGGTGCGCCGCGAGATGCTCCAACAAGCGGCTGCCATGGGCGAACGCGCGCAATTTTCGGCCGGGCGCATGAAGGTTGCCACGCTGGTGATCCTGAGCGGCAAGATCGACATCAAAGAATTCACCCTGACCAATAAACTGACGGTGATCGGCAAATCCCCGATGGCGACCGTGCGGCTGAAGGGATGGTTCAAGCCAAAAATGGCCGCGCAGATCAACCAGCGCGACGATGGCTACTATCTCGGCACCGGTGACAAAGTCCCCACAGTGAACGGGGCACCGATTACGGGCACCGTGCGGCTGAACGACGGTGACTTGATCGAAGTCTGCGGCGTCCGCATGAATTTCATTTTCCGCGAATAGTCTTCCACCCCGATGCCAACCGCGCCCGAAGGAGGCCGCAAGAGAGGAAGCGTGTATCGCTTCCGCGAACTCTTCGCCACCTGGTGGCAACATCGGGCGGTTTTCCTGATCAGCGTTGCGATTACAGTTCTCGCGTTGGGTGTATACATCTTCACCTTCATGGGAGAGCGAAACACGCCGCTTTTCGATTTCCTGAAACGTTTTGAATACAGCACGCTGGACACCCGTTTTCGTTACCGGCCGGCGAAGTATACTCCGCCGGATCCCCGCATCGTGGTTGTGGCAATCGACCAGCGCTCGCAGGAAGTTCTCGGCAAATGGCCGTTTTCGCGAAAATATTTCGGAGAGATGCTGGCCGCACTGCGGGAGGACGGCGC
>Ga0210383_10003474_pt1 | contig 14092 bp, 11 predicted proteins | sample IncBWC14OmetaG_FD_160072 | JGI IMG/M metagenome (GOLD analysis project Ga0210383, IMG submission 160072) | Forest soil microbial communities from Barre Woods Harvard Forest LTER site, Petersham, Massachusetts, United States - Inc-BW-C-14-O ...
AAAACCTTAAAAAATATCATACATCATTAAAAAAATAAAACAAATTACCCAAACCAATCTTACTCTCCTCATCTCAAAACTCACAATATTGTAGGTGACTTAGAGGACAAATTTTTGATATTTGGAGGCTTGAAAATTTCAAAGTGCAGGCTCAGATTTGGTGGGCAGTTGTGCTTCCACCAAAATGATGACAGTTCATTCCAGCTATTCCCACAAGCATTGTGGTTCCAAACGCTCAGCACTCAGCTCAGTCTTCTACCCAGCCACCATTCCAAGGTTGTAGAAGATCTGAGAACAAGACTCAAGAGAGACAAGAGTATATACCATATATAGATTCCACATGTGCAATCAAATCCTTAACATGCAACAAATATTCAAACTCCTAACTCTTATTTGCTTCAATCTCTCCACAACAGCTGGCATATTACAACTGTAAACACACCCACAGAATCTGGCTGTGATTTTCCACATTTGATCATTCCCCATTCAACAGTTTTCTTTCAACAGGACTAATGATCCATGGAGGGGCAACAAATCACCCATTATGATATTGGAGAACCATGTACTGCTTATGAAACAAATAATCCAAGTCCACTGCATGAAACCCTTGTCAAAACTGCATGGAATTTCTTGCACTGCATCCCACCACTTCTATCTCAAACAATCCCACAGAGTGATAAAGGCTAACCTGATTTTTAATATGTGGAGAGCTACAGGCAGACAATTTAGTTGAAGTTGGAGGTAAACTGGAGGCATAATGGAGGACAAGTTTGAACACAGAAAAGAATAGTCATTCAATTTGATTCAACCAGGTTGAGGTTTTCTAGTCTCATTGGCTAAAGGTGTTGGGTAATCAGGGAAGGGTAAATGGGTAGGAAGTGATTTCCATTGCTACCATTGGCCTTGAGGCAAGCAAGGGTGTCATTGGTGACTTGCATCAGCAAAGCTACAAAAAACTTTTCAGAGCTTGTACCAGCTGGTACAAGCCTGAAAAGTTGGGAAAGTTGCAAGAGTGAAAGCCAGGTTGAAAATTTCACAAGTGATATCTGAAAATTCTTGCCAAAATGAAGGAAGGGTGATTAAAGTAATCTTGTCATATTCAATATGCACCAAAAGGCACAAGTAGTACTTGCTGATACCCTGATTTGGGTACATGTTGCTTTTTGATGGCCATTGTCATCACAGATGATGACAATGACATCAACCATTTCTGAGTGAAATTTTACTACAAATAAAATTTACTTTTACATGTTCTGGCTAAAGTAACTGGTGTGAAAAGGATTGTAACTTGAAAATATGTAGAATGTGTGGCTATGAACATCTATGTGAAAGATTCTCAAACTTTGGCTCATTTGTTGATTTGTTGGCAACTGGAAAAGCCCAAAAAGGCAAAAAAAAATTGTAGATTTGCTGATGTGGAAGAGAGTGGGAGGTATGTCATTGAAATAGGTGACCAAATATGGAAGTATTGTGGCTATATTCTGTGGGTGGCTCATTTGTTTACAGTTGTAATATGCTGTAAGTGGGCTATAAAGTCTGACCATAACCATTACACCAAAAGGACAATAACAGTACAACTTAGTTGTACTGCTACCAGACTCTATATATGCACATTAGGAGGACTGTGGTAAGCCCAGGATTACATATGCCAGCTGCCATGGAGAGGTTGGAGAAAATAAGGGTTACCCCATAATGAGTTGTGGCAGAGAACATTTGCCCAGGTATTCACATTTCCTCATATTTTGTAAATCCTAAGAGAGAGAAACCTTCTGTAATTTCTTTTGAAGTAATATAGTGCTTTGGATGAATTTTAGGAGCCCATATTCAATGAAGAGCAAATATTCTCTGCAACAAGTGCCAAAATGACCAAAGCAGATGTAACAAGGCAGTGTTGTTGGGCCTAACAGGAGATAGGGTTTTGTCCTGTTGGTTCAGTTGGATTGACATAGAGTCAAAGAACAACTCAAGGCAGTAGGTGCTTGGGTTGGTGAGCATGGCACAGAGCAAAGTCAAGATAGGAGGTTGTCATGACCCAAAAAGGAAATGTCATCAAAATGCCTCATTTATAGTGTACAGCTGTGCTCTAAATGCTCACAGATTCACTCAGGATTTGGTACACTGCAAGAAGGGATACACTATTGGTTAGAAATGAAATTTTAGAGACATACATACTGTGGTTATTGCAAAAGATAGTGCATGACTCATTACCATGTGTGGCACATTAGGGGGCCAGGCACAGTAGGAGTTTGAATATTTGTTGTGTGTTCAAGGTTTGACTGCACATGTGGAATTTATATATGGTAGATACTCTCATCTCTCTTGAGTCTTGTGCAAGGGGTTGTCAGAATCAGACAAAATGACCATACATCAAAATCCTATGCAAGGTCTAAAGCTGATCCAGTCAATGGTTAGGAAGATATGGCTGACTTTGTGTTTTTCTGAGAAATCTTTTTTAAATTAAAAAGCAAAAGATTAATTGGTTCTTTCTACACACTTTTCAAAAAAATTGTTGATTCTGAACTAACTATCACATGCACCTGCCTTATATAGTAATTTGCGACCTATATAGTAATTTTTTCCACCCTAATCAACTTCCTCTACCTCAGTAACCAGTAACCAGTAACCAGTAACCAGATCAACTTCAGGCCCAATTTGGACCTTGATTTTTAAATTCCTGAGGTAAATTTACATAGGATTTTGACATATGGTCATTTTGTCTAATTCTGACAACCCCTTGGTCTTGTGCTCAGATTGTCTACAACCTTGGAACAGCAGCCAGTGGGTAGGAGACTGTGCTCAGCTCTGAGTCCAAGTCTGCAGTGACTCTCAGCCTTCAGGCTGCACCATGTGTGTACTAGTAGATTTGGCATAGATGACACATTGCACAGAGGCCATTTTCTCACCTGGGTTTTCAAGCACAATCTATATTTGCTCAAATGAATGTCTATGGCCCAACTCACACTGCGTGCAAGGCACAATAACTTGACCAAAAAACACTGTAAAAATATGGGAAAGTTAATCAATTTGAATAACAATATTGAAAACATATTTGCTCATTATTTGAAAAATATTTTAAAAACAGACATTATTGAGAGGAAAATTTAAACACTTTTTCAATATTTTTGCCCAAATTATGCTGATGTAAGTTGGATTAACTTTATCATATTTTTATATAATATTTTTGGTCAAGTTATTATGCCATGCACCCAGTGTCAATTAATTGTTTGTCGTTTATCTTCGTCGTTCGCCGTCGATTCAAGTCGATTTGACCGATTTTGACGTGCGCGGGATTCAAAAAATCCCCCATTGTTTGGCTCTCAGCCTTGTCTCAGCCACAACTTATGACTTGGATGCACCTCACGACAAACTGACGAACGAGTTCAAGTTATTCAAGTTGACTCTCCCTGGGTCCCTGGTAAGTAGATTCTCGTCATTCTGAATTTCGTTTTGCCTTCGACATCGTTTTGGGGTGTAGATCGTCGTATCCCGATGTGCAATACTGCCTATGACTCACTTCGCAAGAACTTGAACATTCTGCGACAACAAACCTCAATTTTTGGTCATTCATAGGCGGACCACAGGATAAGACATGGATCAGAACAATGTGGGTATGCAAACGGTCTTCCGCTGTGCCATCTAGAACATTTCTATTCCTCGTCCATAGCTTCACCCTTTGCCATCCTTTTCTCAATCCGTTCCTTCATGATCTTCTTCGCCTCTTCCTTGGCTGGCTCCAGTTTACCTGCCTTGGCGAGTTCGAGGAGGAGAGCGTGAACGAGACCAACATGATTATGTCTACGTAGACTGTTTTCGAACTAGTGGAAACAGGAAGGTTAGAGAGACGACCAAGGAAAGTCTTGTCACTGAAGAGGCTAAATTTTGCGGAGACAGAAACTCACGGCCCAGCGTTCCCGCTTAGAATTTTCGTTTGCAAGTTTGATGACGACCTCAGCTGCTTCTGTTTGTTGATGTGCGGATTGAAGATGGTTTAACTGAGATTGAAGAGATGGCAACGGATCGTCCCGGAGAGCGAGAAGGCTAAATTCAAGCTACGTGAAGGGAACAAAGGGGAAGCGTCAGAAAGTAGGAACCGAGATTCAAAGGGTTTTTACAACATACTGCACCAACAGGGTATGTTGCGATTCGGGTCTCAATGACTTCCCTGTGTGCTTGTGAGTAAGAATTTTGATACACAGACCGGTCAAATACAGACCGAGCTTTCTTAACCCAACCCTCTCCGATCTCTTCATAAGTCCCATGCCTAACGGGATGCTGTTTCAATCCATCCAACTCATACAAAGACCCCATCACCGGTAAATACACAACAAAGTGATAGGCATCCTCAGCTGCCTTTGGGAGCCCTAGGCCATCCAAAGAAATTGCGCTAGGTGGCGAGAGAGAGTTGTGCGCCTCTCTGAGCCAATCTGCACTCGTAATCACCATACCACGCGTCTGCGGGTCCATCCCAGCGGTGAAACTCGTGAGGTCCGCGAGTTGCGGACCAGAGGGCAGGGATGGGATGTTACCAAGGGCATTTACGACTGCAAGGGTTGCGCAAGCATTGTTGACGACTTGATGTGCAAAGAAACCGGGGAAGTCTGGGTCATACTCTCCTGAGACCGAAGAGGCAGAATCAGCGGACGTTGATGGGAGCCATTTGAATAGAAATATGAGGGCATGAAGGGGTTGGAGTGAGGCCAGAGAATCAGACTCAAGAGTGTAGAGGTCATCGACTATGAGAGGGACACCGAGCGTTTTGAGGAGTTCCCTGTAAATGGAAGTGGACCATGTTTTTTTGGTTCAAGATTCGGGACTAAGCAAGGGAAAAATACATACGTGAAAACACCAGGATCTGATTCTGTCAACTGCCATCCACTGGAATCATCATCGCCCGACATCGTTGAAAATGTGTTCGGAAAAAGCACAGAGAATTTGTCGGGCTATAGTAAAAGATTGAAAGAAAAAGCTAACGGTACTAGTAGTATTGAGCCACGTGGTCAACATATTTGGCAATAACGTTCGGTACAAACAAGGGACTCGGAGCCATAGGCATCACTTCTTGCGCACGACCATGAACTCTGACCCCAGCCACTTACCTCCAACGCCCGATTCCACAAGCTCTGACCCAAGGGTTATCAATCGGGCCAAATTTGAACTTGAACTAGAATTCGTGCAGTCCCTTGCAAATCCCTTCTATCTTCATTCCCTTGCTCAGCAAAACATCCTTGAGCAACCAACATTTGTTAATTTCTTGGAATACTTGCTTTACTGGAAGGACAAAGACTATGCTCGATTCATTCAGTGATTGTTTATCTTTATGTATTTGGGACAACTCTTGGCTGATTTGCTTGACTTGTAGCTACCCACATGCTCTCCATCATCTGGAGTTGCTCCAGCATACTCAGTTCCGCTCTGAGATGAAGAAAGATGAATTCTTCAGGGAGTACCTTCACCAAAAACAATTCGATCATTGGCGAACCTGGTTAGTAGCTGTTTATATTGAATATCAACATAAGTTGATATTGCCGACTTGTAGGCGTGACCCATCTCACTTGAATCCCGTCAATCCTACTGCTGCTCCCGAAGTACAAGCACAGAATAACACAATATACATAGCTCCGCCCGACCCACTGCCAGTTAACTAGAGTTACCCTTCCTTTTCGGACCATCGACCTACCTGGACCTGTCATCAGGGCCGGGTAAAGTGGGTGAATGATCTCCGAGTCAACATGCTACTTATGAATAATGACCGCATCCGTGGGGTGTGTCGATGCTTATGGGGTCGGGGTAATGTTCGACTGCCTATGTCACGGTGCGTAGAGGTATCTAGGGTTGAGTTCGATCAATCCGAGTCTTCTCGAACCGGAATATCTGCAAAGATAACATGAGTTCACCAACCAAAAATTGAAATTAAAACCAACTTGCAAAGTTCCGGGTCGCTTATGGAAAGCACTAGTACTTTCATCAACTGCTCCTGCACCCCGTTATTCCGTGTATCACGATGTCACACAGGCCGTTACAACGTCTCGAAACGGTAGATAGATTCCTTTGACCGAAATCTTCGATAGCGGCATGAATATATTGCTCATATGCAGGATCCTTCGTGCGAATCCGACGCCTGACCTTAATGCGCGAGTCGGCGCAGCGCGACTCACTGGTGGCATGAGGTTATTTTGAGACCTGCAAAATCGTTGATGAAAGTGCTTGGAAAGTGCGTCATATAGCTGATAGTAACTTCCGCGATTCCTCTCTGATCTTGCTCTGATCCCTTACTGGGAGACTTCCCGCAGACCTTCATAGAATAGATTTGAGCAATAAACCTTGTGAGCCGCATTGCCGCCCGAGCCCTGACATCGTGAAACAGTCAAATAAACACAAAATCATAAACTCTATAAAGTACTCTGAGATCTGGCTCACCCAAAATTGCCCGATTGTACCTGTACTCAACTTCAATATTTAGCAAATATTTAGTCGAAAAATCGAAAGTTGACTCGGCAAGCGGTTCCAACTCCGACTGGCACCCGCGCTTATTCTACAAAAAATCCCTAACCCACTATGTGTGTAGCAGACGATTTGTAAATGTCATGAAATGTTTGTGATACCTGTTAACATGTTTAATATGTTATACTACATGACTCTCAAAGTTACCAGGAGTCCAGTTCAATTCGTTGTGATCGTTCAAGTTCAGGAAACATTTTTCAGATTTTATAGGTCTGCTCCCACCACCACCATTAGTACTAAACAGAAAACCTATTCATAACCGGATGTGTATAGGAACAACAAAAATTTAGGCTCAAAATTGGCCAGATTGCAAAAACAGAGGTGCTATAAGCTAAGTTCTCACGCCCAAGACTGTAGCTATAGTACCGTAGTGGCACACCTGGTTTTGGCATCCGAGTCATGGCTCGATCACAGGAATACTCGCTAGATGACCCTCTGACACACACATATCGGCGATCACTTACGGACGTAACTAGCCGTTTTCAATTCGATCACCAAGTCCATGTTGCCTCCATTGCGGAGAAGAAACGGTTGTGGTGGCGAAATGCGACAATAAACATTTTATTTATTGCATCCTGGTATGCTTTTCTATTCCCTGTACTTGCGCACACGGATACATCTCAGCGTAATATTAACTACACGTCCTATTCAGGTTTTTCTTCGCGACTATCCTCTCCGTTTACAACAAATGGATGTTCTCACCTGAACACTTTGGCTTCCCGTATCCTCTGTTCGTAACGACACTGCACATGTTCGTTCAGTTCGTCCTCGCCGCCTTACTTAGAGTTATTTGGCCCGAGCGGTTTCGGCCGGAACGCAGTCCGACGCGTGAGGACTATGGGTGGGTTTTCGCTACACTCTTCTCTTGGGTTGGTTTTTTCGAGGGGTTGAGGGGGAAGTTTGGAGTCGGTTGAGCACTTGTGGTTCACTGTTAGCGATGGCTGGCATGAGATACTACTTGTTGGAATTGCCGCAGTGAATATGCTGTATACGGGATGATTGCGAACGATAATCCTGCGGCCTTTGTCGAAGCTGTGGGAAGTCATGTTATACTTTGGGGGCGAGAACGCTTACCTGGGTGATGCGCTTGGATTGAATGATGCGGTGCACCCAGGATATGGTGGAATCAAATGGATGAGTCGGGGTAGACATATTTACATTGTCTTTTCCGATCGGGGGATTTGTTCTACCCTCCCGTTGGATCGATCAATAGGACACGTTTGAGGTGCGGGGGATTTTTGACAATTTATGTCGTCCCTTCCCATTCATTCTGTCACGTTGCTCACGTCCTTCAGGCGGTTCAGCGCGCTCAAGGGGAGATTGAACACCACCCTAGCATCTCGAATCATCTGGACGATACCTTCATGTCACAACAACACCCTTTTTGTCTTCAACACCGTTCGTTCTGATATCTAACGGACATTTAAATCCAGGAAAAAGGCAGTTCCAACCGCTATCGCGACTAGTCTTGACATTGGGCTTTCCAATCTCTCCCTCAAAACTATTTCGCTGTCCTTCTACAGTCAGTTGTTCGCTTTTGTTTCACTTATATGTTTCTGAAAAGTTATACTGTGCATGACTAACACCGGATCCGCTGGATTCAGCTATGTGCAAGTCTTCATCATTAATATTCGTCCTCCTTTTCGCCTTCCTTTTCCGGCTAGAGACATTCTCTCTCCGACTGATTGCTGTCATCTTCCTCATTTTCTCCGGGGTCCTTCTCATGGTCGCAACCGAAACACATTTTGTTATGTCAGGCCTGATTCTTGTACTCAGCGCTAGCGCCCTCGGTGGCTTTCGTTGGAGCCTCACACAACTCCTACTCAAGAACAAGAAAATGGGATTGGACAACCCCGCTGCTACGGTCTATTGGCTTACGCCTATAATGGGACTCACTCTTGCTATAATAAGTGTCGTTGTGGATAATTGGGCATCCATATTCCGCAGTGCTTTCTTCGCCAGTGTCGGCATATCTTTGAAGACCGCTCTTTTCTTGATCGCACCTGGTGTGCTTGCGTTTTGTATGGTGCTGAGTGAATTTTAGTAGGTGTACATTTTTTTCTCCTACAACTTCTGAACTTATTGAGGATCATTTTCCTGCCTCGCAGCATCATCCAGCGCGCAGGAGTTGTGCCAATGTCGATTGCGGGTATAGCCAAGGAGGTCACAACCATTACTATTTCGGCATGGTTCTTTGGGGACGAACTTACCCCGCTCAACATCACTGGCGTTGCAATTACCGTATGTGGTATGATATCCCTAATTTTCCTGAGCACTACACATACTAATTTGCGTCATCGGTTCTGTATGGGAGGTATCGCGCTCTTTACATACCACAAATATCGCAAGTCCCTCGAATCAACAGTTCCTTTAGATGCCCATGGCAACCCCATCGTCATCGATGATGACCTCAGTGGTGGAGCAGACAGCAACCAAGTTGAGCTCGATGAAACTGAGCGACTAACTTCGACCCGATCCCTTGTTAGTGATGATTTCGATGGGGTGCGTCTTTCTCTCTTATACATGACCCACGGCAAATATGTACATCCCCGAAACTCTATCCCGGCGCTGGCTGCTGATCTTGGCTATAGGATGATCTCTCTCCACACCATGCACTCTTTCCCGCAAGGGATGAAAATGATCATGATGCTGAAGAGCTCCACAGTATTCGATCCTCCAAACTTCGGTGGAACTCCGCTGATCGGTTGACACCAAATGGTTCCGCAGGAGCTGAGGAAGACATTCCACTAGTTGCTCGAGAATCCATAGAAGTGACCAGAGCATGGACAAGGGATCTCTAAACACCTGACAGGTAGATTTAGTCACCCGTGATTTTTAAAGGCCGTTCAGCTTGATCATCCCGACCACGTAAAGGCAAATTTATTTTGCTGACTGATATTTCCCACACGTTCCGCTTGGAACCTAAGTTGACATGATTAAAAATGCTCCTCCATTATACTTTCTTGGTTTCTGCACGTCTCCTTTGGTTTTCTGCATCATCTGATATGTCTTCCTGCATTCTTTTGCTGGTCAAACCGGAAGGCTTATGACGAAGTCTGCCTATATCATATGCATCAACTACCATGGGCTCCATCAACATGTGGCTATCAAAACGACTTGCATGGGTCCATTCAAAGACTCCGTGATTGCGTACCTGATCGAGGGAACTCTGTGACCCACCGTTATAGGCGGAGTCAAGGTTTTCAACCGGTGTTGCCAAACAACTTTTCAAGGCTTGATCTCCACGTTCTCATCCCGGCATTTTCCAGGTTCCTTCGAAGGACACCAGTCGCAACACATGGCAGTTTGAATACTGTTGGACGTTCGCAATGCAGTCGAGCGTTTCCGACGGAACTTTGGCAGAGTTAATCAGCCGATGTCAGCAGACCAGAGTAAACCGGAACTTATACATACTGGGTTCCATTTGCATGGCGAATTGAAAGTTCGATGAAAATCTGTGGATTGATCTGTAGACTCTGATCGCAACCTGCATGTCCTTTGTCTGCGTTTCGTGCTCATGTGGGTACAGGACAGGTACGCGAGAGCAAGTCAATCCATGTTTAGAGATTACTGATAAGTAACGTAACATACCCACGCTTTTTTATGAGTTCTGGGGATCAGGGAAGGCGCGCTTGTCACACTCACCCACTCTTGTAAACAGTTGGGAAAGTCCGGAATAGTACAAATTCTGCTAGGCGGTTAGTCACGACTCACCACAATAGGGTGTGTGAATATAGTTAACCATTAGCTCCCCTTCAGGTCGGCTAAAGATCCGAATCAGAGCACAAACGTTGGTAGGGCGCCATTACCGCTATGAGGAAATGACTTAATGATACGGGATTTCGTGGATACTTGTTTGTCTCGGCGACGGCTGTGTTGAAACTTGGATATTTCTGGATTGACCTAATTCTCGCGACTTTCATCTGTTACACCCGTGACTGTCGCAGTTCGGCCTCGAGGTATATTAGGTAGCGTATAAAAGCCTGACAGCCGAATTGTCTGTTTAACTTTCCCAATGGATGACTCCTTCCAGTTCATCATCGAATCACCCCAGCACAACCAGGGCCACAAAAAACGTCCGCGTCTCGTCACATCCTGCGACAATTGGTATGTGGCACCAACCCTGAGTGTTGTCATTTATATTTGACCAATTCACATTGAAGTCGCCTGAAGAAGATAAAATGTTTGCAACCCTCCCCGGAAACGAAATGTGAAGCATGTAAAGCTGCCAAGATTCCATGCCGATTTCGCGACAGGGAGCGATATTTCGCTGAACGGAGTCGCGCAATTGCGGGGCCCAATGTAGGATCGTCGTATGGAGATGACCAACGGTCAGCTAATCTTACCATTTCGGCAAGCAACAACTTATCTCGAAATCGGTCTGGTAGATCTGATGGCAATCCATCTCTCGATGCGTTTTCGGTGGCCTCCAGTTCGTCCAGCCCATCGATCTCATCTCACTCCGACCCTCGGTCCTCGTCACACTCCCCAAGAACAAGCGGTGTAGTGTATGCACAAGGCGAAACTAACGGAAGGTATCAATCATATCCCCCAGATCCCCGTCGCACAGCAGATTCGCCTGACCGGTATTGCAACCAATCTCGCTACCGGTTGCGAAACTTACCAAATGATTTACAGGCATGCTGGCTCATCATCCTTGCCGTCCTTCCACCCATCACGAAACATCGATCAGATGGGGTACAATTTTCCTACCTCTCACCTTCACAACTCGCATAGTACTCGACCACTAGCTCATCAACTTAATTCGCGTCATATCCATCTATTCGACCCGGAACATCCGCAGCGCCCTCATCCCACCCTTATGCCACACTTCATTCAACTGTTTTTTGAGCAATTGGGCGCGGAGTTTGCGTTTATTTCTTATGAAGAAATATTAGGGGAATTTTGGGAACAGACTTTATCTCCCCTCCTCGCGAATTGTATTGCTGCCATGGCTTCGAGGTCAGCAGCTTACTACGTCTGTACTTATTCGTGATTGACCACATAAAGAAGGTATTCCAACCTCTCTGAACTTACTGTTCGAGGGTTGCATCTCGTGGCGGAGACATACGCCGACAATGCAAAAGTAATGATATTTCAACTAATTTTCTTATTATGTACTCAATACCACATCTATAGACTATATTGTCTTCAGTCGCTCACCTGCCCATAATCGACACATTGCATGCCTTGATGTTACTTTCTTGGTCAGAATACAAGAGCAATAGGATGGCCGGTATGTCTTTTATTCCATCATCGGGGACTATGAAGCTGAGCATTCGTAGGCTTTCGGGCTTACTGCGAAATGGCCATGAGGATGGCCATTGACCTTGGCTTGTCAGATCAGAATGCAATTCAGATGAACCCAAACGAAAACGAACGCAACCGCAGGCGGTCAACTTGGGCAAGCATTGTTCAGCTTCATTTGACGGCGTCATCATGTACGTGTATGCATCAAGTCTTGACCACAAATATAGCTTCTAACGGACTCGAATTTCACTTAGTTCGCCCATAGACTTCTAGGATATGTATAATTCATGATAACCTGTATTCTACCCGGCCGTTAATCTGGACTAATTACTATTGCGATATATTTTTAAAGCCATTGCATTCCAGGGGCACGATATACTCATCGTGTTACGTGATCGCAGATGTGCGTCAGGCGGTACGCAGAAAATAGACCGGGGGAAAAGGGGTGGTACATGGAGGGCTGCGAGAATGATCAAAGTCCGCACCAGGGAACCCGACCCCGCCAAGTTTCGGGTATTTCGGATGTTCGTAAAGTGGCGACGGGCAACGTTGTGAAGCAGCTACCCGAGCAACAGGCGTCCAACACGTAGGCGTTGGCAACTAAGGGCCTACGCGGAGATTTGATTTTCCGGCATTGCTAAGGTGAGCTATTCCTATATTCACGACGAAATTTGGATGTACGATACAAGGAAAACAACATTAAATTGGGATAAGGAATCAAGCCCAAGGATCGAAAAGCACGACTAGACAGAACATTAGAAGAAGTGTCGGAGAATTATTGGTATATCAAAATGAACGATTCGTGCTCTCCGAGGACGTTCGGTCAATATCAGCCTTTGATCAGCCTCTCAAAAAAAATTGCCCAGGCGCGCATCTACATGGAAACGGACGATCGAAGCACATACGTGGCCAGAGAATGACTCAGTTTACTGGCACGGTAGTCTCCCGTAGGCAGACCATAAAATTCGTGTTTTTTTGAGAGAGGGACGAGGGTATGCAGGCAATAATGCAGGCCAAAAGTCTCCGGCTCATGAGTGGCCCATTATTGGTAGCCCATTATTGGTGGCCCATTATTGGTGGCCCAAGCAAGGGGGTCCCAGCTTGTTGATCCGACATATCGGGTTCGGCCATCAGGCCCACTTAAAAGAGATCCGACCTGGATAATTTGAGGTTTAAGCCATCCAACATGGCCAATTGTTTGCGAGTGCCTCTAACATGATTGAATTTGGCTTTAAGAAGTTTACGTAGGAGCTGTTCTTTCAAGAGGTACGCACCGGCAAATGCTGAGACACAGGGGGTGCTCAAGCCAACCTAATTAACATTTTGGAGGTAAATTTTGGTTCTGCTGAGGCATATGTAGACTGATTAAAACAATATCATGCAAGGTGGCTTCTGGATTTTGCAGAATCAAATACCATGAGGTATTGGGCTGCCCTTATAGTGCCACAATCCTCCAAGTCTCACCTCTCTCAACCTCTGTTCATTCTACACTAGTACTCATGCCTTGCAGCAAGAAAAAGAAGGCAGACCATGATGGTGTGGCACTGAAGGCAATGTAATGTGGATCTCAGATCTTAGATCCAGTTAGGATAAAATATCTCCCCTTTTTAGGATGCGACATGATTCTGCAAGGTGTGTGAATGCAATGTACATGTTGGGTCCAGTAGTGACAAGAATTTCAAGTTCCATGAGAAAAGCAAGGACCACTGAAAGAAGCTTGCAAAACCAGGAAAAGAATCCAGGAGCTGAACTTGACCATACCAAAGATACACTCTGTGTGAAGTTTGATTGTGAAGACAATACATCAATGGAGAGTATGGTTGTGTGGGATGGACCAGGGTGTGAACTTAGAGTGAGTCTACCTTCCTTTAATGTTACTCTGTAAGAGAACACTTAATAATGAGACAAGTGTGTGTTATTGAAGCAGTATGAAACCATAGAGTTAATGAGAGTAAGAAGATGAGTTTCAGAAGAATCAGAACGGGAAAGGATGGAAGTATATGTGTGGATTATGTAAGTGTTTGGTATGTTTGGTAAGTGAGAGTCTTACATACTCACAGGAAGTCAAAGTATCATCTTTCTTGCAAAGGACTAGCAGCTGTTCCACAGGGAGGTTGGTTGGTGATGACACCTGTAAGGAACTCACCAGATTCCCAGTCTGAAAGGTATCTTGACCATGGAAGAAGGCTCAAATAGTATATTCTCAATGTATTAATATCACTATAGATATATGTTAAGCCTTCCCTCTTCAATGTATGGCCATATCCCCTGCTGTATTTGGCAGGTACCAGGGGGGGGGGGGGGGGGGAGCCCAACACTTTTTTTTTTTTTTTTATCTTTG
>Ga0210383_10003477_pt1 | contig 14091 bp, 11 predicted proteins | sample IncBWC14OmetaG_FD_160072 | JGI IMG/M metagenome (GOLD analysis project Ga0210383, IMG submission 160072) | Forest soil microbial communities from Barre Woods Harvard Forest LTER site, Petersham, Massachusetts, United States - Inc-BW-C-14-O ...
CCCTACGTCGAAGAGGATCTCGATCTGCTCCTCGGCTCTCGAGGACTTCTCGCCCGCGTATTTCGCCCAATGTTCCGCATGATCACCCGCAGTTGGCACATGTATCCGCTCGGCGTGTTGTTTGGCCTGGGATTTGATACCGCAACCGAGATTGGTCTCCTGGGCGTTTCCGCCTCCGAAGCGTCCAAGGGCTTACCCTTTTGGTCGATTCTTGTTTTTCCAATACTCTTCGCCGCAGGAATGTCGCTCATCGACACAACCGACAACATCCTCATGCTGGGCGCGTACGGGTGGGCTTTCGTCAAACCGATTCGCAAGCTTTATTACAACATCACGATTACCTGCATCTCGGTTCTAGTAGCGTTGGTCGTCGGAGGCATCGAGGCTCTCGGCCTGTTGGCCGGCCATTTTCATCTGACGGGAACATTCTGGGAGAGCGTAACGCGACTCAATGAGCACTTCGGCACGCTCGGCTATTTCATCGTGGGACTTTTCGCAATCAGTTGGATCGTCTCGATCGCCGTCTACAAGTGGCGCAGGTTTGATGAGTTCGAAGTGAACGCGTGAGCGTCCACGCGCGAGCTTCATTTCTTCAATTCAGCAGGCCAGTTCACGACGACAAACAGAGGCGACGCCGCTTCCTCTTCCGCCAGGTTCACCAGAAAACGCTGACCATCCACCGAAACGTCGTACGGCACTCCGATTCCCGGCATGCTGGCATGGAACAGGCGCTGCGGCGTGCCCACTTCAACTTCCGAACCCTTTACCGTAACCGGGCAACTGAAGAAGTCGCCGTTTAGATTGACGAAAAACACTTCTTTCTCATCCCTGCTCCATCTGGGATACGACGCACCGCCGCCCGACACCTTCCATTTTCCTTTACCCTCCGGGAACGTTGTGATGTACAGCTCATTTTGTCCCGATTCGTCCGAGATATACGCCACCAAGTGGCCGTCGGGCGAAATTCGATACCCGTAAATGTTGGACCGCTGCGACGGCGGCTGCACCACCGCAACCGGCTCGACGCCTCCCCCAACTGGCACCATCCACAGCGATAGCATTCGCTCACCCATACCCAGAATGTAAGTCAGATGCTTTCCGTCCGGCGCCCATGCCGGATAATGGTAGGAACGTGGCGTGCCGAGCAAAGTGTTTTCCGTTCCGCTGCCATCCGCCGCTTTACTTCGGACTTGGACCAAGCCTCCGCCTTGCGACGGGTTAACCGCGAACAACAGTGCTGTGCCGTCGGGCGACCAAGCCGGGTACTGCACCGTTTCCTCAAACGTGATGCGGGTTTTGCTTTTGCGCTCCAAATCCAGCACCCATATGTCGGTAGACGGGTTTCCCGCCACGAACGCCACGCGTTTGCCATCCGGCGAGAGGCTTACATCAAACAACCCATTCTCGCGTTGATCCGCGTCGCCAAGCTGTTTGCCGGCGCGATCGAACCATACCAGTCGTGTTCCCGCAGCCGCGGCGCTTCCCGTCTGGTACACCATGAGTCCGTTTTGCGAGACAGAGAAAATACTTCGCCACACTCCAGCGTCGTAGCGGACATTGCTGATCAGAGGAACCGGCGACCCTGACAGCTTGCCTGACGACGGATCGAATGGCTGCGCCACCAGCGTCCGGTTCGCGCGATAAAGCAAATGGCCCGACGCATACTGCGCCCCCGAATCCGACGCCACCACCATGTGGGTCTCGGTGCTGTCGATCGACCCAAAGTAGATTCCGTCGTGCTCGGGACTTCCTCCAGTATGGCTGGTCGCTAGAAACACGAAGTGTTTGCCGTCTGGAAGAAACCAAGGCCAGCGATGGGTCGTGTGTTTTTGTTTGTCCAGCACGGTCGCCGGAACCGGTATGCCGCCTTGCGCGCTCACTTTCAAAAGCGCGTCGCGGAAGTCTGCGCTGAACACGATGACGTCATTCGCGCTCCACGAGCCGCCCCGTGGATTCGGAGCATCGGCCAAAGCCGAAATGGGCCCGCCCGACGCGGCAATCTTGTTCAGCTTCCCATAAGCGAAGAAACCAATATATCGTCCGTCCGCCGACCAGAACGGATGCATCGCGCCCTGCGTGCCCTCGAGTTGTTGCACCGTGTCGCTTTCCAGCGACCGCACCCAGAGAAATTGCGTGCTCCCCGCATGAGCGATAAAAGCAATCTTGTCACCCAGCGGAGACAGCACCGGCATGCCACCACTGTCGCCGGTGGCGTCGAATGAAAACTTCTCCGGCGGAGGTATTTCAGCGTGAATAGCGGTTTCACTTTCGCCGTGCTTCGACCACCAAAATCCACCCAAGGCAGCGAGCCCCACCAGCACAAGCAAAGCCGCCCCCAACAAAATTCCCCATGACTTCTTGAATTCCGGAGCGGGCTTCTGCCCTTCGTCGCCCGCGGAGTCCGCCATCCACCGCAGGTCCATCGCCACGTCGTGTGCCGCCTGGTAACGATCCGAAGGATCTTTCGCCAGACAAGCCCGCACCACCCGATCCAGCATCGGCGGAGCTGCCGGGCTGATCGCAATAGGCTCTGGCTCCTTCTCCAAAATCGCGGTCAGCACGCCCAACTGCGATTTTCCCTCAAACGCCCGCCGTCCCGTAACCATTTCGTAGAGAACGCACCCAAAGCTGAAGAGGTCGCTCCGCGCATCGGCTTCAGATCCCTGCAGCACTTCCGGCGCAAGATATTGAAACGTCCCAACGATCGAACCCTTCTGCGTAAGCGGCGATGCCGCCGAAGTCAGCGAAGCCAGATTCATTGTCGGCGTGGACGGCGTCAGCAAACCCTTCGCTCCCGTCGCCACCGCCAACTCTGGTTTCGCCAACCCGAAGTCCATCAGCTTCGCGCCCGACTTCGTCAGCATGATGTTCCCCGGCTTCAAATCGCGATGGACAATCCCTTGCCGATGGGCCTTTTCCAGTGCCTCCGCGATTTCCACCCCAATCTTCAAAAGCTGTTCAAGCGGCAGCGCACCCTTCTCCAGGCGGTCCGCTAACGTCTGGCCTTCCAGGTATTCCATCACCAGGAAATCCACACCGTCCTGCAAACCAACGTCATAGAGCGTGCAAATGTTCGGATGTTGCAGCGCAGAAATGGCTTTTGCTTCCCGTTCAAAGCGAAGCTTCAATTCAGAGTTTGCAGAAAGATGCGAAGGCAGAACTTTGATGGCGACGGTGCGGTCAAGCCGTGTATCGCGAGCCCGATACACCTCACCCATCCCGCCAGCGCCCAGCGGAGAAACAATCTCATAAGGCCCGAGTTTCGCGCCAGAGGCAAGACCCATCAGTGCGCCAATTATAGCCCAGCAGGTGCGGGTGCCCCAGGTCTCGCGATTTTCGAGACCTGGGGTGCAGAGCGGACACTCCTGTCCGCCGTGTTGGCTTGTGCTTGTCTGGAAAAGGCGTCCTCGCCCGTTCCGTTTCCCTCGAAGAAACGTTTTACGCTCAAGTACGTCTCACTCTCCCAGGAGGACTCATGCCTACCTTGCGATCCCTGAAAACAGCCGCCATGATCTTGATCGTTGCAGCTGCCGTTTCCGCCCAAACAGCCGTCCCCGCGATTCAGCCCCAACCCTGCTCCGACGCCAAACAAAAACAATTGGATTTCTGGGTTGGAGAGTGGGATCTAACCTGGCCGGGACAGAATCAGGGCGAGGTCGCTCGCGGAAGCAACAGCATCAAGCGCATCATGGACGGCTGTGTGGTTCAGGAAAACTTTTCAGGCGGAGACTCGATGGCGCTGCGTGGCATGAGCGTTTCACTCTTCGACCAGACCTCAGGTAAATGGAAACAGACCTGGGTCGACAATGAAGGCAGCTATCTGGATTTCGTCGGCGAATTCAAAGAGGGACAAATGATTCTGTCACGCGAGGCTGTCCGCGCCGATGGCTCCAAGTTTCTTCAACGAATGGTCTTCAGGAACATTCGCCCGAACGAATTCGACTGGAGTTGGGAAAATTCTAAAGATGGCGGCAAGACCTGGACTGTTCAGTGGCCAATCCACTACAAGCGCAGGGTCTGAGAGCTTGGAAACGCCACTTACTTCAACCCCTCAACCAGATACAGATCAGCCAGCATCCGATGGTATCCAAAGACGCATGTCTTCGTGTCAGGTGTCATAAGAATAGGCCCAATCGTTTCCACACCTGCAGGGTCCGACGGCATCAACTGTTTCCACAAAGTGCGCTGCCCGCTTTGCAAATCGAGGCGATTGACAGCCGCAGGCAACTCGCCAGGCTGGTAAACATAGAGCGATTTGCTATCGCTGCTGAAAGTGATCGGTTGTTCGCCAGGATTCAGCCCCGCAATTGGCCGGGGCTCGCCGCCGGCAACCGGAAAAAGATATCCCTTCTGGTCGGGCCCAATCCCTGCCACCCATTGCGAGTCAGGAGAAATTACAAACGAAGTTCCGTTCACGCCTTCCTGCGTGATGGGCTCGCTCTTTCCCGAAGCAATGTCACGTACGTAAAGTCTCACGCCCTTGCCCGGCTCATTCCCCGAAAACAAAATGCGCTTCCCGTCAGGAAACCAGTGCGACCACGAATGGTTGATGTTGTCCTTGGTCAAGTCCCTGGCTTCGCCCGCGCCGGTAGTCAGCAGCTTGAGTTGCGACGGCGAATCCTGAGTCTGCGCAATAACCGATTTCCCATCCGGCGACAAAGCCACCGCCCCACCCTCTCCCAAAAGCACTGCAGGCGCGCCGTCAGTTTTGCGAATATAGACCGCGTAACTTAAGCCGCCGGATTTTGAATAATCTAACGATCCGCCGCCGCCTTCTTCATCGAACAACAAAGTTTTTCCATCACCCGACAAGTCTGCGGGATAGGTGTAATCCAGCCAAGACAAATCATGCTGCTTGGCATCGTCGGCGGTCATGCCAATCAACTCGCGCCGCCAACTTGCGCGCATCAACAAAACCCGGCCATCTTTAAAGATGTCGAAAATCATTACCGCGCCCGGGAGCCGTAATACCATTCGCTCTTTGCCGTCCATCGAGACAGCGTAGAGCGTGCGGTCTACGCCTGACTTGCTGGCGGTGAACCAGATTTCTTTTCCATCCGGAGACCACGCCAGTCCCTGAATCGTGAACCACTCTCCCGACAACGAGCGCTTGTGTCCCGCCAGATCGACCAGTGCCAGCGAACCGCTGTCATCGCCCTGAACCGGGTGATCGATAAATGCGATCTGATCGCCTTTCGGAGAGACACGCGGATGTCCGATCCATCCGCCGGTTTCGTATAACGGCTTTCCGATGGGGAATTCGAGGCGATTGCGTCCGCCGAGATCGCGGACTACGGCAAGATTCGTTCCATCTGCTGACCAGTCCGCCCACTGCACTTGCTCGAGCACTTCGCGCGGAGCCCCGCCCACCAGCGGCGCGCGCGCCAACGTGCCCATGTTCACCCAGGTGCCAATGGCTTTGCTGTTGAGCAACACCGCCATCTCCGACGCCGAAGATACGGAGACTAATTGCGTTCGAGTCAGGCCCATCGAACGCGCTTCGGGAGCTTCGGGGCGCGCCGTGAACACATCGACCGGACTGCCTTGCCATGCCGCGCTGTAAAGAATCGTCTGACCATCTGGCGCAAATCGCGCCGAGCGAATGCTGCCACGCCGGAAAGTCAGCTGCCGATAAGTCGGAGGCGGCGCCGGCGGCGTTGTGAAAAGCAATTTGCCGGCATAAACTCCTGCCCCTAACGCAAGCAGTGTGCAGACCGCGAGCACCGCCGCTATCGGACGCCTCTTTGGCGGCGCCGTCGCCACTTGCGTCACCGCACTGACTGCAGACCCGGACGAACCACTCGTCTCTGAAACTGTGGAAGTGCGCGACGAATCGAGTGAGCGCTTCAACCGCTTCAGATCGGCGCGCATCTCGGCCGCCGTCTGGCAGCGCATGTCGCGGTCTTTCTCCATCGCCTTGCTGATGATCTCTTCCAGCTTGGGCGGAACTTCAGCATTAATCTTGGTTGGAGGAGTCGGTGCGCGATTGAGAATGGCTTCCGTGATAACCGCCGAAGTCTCTCCGCGAAATGGCAAAACTCCAGTAGCGATTTCGTAAAGCACAACGCCGAACGAGAAAAGATCGGTCCGCCCGTCGAGTTCTTTGCCGCGCAACTGCTCGGGCGACATATAAGCTACGGTGCCGACCGCGGTTCCGGGGCTGGTCAGATCAAGCCCGCTGGCATCGGCACGAGTTTGCGATTCGCCGCTGGTGGGCTTGGCGGCGCGAGCGATTTTAGCCAGGCCAAAGTCGAGAATCTTGGCGTGTCCGCGATCGGTCACGAAAATGTTTGCCGGCTTGATGTCGCGATGAACAATGCCCTTGGCGTGTGCGGCATCGAGGGCATCCGCCACCTCAATGCCAATGTTCAACAGCCGCTCCAGTTCGAACGGGCTGCCTTGAATCATGTGCTTCAGCGTATTGCCGGTGAGGCACTCCATCACAATAAAGAGATGGCCTTCGTGCTCACCAATTTCGTGGACAGTACAAATATTAGGATGGTTCAGTGCCGAAGCCGCGCGCGCTTCGCGGCGAAAACGTTCGAGCGCTTGAGGATCGTCCGAGGCATCGTCGGGCAAGAACTTCAACGCGACGAAGCGGCCGAGCGCCGTGTCTTCCGCTTTATAGACTACTCCCATGCCACCACCGCCCAGCAATTCCACCACGCGGTAGTGGGAAATCGTCTTCCCGATCATCGTTGACGAGTGGCCCTATGCCCGCGTCTTAGGGGGAACACGGGCGCAGCCATCTTAGGGGGAATTTCGAGTTCCGTCAATGTGGGAGATTCTAGTGGCTCAATTTACTGATGGACGCTCCATGAGTTAGTCAACTTGCTCGAAAATAATCGTGAACTTCAAGCGGTGCTCGGTGGCACGGGTCATGAAAAGCAGTTCGGTCCACTCGCCGCGCAGCTTGTAGCCGCTTTGGGGCGTTTTGCCTTCTCTGAACATTGAATTGTCCTGGAAATAGAAAACGCGGCCAGAATGGCCGCGTTTGAGAGTTGCTCTCTATTTCAATGCTAGCACTTTTGAGGGGTGAAATAGGACATGGTTTTCGACTTTATATTCGGCTTATTGCCATCGAGTTAAGTGCGATCGTGTAATTTTGCCGTATTGACAAGGGTTTTCCCGATTTAGGAATAACCAATAGCTAATAGGGCAACTACGCTAGAAAAATCCGCTCTATCTCGCACTGCTGTGCTGTAGGGTCGAATGTAACTTTGAAGTGGTCGAAGAACCCGTTCATCCCAAGGAGTCCTGCAATGGGCAAGTCTTCCGAAAAACCTGCTCGAATGTTGATGATTCCGCCAGGGGCAAAGAGCACGACATCGTGAAGATAATTGCGCGAGGTTCCATTGATGCCGAGGGTTTCTTCGACCGTTCCTTTTTCGATTTCGAGCCCGATGAATCGGCCAATGCTGGCGTGAAAAATACAGCGCGAGGCGCCCGAGTCTATGACCGCCTCGAATCGTTTTGTGCGGGGCGCATTCTTGGAGGGCAGCGCAATGCTGACATTCAACGTTGTGCTGTAGGTTATTCCACCGCCGTGCAGCGGATATTGTTTGTAAGGCAGTTTCAGAATCTACACCGATAGGGGAAGCCAAACCTTCGGGGTCTTCAGCAGAACTGGGTCTGACACGCCTGCGATCTCGCTGTTCTTAACGGCCTCTTCGTAGGTTGAGCCGACTGCAACGATTTTGCTTTCGTCCTCGGACAGGGCAATCCACTTGTCGAGTGGGGCTGAGCGCAGGGCTTCGAGACGTGGGTCGGTTTGAATGGCCATTCCTTAGAAAAGCCTACTCTGAGGGTCCTCCTGCGTCAACGTGACTTAGGACCCTCGCCGTTGTGCCTTCTGCAGCAATGAGTTAACGTTCACTCGCGCTCTCCGAGAGTGAGTCGAGCTTTGCTCGACTGGACAGCCGAGGGCGGCTGTCCCCACGTGGTCCCTTACTGAATCAGCGTCCCTCCGTTGGTCGGCTCTTCTTCGGGCGGGATCACTACCGCTGCGGCCACCCGGTCTCCGGCTTCGATGTTCAGGAGGCGGACGCCTTGGGCTGATCTTCCTGACTCGCGGATGAACTTGGATTCTATGCGGATGATTTTGCCGTACTGGCTGATCAGCATGACCTCGGCGTTCTCGGTTACCTGGGCGATGCCTACGACTTTGCCGTTGCGCTCGGTGGTCTTTACGTTGATAACGCCTTTGCCGCCGCGGTTGGTCAGGCGATATTCGTCGGCGGCGGTGCGCTTGCCGTATCCGTTTTCGGTGACGGATAGGATGAGCGAGCCTTTCTTGCCGACGTCTTCGACTTCGAGAGCCGCGTCGGCGGGATCTTTCGCCGGGGCGGGCGGCAGCACGGCATCGGGCTTGACGGTCGTGGCCATTCCGACGATGTAATCTCTTTCGGCGAGGTTCATGCCGCGCACGCCGGTGGCATTCCGGCCCATGGAGCGGACGTCGGTTTCTTCGAAGCGGATGGCCTGGCCGTCGTGCGAAGCGAGGAAGACGATCTGCACGCCGTCGGTCAGGCGGGCGGCTACCAGTTCGTCGCCCTTTTCGATATTGATGGCGATGATGCCTCCGCTGCGAACGTGGGAGAAATCTTTCAGGTCGGTCTTTTTCACCGTACCGTTGCGGGTGGCGAAGAAGACGTATTTGTTTTCTTCTTCGAGGTTGCGGACGGCCAGCATGGTGCGAACCGTCTCGCCGGGTTGCAGCGACACCAGGCTGCCTACGTGCTTGCCCTTGCCGGCTGCGCCTACGTCGGGGATTTCGTAGACCTTCAGCCAGTAGACGCGTCCAGTGTTGGTGAAGATGAGAATGTAGGCATGGGTCGAGGCGATGAAGAGATGCTCGACGAAGTCTTCGTCGCGTGTCTTCATGCCCATGCGCCCTTGGCCTCCGCGGCGCTGGTTGCGATAAGTAGAGATCGCGGTGCGCTTCATGTAGCCGGAATGGCTTACGGTGACGGCCATCTGCTCGTCGGCGATCAGGTCTTCGAGATGGATTTCGGCGGCTTCGTCTTCGATGACGGTGCGGCGTTCGTCGCCGTAGAGCTTCTTAACTTCTTCGAGCTCTTTGATGATGACGGTGCGCAGTTTTTTCTCCGAACTTAAGATCGATTCGAAATCGGCGATGTTGTCGCGCGTCTGCCTCAGCTCTTTGTTGATTTCGTCGATCGAGAGCCGGGTCAAGCGATGCAATTGCAATTCGAGAATGGCATCGGCTTGAATGCCGGTGAAGGGCTTTTCAGGATCGAGCTTGGGCGCGCGGCCGGTAGTGTTGATGTCGATCTTCTTGCCGCCGAAGTAGGCGATCAGGTTTTCACGGGCGTCCGCACGGTTGGCGCTGGCACGAATGATGGTGATCACGTTGTCGAGGTGATCAAGCGCGGTGAGGTAGCCTTCGAGAATGTGCTCGCGGTCTTTCGCTTTGTTCAGCAAGAACGCAGTGCGCCGCCGAACCACATCGACACGATGATCGATGAAAAGCTGAATAGCCTGAATCAGCCCAAGTTCCTTCGGCTGTCCATTCACGACGGCGAGGAAGATCATGGAAAAACCTTCCTGCATCGAGGTGTGCTTGAAAAGCTGATTGAGAACGATTTGCGGCTCGCCACCGCGTTTGAGTTCGACCACGATACGCATGCCGTCCCGGTCACTTTCATCGCGGATATCGCTTACGTCGTCGATGATCTTGTCGTTTACGAGTTGCGCCATGCGCTCGATCAGGCGGGCTTTGTTTACCTGATAGGGGATTTCGGTGATGATGATGGCCTGGCGATCTTTGTTGAAGGTTTCGATGGCGGCTTTGGCGCGCATCATGAAGCGTCCGCGGCCGTGTTTGTAGGCTTCGAGGATTCCGCTCTTGCCGTGAATAATTCCGGCGGTGGGGAAGTCGGGGCCTTTTACGATTTGCAGAATCTCGGCTAGCTGCGTGTGGGGATTATTCACCAACGTGATCGTAGCGTCGACGATTTCGGTCAGGTTGTGCGGCGGAATTTTTGTGGCCATGCCTACGGCGATTCCGTCGGAACCGTTTACCAGAAGATTGGGGATTCGCGTCGGAAGAACGTCGGGTTCGATTTCGTTGCCGTCGTAGTTAGGGCGGAAGTCGACGGTTTCTTTATCCAGGTCTTCGAGCAACGCGGACGCAACACGCGTTAAGCGCGCTTCGGTGTACCGATCGGCTGCCGGCGGATCTCCATCCACTGAGCCGAAGTTGCCTTGTCCATCGACCAACGGATAGCGCATTGCAAACGGTTGAGCGAGACGCACCAACGCGTCGTATACCGCAAGGTTTCCATGGGGATGGTATTTGCCCATCACCTCTCCGACGATGCGGGCGCACTTGCGCGTCGAGCGATTGGGCGCGAGACCCATCTGCTGCATGGTGTACAGAATGCGGCGATGCACGGGCTTCAATCCGTCGCGCACGTCGGGTAGAGCGCGGCCGATGATGACTGACATCGAATAGTCGAGATACGACCGGCGCATCTCTTCTTCGATATTTACCGGTTGAATGTTCAGCGCGCCGGGATTGCCGCCTTCGCCGGGAGGCGGAGGAGTTAATGGAAGTTCGGGATTCTCGTCGTCAGGCATAAAAACGCTTCTGGCTCCTAGCTGTTAGCTCTCGGCTTTCAGCTCTCAGTGGTCAGCTAAGTTCCCTCGAGCCTCGGGAAGGCTTATCGCCACCCTAGCGCTATTACGGTAAACAGCTGTATTTACAAGAGCTTAGTGCACTACCGGATACATGAAATTATAGCACGGCGAGACTGGGTTTGGAGTGGGCAGGAGTTGCTATTTCAGGTCCGGTGGGATTGCGGGAAATTGATGAGGCGGTATAGCGAAGTGATTCGGCGGGAATGTTTTTCAGGAAGTGATCGGACTTCGACACCATCGGCGCCTGTATCGCGCCGCGGGCAAAACACAGGGTCGCTCGACTTCGCTCGGGATGACAGATCTAAGTGAGATGACAGATCTGGCGTCAGTGAAACTTGCTTTTTATGGGCGGGTGATCACTTCGTTTGGGGCTGACGGCAGGGTGAATTTGATCCCGTTGTCGCGGTTGGCTTGCACGGTTGCTGGGATGTTTAGTGCGGAGAGTTCGACGTTTTTCGTCCAGCGGCCGCTTTGCCAGTAATCTTCGTTGGCGTAGAGAGTCGCGCCGACGATCGCATACCCCGGCACTTGTTCGCGATGGCCGTCGCGAAAGATGAGAACCGTGGGCGGAAGTTCGGGCCGCGTTTGAGCGTTCTTACTCGCTTGCGCTGCGGAGTAGTCGGAAGGCTTTCCTCCAAAGCGAACATAGCGGTCGCCTTGCAACTCGATCAGCAAGGGCTCGGCGGTTATTTCGGGGACGGGATTGGCAGGCGCTGGTGGCGTGTTTACAAATTGTGCAGGGAGAATTACCGGCGCGACTGGATAGTCCGCGTAGAAGCCGTCTCCGACGAAAACTACGCCGGGACCGAAACCGCGGTTACGCGGCAGGCCTCTAAAAGAAAAGCCAACGTTGTGGGCGAAGCCCGAGGAGGCCCCGCCGCGCATCTGCGCCATGGACGCGGGCGCGAGGACAAACGCTCCCAGCAATGCGAGGGTCGGGAGCGCAGTCGGCGGCTTGCGCATAAGCTAGTTCGCTTCAGCGGTACCTGGAAGCTGGAAGTCGATGCCGCGGTCGTCGTTCTGCTTCGCCGTAGCGGTGAGGTCGAGGTCGGCGAGAGCAATTTTCTGGCGATGCCCGCCGGTTAAATCGTAGAGCGTGCTGCCAACGATTGCGTAGTTCGCGACTTCGAGTTGGTGACCGTCTTTGAACACCAGGACAGTCTGCGGTTGATCCGAGGTTGGCGCGGATTCAGCCTGCGGAGCTGGATCAGACCCTGAATCGGGCTGCGGGTTGTCGTTGCGTGCGCGGTTCGGATATGGCGCCGGAGCTTGCGGCGCTGAACCTGGACCACGCCGATCAAAAACTGTTGGACCGCCGTTGTATTGGTCGTCCGGTGCAGAATCGGCAACTTGATCCGAGCCATCATAATATCCGTAATACGGCACGCCGTAAGCGGCGCCTCCCCAGGCAAGAGAGGAGTTGTTGCGATGGTGGGGGTGCAGGTTCGGATTAATCGGGGTTGTCGTGGTTACGCCCCTGAAGCAGCAGGTTGGAACGTTGGGCGTGTAGCCGCGAGGTCCTAGAGACGTGACGCTCGGAGCAACTCCGTTTACCTGACGGCCTCCAAATCCGGGGGAAGTGACTGAAGCAGGCATGCCGTTGACCTGAGCGGCCGCGATGGAAGTCAGAAAGAACGCTGACGCAAGTACCAGAGTTGCAAAACCCGCTCCCGTAGCTCGATTCAGCCGTGGCACGGGAAAATGATACTCCTGTTTACGAGTCATGGCGCACTACCCCCATAAATATTAGAACATAGGGGCGTGCTCCAAGTTGCGTGCCTAAAGAGAATTACTTTCGTGCTGGCCACTCGGTCCCTTCAACTGAGAGCTAAGTAGTTGGAAATCAGCGGTGTGCGCCACTTCCATCCAAAACCAGCGCAAGCCCAAACGGAATGCGGGAACGTCAGTGCGCGACGCGGGAAATTCAATGTGCAGATTGAGTTCTCTGGGGAAGGAAATCGGTTTGGCACTGGTTCGCGGACAGTTTTGATTGAACTCCGATGTGCCGTGGAGGGACGCAAATAGCGCATGCGCCCCATCATCACTGGCGCGCATGTGGCGCGAATGCGCCGTCACGCTGCTCGATGAGTGTAATCGGGATTTTTCGCCAGTCGCAATACGCGGTGACAGGAAAGCAGGGAAAGCCGCATAAGCCGCTACACTTGTGATATGCCGAGATGCGCCTTTTGTCTGCACACTGCCACGCTCACGGGAGAACACCTGTGGAGTGAGTGGATGGGCGATCTCCTTCCGCAAGAACGATACATTTTCGCTAAGCAGTTCGCTGGCGACCTAGAGGTGAAGACATGGGAAAGCAAGGAGATGAACGCCAAGGCCAAAGTCGTTTGCGAGAATTGCAACAATGGTTGGATGAGTAATCTGGAGAACGAGCACGCAAAGCCAGCGATGCGAGACCTTATTGTGTCGGACAGTCCTGTTCGACTCGGGCCAGAACGGATCTACTCCATCACAGTATTTGCCTATAAAGCCGCCGTAATCGGCCATCTCCTGCAGCGAACAGTCAGTCTGTTTTTTCCCGCGTCTGTCTTTACCTTTCGCAATCTTCGGAGATTCGCGGATAAGTTGGCGCTCCCTACGGGTATTCAGGTCTGGGTGGGCTGTATCGGCATTGACGACCCAAGGAATGGAGTGTTTCGGATGCGTTACTCCAAAACGCCATCCGGCGCGATGAACGGTTTCAAGTTGTACACATGTACATTTGGCCTCGGGCGGTTTGTGTTTCAACTTGTTGCGTCGGAGTGGACGAACGGAAGGCAGAGACGTTTGTCCTTTCCGATGCTCACACAAAATCCCGTGTGGAACGGCTACGCCTTTCAGGTTTGGCCGATGCCTCCGGGAGGGCTGGTTGTTGACTGGCCGCCCGTCCGCCAACCGGCCAGCCCTTGCTATGATCCAAACGCATGAGCGCACGCGTCAAAGAAATCGTAAGGCGAGGCAAGTGGGTGTACGGCGAAGAGGTGATTTCGGAGGTGCTCATCTTCCGACAGAATTATTTTGAAGGTCCACGCATTACAGATGAGGAACCGACGCCCGGTTATCCCCCGCGCGATCAACATGGCATGTTCTACTACGCCGCTTACGCGCAGCGCGGCGTTATCAGGGGTGTTTCGAACGTGTGTGGCTCAGTTAACGAAGCTACGCAGTTGGCGGAACAGACAATTCAAGGTCCGATCGTTTGGGAGCGAGATGAGGCGAGTCGATAAGTGCTATCGGGATTTATCAACAGTTACCTATTCGCTAAGACCGCAACACAGCAACCAGACTACTTGATGAGTTCGATCTCACTTGGACGCCAAGTCTTATTGAGCCAAGGCTCCAGCGGGCCGTACATGCGCAAGATCACAAACCAGCTTTTGCCCGGAACCGTTTGCAGCCAGTTGTTCTCTTTGCCTGCTGGAGGTTTCGGTG
>Ga0210383_10003478_pt1 | contig 14088 bp, 8 predicted proteins | sample IncBWC14OmetaG_FD_160072 | JGI IMG/M metagenome (GOLD analysis project Ga0210383, IMG submission 160072) | Forest soil microbial communities from Barre Woods Harvard Forest LTER site, Petersham, Massachusetts, United States - Inc-BW-C-14-O ...
GGAACGCGTGGATTTTATCCACATTGTGTCAAGAATGATTCGTACATAAACATACGACAGATGTCAATTTTTATTTATATTTTCAACCATTCTATACAATCGGTCAACTGTCGAAACGTTCACGTGATCAAGTGACGGAGCCCTTTTCACGTGATCATTTGTTTGGTTCTTTGAAATTTTCAACCGTTCGCCGCATTTTGTTCCCCCATCTCTCCAACATGATCCTGCTTTCTTTATTTCAAATTCTAACAGTTATTTTTATGGCAGTCTCCACATCCCATAAATCTCTGGTCAACGTCAACGATGCAGCCTTGAGCCATGATTGGCACGGTGTGAACACATCAATACCGCTTTATATTCTTGAGATCTCCGGCACTCTTACTCCGTTCACAACTGATACTGTAATAACATTTATATTTGCAGTGACGAATGCAACCCACTTGAGTCCGTGGGCAGAACCAGCTGAGTCATTTCAGATGATACACAGATACACGATTATCGACATTCTTGACGCTGATGCCGCCTTTGCGAGCCCGTGGGCACACATAACACGTACTTCTCCCTTGGAGCACCCTATTATGATCTTGAGCCCTCGGGCATATATACCACATACTTCTCCCTTGGAGTCCTCTGTTACAATCTTCAAGCCATGGGCAGAATCCGTTACAAATATTCACACACATCAAAACTTTGTTATCCACCTAAGTGGAGGGGAAAAATGTGATGGTTCTTGTTTTTTTCTATGGTTAGAACGTGGAAATCGAGGTGCCGAAGAGTTCATGTCAATATTCATTACAATATTGAAAACATTGTTTACTCGTGTCGTATCATTTACTCATGTCATCTCATATTTTTGGGAATACACATATAGGTCTCTCCCATATGTTATATTAAACTCGGCTATGGTATATGTGGATTCTATGCATAACCGAAGACGTGTCTGTTATATTGTTGCTCTGAGACTACAGAGAAACACAATTGGCAAACATGAATATGCCAATAGAATGCGTGCTCTCTGTCCTTATCCTACATATGTTGATGCTATTACTTATGCACATGACGTCTTCGGAATTCATACGCTCAGCGTCGTTGCAGTGGCTCCATTTGTGTCCTATGGAATGCAGTATTGTCATTTGTCCTGGTCAACTATATCCTTGTGGTATGGATTGAAAATTTCACCGAGTGGTGATCTCGAGGATAAGAGTGCTAGTTCCAATACCCCGTTCCCGATTGTCTCAGGCATTTTGATGTGCTTGTATGACTCCTGGCATTCTATATCTCATTGGTATGGGTGTGAGTGTCAATCTTGCGATGCTAGTTCAGAGAGATCATTTTCAGTAATATTGAACTTTTTATTGTACTTCTATGATTCCTATCACTCTATGTCTCATTGGTATGGGTGTGAATGTCAATCCTCTTGTAAGGACAATCGTGGATTAAACAGTTCAAATCGTGTTGGAGGAGGCAAATGGGATTTCAAATACTCTGACCTAGTAGGGTATGCATCATCTTTGGCACATACGAATACATTGGGGGTCAATGCACCCTACAGATTTGTTGCATATGTGTGTAAACAAGATGGTGAAAAGAAGGTGAATACGAATCCTTTACTGTTGCTCTGTCGAATACCATTATACATCTTGGTAAATCATCTAACACTGGGGCAAGCAAGAGATGTTGCTCGGTCCCATCATGTTTTTATAGCATCTAGGGGGTCTTTGTCGAATGTGCAGAACTTGCTGGCCGAACATGTATGTACAGACAAATGCTTACAACATTGGACTTTGTTCTCACCGTCAACAAAGACTGGTGCTGAACGACAACAAAAATGGTACAAAGGTCTGTCGAAACCCAAGCGTAAAGAAAGAAATAAAACTATCCGGAAGATATGTACATCTCGGAGGAGATCTGCAACCTACCAAATTAGACGAGGGACCGACAACCAAAAGCATTACAAAAAGAGCAAATCCCTTACTTTTCCGCCTCGACCTCCGAAAGATAAACTTCTTCACAAAATAATCAATGGGTTCTGCAAAGACACTCGACCATCTCGCTTTGTGGAAGCTGGCTGTGCTGTGTGCGGACACTTAAGACGGCTAACAGATCTCCTCCTGTTGTCTGCTGCCCAGTGTGACTTTGAAGTCCTGAGAAATGTTGGCGTGGCATGTTTAGAGCGTAAGTCTGAGACGGATCCATTGGTAGATATAGATGGTCCAATCTTGGACCCAGACTGTGACCACGTTTGTTCGAGCTGCCACACACATCTTAAAAAAGGTTTGGCCCCACCTATGTCTTTAGCTAATGGCCTGTGGTTAGGAAAAGTTCCTACAGAGTTATCATGTTTGACGTTTGTTGAGAAACTTTTGATATCTCGGGTCCGACACAATAGATGCATTGTCAGAGTCGCTTCCGGTAGATACAAAATGCGAGCCAATGCGGTTAGTTTTCAAAATCCGATTCCAAAGATCTACAATGTGTTGCCCCCTCCAATCAAAGAACTTGACGAAGTGTTGGCATTTATATACACAGGACCTTGTCAACCGACGAAAAAAGACCTCGAACGTACACCACTTCTGGTTAGGCGAACCCATGTAGGTAGAGCACTTAGATGGCTTAAGCTCAATCATTCGGACTACCAGAAAATGGAGATATCAGAAGATAATTTGGAAGAGTATCCAGAATGTGATGTGCCTGTTGTTATTGATTATCGTCAGTCGACTGTGAACAAAGACAAAGAGGCGACGAGTGTGCACGACAACGATGACGAAGATGGTGCTGAAAGTGGAAATTGCCCATTTGTGGTACACGGACTTACTGGTGAAGAGTTTTCGACGATGAGGTTAGATGCTATCAAAGCACATGCTTTGGAACATCTTATGACAGATGGAAAAGTACTGCTTATCGGGCATTCGAAGGAGCCACAGTCGATATATAATAATCCTCAACTATTTCCGTCGATGCTACCTTGGCTGTTTCCGTATGGTTTAGGTGGTATAGGAAATACTCAACACCAAGGGAATTTGTCGAGCATCGCTCATAAACGGCACCTACTGATGTATCATGACAAACGATTTCAAACCGACCCCAACTTTCCCCTTATCGCTTTCAATCATGAGCAAATAAAAGACAGTACCACCGGAGGGTTTCTTACAGCAGAAAAGACTTTTTTTCCGGAGATAACCAACCGTTTACTAAATGTTGATCTCAATGTCCTGGCAGAGATTAATCGGAGATTATCTCTTAAAGAAAGGGTACAGCCAGAAACAGAAGCTGAGAAAACTTGCTATAAATTAATTACCGATCTAGATATTGTAGGAGGCCATGTAAAAGGATCCGCAACCTCAAAAAAGTACATGCGCAATGAAATTTGGTCTCTGATGTCTTTTATTGGGGCTCCGTCGTGGTTCATCACTCTTTCGCCAGCAGATAATAAACATCCAATATGTCTATATTTTGCAGACAGTGATCAGGAGTTTAAACCAGAAATCAAGCTTCCTGACGAGGCATATAGACTGGTTGCCCAAAATCCAGTCGCTGCAGCAAGGTTTTTTCATTTTATGTGTGATACATTTATTAAGCATGTTCTCGGAGTCGATCAAAAGCATCCGGGACTGTTTGGAAAAACATCAGCTTACTATGGAACGGTAGAGCAGCAGGGTCGTCTAACACTCCATATGCATTTGTTGTTATGGATCAAACAGTCGTTATCCCCCCAAGATGTGAGGGATAGAATCATGGACTGCACTTCTGAGTTTCAAAAGTATATGGTCGAGTATCTGGAGGCAGTTCATATGGGCCAATTCTTTGAAGGTGGACTGGCTGACGTTAAAACACGCGTTAAAGAAGCACAGGAAAAGGTTCCAGACTATGTCGATCCTACAAAAACTATGGCTGACCCTCCACCACCACGATGTCGAAAAAATGCCTGTGCAGGATGTTTCAGATGTACCTGTCTGAACATATGGTGGGACAAATTTAGAAACACGGTGGATGACCTTGTTTCTCGCTCCAATGTTCACTCGTGCAGATCATCTTCAAAGGACAAAGAAGGGAAAGATGTTAAAAAGGGATGTCTGAACAGTGATGGACAATGCAAAGCACGCTTCCCGCGAAAGGTCACGGCAGAAACTATGGTCGATCCCCTGTCTGGGGCACTCGAAGTCAAAAAAGGTGAACCTTGGCTGAACACGTTTACTCCCACTGTGACTTATCTCTTAAGGTGCAACACAGACGTAACTAGTCTTCTATCCGGAACAGCTATTAAAGCGGTGGTCGGTTATATAACGGATTATGTCACCAAACCAGGCCTAAACACCTATTCTGTTTTCGATACCATAAGACAAGTATTTAACAGGAATTCTGACATGATTGGGGGTACATCTGAACGGAAACAAACAGCAAGAAGCTTAATGATCAAAATAGTGAATGCACTTACGGCCAAGATGGAAATAGGTAGTCCCATGGCATCTCTGTACCTATTGGGCAATCCCGACCATTATACGGGACATAAATTTATCCACTTCTACTGGAAGAACTATGTTAGAGAGGCTCGAAGTACTTGGGAGACCTCAATTGCAAGTGAAAACCCAGAGAGTGAAAAACCGGAGACGGTTGTATTGAGCAAAAATATGGGAGAATACGTTGGCTTATCTAGTGTTCAGGACTACATACACCGACCACGAATATATCAACACATCAATCTATACGAATGGATTCAAATGTCAAGAAAATCTAAAAGGAATAAAACAGAAATGAAAGTGTTTGATGATGAACAAGAAAGACGAGCAAAGGCTGTATCATTGGTGTCCGAAGTGGTTTCCGATGGTGAGGATGAACTTGATCTCCTTGCAAACCCTTCTGATGCAGGAGGTGGCTTTGACATGTCCGCATCGGATGATGAAAGCATGACGGATGATAGCGACTATATTGAAGAAGAAGAAGATAGACTCGAAGATGATGCGGACGTAGAATTAAACATAGGAGATACTAACGAATATTTCGAAGACGATCGTAGTAAATATGAATTCCTCCCGGAACACCCACAATATAAAACCCATCAGATACACTGTGACGAAGGTGGTCTGAATATGGTCCCGAACTTCATTGGTGGGACATTACCAAGGTGTGATCAAGGTGATCGGGAATATTATTGCTCCACGATGTTAACACTATTTAAGCCATGGAGAAATGGACATAGTCTAAAGATTGAAGATCAGACTTGGGATGAATCCTTCATGGGACATCAGTTTTCACTACGTCAAGTTGAACTAATGAAAAATTTCAATCTTCGCTATGAATGCAATGACGCACGAGATGATTATTCTGCGAAAAGAAAAAAAGACTCTGACAAAGGTGGTTTCTTTGCGTCATGGGCAACCAACGATATGTTGGAGAATCTCGACGAATCTACACAAGCTTACGATGATGACGGCCCTATTGACACCACGTTAGATGAAAGCGCATACCTCTCATGTGGCCACTCGCCTGAGAGTGATAAAAAGATACGGCAGATGAACGAAATCGAAAGAATAGTTAAAAATGCTGGTTGGTTAGATGAAAGTCCAGATGGGGTCGATTCGATAGATACCACAGAATTCAGACCTACAGTAGTTGCTAATGGAAGTAAATGGCATTCTATTGTGCAAACTGCTAAGCAAGCAATACTACGTGACCGTATTAAAAATCTGCCTTCAGAAATTGAGAGGAAAGGAAATGATGATATCGATTCTAATGAAGTAAAAATAGGAGACATATCATATCTCAGAAAAAATTTCCAAGCTGAACAAGTTGAACAACAGAATATGATTGATGAAACTGTGACCGAATTTCATTTAAATACAGAACAGGAAAGAGCGTTTCGTATTGTTGCGAATCATGCCACTACAAGAAGATCACGACAATTAAAAATGTACTTGGGAGGTATGGGCGGAACAGGCAAGTCACAAGTCTTAAAAGCTTTAACTGCTTTCTTTAATAAAAGGAAAGAGTCACATAGGATAATGATTCTTGCTCCAACAGGTACAGCAGCTGCTCTTTTAAACGGATCGACATATCATTCGGCTCTTGGTATACCGATCGATAATGCCGAAGATATGAGAAATAATTTTACTGTACTGGCACAGGTGAGAGCACGACTTGATGGGGTAGACTACATTTTCTTGGACGAAATATCGATGGTAGCGTGTCATTCACTGTATAAGATAAGTGCACAACTGGCAAAGGCAAGAAACATTGTGGATGTGCCTTTTGGAGGAGTCAATATGATATTTGCCGGGGATTTCGCCCAACTCCCACCTGTGGGAGGAACCCCGTTGTATAGCAGTCTTGTTGGTACTTTGGTAGATGCTTCACAGACCACTAGAGGCCAACAGTCGGCGATCGGGAAGGCATTGTGGCATCAAGTGACTACCGTCGTGATACTGCGTCAAAACATGAGACAAACTACACAGACAGAAGATGATGCAAAACTTCGAACCACCTTGGAAAACATGAGATATGCAGCCTGTACTGTTGATGACATAAGATTTCTCCGCACCAGGATTGCTGGGAGACGGCCAGAACAGCCGAAACTGGCCGAAAGGCGATTCAGAAACGTATCTATCATAACTGCATGGAATTCTCATAAAGACAGATTAAATCGGCTTGGATGTGAACGTTTCGCAGCAGAAACTAATCAAAAACTGACTCATTTCTACTCCATTGATACTTTAGGAAAATATGAAGATCCTGCGATACAAAAGAAACGTGGTCGTCGAAAGAAGGGGGTTTCTGTCGAAAACCATAAGATTGGTTCACAGTTGCAAGACGTGCTGTGGAATCTGCAACATTCTGCCACGAATCAGATACCTGGGAAACTGTCTATTTGTATTGGGATGCCTGTAATGATAAAGAACAACGACGCCACGGAACTATGCATTACCAAAGGGCAGGAAGGATATGTGGTTGGGTGGCAATCAACAATAGGCCCCAGTGGACAACTTGTTCTGGACACACTATTTGTTAAACTTTGCAATCCAGCACGAACCATTAAAATAGATGGTCTACCAGATGACGTTGTGCCTCTAACAAAAAGTTCAAAAACAGTGGAATGCATCTGTCCGAGTGATTTGAAGTTGTATATAACTCGTAGTCAGGTTAATGTACTTCCCAACTTTTCAATGACCGATTATGGATCTCAAGGGAAAACTAGACCATTCAACGTCGTTGATCTCAATAACTGCAAGGATCATATGTCCTATTACACTTGCCTTTCAAGAAGTGCAACCTGCGAAGGAACGGTGTTGATACAAGGATTTGATGATCGAAAGATCACCAAAGGAGCATCGGGACATCTTCGCCAAGAATTTCGAGAGCATGAACTTTTAGATGAGATATCAAAACATATGTACAACGGAACTCTTCCTCCTCATATTAATGGCTATCTTCGCAATACTTTAATACGTCAATATCAGTTGTATAAAGGCACACAGCATGTGCCAAGCAATACTCCATACCCTTTAAAATGGACCAAAGAAGATCCTATGAATATGCTGCCTGTTGTCACCGACAGCCCTTGGATGATTGTCTCTGAAACAAAAAAACAAACTACTAACAATCTAACCGCCAAGGTTAATAATAAAAAATATGCTACACATACATTTGTTCCGGCTATAGGCAGTGTTGCTTTGAGCCCTCCAATAATTCATACCCGGAATGACAAAAGGAATGACAAAAAAAGGAAGATAGATGCAGTGGACGATGCAGTGGACGATGTGGGAGATGATTCCACAATGTCTAACAGTAAAAATACTAGCATGCCTGTTGGATTTGTGTGGGATGAACTGAATTACAGTTGTGCATACGACGCGCTATTCACTATTTTATATGATATTTGGATATACAAGCCTCTCAAATGGAGTAAATCGTTCGAATCTATCAGCCCTCATATGAGGACGTTATCTGATGGTTATAAAGATGTAACTAGGGGTAAAAGCTCGTTGGTAATTGTAAGAGACAATATTAGAAACTATCTCTACGAGGCCGATAACATGGCCTTTCCCCGTGGTAAGGTGGGCACCAGTGTAATCGATTTGGCGACAAAAATGCTCTGTGATGGTGATGCAGCAGGTATAGAAACCATAACTTGCATAAAGTGTAATAACCATATCGTCACGGATAGATCTCCAATGTTTGTTATGTATATAAAAGATAAGATCCATAAATCGATAAGTGAATGGTTTAAATATTGGCATGATGAACCAAGTGGATCATGTGTTAAATGTAAATCACCACAACAGTTGGCTAGACACTACAACAAGACTCCCAGACTTTTGATATTTAGTTTAGATGCCACGGATATTAACATCAGCAAAACCATAAAGGTGAAAGATGCTTCTGGCAAGCTTACAACACTTTGTTTGCGGGGAATAGTGTATTTAGGAGGCTTTCACTTCACTTCCAGAATCGTATCACCAAACAAAGATGTATGGTATCACGACGGAATGGAGACGAAACAAAAATGTATCAAAGATGGTAATCTCAGTGATTACACTGGTAAAAGGTTGCTGTCTTGCAGGAATAGAAAGGCAAGTGCCGTGATATATGCTAAAAAATAGCATGGTCATGTGAGCCTCTGCATAAGTCAAGGTCACGTGATCATGTGCATAGGCACCTAACTCTCAACATTACTGATTACGTGAGACGCATATGTCAAGTCATGTGAGCATGTGCACAGGCACATAGCTGATTATATAATATAATGGCGGTTCATTTTGGTATCGTATGAGAAGCCGTCCATTTTCACTTTCAAACTTGAACAGATAACATTGATTCCTAGATACGATCCCAGCCCATCCTAAAATTTAAAACACTTCCAACTCCAAATTTACTCCCTAGATCTTGTAAATGTCGTATTTACCCACAGCGATCGGATCGCTGTTATAATTTCCCCCACGTACGATCCTCACAAACGCTCCCGAGATCTTCTTGCTCTTCTGTATTTTGGGTTGCTTCAGTATGAATAAAATGGACACGACAAACATCGTACCTTGCTGGAACCATAGAAGGATGGACCCAGGTAGATGGCGGACAATAACTTTGATTCCCCACGGATCCTCACGTGTATGAGTTCTCCTTGCTGTGGAGAACGGTGGATCCTGCGTGGAGAACGGTGGTTCCTGCGTGGAGAACGGTGGGTCCTGGTTTTCGTTGGCGGATAAATTTGGTTAGAGATATTCATTTTCAAGTGATAAAATGAACGTACATTTTGAAACGGAATTCCTGCGACGCGGACAAGGTAATTTTAGGCGAAATTTGCGAAAATTGAAATGTTGACGTTGTGTGACCTGCCGATGCTAATGGCGGTTGCCGTTTTGTATTATCAAATAACATTAGTTATATATATTCGTTCAGAGCTATGAAACGGACGTACATTTTTAAACGGATTCGCTGCGATGCGGTCAAGAGAATCAGCCCGAAATCGAGATATCGACGTTGTCCGACCTACCGACGCTAAACTGCGGTTGCCGTTTTGTGTTATCGAATAATATTAGTCATATATATTCATTTAAAGTTACGAAACGAACTTACGTTTTGAAACGGATTCGCTGCGATGCAGTCAATCAGCCCGAAATCGAGATATCGACGTTGTCCGACCTACCGACGCTAAACGGCGGTTGCCGTTTTGCGATATCGAATGATATTAGTTATATATATTCATTTAGAGTTACGAAACGAACTTACGTTTTGAAACGGATTCGCTGCGATGCAGTCAAGAGAATCAGCCCGAAATCGAGATATCGACGTTGTCCGACCTACCGACGCTAAACGGCGGTTGCCGTTTTGCGATATCGAATGATATTAGTTATATATATTCATTTAGCGTTACGAAACGAACTTACGTTTTGAAACGGATTCGCTGCGATGCGGTCAAGCAAATCAGCCCGAAATCGAGATATCGACGTTGACCGACCTACTGACACTAAACGGCGGCTGCCGTTTCGTGTTGATGATAATATTAGTTATTTATATCACATTCGAGCGATGAAATGAACGTACTTTTGGAAATGGATTCGGTAAGATGTAGTCAGGTAGATGGGAGGTGTGTGTGACTCACTTTGTCACGACTCACTTTGTCACACAGAGTGACCGATGCGCTGTTATGAGAAAAACTGTATAAAGTTGTATTAAGTTGTAATTTGGAGACAGTTTGACATGTTCTTTCTATAAATTCATATTTGTGAGGACACAGAGATGTGCAAGCCGTATTTCTTAATTGGGAAAGAAAGTTTCCATTTCAGGGAATGTCACAGAGAATTCATGCACGTGACCACAATTAGAAGGAGAGTTTGGGTACCAACGGGCTGACACGTCTGACAAAGGAGTCAGATGAAGGGTATTTATTGAGTCAGATAAAGGGGATTTATTACAGGTAACAAGGATAAGCAGTAAGATTAATTTAAGTTTATTTTCTAGCGTGTTCTAATACATACAACGATGTCCAAACGCACATTGTCGAGGTGATAAGGCAGCTAGCAACCAATTGAAAAGTCCCTCGAACATCAGGTTGGGATTGCAAGGGAGCTGTGACACTCGGGGAGGTGGAATTAGAAGAGATGGGAGCTGAGAAACAGCCTCGGCTGAGAGCAAAGACAACTAAAATCATCGACATGATGGCGAAAAGGTAGGGGAATATACTTGGACAGGCGAGAGGGAAACGAGACCGGAAGCGCTTGATACACCTTCTAAATTTGAAAAAAATAAGGACTGAATAGAGAAACATGCACCGAAGACTTACGTCGACAAGGTCTTCCCAATGATGATCCCTGTCCTTCTGCCGCAGCAACTCCCGCTCGATCTCGGTTTGTATTTTTGCCGAACGCTCCTTTGGCCGTATCACTATCTCAGCACAAGCCGAAGGTGACCCATAATTGGGGTATGTCCGAATCTTGAGCACGAGAAGCCATCTGTTGCCAAAATATTAGTACAATAGTAAGTGAGGAAAAATGAAAGGCTACGAACAAAGGTTCAAGCATCTTGATCGGTCTCTCCTTGTCAACGAGAAGCTCCTCATCAGCCTTCTCACCCAAGGTTGGGTGCTTGTGTTTCAGGTCGACCAGAGCGAGGTGTTTCTCCCAGACAGTGTATGATTGATGTGAAGTCTCTTTAGATTTTCGCGACTGAGGATAGATTTTGCAAGCTCGAGAGGAAAGGAAAATTCGGATCGGAGACGAGTGAGTATGTCAGAGGATGTGACCTGGGGTCCTATGCATCCGAAATGGGTATAGGAGAGGGTGGCTGTCGATATCCAATGTAGACGATTGCAGTGACGCATTGTCTCGTGAGTAGTCCACACAGAATGTCATGGATGATCTCGAAGAACTCCCAGACGAGAGGCCTCTCGTCCCTTCCGTAGTATCCGTCGCCTGCGAAGACGCAGAGGCGTCCGATCTCTGTCTCATCCTATTTCTGACCCCGGCGCTGCACGCCCTTTTCCCTATGCTCGCCATTGCCGCTTTGTAATGGAAGAATTGCAACAGAATTCCGAGGAGGTCGGAATATACATATTGTCCAAGGACGAATGACCCGACCCCGGAGCGCTATGTTATATTAATTACATAGTGTTGAATCAATCTATATTTAAATAAAAGAAATCGGTCAGAAATCAGTTGAGAACGAGCGCGATCTTGTTTCGAACCAACTTTTCCTAATTTGTTAACTTGACACGTGTGACATGTTGAGTTACTGACTTCAATTGTCACACAACTCTGGCACACCTTCCACTCTAACCACCCTCCATGACGCTCTACGAGCCCTCCCTCACTCCCAATATGAGCTGGAGTTCTACAGGACAACTGGTGGACACGACTCTGGCATCTCTTTCACCAAGCGCAGGATGGAGGTGCCGTGTACATGGCTTGACTCCACCATCGCTACCTCGACATGAAACATGGACAACGTGGGACCACGGCTCAACCCAGCACCCAAATTCAACCAGGATGTTGTTTAGAAAGCTCATTTTATGGGATTCGCGGCTTTTTTGTGGCGATTTAACCAACAGGTGAGTTATGAAAATTATTTTATTTCCATACACTCTGACAATGTGCAAACCTAGGCCTGTTATATTCACCCAGCATCTCCACTTCTCAAACGAGCGCGAGGGTCCTTCGTCGACCTTCCCACACACCCTCCACTCTGCAAACGAGCGTGAGGGTCCTCGTCCACCTGCTTACATCCACCGCCACACCCTCCACTCTCCAAACGAGTGCGAGCATCTTCGTCGACCTGCCCGCAGCCCCATCCAACCTCGGCTCTCCAAGCGAACACGCGGGGCTTCGTCGACCTGCCCGCAACCACCACCACACCCTCTGCTCACGCACACGAACAGAATCTCATTTCGACGATCGACTCTGTCGGAGAAGGAGAGGAGAGGTATGTGACTCGTATTGATCCCTAAAGGGTATGTCTCACCCTTAACTTGTGGTGAGTAACACTGAACTGGGGCACCAGCAGCAGCAATAGCAACAAAGTCAGCGGCAGCCACCACATATGTGCTCCGTCGGCCTACCTTACCGCTTTCGCCCCCCAAGTGGCTGGCAATGAACGGTATGTGCAGTCATGAAGGCGATCGATATGTCTTCACATTTGCCACCAGGTTCCGCGCTCCTGAGGCTTTGTTCCAACCTGCATTCCTCAGTCTGGAAGCCGCCGGTATTCATGAGACTACGTAGGCGCCCTTTCTCGCTACTGTTTCGTTGTGCGCTGACAATATTTCTTTAGCTCCAACTCCATTTTCAAGTGTGATCTTGATATCCGTCGCGATCTTTACGGCAACGTCGTCCTCTCTGGTGGCACCACTATGTTCCCAGGTATCGCCGATCGCATGCAGAAGGAGCTTACTTCCCTATCGCCTTCCAGCATGAAGGTTTGTCTTGTCCTATTGGAACTATCATGTGCTCTGGAGCTAACATTGCCAAAATGGTAGGTCAAGATCATTGCGCCTCCCGAGCGGAAATACTCGGTGTGGATTGGTGGCTCTATCTTGGCGTCCCTCAGCACCTTCCAAAACTTGTGGTGTTCCAAGCAAGAGTATGACGAGTCAGGCCCCAGCATTGTTCATCGCAGTATGTTTCTGAATTCTAGCCCTGTTGATGAGGTACTCATGGGCTTGTCCCTACAGAATGTTTCCAAGGCGACAGAAAGAAACAAGAAGTTGAATGATCGAACAAATATGGGTGGAGTAGGAATATACATGTTGGCTCGAACTCTGAGTGTTCTGTTACCAAACCTTTATGTTTTGTCGTGGCTCATTTTACCTCCACATTGACTACAAGTCTGTTTTATACGATTCTCTATTAACGATGCTAGTTTTTATCAATATGGAAAATTTCGGTCACTTTGCGTTTGTCCCTGACGTTGCTCAAATAAATCCATTCCCGAAACGAGCACTGCAAGGGCCTTCCGCTTCCCACAGGCTCTCGGTGCGTATTCAATGTCTACACATGGATGACTTCGATAACTCACGCCGAAATAGGTATCACATGGCCATTCTAACTTGGTGACGACAACTCCCCAAGCTTCGACTGCAGCTCCGGTGAAATGCAAACGTCCAGTAGCATCAAATGCACCTCACTCCAACCCTCCTGACCCGGGTCCAACGACACGCGTGCATATCTACAACTACGACCACTGCACCAGACATCCCTCCACAGACAGAAGCAACGCCGAACCCAAAGCCTCGCAAACACCAAGCGACATGTCCGCACCCTCTCCACCCAGTCGGTCGATTCCCCTACGCGTGCTTCCTTCCCTTCCATTGCCACTTCTCAGCGGTGCGCAACCCTTCAACCTTTTTGCAGTCTTCCCCAATCCTCAAATACATCCCAGACTACATCACTGGCCTCCTCGGCCACCTTGACGCGCCGCTCTACTGCCCCGATGGGGTCATCGTCGTCGGCGGTACACGCGGCCGCAAGGCATGACAATGGATATACGCATTGGTATGGGAAATGTTAGTTACGAGTCCTTACGTTTACGTAAGAAAGACTCGTTTATACACCCAGGTTCTGCCAAAAAATTAAGACCGCATAACGGTTTTATTGAGCACCGTGT
>Ga0210383_10003481_pt1 | contig 14084 bp, 9 predicted proteins | sample IncBWC14OmetaG_FD_160072 | JGI IMG/M metagenome (GOLD analysis project Ga0210383, IMG submission 160072) | Forest soil microbial communities from Barre Woods Harvard Forest LTER site, Petersham, Massachusetts, United States - Inc-BW-C-14-O ...
CGAAGCTTCGTTGAAGCGCGGAGGCGGTTCGGTGAAATGCTGCTCCGGGAGGAGCGCCTTCAGCGTCAGCTTCTGCCCGGCTTCAAGCGGCGGGAGCTTGTGCTTTAATTCTTCGTCTTCTTCGTCCTTGCTATCTTTGGCCTCTTCATAGACCTTGAGGAAACCGTCGAACTTCATCACCGATCCGGTAACGCGGAACCAGAACACGTCGCTTCCGGACTTCGCGTCAATGTCAACCGAGGTCTGATCGAACACGGCTGGATTCATCTGCGAAGCGACAAAGCGCTGCCAGATCAGCTTGTAAACCTTGAATTCGTCCTCTTGCAGATATTGTTTGACCTGGTCGGGATGGCGCATGGCCGAGGTGGGACGAATGGCTTCGTGCGCCGCTTGCGCCTCTTTCTTCTCCTTATATGTATTGGGAGAACCGGGCAAATATTCGGCACCGTACTCACTGGTGACGTATTCACGGACCTCAGCGATTGCCTCGGCCGAAACTCGGGTCGAATCAGTTCGCATGTAGGTGATCAAGCCGACCAGCCCCTCATCGCCGATTTCGACGCCTTCATAAAGGCGCTGCGCGATCATCATGGTGCGCTTCACGCTGAAGCGCAGCTTGCGCGAGGAATCCTGCTGCAACTTGCTGGTCGTGAATGGCGGCGTGGCATTGCGCCGACGCTCTTTCTTCTCTGCTGACCGGACGACCCATTCAGCCTTTTCCAGCGCCAGACGGATCTGTTCCGCCTGCTCGGCGTTTGTGACTTCGATCTTCTCTTCGCCTTTGCCGAGAAAACGAGCGTCGAATGCTGGAGGCTTATTGGCGGCCAGATTGGCATCGATCGTCCAATATTCTTTTTTCTCGAAGGCCTTGATTTCGCGCTCGCGATCGACAATCAAGCGAAGCGCAACGGTCTGAACGCGACCGGCGGAAAGACCGCGGCGCACTTTATCCCATAAGAGAGGAGAAACCTGATAGCCCACGAGGCGATCGAGTACGCGGCGGGTTTGTTGCGCATCCACCAGGTTGCGATCGATGTCGCGAGGATGTTCGAAAGCTGCCTTGACGGCGCGCTGCGTGATTTCGTTGAAGGTCACCCGGCGGATGCGCGCCTCGTCGCCGATGTCGTCCGTCTTTTTCTTCTTCCCCTTCTTTTTCTTGCCGGAGTCTTCACCGAGCTCGTCGGCGAGATGGGCGGCGATGGCTTCGCCTTCGCGATCCGGATCAGGCGCAAGGTAGATGTGGTCCGCCGACAGCGCCAGCTTCTTCAGCTTCGCGAGGACCTTTTCTTTTCCAGGAATAACGACGTACTCGGTTTCGAAATCGTTTTCGACGTCGACACCGAGGCTGCTCTTGGGCAGATCTTTCACATGGCCGTAAGAAGCATCGACCGTGAATCCCTTGCCCAGATACTTCTGGATAGTTTTCGCCTTAGCGGGCGATTCGACAATGACTAGACCTTTGGACAATGTTTCCTCAGATGACAGCTTATTTGACTCGAAACTAACACGACTTGGCAAATTTCGCGAAACCGTCGGCCACGAATTGCGAGCTTCGAGCCGCGAGCAAGCAAGAACAGACCGGCTTGCGATTGCATCAAAAACTCACCGAACGCTATCGAACGACTGCCCTTTGACCAGCTGGATGGGCTGAGCCTTTGTATCAGCGAAGTCAACATGACGTCCCCGAGCACTGGGATTCACGCTTGCTCGAAGCTCGCGGCTCGCAGCGCCTCAAAAGCTCTTCACGAAATTCTTCCCTGGCAACTGTCGTATCTTCCCGTTCAGCTCCAGCTCGAAAAGTGCGGCGAAGATTTCTGATGACGACACTTCGTTCTCCAGCAACTCGACCAGCTCATCGATGTGCGTGGATTCATCGGCCTTCAGCAACTTGAGTATCTTTTTTTCGTGGGGCGAGATTGCCTCGTCCGGAAATAGAGATGCGGTCTGCGGCTCGGGAGATTCATTCTGCATGGAACTCAGAGCCGCCTGCACGTCCGCCGGAAGTTCTTCCCATACGTCTTCCCATGTGGCAACCAGCTTCGCTCCCTGCTTGATCAGCGTGTTTGGGCCCCAGGAATTCTTGTTGGTCACGTTGCCCGGGACGGCGTAGACATCGCGATTCTGTTCGAGCGCGCAACGGGAAGTGATACGCGTTCCGCTATACTCCGCGGCTTCGACCACCAGCACACCGGCCGACATGCCACTGATAATCCGATTGCGGATGGGAAAGTTCTGCGGGGCAGGAGAAGTCCCGACGGGAAACTCGGTGATCAGCGCGCCGCCGAGGGCAAGCATCTGTTCGGTGAGCCGCGTATTTTCCTTGGGATACATGACGTCAATTCCGGTGCCGAGGACGGCCACGGTTTTCCCCTTTGCGGCGATGGCGCCGCGATGCGACGCGGTGTCGATGCCGCGAGCTAATCCACTGATGATGACCAAGCCACGAGCAGCGAGGTCGGTGGAGAGACGTTCGGCCATGCCGCTGCCATAGGGGGTGGGATGACGCGTCCCCACCATCGCAATGCCGGGCTGGGCCAGCACTTCGACGCAGCCCTTAACAAACAAGATTACCGGCGGGTCGTAGATTTCCTTTAGCCGCGATGGATATTCGGGATCGCTGAGCGAAATGATTCTGGCGTGCGCCTCGGCCGCCTTCCCGCATTCCTCGAGCGCCAGTTCCATCGACTTTCCCGTGGCGATCGATTGTGCGGAAACGGCGCGCATTCCCATCGCTTCGAGTTCGGTCAGGCTAGTCTGGAAGACGCGCTCGGCGGTGCCACAGTGCTCGATCAGTTTCTTGATGCGAGTGGGGCCCAATCCCGCAGTTAGGGCCAGCGCGAGCCAATATGTAGCCTCCGAAGAAGCCGGGGTAACGGCTGCAACCGCCAGATCGGACATAGCAACATCGTTATTGGACATATTGCGTGACCCTAGCCTGCGGCCGAAAACGCTGTCAAGGACGGGGCGCACATCGCTTTTGGTATATTCGTAAAGCGATGAGCCGGTTAAAGATCTCGGCCATTTCCTACCTCAACACAGCTCCTCTCATGTGGGATTTTGAGCACGGAGATGCTGGCACGAGCCTTGATTTTGATATTTCCTACACCATCCCCTCGGCCTGCGCCGAGGCGTTGCGCGAGGGGACGTCCGATATTGGCATCATTCCAGCCGCGGCCTATACGACGGTCCCGGATCTCGTAATTCTTCGGGACGTGGCCATCGCCGCTCGCCGGGCAGTGCGGTCGATCCTTCTGGTGAGCAAACTGCGCGCCGTTCCTATGTCGAAAGACGCGTGGTTAACGCGGGTGCGCACAGTCGCGCTCGATACCTCTTCAATGACCTCAGTGGCCCTGGTCAAGATTCTGTTTTCGCAGTGGCTGGGCGGAGGGCGTGATTACAAGCCCATGGCTCCCGACCTCGATGCCATGCTCGGCGCGTGCGATGCGGCCTTGCTTATTGGAGATCCGGCGCTGCAGGTTGACCGCACGCGCTACTTTACGCTTGACCTGGCCGAGGAGTGGGTCGCACGAACAGGAAAGTCTTTCGTCTTCGCTTTCTGGGCGATTCGCAAACAGGCGCTCGCCGGACGAGATGGCGCAGTCATCGCAGAGGCATTCAAGAACTCGCGGGATCATGGCATGAGGCCGAAGAATCTTGAAGCTATCGCGCAGGAGTGGGCGCCGCGACTCGGCCTTACAGTCGAGGAGATCCGCGTCTACCTGACGCAGAATATCCATTATTATCTCGACCCTCCCTGCCTGGAGGGGCTTGATTGTTACTACCGGCTGGGTGCAGAAGTTGGAGCGCTGCCGCCAGCGCCGGAACTTCGTTTTGTTTAGATCGCTACGGACACTCTCTGCACTTGGCAATGATGAGAGTGATATCGTCGTGCTGTTCGTCAGGGCTGAACCGTCGAACCTCGTCAACAATCGCCGTTAGCACATCCTGCGAGCACAATTCGCGATGGCGGCGCAACGCTTCGATCAAACGCCGCTCGCCAAATTCCTCTTCCGCAGAATTGAAGGATTCGGTGATGCCGTCGGTGTAGAAGGCGACGATGTCGCCGGCAACCAGGCGGCATTCGGCGATGAAGCAATCCCATTCCCTGAAGAGTCCCAGAACCGTGCACGTCGAGCGCAGCCGTTCGAGTTCGTCATTTCCGTGGAGCAGCAGAGCGGGAAGATGTCCGCAGTTGGCGTAGCGCAAGTGTTGCGCCTGGTCGTCGTATTCGGCAAAGAACAGCGTAGCGTAGGCGCTGTCAACCGTATTGTCGTAAAACAAATCGTTGACCGACCGCAACAGCCGCTGTGGCTCATGCAAAGCGACAGCGCACTGGCTGCGGAGGTTCGCCTGCAAATTCGCCATCAGCAAAGCGCCGGCAATTCCCTTGCCCGCAATGTCGCCCAGCACCAGCCCGACCCGGTCTTGCCCCAGATGAAGGAAATCAAAATAATCGCCGCCGACTTCGCGAGCCTGAATGCAGACACCCGCATAATCGAGTGTTCGCAGGGGCGGGAAGGTCTGAGGAAAAAGTCTTGCCTGCACTTGCCTGGCAATCTCCAGTTCGTGGGCTGCGCGGCGTTCGGATTCGAGTTTCTGCGCTGCAGCACGTCGTTGGCATTCCACCGCCTGGGTCATTTCGTCAAAGCTGACCAGCGCGAAGGAATTCCGATCGATGTCTTCAAAGCGGGTGAATACTCCGCCCCAAATCGGTGCCTGCTTTCCCAGCAACAGCGATGGAGCATTCGGTCCGTCCTCGCCCTGCTGCTGATATTTGACGCGTCGCAGCCGCGGAACGTGGCGAAAGCGAACGCCACGTCGTCTCCATTGGCTATACGTGGCGATGACATCCTCAGCGACAAAAGCAACCCCAGTAGGTTTGCCGATCAGCTTGTATTCATCGGAGTCGGGATCGGGGGCAATCAGCGTAAGAACTGCCGTACCATGCGGAGGCGCAACCCCCACCCAGCGCTGCCCCGTCTGCAGGCGCACATCAAAGGCCAGACTGAATCCCAGCTGATCAACGTAGAACCGCAGACTTTGATCCTGATCGCGAACGAAAACATTGACCGCGTGAACGCGGAGGTAAGAGGCCTCGCGATCAGGGGTCGGAGCGGACTGCTCCACCAAACCGAAGGAGGGGAGACTGGCCATGGCGGCCATTATAGAATCACACGCTACGGCGCGCTGGCTGCTTTTAACCGTGCACCGCGCGACCCGCAAACCTGCTCTAATAAGGACGATGTCCTTGCTCGCGATCGTCCTGCTCACGTCGGAAAAGAGCGCCCTGCGATGGCTGATCCATCTCGGCGGCCCCAGCCTGATCCTGCTCGGGCTCGTCGACAACTCGGTCATCCCACTGCCGGGCAGCACGGACGTCCTCACCGTTCTGCTGGCTGCCCACCGTCGCGAACCGTGGATCTACTACGCGATCATGGCCACTGCGGGAGCGCTCCTCGGAGGTTACCTTACCTATCGAATGGCTCGCAAAGGTGGCAAAGAGACTCTGGAGAAGCGGTTCTCACAAAAGAAGGTCAAGAAGGTCTATGCGATTTTTGAGCGCTGGGGCTTCGCAGCAGTTGCGATCCCGGCGCTGCTTCCGCCGCCGTTTCCCATCGTACCCATGCTCTTGGCCGCTGGCGCCATGCAGTATCCGACAAGAAAGTTTCTGACCGCTCTGGCCGTGGGACGCGGTATTCGGTTTACCATCCTGGCGTATCTCGGGTTTCACTACGGGCGAAGCATACTGAATTTTTTCTCGCGATACTACTGGCCGGTTCTTATCGGCCTCATCGCTTTCTCAGTGGTGGGCGGACTGTACGGGCTGTACGAGTACAAACGACGACAGAAGAACAGCATTCTCGAATTTCCCGCCCGAGTTCGCAAGCTCGTCGCCAAGGGTTGACGCAGGGAGTCCAACTCGCCTCCACGCCTCCCACCAGCTAAAATGGACTTAACATAGGGTGAAACGGATGTCCTTGACCAAACAACAAGCGCTGGAGATGTTTCGCTCCGATGACCTTATCGGGATCGGGATGGAGGCGGACGCCGTCCGCCGCAAGCTGCATCCTGAAGGCACCGTGACTTACATCATCGACCGCAATATTAATTACACCAACTTCTGCACGGAATACTGCACCTTCTGCGCATTCTATCGTCCGCTGAAGGGACCGGCAGCCAAAGAAGGCTACATCCTCGACTTCGATACCATCTACGAGAAGATCCGCGAGACCGTGGAACTCGGGGGCACCGGCGTGCTCATGCAGGGCGGGCTGCATCCCGATCTCAAGATCGACTGGCATGAGCGCATGCTCAGCGGCATCAAGCAGCGCTTTCCGAAAATTCATCTGCATTGCTATTCCGCGTCGGAAATTCTGGCGATCGCCGAATACAGCGATCTCAGCGTGCGCGATACGATTGCGCGTCTGCGCGACTCTGGCCTTGATTCGATCCCGGGCGGAGGGGCTGAGATTCTCGACGATGAAGTCCGCTACAAGATTGCGCGCTTGAAATGCCTGACCGCGGATTGGCTGCACGTCCATCGCACCGCACACGAACTTGGCATGAGAACCACCGCGACCATGATGTTTGGGGTGGGCGAATCGATCGAACACCGCATCAACCACCTTCAGTGTCTCTACGATTTGCAGCAGGAAACAGGCGGGTTTACCGCCTTCATCCCGTGGAGCTTCCAGCCCGCCAACACCGCGCTTGGCGGACGCCATTGGGACGAAGCTACGGCGGTTGAGTACTTAAAAGTGCTGGCGATTTCACGGCTCTATCTTTTGAACTTCCTGAACGTGCAGTCCAGCTGGGTGACGCAGGGATTGAAAGTCTGCCAGATGGGTTTGCGCTTCGGCGGCAACGACGTAGGCTCCGTAATGCTGGAGGAAAACGTCGTCCGGGCCGCGGGTGTGACCAACTGCACAACCGAAGAAGAGTTGCGGCGCATCATACGCGATGCGGGCTTCCGTCCGGCGCAGCGGGATACGTTGTACCGGCAGTATTTCCTAAACTGATGTTGAAGCACTCACTGGCCCTCGTTATTTTCGCCTTCAGCGCCTTGCTGGTCACGAGCGCACAACAATCTTCACCTACAGCAAGCGTGTCCTCCATTGCCGGCACAGTGGTGCAGGAGCCAGGCAGCCAGCCGCTCAAGAAAGTGCTTGTGCAAATCGTCGCGGAAAACCAGAAAGAAGGCGGAAACTATACTGCCCCGACCGACGCCGACGGCCATTTTCACGTCGATAACGTCTTGCCCGGACGTTACCGGCTATTCCTGGAGAGAACCGGCTTTGTCGGAGTAAATGAGCGCGGACTTAAGTCCGACATCAACGTCTTCACGATACAAACCGGCCAATCCATAGAAGACCTTCTTCTTCGAATGTTGCCCACGGCGGTCATCACCGGCCGGGTCACTGATGAGGATGGCGATCCCATGTCCGGCGTCAGAGTAGTCGCGCTGAAGAAAGTACCCGGCAAGTCGAAGTGGCAAGAGGCAAGCGGCACCGAAGCGACAAACGATCTGGGCGAATACCGTCTGGCCGGTTTGTTTCCCGGTCAGTATTGGATTGCGGCCATGCCGCCTCCGGATTTCCGCGACTACGAAGAGGCGCATCAAGCATCGCCGACCGGCGCTGATCAAGGCGCTAGTCGAGGCGCCAGCCAGCCCGAGACTCGCTATCTCACCACCTATTACCCGGGTGCCTATGACGCCATGCAGGCGTCGCCGGTCACGCTTAAGGCGGGCGATGAAATGCCCGTCAATTTCACGCTGGTGCCCGCGCGCACCTATCGCGTCCGCGGAATCGTTACCGGCGTCACACCCGGTCAGAAACCAACAGTGGAGTTGTTCTCCAAAGCGGGGGACTCTTACCGCGCGAATGCGGGTGAAATTGGCGCTGACGGCCAGTTCGAAGTGCGGGGCGTCGGTCCCGGATCGTACGTACTGCGGGCGAGTGCGGGTACAGGAACGGCGTTGTTAACGGTGCACCAGGATATCACCATCGTTGCCGCCGATATCGACGGCATAAAACTGGTTCCGCAACCTTCTTTCACAATCTCCGGTCATCTCCGAGTCGAGGGCGACGTGTCGTCAGACCTCACGCAATATGTGGTAAACCTGCGCCAGTCCGACTTTGCGGAAGATCCAGGCTCCTTCGTGATGTCCCAAGACTTCTTCGGGGCCAATGCGTCAGTCGACCGGCTTGGCAGCTTTGAGTGGAAAGGCGTGAACCCTGGCACCTATATCGTGCAGGTCGAAGGGGGCAGTGGGCGGGGCAGCTACTTTCTGAAATCGGCAACCCTTGGCGGACAAGATATAGCAACCGGATTCACCGCGAGCGCCCCCGCCACGATTGACGTGGTGGCCAGCACCAAGGGAGCGACGATCGAGGGCGCGGTAATAGAAGAAAAAGATGTGGAGGACGATCATCCCGCACCCAACGCCACCGTGGTTGCCGTGCCCGAAGAAAAATACCGCAAGCTTCCCTATCGCTTCGGAATCGGATCGACCGATCAGCGCGGGCGTTTCACCATTCGCGGCTTGGCTCCGGGCAGCTACACGCTCTACGCGTGGCAGGGTCTGGAGGATGGCGTCTGGCGCGATGCTGACTTTCTGAAATCCCAGGAAGCAAATGGCATGTCGGTGGAAGTGGAAGAAAGCTCCGATCAGAAGGTCGAGCTGAAGCTGAGTCCGGCGGGCGAGGAGTGGCGATGAGGGTCGTTGGACGCTGGTCGTTAGTCTAGTCGTTCGCGGGTTTGCCAACGACTAACGACCGGCGCCCAGCGACCGCCTGCCAACGACCATCAGGTACAATGTTTGAGCCGCCGTCTTTCCTTTTTGCTTAATGGTTCAGCTGAGTTCATGGATTTGACTCTCACTTTTTCCCCGCCGTCCCTCGCCGTAATTCTTGCCTCAAAGGGCTTGGGGGCGTATCTCCGGCAGCATTTTCTGGACAAAACTTTCCAGGGTCTTTATCAGGTCAACGGTTTCGATCTGGCTCTGCTGATTCCCTATTTCATCGTCCTCACCGTCCTGGCGGCGTATGGCGCGCACCGCTACTGGATGGTCTATCTTTATTACAAGCACAAAAAGAACAAGACGACGGAGCCGGCAGGCCATTTCGATAACCTGCCCCGCGTCACCGTGCAGCTACCGATCTTCAACGAGCAGTACGTAGTGGACCGGCTGCTTGATGCCGTGTGCCGCCTTGACTATCCACAGGATAGACTCGACATCCAACTGCTCGATGACTCGACCGACGAGACCGTCGAAGTCGCCCGCCTTTTGGTTGATCGCTATGCCGCCTTGGGACATCCGGTCAAATATCTGCACCGCGACAATCGCGAAGGTTTCAAGGCGGGAGCTTTGGCTGAAGGATTGAAAACGGCAAAGGGTGAATTCGTTGCCATCTTTGACGCCGACTTCGTTCCCCCGCCCGACTTTCTGCTGCAGTGCATCAATCACTTCACCGACCCCAAAGTCGGCATGGTGCAAACACGTTGGACGCACATCAACCGCAACTACTCGTTGCTAACCCAGGTCGAAGCTATTCTGCTCGACGGACATTTCGTGCTCGAACACTCGGCGCGATCACGCAGCGGCGTTTACTTCAATTTTAACGGCACGGCCGGAATGTGGCGGCGCTCGGCGATTGACGAAGCCGGCGGCTGGGAGCATGACACGCTCACCGAAGATACCGACCTTTCTTATCGCGCCCAGCTCAAAGGATGGAAATTTATTTATTTGCAGGACGTCGAGTGTCCCGCCGAATTGCCGGTGGAGATGACCGCATTCAAGACGCAACAGGCGCGCTGGGCCAAGGGACTGATTCAGGTCTCGAAGAAAATTCTTCCGCGGGTGTTAAAGAGCGATGCACCGCGGTCCGTAAAAATCGAGGCCTGGTATCACCTGACGGCCAACCTCAGCTATCCACTGATGATCGTACTGTCCGTCTTGCTGATGCCGGCTATGATCATTCGCTTCTACCAGGGATGGTTCCAGATGCTCTACATCGATCTGCCCCTGTTCATGGCGTCGACGTTCTCCATCTCCAGCTTCTATCTGGTTTCGCAGAAGGAACTGTTTCCGAAGCGCTGGCTGCGCTCGCTGCTCTACTTGCCGCTGCTGATGTCTCTGGGAATCGGATTGACGATCACCAATACAATCGCCGTGCTCGAAGCGCTGGTCGGCAAGCAAACGGCCTTCGCGCGCACTCCCAAGTATCGCGTCGAATCGAAGAAGGACAGGATAGGCGCCAAGAAATATCGCAAACGCCTGGGATGGGTTCCGTGGATCGAACTACTGATCGGAACTTACTTTGCGCTGGCGGTCGTTTATGCCATCGACAACGAGAATTACTTCACCGTTCCCTTCTTGCTGTTGTTCGTAATCGGGTATTGGGTTACAGGGCTGATGTCACTGCTGCAGGGCCGGTTTGCCGGACTCTCGGTAGGATCGGAAACTCACACCAAACCTTTTCCGGTGGGAGTGTAGCTATTGAGACATTGAATCATTGAGTGATTGAATCATTTCTCTGGTTTCCAAAGATTCAATGTCTCAGTGCCTTGACTCGGGGAACTTGAAGTCAACCGCAATCCTGACCTCGCTCTTGACCGCTTTTCCGTCGAGCACATACGGCTTGTACCGCCATTGCTTCACCGCTTCCACAGCGGATGGCCCAAACACCGCCGGGCCTGCGACAGCCTTTACATCACGGACCGTTCCGTCCTCCATTACCACGGCAGCCAGAATGACCGTACCCTGCTGGCGCAGCACCAGGGCCTCGGCCGGATAGACGGGCGCAACGCGGTGCACCAGTTGCCCACCGGAAACCCCTGTAGATACTGGCGCAGAGAGACCGGGTGGAGACACTTTTGCCGAGAGAACTCCGTTGAGAGACGACGGGTTAGCTCCGCCAGAGATCGACGGCGGCTCGGCCGTTGCCGGTTCATCAGAACGCGAATCGGGAGTGCCGGAGCCAGGCTCTGGGTCGGTGCGCAATTCAGTCGGCGAGTCAGGCGTCGCGTGCGGAACGGCTGGATCGGTGGCAACTTTGTCCGCCAGATCGGCGAGCAAGGGCGATCGGCCTGTTGAAATCTGCTTCCCCGCCAACACATCCACCTTAGCAGCGAACTTCACGGGGGCTCCTGCTGAAGGCTTCCCGTCGGATGAAGAGAGCAATTCGCCACCAGGATTCTTTTTCCAGACCTGGTCATTCGCAGTGGCACGCCGGCCCGGAACAGCTGCATTTAGGACATTTGCGCTAGAGTTGCCCGCAGAAGCTGACGCCGATGCTGGCGACTTGCCATCGACTTCATCCGGACCGCGCCATCCCAGCCAGATCACCAGCGCGAGCAGCGCGATCGCCACTAGTCCGATGGCGCCCAACAGCAATGGCCGCGATCGCCTCCCGGATCCCATGGCGGCGAGAGCCAGGTCCCCGACACGATCCGAAGCGGGCAGCAGGCCCGAGGTTCGTGGCGTATCGTCCGCCGACGGCACTTTCGACGGCGACGGAAGCTTGGGCGCGGCCGGCGACGCATCATGCGGCTGCGTTGCGCGGGCCCGCTCCGCCAGCGCCGCGAGTTGCTGGAGGAGTGCAATATGCGGCTCGGTAAAAGCCGCGGACCGGGTGGAAAACACCTCTAGAATCCCATTGATTCCGCGCCAGCCATGAATCGGCAAAACCGCGATCGAGCGTAAACCGAGGCTGCGGCAGACTTCCACATCGACGAGCGGATCGTTCTCGGTATCGCTGCAGTGCTGGATCTTACCGGTGCGCAAACACTCCCCAGAGATTCCCGTGTTCGCGTTCAACCGGGCACCGAGAGCGGGAGCCGTGTCGCCGCTGCGCGCGCGGCATACCATCGCCCCGTCCTTCCACATCGCGAGCGCCGCTCCGGAGGCGCCCGTCAGTTGCAGGGCCGCATCGGCAATCGTCCCGAGAATCGGATCCAGCCGATGGTCGCCGGCCGCAATTAGCTGCTGCAGGGACGACACGGCTATACCCTGGTCGAGATTTCCAGAGATACTGCCGGACCGGTTCGAAAACGCTTCGGGCGAGGAATGGCGATCACGAGGCTTGACTCTTTTCCCGGAGCTGACGGGATTGGATTGAGACACAACCACAGATCTCTCTCGGCTGGTAAGTTGCCGTACAAAAACCGGCAGAACGCAAGCGGCGCGGGCGATTTGGCCGAAGTATGAGCCAACGGCAGGCACCTGTCAAGACAAGTATCGCAGCCTAGGTCCTTCCGCGTAATCGTCGGGTGATCGGGTACATCCTTATCTCGCATGAACTTCCGGTCACCCGACGGCCCGGTCGATGGCCGAACATCCTATTCTCAGGCACCAAACTAACCAACAATCGGGTTGCGGAGGCGATGCTACGCTGTTAGCGCTCTGGTTTCTCGCACGCACCTCCGCAAGAGGATTGCAGGGAACCAATCTCAAGAATCTCTTAAGAACAGTCGAAGCCCTGGCGAATCTGGGGCCTGAACTTACGGCGGACCGCGACTTCCGCCACACCGCTCGCACCATGCTGGCCGCCGTCATGGAAGCCGCCGGTGCGCGCGAGGCCGTTCTGTTTTCATTCGGCGAGCGGCCGTCTCTGCTCACCTCCGTCGATGCCCAGGGGTTTGCCCTGCTCCCGGAACCATCGTTGATCCCTCTGCTTCCTCGCCACGTCCATACCCTGACCGCGGCCGCCGGTCCGGTACTGCTGAATAGTTCCACGTACGATGTTTTTCTGAGTTCGAATGGCAATGTCGCACCCGAACTGTTTAAGTGCATTTGCGCGCTGAAGGTCCGCGGCAAGCTCGCCGGAGTAATCGCCCTCGGCCGCCGGCAAGGCGACGCCCTGTATGAGGAAGACGCTCTCGACGCTTTTGAAATGTTGAGCCACTATGTGGCGCTGGCTATTCAGAATCACACGCTGGGTCAGACGCTGGCGCAGAGGGTTTCCGAGAACTTGCGGCTGCTGGCCTCGCTGCACGGCTTCTACGACAACGCGCTCGAGGCTTTCGCCACCGCGATCGACGTCAAACATGTCAACATTCATGGCCACTCGCTGCGCGTGGGCAAATACGCGCAGGCGATCGGAGAAGCTCTCGGGATGGACCCGACTGACGTGGCGTCGCTGCGCTCGGCGGGCTATCTGCATGACATCGGCAAAGTCGCCGTTGATAAGCGTCTCTTCGAGAAGCCTTCGAAGCTCGACGCGCAAGAGTCGCGGGAGATGCGGGACCACACCGTGGTTGGCCATCAGATTGTCAGCCATGTGCAATTTCCCTGGCCGCAGATTCCGGAAATCGTGCGCTGGCATCATGAACGTGGAGACGGCTCAGGATATCCCGACGGTTTGCATGGCGACGAAATGCCGCAAGCGGTTCGCATCGTGGCCCTGGCCGATACCTTCGATGCCATGACCAGCGAACGTCCCTACCGCGAACGTCTGTCGGTTGGGGCTGCGCTCCAGGAATTGATACGCATGTCTCCGCAAAAATACGATCCCCAGGTGCTCCAGGCTTTGATGATCCAGGTGCGGCGGGACGCGGTCGGAACCAACCGTATCCCGATCCTGGAGCCTGAAGTGATGAACCTCTCCGCCACCGACGTCGACCAGCTGGCGTCCACACTGCAACACCGGATCAGCCAGGATAAGACTTTCCATACCTAGGTATCCTTCCGTCGGTAGGCTGGGCTTCCCGGTGTAAAATCTTCGTTAGTCCTCTCGTGCGTCGTTTCCCGATCACGATGTAAACTTGGAGCGGGTTGCCAGTGTATCTATTCAGCGCCAATTTCATCTAATCAACCGCCAGGGCAATGCCCGCTGATTTGCGAGGAGAAATTGATGGCCGTCAGTGATCAGTCTGTCGCCACCACCGGTACACAGCTCGATCAATTGTGTATCAACACAATTCGTACACTTTCCATGGACGCGGTGCAAAAGGCAAACTCCGGTCATCCCGGAGCGCCGATGGGACTGGCTCCCGTGGCGTACTGTCTCTGGCAGCAGTTTCTTCGCTATGACCCGGAAGATCCGATCTGGCCGAACCGCGACCGTTTCGTGCTGTCGAAT
>Ga0210383_10003482_pt1 | contig 14080 bp, 11 predicted proteins | sample IncBWC14OmetaG_FD_160072 | JGI IMG/M metagenome (GOLD analysis project Ga0210383, IMG submission 160072) | Forest soil microbial communities from Barre Woods Harvard Forest LTER site, Petersham, Massachusetts, United States - Inc-BW-C-14-O ...
TGCCCGGGAGATAGCCGGTCTAGCGGCGGCGGTGGGCACGAACTTCACCCTCGACCTGCTCACCGAGGCCAGCGACCTGGACGCCGACCTGATCGTGGAAGCAGTCGACGAGCTGTGGCGGCGCAGAATCATACGGGAGTTCCGGGACGGCTACGACTTCTCCCACGACCTGCTGCGCGAGACGGCATATGCGGGGATCAGCCCGCCCAGACGCTGGCTGCTGCACCGGCGCATCGCCCAAGGCCTGGAACTGCTCCACGCCGAAAACACAGATGGCGTCGCGGCCCAGCTCGCCGAGCAGTATGCACGAGCCGGACGGCCCGAGCGGGCGGTGGCCAACTACCAGCGGGCAGCCGACGTCGCCGCCGGCAGGTTCGCCCATACCGAGGCCATCCGGCTGCATGAGAAGGCGCTATCCATCATCGCGGCCATGCCCGCGGGACGAGACCGGGACTCCCGCGAACTGGCGGTACTGGAGGCGATGGCGGCACCGCTTAACGCCAGGCACGGCTACTCCTCCCGGGACCTGCAGCAGGCGCTGGAGCGGACGATCGCCCTCGCCGAGTCACTGGGCCGCAAGGACTCGACGGTCGCCGGCATGGCTGCGCTGTGGGCCACGCAGATCGTGAAGGGACGCACGGCTGACAGCCACCGGACGGCCACCCGCGCCCTGGACCTCGCCGACCCTGAGTCCGAGCTATGCGGACAGGCTCATTTCGCCGTCGGCGGTTCCGCCATCAACCTGGGGATGCCAGCCGAGGGGCTGCGTCACCTGGAACTTGTCACCAGGCTGGGCGGCGGTGCCGTCTGGCTGAGCGTCGGCACCCGCCCGGACGTGCACGGGATGGCCTGGGCCGCCCATGCCCACTGGCTGCTCGGCCACGACGACGAGGCCCTGGCTGCCTGCCGCCAGGCCATCAGGCTGGCCCGGGCGATCGACCACCCCTACAGCCAGGCGGTAGCCCTTGCCTACGCCTGCATCACCCACCAGATGCGCCACGACCTGCCCGAGCTGAGGAACGCCGTTGATGAACTGCGCCAGCTGTGCGACGGGTATGACTTCGCCTATTACCGCGAGTGGGCCCTGATCCTGGACGGCTGGTCCCGCGATGGTACTTCAGGCGCCGACCTGGTCCGCCGCGGCATCGGCAACCTCAGATCGGAGGGCGCGTTCGCGCGCATGCCGTACTGGCTGTCGCTGCTCGCCGACCTCTCAGCCCGGGACAGCCGGCCCGGCGCCGCGCGGGCCACCCTTGACGCCGCTCTCGCCGACGGGCGCGCCCACGACGACGTCTGGTGGCTGCCCGAGGTGATGCGCATGCGCGCCGCCTATGACGAGGAGCAGGCCGCCATCGCGCGCCTACGCTCCGCCGCGCAGATGGCGTCGGAGCACGGCAGTGTGGTGCTGCTCCGGCGCTGCGAGCGTGACCTGGGCAGGCGGAACGTAACGGCGGGGGTTCCTCGCTCCGCTCCGGGCGTTCTTCCGGCGGCATCGCCCGAACGCTGCGCGAACGGTCCAGTTCATACCTTCAGACGTGTACCGGATTTCAAACGACGCAGCTGAGGGGGACGACGTGACTACCTCACCCGGCAGTGCCACCGTTACGTATCAGGAGCTGACTGCCGGCGTGCCCGGTGACCTGATCATGCCGCGAAACCGGGGCATGATGATACGCCGCCGCAGGCAGGACAACCGGAAACTGGCCGGCAGCGGTGGGCCGTGCTGGCGGTGGTGCGGGCGGCGCAGTTCCTCACCATCTTGGACCCGTGGGTGGCCGGCGCAGCGAGGACACCCAGTCCGGTCCCCGGGCCCTAACGCGAACGGATGCTGACCCGGTGTGCGGCGACCCGGTGGTCACCGACCTAGTGACCCGCGCCAGGAACGGCGAGGAGCAGGCGTGGGACGCGCTGGTGGAGCGGTACGCCCCGCTGATATGGTCCATCTGTCGCAGATACCGGCTCGCCGACGCCGACGCCGACGACGTCGGCCAGAGCGTCTGGCTGCTCCTACTGAACCATCTGGGCAGAGTCCGCGATCCGGCCGCGCTTGCCGGGTGGCTGGCCACCACGACCCGGCGGGAATGCCTCCGGGTCCTGCGCGCCGGGCAGGGACCGCACAGGGCCTGGTACGTGCTGGACGCCGAGAACATCCCCGACCAGCGGAACGGGACAGCGGAGCATGAGCTGCTGGCGGCCGAGCGCCACGCCGCGCTGCGTGAGGCGTTTATGGACCTGCCGCCATCCGGCCAGCAGCTGATCGCCATCCTCATCCAGGACCCGCCCGTGCCGTACGCCGAGATCAGCGCCAGGCTCGGCATCCCGGTCGGCAGCATCGGCCCGATCCGCGGCCGCTGCCTGGACAAGCTGCGCCGCCACCCGGCCGTCGCCGCGCTGATCAACGCCGAAGCCGGGACCGCGCAATGTGAGATGCACGGCCCGGCCGTAGCGCAGTGACGACGATAACCCGGCCGGCGCGGTACCTCAGCGCGGACTCGCGATCAGGGGGCCGAACCGGCGTCCTAGTGCCGGTGGTGCTTACCGGGCGTGATGACGCTGTGCGCTGGACGCTCTAGCATCCGGCTATGACTGCGTTGGGTGATCTTGACCGGGCCAGGATCGCTGACTTGCACGCGCCGGAGCTAGCGGTTTCGGTAAGCCCGCGCGCCCGCTCATCTCCATCCGGACCTCACACCAAACGCATCGGCACTCCAACCCAGCTGGCTTTCATGGGGTCAGAGGAGGACGACATGTCCGGCACGCTCACCACGGCCTGCCCGCTCTGCGGGCTCCGCTACGCAGACAGGCGGCTTCTCGAGCTGCATATCCGCGAGGACCACCTCCAGCGGAACAGGGGCACCGAACCAGATCACGAGGAGTCCGGTGACGCCGGGCATCCCAGTTCCGTGGCCATCCCGGCGGCACGGCCTGGCCTCCGCGCTGCTTTCCACCATGAACAAGGTGATGGCAACGACAACGACGCGGCGGCCAGGCCGCTCACGTTCCGGATCGGCGATGACCACCCCGCACTGGGCGATCCGCATTCTGCGGTCCATCAACGAGGAGCTGGTACGCGCATCGGAAGCCATTTCATGCTCTGCTCGCACCGCAACCCGCCCGCGGGCGGGCGTCGCCGCAGGAAAGATGCCCGCGCAGCTTCCACGACGGAACGCGCTGACCGGGCCGCCTGGACTCGAAGACAGTCACCCGTCCAGCCCGGCATGGCGGCGGGCCCTGGGGGACGGTCAAGAGGCCGGAGGTAGCAGAAGAAAGCGTCCCGGGCACAGCACGCGCTTGCGCCGGGACGATGTGAACCGGGCGAGGTTCAGCTGCCAGCCGGTCGGCGGGCAGCCGGAGCAGAGGCGGGTGAACGGCGATGGCGGCGACCGTGCTGCTGGTGGAGGACGAGCGCAAGCTGCGGGAGCTGATCCGGTCCTATCTGGAGCGGGCCGGGTTCACCGTGATGTCGACCGGTTCCGGCGCGGAGGCGATCACCCTGACCACCTCGGGCGCGCCGGACCTGGTGATCCTCGATCTCGGCCTGCCGGACGTGCCCAGCGAGACGGTCGCCCGCGAGATGCGCGTCACCGGGCCGGTGCCGGTCCTGATGCTGACCGCCAGAGCCGCCGAGAAGGACCGGATCGCCGGGCTGGACCTCGGCGCTGATGACTACGTGATCAAGCCGTTCAGCCCGCAGGAGCTGGTGCGGCGCGTCCAGGCGATCCTGCGCCGCGGCGGGTCCGTCGCCGGGCCGGGCCCGGCCAGCTATGGCGGTGGAACCCTGCTCATCGACGAAACGCGCCGCGAGGTGACGGTGCGCGGCGCGGGCGTGGACCTGACCCCGACCGAATGGGGGATCCTGGTGGCGCTGGCCACGGTCCCGGGCCGGGTGTACTCACGGTACGAGCTGATCAACCGGGTACGGGGGAATGAGTTCGAGGGACAGGAGCGGACCGTTGATACGCACGTGAAGAACCTGCGGGGCAAGGTCGAGGACCCCGGCAGTCCCCGCATCGTGCAGACCGTGCTGGGCCGCGGGTACCGGCTGGGCCTGGCCCGCGATGACTGACGGCGCCTGGGCGTGGTGGTGATCGGCCGGCAGTTGCCGCCTCGGCTAGGCGCGCGGCGACCTCGGACCAGGGAGGGTTGTTACCGGCACGATCAGCGCCTGGTCAGGCCCAGCCGGTCAGGGTTGCGGTGCTTGACACGCAGAACTCGTGGCCTTCGGGGTCACGCATCACTGTCCACGTGTCCGGGTTGTCTAGGGAGGCTGGGTCTTGCCGTACCTCGACCACCTCGGCACCGGCATGGGCCAACCGTGCTACCTCAGCCTCCATCGGCCCTGAGGTCACGAGGTCCAGGTGCAGCCGGTTCTTGCTCGCCTTGGGCTCGGGCACCTTCATGAAGTACAGCGATGCGCCAGCACCAGCCGGGTCACTTACCTGGAACTCGCCGGGGTTTCGCTCGTTAACCTTAAACGCCAGCGCCTGCGCCCAGAATTCGGCCTGGCGCAGCGGGTCATGGCAGTCAACGACGACAGCCAGCAGCGAAGCTGACATCTCAACCACCTCCCACCTCAGACAGAGGCGTACGCCAAGCGTAGCGAAACATCGAGTCGGCCCCGCACGGTGACTGTCGCTGGCGGATGATGAGGTGCAGGTGGTGGATGCGGTTCATGACGATCTCCTTCGGAGGGCGCGAAGTGGAGTGCTGACAACCAGAGAGGCGTGAAACGGGGAGTCACGGTGTGACGCGCCGTGTCACCGTTGGGGTGCATGTCAACCCGGCCACCGGCGACGTGGGGCGAGCCGGTCGTACTGCGGGAATGTTGCGTGCCGGGGTCTGAGTAAATGCATCACCCGTGTGCGGGTGTACGGCACTGGCAACGGGGACAAGGTTGGGCCGCGAAGGGTGCGGCCTGGTGTCATTGCTACGGCAGTTGACCAGGACCGACGGCCCTATCATCAGATGATGGGGAGGCTTGGCCCGGGCTTGGCCCGGGAGGCGGGGCTGGCGGATGACGCCGCGCCGGCCGCCCGCGCTGGCTATGTGCGCGGCTACGAAAGAGCCCGGGCGACCGGCGATATCGAGGCGATGGCCGAGGCCGCGCTGGGACTGGCGGCCACGCAGACGTTCGGCACTGTTCCCGGCCGGGTGCCGGCGTTCCTGCACGAGGCGTACTCGCTGGCGCAGGGGGAGCAACGGGCGCGGCTGGCCGTCGCGTTGGCCCGGGCCTGGGCCTACGGCTACGATCCGGCGCGCGCCGCTCGATTTGCGGCCGAGGCCTTGGCCTACGCACAGGCGCATGGCGATCCGCCGCTGCTGGCGGCCGCGCTTGATGCGCAACTGCTTGTCCACTGGGGGCCAGATGACCTGGATGAGCGGTTGTCTATCACCGCCCGCCTGGAGGACACGGTCGCGCACGTCGCCGACGTCGAGCCGCGGATGTCGGCGCATCTGTGGCGGCTGACTACCGCCCTGGAGTGCCTGGACCTGCCGGCGGTGCGCCGCCAGTTGCGCGCGCTGGACCTGCTCGCAGCTGAGTCCGGTACCGCCCGTGTCCGGTTCTTCGCGGCTTCGCGCCGCGGCATGTACGCGCTGCTCACCGGTGATCTTGATGCGGCCGGGCGGGCGGTGCGGGAGGTGGCGGCCGCGGGTGCGGAGGCAGGTGAGGCGGACGCGCTGCTGATCGGGCACATGCTCGCCGCGGGCATCGCCCGGCAGGCTGGGGACGTCGCTGCCCTGGCCCGGGAGGCGGCCCTGTACGAGGAGTTCGGCGTGCACGAGGCGGTCCCCTGGGTCGCGGCCGAGGCCGCGCTGCTGTGGGTGGCTGCGGGTGAGCTGGACCGGGCCCGCGCGTTGCTTCATCAGCTGGCTGGGTCCGACTTCAGCGGGATCGCGCGGGACCTTGACTGGCTGCTGACGGTGGCGGAGCTGACCGAGGTGGCGGTCGCCACCGGCACCGCAGCGCTGGCAGAGACGGCACTGGGCCTGCTGGTGCCCTATGCCGGGCGCGGTGTTGTCAACGGCGGCGGAGCGGCGTTCGCGGGCGTGATCAGCGACTACCTGTACCAGGCCAGTGAGTTGCTTGGCACCGGCGACGCGCAGCAGTGGGCAGCCCGCGCCGCCGCTGAGTACGAACGGCTGGGCGCCTCGTGGTGGCTGCACCGCCTCCCGCCAGCGGTCCCGGGACAGCGGGCGACGGTGGTGCGCGGCGGCGGCCGGCCGCAGCAGGAGCATCCCGCGGTGGCGCGGCCCGGGGCCGCGCAGCCTGGGGTCGTGCACTTGCGGCCGGGCGGGGGCGGCATCTGGTGGGTGGGCCGGGAAGGCGCGGTCACCGCCATCCGTGATCTGAAGGGCCTGCATTACCTGCGCATCATGCTGCAGCGCCCGGGCGCAGACATCCCGGCGATTGATCTGTCGGATGCCGTGGCCGGCCATCCGGGAGCTGGGGCGGTCGGTGGGGACGTGGGCGAGGTGCTCGACAAGCGGGCGCTGTCGGCCTACCGGCGCAGGCTCGCGGAGATCGACGCCGACCTCGACGAGGCCCGGTCATGGGCGGACACCGGCCGGGCCGCGAAACTGGCGGCCGAACGCGACGCGCTGCTGGACCAGGTGCGCGCGGCGACCGGTCTCGGCGGCCGCCCGCGCGTGCCCGGCTCGATACACGAACGAGCGCGGATTGCCGTCCGGAAGGCGATAGTCAACGCGATTGACCGTATTGCCGCCGCCGACCCGCCACTGGGAAGACTGCTGTCTGACACCGTGACCACCGGAGCGAGCTGCCGTTACGACCCCGACCCTGACCGCCCAGTCCAATGGGACCTCTCCGCAAGGTAAAGGTCCACGCGGCCGAAAGCCCCGGCCCACAAGACCAGCATCAGCACGGCCCGCCCCGACGGCACGCTCGGCAGCCGCGCCAGATCCGGCAGCCGGTCGCGGTCACCCTCACGCAGGATCAGTGCAGGAGTTAAAGACATGCTCCGTTGTCCCGCAAGGTCCCGCAAATCAGACCGTGAAACTACTTCTAAACGCGCGCTACCAGGCGTGGCCTGACGTGCTGAACTGACAACGGCTGGATGCGGCCTGGGGTAGCCCAGCGCCTGGGATCGTTGACCCTCCGTTTGGCTCTCCGGACATCTCGTTAGCGACGCTAATGTCCGGATACGGCGTCAGGCGGGGAGCGCATCGCGGACGCTATCCAGCCCGGCGGCGCTCGGCCTCCAGACGTTCTCCATATTTCCTCCAAGTATGAGGGCGGCCCGGGCGTGCACATTAGTGCACGAGTCCGATCAGGTCCCGCCCGCTGGGCGGGCCCAGCGCATACAGGAGAAGCCGTGATCAGCTTTCATGCCGACCGTAGCCACGCTGCGGCGGTGCCAGGGTCGCCGTCCTCGGAAGAGGCTCGCGACTCCCTATCCGGCGGCGTTCGCCGATACGGCCGATCTGACAGAGGCGATCAAGCCGTGCACACCTCGAACCGCAGCCGCCACGACGTCGTCATCGTGGGCGGACGAGTCGCCGGATCAGCCACCGCCATGCTGCTCGCTCGTCTCGGGCGTGACGTGGTGGTCGTGGACCAGGCGTCGTTCCCGAGCGACACAGTATCTACTCACTCGATCGCGCGCAGCGGCGTCGTCCAGCTCCGCCGCTGGGGTCTGCTCGATGCGGTCCTGGACAGCGGCGCCCCGGCCGTCAGGCAGGTTACGTTCCATGCCCTTGGTGACTCGGTCAGCCGGCCGGTCAAGCACAAGGCCGGGATCGACTTTATCGTCGCGCCCCGGCGTTACGTGCTGGACACGATCGTCGCGACCGCTGCGGCACGGGCCGGTGCCGACGTGCGCCCCGGCGTCACCGTGACCGGCGTGCGGCGGGACGGACGCGGACGGGCGGTGGGGGTGTACGGGCATGATCGGGCCGGTGCTCCGATCGACATCGGCGCCCGGTACGTCATCGGCGCGGACGGTCTGCAATCGCGGGTCGCCCGCTCGGTCGGCGCCGCGATCAGCGAGATCCGCGAGGCGAACGGTGCGACCCAGTACGCGTACTACGCAGGCAGTCCGTGGACCGGCAACGAATTCTTCGTCGCCGCGCGGTCGCTCGCCGGAGTGTTCCCGACTCACGACGGGCAGGCATGCATCTGGATATGCAATCCCTCCGCCGACGCGAAGGCGGTCCGCCGCAGAACAGCGTCGCGCGCGGAGGCTTTCGGTGAACTGCTCGAGCGTTCCGCCCCACAGCTAGCCGAGCGGCTATGCCATGCCCGCCGCACCTCCCCGGTGTCGGGCATGCTCCGGATGCCCAACCAGCTGCGCCAGGCGTTCGGCCCGGGCTGGGCCCTAGTCGGAGACGCCGGCTATCACCGTGACGCAGTCACCGGCTACGGCATCAGCGACGCGTTCCGCGACGCTGAGTACCTGGCCGTCGCACTTGACCGGGCGCTCGGTGCCGACGCCGAGGAGACCACGGCTCTCGCGCTCTATCAGCAGCAGCGGGACCAGGCGCTCAGGAAGATCTTCGAGATCACCTGCCGCCTCGCTGCATATCCGGCGGTGCCGACTTTCATCGAGCTTCAAAAGCAGCTGAGCGCCGCCATCGACGAGCAAGCGGCTGCGCTGGCCGCCCGGCCGATCCCAGGCGAGCGCCTGCTCGCCACTGCCTGACCGGAAACGGCCGGGCCGGAATACGGACGAAAGGAGGTCGCCGGGTGGATTCCCCGAACTGATCACACCTCAGCGCAACTTTTCACCTGTCAACCCACATCCAAATCCAAGGAGACATACCGACATGACCACCACCGACATGACCGCCGCGGGACTCGACGGCCCGATGCGCAACGGCGTGGACACTGCCACCCTCTTCGCCACCCTCGACGCGGTCAAGCAGGCACCCGAGGCAGCTAAATTCCAGTTCCGCGCCCACAACGAGTGGGTCAGCGGCACGCACAACCGCACCACCATCGCCGACTACTTTGGTGTCGGGGAGGAGCGCTCGCACGAGCGTACGTTCGTCTTCGACGCCGACCATCCTGCCGTCCTCGTGGGCCAGGATCACGGACCGACCCCGGTCGAGTTCGTGCTGCATGCCCTGGCCGCATGCCTCACCGCCGGCCTGGCCAACATCGCCGCCAGCCGGCGGGTCAGGCTCACCGAGGTTCGCGCGACTGTTACCGGGGACATCGACCTCAACGGCATTCTCGGGCTCAATCCCGATGTACGTAACGGCTACGAGCGGATCACCGTGCGGTTCACGGTCAAGGGTGACGCTCCGGCCGAGAAGCTGCGCCAGATCGTGGAGCAGTCGCGAGCCCGCTCGGCGGTTTACGACATCATCACCAACCGGGTGCCCGTCACCATCGAGGTGGACACCCTTTGACGCCCAGACCAGGTGCCGCGACTCCCCGCAGGCCAGGATTGGCCTGCGGGGACGGCAATTTGGGCATCGTGCGGTTCACGGTGCACCATGGCACATGTGGAGGTTGGATTCGGCGATTGCGAGCTGAGCATCGAGCGCATCGAACTGCGCCGGGCAGGCAAGATCGTCGATATAGAGCCCCAGGTCTTCGATGTGCTGGCCTATCTGCTGCGGCATCGCGAGCGGGTGGTGCCAAAGACCGAACTCCTCGACCAGATCTGGGGTAACAGGTTCGTCTCCGAGTCGGCGCTGTCCAGCCGGGTCAAGTCCGCGCGCCGCGCCGTGGGCGACACCGGCAGAGATCAGCGGGTGATCAAGACAATCTACGGCCGCGGCTACCGGTTCGTGGCCGATGTAAGCGAGAAAGCCCGATTCGCCGACCCGCCTCACGGCGGCGCCGTAGCTGACCACCCGGCCGCCCAGGGCACCGCGACATCGGCGCACCAGGTACTCCGCGCTATCGGCGGCATCCGCGCGGGCATCGGGACTGCAATACAGGTCAGCGGCAGTCCCGGATCGGGAAAGACGCAGCTGCTCCATCAGGCGGCGGAGACCGCCCGGCACCACGCGCTGGCCGTCGGGCTTTCTGCTCCGGTACCGGGAAGCCGCGGCCCTTACATGTGCGTCGCCGAGGCTCTCAGCGAGATGGCCCAACGGCATCCCGGACTGCTTGGCGTGATCCCGGCCGGGTGCCGAGCCGAGCTCGAACGAGCCTTCGAAGGACAGCCGCCCACGACGCGTCAGCGGTGGTTCATGGCGGTGCGCGAGTTCCTCGTCACCGCGGCGGGGCATTCGGGTGCGGTGCTGCTGATTGACGATCTCCATCTCGCGCCTCCCGAGGCCCTGGCACTCATTGACGATGCGGCCCGGCTGACCCGCAATCACCCGCTGGCCGTCATCATCTCTCAGCGGTCGGACGCCCCGCCCCGGCCCCGCTTCGAGGTCGTCGAGCTGGCCGATGGCGATCGGCCGTCGGCCGGCCAGCACGCGACCGTCGATCTGCCCGCCGAACTGACCGAGGTCCTCCGGCGGGTCGCACAGATCGGAGATCGTTTCGATCGACTCGAGTTCACCGCGGCCACAGGTCGCGACCCGCAGGTCGCTGGTCAGCTCCTCGACCAGGCACTTTACTGCGGAGCAATCTGCCTGGAGCCCGGCGGTTACCGATTTGCCGATCCGGCCGTCTCCGCCCGGCTGGCAGCGCAGGTCACCCCGGCCCAGCAGCCAACGGTAAGGACCGAGATCGCGACCCGCCTCGCGGATCTTGGCGGGACTTCAGCGCGGGTCGCCGACCTTCTCCTCGCTGCGGGCGAGTCGGCCATGGCCGTACCGTACGTGCTGGAGGCGGCGCCGATCGCGGCAGCGTCCGGGCTCCATGCACAGGTGCTTAGCTGGACCGAGGCCGTGCGCGGGCACGTCGGTGAGCAGGCGGAGGCTGCGCTGCTTTCGCTGCGGGCCGATGCGCTGGCGGCGGTCGGTGATCACGCCGCGGTACCTGCCTACCGCAAGGCGCTGGCCGCCGCGGACCTTGACCAGATGCCAGGCCTGCGGGCGCGGCTGGCCCGCGCCGCGCTGCTCAGCGGGGATCTCGGCTCGGCTGAAGAGGCACTCGCCGGGCTTGAGCCGAGCGGTGGGCCCGACGACGGCGCAATCCTCCTGGCGAGAGGGATGCTCGCCTACTTCGCCGGCGATCTCGACGGCGCTGACGCGGCGGTCCAGGCGGCTCGCACGATAGCCCTCGCGCCCGGAGCGCCGAACCGCCTGCTCGACGCCATCACGCTCCAGGGCATGATCGCCCACAACCGCGGCGAGTGGTTCGACCGGCTCCATCGTGAGCTTCGTGCCACCAGCGAGAATCCGCAGCTTGCCGCGGCGGTGTTCGACTCGCACCTGTGCGTGGCCGAGTATCTGCTCTACGGGCCGACACCTTATGAGGAAGTACTCGCCCTGACCCGCCAGCTGCGTGAGCAGGCCGAGCGGGCGGGCGTCCGGCGCGGGGTGGCGTTCGCGGTGACGGTGGCCGGTGAGGCGGCCCTGCTCGCTGGGGACCTTGATGCGGCCCGGGCTGATCTCGTCGATGCGCTTGCCTTGCATGTCGAGATGGCAGCCGACACCGGCACGGCGCACACGCTACAGCGGCTGGCCGAGGTCGAACTCGCCGTCGGTGACCGCCCAGCGGCCGAGCGGCTGCTGCGGCGTGCGCTTCCGCTCGCTCGCTGGTCGCCGCTGGCCCGCCATCTCCTGCAGCGCATTTACGGAACCCTGATCGCCGCAGCCTCGGACGCAGATGCCGCGCTAGCGGTCATCGATGAGGCAGCCGGGACGCTGGACGAGCCATTTGCCTGCACCTTCTGCCAGGTCATGATCGCAGTTCCCGCATCGATCGCCTGCGTGGAGGGAGGACGGCCCGACGAGGCCCGTGCCTGGCTGGCCCAGGCCCAGAGATCGGCGGCGGCCTGGCAAGGCACGGCGTGGCAGGGGGCGGTCGCCGAGGCCCGGGCCTACCTGGCGCGGGCCGAGGGAGACGACGCGGCTGCTGGCCGCCTCCTGGCCGGGGCGGCGGAGCTGTTCACGATCGCCGGGCAACCGCTCGACGTCCAGCGCTGCCTCGACGCCGCGGACAGCTGACGGCGTACGACCCCGGCCTCACCACCGGGGTGTCGGTGGCTTCATCGCTGCCGGCGGGCGCCAGGCAAGCACCGACGGCGGAGTACCCACACCGTGGCCAGCGTGAAGCCCATGGCGAGCCCGGCGAGCACCAGCCAGCGGTAAGCGACTGTTCCGGAGAAGGTGTCACCGTAAGCGCGCATGGTTGGAAGCGTGCTGGTGAGCTGGTCGAGCCGCAGCCCGCGGCCCAGTGCCTCGAACGAGTAGCGGTTGGCTAGACCCAGGCTGAGCAAGCGCCCGGGAGTCGCCATGTCGGCGGAAGGAACAACCGCGCCGGCGAATAGCACCTGCGGGAAGCAGAGCATCGGCAGGGCCAGCGCAGCCTGCGCGGAATTGGAGACCACGGCCGAGGCCAGAAGGCCGAGAGCCAGCGCCGACACCGCTTCGTCCAAGAGCGTGACCAGCAGCGACGCGTACACGTCCAAGCCCGCGGCGGGAAGCCGGTCCAGCGCGCGCAGCACGCCGAGGAGAACGGCGGCCACCACGGTCAGCAGCGGCACTAGGACCGTGATCTTGGCGGCGACGTAGGCGCCGACGCTCAGCCCCGAGCGGTATTCGCGCCTGAAGACCGCCAGCTCCCCGACGATCTGGAGCAGCCCGTAGGTGAGGCCGAAGAAGAATCCGGCAAAGGCCACCCAGAACACGATCTGGGCCGGGCTGACGTCGGCCGCGCCGCGTCGCTCGAATGCACCTGGCTGGAACAGCATGCTCATCATCGCCGTCACCAGCACCGGGGAGCCGAGCAATATGGCGAGGGTCAGCCGGTTACGGACCAACACATCGGCATTGCGCCGGGTGAGCAGCCACCACTGCCGCAGGACGCCAGGCGAATGCCGACCGCTAGGACGCCACGTCTCGACCGGGGGCTCGCCCGGCGGGCGGTAGGCGGCGAACCGCTGCGCCCACGCGCGTGGCGTCCCCTCACTGGCGAGCCGGCGGTAGACGTCGGCGAGGTCATCGACGCCGAAATACTGCCGTGCCTGCGCAGGCGAGCCGGCGAAGGCCAGATAACCATTCCGTGTCAGGAACACCACTTGGTCACACCGGTCGATGGTCGCCGACTCGTGGGTGGTGAGGACAACCGTGACCCCTCGCCCGGTGAGCCGGCGCAGCAGGTGCACGACCTCTGCCGATGTCGACGGGTCCAGGCCCGAGGTGGGTTCATCCAGGAAGAAGGTGCGCGGCTGGGTGAGCAGTTCGACCGCGATGCTGGCCCGCTTGCGCTGACCGCCCGACAGTACCCGGACAGAAACATCATGCCGGTCGGCCAGGTCCAGGTCGCAGATCGTTTCGTCAACCACGTGGTCGGCTTGCTCAGACGATGTGCCCGCAGGCAGGCGCAGTCGTGCCGCGTACCGGAGCGTGCGCCGCAGCGGCATCTCGCCGTGGATGATGTCGTCTTGAGGGACATAGCCGATACCCGAGCCGGGCGTGGCGCCGGCATCGACCCGCACGCCGTCATGCATGGCCTGGCCGGCCGACGGCGCCCGCACCCCCGCAAGGATCTCGAGCAGGGTGGTCTTCCCCGCTCCGCTGCCGCCCACCAGAGCAACCAGCTCGCCCGGCTGGATGGACAAGGACACCTCATGGAGAATTTGGCGCCTCCCAGCGTGCTGGCTTACGCCGACCGCGTCGATGCGGCCTCTGGCGGCTGTTCCAGTCTCCGCCGGCGCGGCCGGGGTGGACGCGGTCGCGGCGTCCGCAGGGTCGAAAGTGAGCTCCATGAAGTCCTCCGTGAGTTCTGGCCGGCTCGTTCACCAAACACCGTCATCATCGGGACTTCGGGGCAACGACTCTTGGAGCAAGTGTGGAGCGATCGTGGAGACGGCAGGTTAGGCGCAGCGCCCTGGAAGGTGACGAAGAGGTGATCGGCTAGGGCGTCGTTGTCGAGCGCACGGAAAGTGGGCGCCTCACTCAAGTGGCAGCGCGGGTTTCATCGAGCCACCTGGCGTTGTCATGCGTGAGACGGCTGCCGCACGGCTGCTAACCCCGAATTTGCGGT
>Ga0210383_10003487_pt1 | contig 14070 bp, 14 predicted proteins | sample IncBWC14OmetaG_FD_160072 | JGI IMG/M metagenome (GOLD analysis project Ga0210383, IMG submission 160072) | Forest soil microbial communities from Barre Woods Harvard Forest LTER site, Petersham, Massachusetts, United States - Inc-BW-C-14-O ...
AAATCTGTGCCTTCACCGGAGGGCGAAAATCACCAGTCCATTCGCGCTCGGGAGTAATCCCGGCAAAAGCATGCTCCTTGAGCGCCTTGTCGTCTTCAATCTTCTTAAGCTGTTCGGGGCTGGGCTCCGTATATTGCTTGGGAACGCTGGCTGCGATGCTGTGGTATTTTCCTCTCGCTACTTTCACCGCTTGCTGAAATGAGATCTCTCTTCCGGCGGCCGTCACTCCTTTCAGTTGAATTGGATAGCTTCCGGGCTTAGTTTCTAGGCTTGCGCCGGCGATTGCGTCCCAGGCTTTGCCTTTTGCATCCGAGGAAAAGAACACCTCATGCTCAATCCACTTGCCGGAAAGCGACTTCAGTGGCTCCGGGGAGATCACGTGAAATACGACCGGCGAGCCATTGACCGGCCGCTGTGGTTGCCAACGCACCGACCAGGAATCTTTGGTTTTCGAGGGCGGAGCAGGAACCTGAAATGCGGAGAGCGGAAGCGCGCCGAATAGAGCGAGCAGGATCGCAAGACTCCCACGCCGGGCGAAGCTCTTGGACAATGCCATTCGAAAATTAGCCTAGCACCAATGCCTGCCAATTGCGGCTCAGAATCCGCCAGTGCGAACCCGGTTTCGTACTCCCGAAAACGCTCGCTGCCAGCAGCGTAAGTCGTTGAATCATCGAAAGAACACGATGGTAATCGGCCAAACTGGTTTTGCCCGGACTTTTCCCCCGCCTTGAGCAAGAATCTTAGGATGTCCGAGAGCCAGCCGCGCCAGTTGAGCGCACAGGTGTTTATTGCAGCCATGGCGCTGGGAGCGCTGGCGTGTTTCTATATCGCGCTGGCGAATTGGCACTCGACCGATCCCATAAAGTTCCTTTGCTATCTGGCCGTCGCACTGCTGGCTTCATCTCTCAAAATCAAGCTGCCCGGCATCAATGGAACTATGTCGGTGAACTTCCTGTTCATTCTCTTGGGAGTTCTGGAGATGAGTTTCGCGGAGACGGTCGTCATTGGCTTCGCGGCGGTGCTGGTTCAGTCTTATTGGAGATCCTCCAACCTCAAGCCAATCCACGTCATTTTCAATCTCTCGCAGTTACCGGTTGGAACGGCGGCGGCGTACGTCGTCTACCAGATCGTCACCACGCACGGACTGCATCGGAATGATCCGCTTGCACTGCTGCTGGTAGCGATCACTTATTTCGCGTTCAATACTTTTGCCATGGCAACCATCATTCGGTTGACCGAAGGCAAGCCAGTGTTGAAGGTGTGGTCGGAATGCTATTTCTGGTCGTTCCCTTACTACCTTGTGGGCGCAGCGATCGCTGGCTTGGTCAGCTTCCTGAACCGGCACATCGGATGGCAGTCTTCATTGTTGGTTCTGCCTCCTGTCTACTTGATGTACCGGTCTTATCGGCTTTACCTGGGCAAGCTCGAAGATGAAACCCGGCACGCGGAGCAGGTATCGAACCTGCACCTGCGAACCATCGAAGCTCTTGCGTTGGCGATTGAGGCCAAAGATCACACCACGCACGATCATCTGCAGCGGGTCCGCATCTATGCAATGGAGCTCGCCAAAGATCTCGGTCTGACTGACGACGAAACTGAAGCACTGCAGGCCGCTTCAGTTCTTCACGACATTGGCAAACTCGCCGTGCCGGAGCACATCATCTCGAAGCCGGGGAAGCTTACGCCGGAAGAGTTTGAGAAGATGAAGATCCATCCCATTATTGGGGCGGAAATTCTGGAGCAAGTCGAGTTTCCTTATCCCGTCGTTCCCATCGTTAGCGCGCATCATGAGAAGTGGGACGGCAGCGGTTATCCCAACGGGCTAAAAGGCGAAGCCATCCCGATCGGCGCACGAATTCTGGCGGCGGTCGATTGCCTCGATGCGCTGGCCTCGGATCGACAGTACCGGCGAGCGTTGCCCTTGGACGAAGCTATGGCACGCGTGGCTGATGAAGCGGGCAAGAGCTTCGATCCGCGGGTCGTCGAAGTATTGCATCGCCGCTATGTCGAACTGGAGAAACTGGCTCATGCGCAGCCGTCGAAAACTCCAGCTAAACTATCGACCGACGTGAAGGTCGAGCGGGGTTCGGCTCCGGCTGCGGGATTCGCGGAGTCCGAAGCGCCCCTTGTTCAGGAACCGGAACAACGCCGCGACTATCTTTCCTGCATCGCCGCCGCGCGCCAAGAGGCGCAGATGCTCTTTGAACTCAGCCACGACCTGGGCAATTCGCTCAGCGTGGACGATACCCTCTCGATGCTCTCAGTGCGACTGAAGCGGCTGGTGCCTTACGACTCGATGGCCGTCTACGTCAAGCAGGACAATCTGTTGACGCCCGAGTACGTGAGCGGCGATAACTTCCGATTGTTCTCATCGCTAAGAATTCCGCTGGGAGAGGGCTTGTCCGGCTGGGTGGCGCAGAACAGCAAGCCGATTCTCAATGGCAATCCGTCGGTTGAGCCGGGATACCTTAACGATCCTACGAAGTACAGCACGCTGCGGTCGGCGCTGGCTGTGCCGCTTGAAGGCGTCTCGGGAGTGGTTGCAGTGCTGGCGCTTTATCGCACTCACCAGGACGCATTCACCAAAGACCACTTGCGAATTCTGCTGGCAATCAGCTCTAAACTCGGATTTACCATCGAGAATGCGCTGAAATATCGCCAAGCCGAGGATTCAGCGACCACCGACTACCTTACTGGACTGCCCAATGCCCGGTCGCTCTTCCTGCATCTCGATCGGGAGATCGCCCGGTGCAAACGTTCCAATCTGCCCTTAGCCGTGTTCGTCTCCGACCTGAACGGCTTTAAACAAGTGAACGACCGATTCGGGCACTTTCAAGGCAACAAGCTGCTGCAAATGTTCGCCGAGGCTTTGAAAGAATCCTGCCGCGAATACGATTATGCGGCGCGCATGGGCGGCGATGAATTCATCGTCATTGCTCCCGGGCTCAACCGCGAAGCCGCGACGGAGATGGCGCAACGCCTCGAAGCCATCATCGCCGAAGTTGGAAAGATTGTTTGCGGCGAGGGATTGGTTTCGGTCAGCATCGGCCAGGCGTTTTATCCTGCAGACGGCAGCAACGCCGAACATCTGCTCGCGGAAGCCGACCGCCGGATGTACGCGGTGAAGAACTCCCACTACGCAAACGCCGAGCGACATTTGGCGGCGCGATATGCGCGCGCTGCGCGGGCGGCCGACTGAAGTCGCGTCATTAAAGAAAAACTCCATTTTGCCTAAAATCCAGAAAACAAAGGGTTGGAAATTTTCTTGCCTTCCAGATCTATGTTTCTGAAGTACTTAGAGGCAAGATATTCAAAACGCTGGAGTTACGGCGGTATTCTGGTGCCAGCGATTCCGTTTTGGGAAACCGCGGATCGCCCAGAGATGGAGTCGCTATCAGATTGTCAAAGATCGCAGATTATCTTATAGATAATCTGCGTACTTCAATGTTGGTTGGACTGCGCCTGCTCCGCGAGGCTTCTGGCTGAGATCGGCGCGAGCAAGAGCAGGCAGAAACGAAAGAGCGGAGTCCCACAGTGACGATCAACTAGATTGAGATCAACATTGCTCCTGCGAACCTGAAGGCGGGCGAATTGAAGCGAATCGACAAGGCCAACAAAGCGGGGGCGGCATCTGGAGGTGGGCCGGCGAAAAAGCAGGTCCCTCCATTGCGCTCGGGTGGCTTCGCTCCGGGTCGGGATAACAATATTATTCAACGAACTTCAGACTCAGGACACTAGTTCAGGAGCGATTCCCAGTTGGCTGGCACCCTTCCTGCGGGTCCAGGCGCGGGCTGACTTGTGGGATGCGAGTGCGGCGGAAGCAACTCCGCACCCTTGACCATCCCCTGCTTCTCATAGTCGTAGAACCAGTCCTCACCCGGCTCGAAGCTGGCGATGATCGGATGCCCTGTCGCCGCCGCATGCTTGGATGCATGCTGGCTCGGAGAGCTGTCGCAGCATCCGATATGGCCGCACTCCGCACACCGGCGGAGATGAAACCACCAACTTTTCGGCGACGCCAGGCATTCCACACAGCCATCGCCACTTGGTTTAGAAGCGAGGTTAATTCCGCGGCGATCTTTTTTCATCTCAATTTTCCTTTAGACGTTGCATGTGCAGCAACGAGTTCAAGCCACCAGCAAGATCTTTCCCACACCACCCTTTTCTGCCGTTGCTTGAGCCTTGGCCGCTTCACTGAGTGGCAGTTTCTGGCTAATCGGGATTACCAGCTTGCCGTCGCGCACGGCTTCGGCCATGAACTCGAGCGTTTTCCTGTCGAATTTCGAGAATACGTGAACTACTTTTACCGACGGGTATTTTGCAGCGTTCTGCGGCAGTCCGACAACCGATGCATACACTCCTCCGGGCTTGAGCTTGGCGATCAGCTTCTCGGCGGTGCTTCCGCCGACCGCATCCGCAACCGCATCGAGTGGAGGAAGATTCGCAACCGCGGAGTCGTCGTCGGTTGCGACCACCTGATCCGCGCCAACAGTCTTTGCCTCATCCGTCTGCCTTTTAAGAACTCCCGCGATCACCGTCGCCCCGCGTTCCTTGGCAGAGAATACCGCCGAACGCCCAACATTTCCTGCGGCACCTACGACGAGAACCGTCTGGCCAGCTTTGATTCCCGTAGCTGAAAGGAGCTGGTTGCCGGTCACCGTCACCAGCGGCAGCGCCGCCGCCTGGATCAAATCGAGGCCCTTGGGAACTTTCGCCAACGCGGTGGCTTTCACAACGCAAAGTTGGGCGTAAGTGTTGTCTGCCATAGCGAACACTTGGTCGCCGACGGAAAAACCTTCCACTTCTGGCCCAATCTTGACCACAGTACCCGCAATGTCGACTCCTATCAGTCCCGGAAAAGTCATGGGATAGAAGTCTTTCGTTAATCCGGCACGCCGCTTGTAGTCGATCGGATTCACGCTCGTGGCCGCGACCCTCACCAGCACCTCACCCGGACCGGGAACTGGATCGGGATAGTCTTCGAACTTAAGTACTTCCGGACCACCATATTGGTGGACAACGATTGCTTTCATGATTCGCCTCCATGGTGTACGGTAACTCTTTTCTATGCTGTTTTTCTATTCTTTTGAGGATGAATTCCCAGGTCGTGCCATGAGGTTTCCGCGAGGTTGACGTCATAAAACTTTGCAGCTTTCTCAATGTTCGCGAAGGCCAAAGCACGGTCGGCATCGGAGACGTCGATGACTTGATCGAAGCGCGCAACCGCGTTACGCACATGCTGTGCGTCGGTCAGTGGTTCTTTACGCTGCTTGGGAAATGCGTAGACGCTGTCGGGCAAGTCGCTCTGCGTTGTCAGGCGTCCGTGTTTCTCGTGAGGTTTCCAGGTTGCTTCCGGCATGTCTTTGCCATCCTTTCTTTATCATCTGCGATCCTAGCTTTCTTTGACTTTCTGCGCTAGCTCGCGAAATTCCTTAGCTTGTTTGTAACTGGCCTTTGTCTGGACATGCGCCAGTTGACGAGACGTCTCACTGGGAAGGAGCGGAGCCAGAGCTTCAAGTTCGGTTGCAGCCTCGTGGGCTTGGTCCGCCTGTTTGATCATCAAATGTTCAAATTTTCGGACTGCCTCATTGTGATCCATATTCCCTCTTTCGTGAAAGTCTTTCGACCGCTAATGCACCCCCTCATCAGATCATGAATGAGAAAAGAATCCTATTGGACGAAAGTATTGATCGATCCTTTCGTATATTCGGGGATGTGGGTATTAAGCCGGCTTTTGCGAACGTGCTCTCCAAGCCGGAGCTTGGCCACCCTCGGTGGGCTCAGATTGCTCACGAGCAAATCCGTTTGAGGTATGCTCGGACGAGGCATTCCTGAGATGAATGAAAGAGACCAGGGGACAAGCGGAAATTCGTGGAAAGCTTCGTTGTTGCATCGCTTGGGCAAGCTGCAACCCCGCGAGGATCAGATATTTCTCGTTCTGGCGCTGGTGATTGGTGCACTGACGGGATTGGTGGTTGTCGCCTTCATCTTACTCACGGAACGAGCAGGGATGCGTTTGTATCCGGTGGGTGGGGCGCGGTGGCGGCGTCTGCTGTTCCCGGTCACGGGTTCGCTGAGCGTCGGCTACCTGCTGTTCCGCTATTTCCCCAACGCGCGAGGCAGCGGAGTGCCGCAGACCAAAGTCGCGCTCTATGCCCATGAAGGCCGGATCACTCTGCGCACCGTGTTGGGAAAGTTCTTCTGCACATCCGCAACCCTGGCGAGTGGAATCCCTCTCGGACGCGAAGGCCCTTCCGTGCAAGTGGGCGCCGGTATCGCTTCCGTCCTCGGACGGCTATTGGGACTGCGTCCCGAAAAAGTGAAGGCTCTGTTGCCGGTAGGAGCGGCGGCCGCCATCGCGGCTGCGTTCAACACAAGATGACCCGGGACTACTCCGTCATTGTTCCCTTGATGATTGCGTACCTGGTTAGCCTTTTCATCGCTTCGCGCCTGCAGAAGCAACCAATTTATGAAGCCCTGGCGATGCAAAGATGGCATACATTTGCCTTCGGCAGAATCACGGCAACAGCGTTCCCGGCGACAGATCATCCGGATCGTGCGCCCGGCGACCGAGTATATGCCAGCGGACATCACGGTTCGGGAAGCATTGGAACGAGCCCGCCCCAGTGAATTCCAAAGCTGGCTGGTTATGGATCCACGTGGAGTGGTTGGCGTCATCAACCTTTCAAAGCTGGAGCGGGAGTTGGAGGAGAGCGCCGACAAGAAACTGACTGACCTCGTGGATGCGCTTGTATTTCCACACGCCCACTCCGATCAAGGACTTGATTTGGCGCTCGATCGTATGGGGGCGAACCAGATCGAAATCCTGCCCGTAGTGAGCCGTGCGAACGTACACAAACTGGAAGGCATCGTGACTCTGCGCGATGTCCTGGATTCTTATGGTGTCAGCAGACCCACCAAGGATTAGCAGGCGACCCGATACCAAAGTATCGCCGATACCATCGTCCAATTGTTCGTTTCCGAAGTTTCTGGTCTGATGGCTCGCGTCGGGCAGATTCAATCGGAATCCGCACGATCACCAACAAGGCCGCCGAGAAGGCCGCTTAGGTGTCTGCTTAAATCGACGCGGCGATATCCGTATAATCGCATACCTGTGAGGCGCAATGACGAAAACTACGAGCTTTCAAATGGACATTCGCCCACTCTTTACGGAGCGAGACATTCAAGGCATGAGCAAGGCGTTCAACCTGGGAAGTTACGATGATGTCAAAAAGCACGCTGGCGCCATCTACGATCGCATTCGTGGAATCAGCGGCGCCGTAATGCCGCCCCCACCACCGCGAGGAGAAGGTCCTTGGCAGCAATCTCGGATTGAACTATTCGCCAAGTGGATGGCGGACGGATTTCAACCTTAGTCGGGCGAGCCGTACCCTGCGATTCCGCTAAAAAAGATCAGCTTCTTCAAATTGAAGGTCGAGATGAACGATCAACAGGATTCTGATCCCGAGATCAAGCGATCCGCGCGGCACTAGATCAGCATTGGGCGGCGTCCGATGCCAACGATTTTGAAACCGAGCATTTCATCTATCACGAGGACGCGGTGCTGGAATACCCGCAATCGGGCGAGCGAACCCGCGGTCGATACAACATCCAGAACCAACGTGCCAATCAGCCGAGCAAAAAGCGGTTTGCTGTCCGAAGAATCATTGGCGGCGGCGATCTTTGGGTCACGGAACTCATCCTGACGTATGACGGCAAGCCGTCCTACACGGTGAGCATCATGGAATTCAAAGGCGACAAAGTTGCGCGGGAAACGCAGTATTTTGCGGATCCATTCGTGGCTCCCGCATCGCGCGCTCAATGGGTCGAACGGATGGACACGTAAAACGCGAGAATTTCAGTACATCCTCCGACAGAGGGACACGATATGGATTGGAAACGGTTGATCCAGTTTGCGCTGCTGGGCAGCGGCGATTTCGAGCAGTATGCCATCCTGCTGATCCGCGTTTCGATCGGACTGTTCTTCGCCATCTCCGGGGCAAACAAATTGTTTGTCGCCGGCGGTACGAAACCTGTTTATGAAACGCTGGTTAAAGCCAAGGTTCCGTTTCCCCAACAGACGGCTTATTTCGTGTCAGGCGTCGAGTTCGTTGCCGGATCCCTGGTGACCGTGGGTTTTCTTTCGAGCCCGGCCAGCGCGGCTTTATTGATCGATATGACTGTCGCCACCTTGACCAGCGCTCTTTCCACGCTACCTAAAGGACTCTCGCCTCTTCGCTGGCTCGACGATGTCCTCTACCTCCCGGAAGTTCTCTACGTGCTCTTCTTTATCTGGTTGATCTGCTCCGGTCCGGGTAAGTTTAGTGTGGATTACTGGCTCGCCGGCAAGTTACTTAGCTGATCGACCGACGATCAGCTTGTCGTCCGGTCCCCTTCGAAAACATCAGCCCGGAAGGTACAAACTTTTCTTCGACGATTTGTCGAATTCCGGGCCAGCCGTTCGATTATATGGTGAAGCCGGGCAACGCGCCCGCCCGAATACGGTTACAAGAGAAGGAGAAATCATGGCGCAGTATTTGGTTGCTATTCACCACCCCGACGACTACGACCCCTCCGTCGAAGGCGAAGCGATGGTCCGCGATATCCATGCGCTCAACCGCGAGATGGTAGCTGCCGGTGTCAGGGTTTTCGTTGGTGGCCTCTCCCCTGCCCCCCGCGCGAAGTCGCTGCGGGCGCAACCGGATGGTCAGGTTCTGATCACCGACGGGCCGTACCTGGAAACCAAGGAGCACATAGGTGGTTTTTGGGTTCTGGAAGCCGCTGACCTGGACGAGGCACTGGCGTGGGGGCGCAAGGCTGCCGTCACCTGTCGGGCCCCGGTCGAGGTGCGCGCGGTCTTGCAAAAACCAGCGCCACCCGCCGATGGCCGGCAAACTTTAAAGGAGATCAAATGAGAAATGTAATCTTCGCAATCAACATCACCCTGGATGGCTGTGTCGACCACACCAAATTCAATCCCGCTGAAGATTTACTCGAACATTACACGCGCCTCTTGCGAGATGAGGCTGGCGTGCTCGTCTATGGGCGCAAAACCTACCAACTGATGGTTCCTTATTGGCCTGATATCGCAAAAAGCCAGTCCGAGACGAAAGAGGACATCGAATTTGCTCAAGCATTTGACTCCAAGACGAAGATTGTCTTTTCACGATCATTGGCCCGCGCTGAGGATAAAAATACGAAAATCATTCGCGCCAACCTTCGCGACGAAATACTTAAATTGAAACAAGAACCAGGCAACAATATTTTGGTCGGCGGTGTAGATGTTCCTTCACAGCTTATAGAGCTTGGCCTGATTGACGAATATCGTTTTGTCGTTATGCCAATCATTGCTGGAGAAGGGAGACGGCTGATGCAGGGTGTCAACCTGCCCGAGAAATTACAATTGAAACTTGTTGAGTCAGAGACTTTTAAATCAGGATGTGTCGCGCTTCGTTACTTGAAACAGTGACAGAACAATCTGCAAGTTCACCCGTGGCAGGAAACTCAGTCATGAGAACTCAATGTGCTTGAATTCATCTCCCTTGATGGCGCCATAAAACCCCAGGCCAGAGGAAAATCCCAGCGGGGGCCCGTCCGAGTGGATAAACTCACATCGCGACGCGTTTCCTTAGCGGTCGTACAAAAGCGGATGAACATGCCGCTTGACCTGTCGCTAGGGCGCATTACCTTTGAACTTTGGGCACGATTCTAGCGCCGGCGCAGTCCCAACCGAAAGCTTATAAACACTCGGCCCAGGGAAATCTGGGGAATACAGGACGCATTCCAGATCCCCATCCTGGTAAAATACCGGACGATTCCGTCCCGGGATCGAGCAACTGGTGAACATCCCGCTTCCCGGGTCGTTTCGTCTTACGTCATTCCAGGTCATTGAAATAAAAGAATCCAGGTACCCATGCCCCGCCTGCTTTCAGTAAATGTCGGTGTTCCGCGCGACGTGACATGGAACGGCAAAACTGTCCGTACCGCGGTCTGGAAGTCTCCGGTTACGGGACGGCGGATGGTGCGCAAGCTCGATATCGATGGCGACGCGCAAGGCGATCTCGCCGGCCACGGTGGAGAGCACCGCGCGGTATTCGTCTACCAAGGGGATTCTTACCATTACTGGGAGCGGTTTCTGGGCCGCAGTGATTTTACTTCCGGCCAGTTCGGAGAAAACTTCACTGTCGACGGACTTCCCGATAATGAGGTGTGCATCGGGGATCGCTACCGCATTGGTAGTGCAGAATTTGAAGTAACGCAGCCACGCGTAACCTGCTACCGCGTCGGCATCCGCATGAATGAACCCCGCATGCCAGCCCTGCTCGTAGCACATCACCGACCAGGATTCTACTTTCGAGTGCTGCAGGAAGGAGAAGTTGGGGCGGGCGATGACATTATTAAGATCGCCGATGGTCCGGGAAAAATGACGGTGGCCGACACTGACGCTCTCTTGTATTTGCCGGGAGCTTCTCGCGAGCAGCTGGAGCGAGTGCTTCGGATTCCCGCACTTAGCCAAGGTTGGAAGAGTTCGTTCCAAGCAATGCTCGAACAAGATCTGAGCTCTAAGACCACAGCGGGGAATCCAGGTCTCGCGACTGAGGAAGGAGCACCGGCATGGCCTGGCTTTCGACAGATGCGAGTCGCGAATATTCATAAAGAAAGCGATAGCGTAACTTCCTTCGTTCTGAAGCCGGTCGATGCGCAGCCTCTTCCTGTCTTCCTGGCAGGTCAATTCGTCGTTTTGCGGCTGCTTGTCGATCCGGGAAAACCGCCCGTGCTTCGCAGCTATTCGCTGTCTGATCTGCCGGCAGCCGATCATTTGCGCATCAGCGTCAAGAGCGAATTGAACGGGGTTGGAAGTTCGTTTCTGTGCAAGCGTGCACGAGAAGGCGATGTCTTGGATGTGAGCGCGCCTCGCGGAAGCTTTACTTTACGTCCTAACCAGAATCCTGTGGTTCTGCTGAGCGCTGGGGTGGGCGCAACACCCGTGATGTCGATGCTGCACGCGCTCGCCGCTGAAAAGTCGCAACGAGAAATCTGGTGGATCTATGGAGCACGCAATCGCGTCGACCATCCATTTGCAGATGAATCGCGTTCATTGCTGAAACAGCTTTCTCGCGGACGAGGATACATCGTCTACAGCAGGCCCGCGCCAACTGACCAAGTCGGGACAGACTTCGATGCTCCCGGGCACATTGACACAGCTTTGCTGGAGAGAATTGGCGTACCACAGAGTAGTGACTTCTATCTGTGTGGCCCCACTTCTTTCTTGCAGAGTATGCGCGATGGGCTGCGAACCTGGGGTGTACTTAACGGCAATGTCCACACGGAAATCTTCGGCTCACTCGAGGCCATTACCCCTGGCATGGCGCAGGTTGTTCACACTCCTCACCTCCCACAAGGGCTGCCCGGATCTGGCCCCCCAGTCTCATTCGCACGAAGCGGAATTACTGCGGCGTGGGATACGAAATTCGCGAGCTTGCTTGAACTGGCGGAAGCGTGCGATGTTCCGGTCCGATGGTCGTGCCGGACTGGAGTCTGTCATACCTGCATGACAGGTCTGATTAGCGGATCGATTACTTATAACCCTGAGCCGCTGGAAAGGCCCACTCCCGGCAATGTGCTCGTATGCTGTTCCCAGCCGAACGGGAGTATCACTTTGGATCTTTGAGGGAATATCTTTGAGAGAAACAAGGGGATCCAATGGATTTTGGACAGGAAATGGATATTGTTTGGAGGGTTCTATGCACCGGAATATGTGCATAATCCAACTAGGCTTTGAAGTCCGCTACGCCGTCCCACACTAACTGCACCGCGATCGCCAGCAGCAGAAACCCAAAGATACGATTGATGGCGCCGGCACCGCCGGGTCCAAGACGCTTGACCAGCGGGCCCCCGAGTTGAAGAAACAGATAGACGACGAAGCCGAGCGCAGCGATGCCGATGACCATGCCGAGATACGAAACCATGCCGCTGGCGTCTGCGGCCAAACCCATGACCACGCCAATCGATCCCGGCCCCGAGAGCATCGGCATCGCCATCGGGGTCAGCGAAATGTCTTCTTTCGTGGTCGCTTCATTGCTCTCCGCGGCGGTCATGCGACTGTAGCCGGTCACCATGCCCCACGCGGTATTCGCGACGATGAGTCCGCCGGCAATCTTCAGCACCGGCAACGAAATGCCAAACAGAATTAAGACGAATCGCCCAAAAAAAAGGAAGACCACCAGAATCACGATGACATAGATCGAGGTCTTGAACGCGGTGCGCGAACGGTCAGCGGTCGGAAAGGTGTCGGTCAGCGCGAAGAATATGGGGATCGCGCCGAAAGGGTTGACGATCGGAAACAAAGCCAGAAACGTCGCCACGGCCGCGGAGGGCAAGTCTCGCAGAATGTGTTGCGCCGCATTGGCTGGAGTCATCATGGTTGTGTGAGCTTCAGCGGTCGCTCTCCAACACTTTGGCAGCGCGGTTCAACGCGGCCGCCAAGGCGGCGATTTGCTGCCGAGTGCGACCGAGGTCGTGCTTGTCGATGGCTTCATTGATTCCCGGAATGACCACGGCGGCATATCCAGTGTATTGGCCCGGAGCATAAATGGCATGGCGAAACCAGGGCCGATTCGGCAATCCCTCCGACATGAGGAACGCTCGCTCCGTGTCGCGTAAGGCTCGGTTGAGTTGAGCAACGTCGTGGGGAGAGCTTTGTTGTCGGACGAGCGTTTTCGCCGCGGCGCGCTCGAAGTGATGTGCCGCATCGGAAGCATCGCCAAAATTCACTGTTTGCCCTGGGAACTCAGCCTGCGCTTTCTTCCGAGCGGAGTCGATGTAGGAAGAAATTTCTTTGGCATATTCTTCGTAATCGTAAGGCAGCACATCGGCGTCGGCCATGCGGATGATCGAAATGCCGAAGATGCGCGCCATCTCCTGCTCATAGACAAAATCGGGATCGCCAAATTTCTTGAACCAGTTGAAGTTGTCGAAAGCAGAGTGATAAACGCCATACGAACCGGTCGAACTGACGTCAGCAGCGGGCACGCCCAGATGCTGGAGAAAGACGGTGTAATCCGATCCGCTACCCAAGTCTCCGACGGGCACATCATTTTTCGATTGCGCGGCCGGGGCGCGTTTGATATCGCCGATAGCCTCGGTGGGCGACTGCACGGAGTCGGCCCCAGCCTGACTTTCCTTTTGCCAGGCATCGTATACAGTGCCGCCCTTGGGAGCCGGAACAGATTTCGCCACATCGCGCAGAAACTGTTTCAAGCTCGGCACCGCTGCCGCTCCGAACTTCGGCCCTGATACAGCGACGTCCATATTGAAATATGTTACGGCATTTGCGAGGTCGCTCTCATGCTGCTCACCCCATTCTGTCGAGCCAATCAATCCCTCTTCTTCCGCATCCCAACTGCCGAGGACGATGGTGCGCTTGGGCTTCCATCCAGACTTGAGCAGTTCGCCGAGGCCATGCACAGATTCCAGCATGGCCGCGGTGCCACTGTTCGGATCGACAGCGCCGTAAACCCAGGCATCGCGATGATTGCCAGCAACCACCCATTCGTCAGGAAGATCGCTCCCACGCACTCGTCCGATCACATCCCAGATGGTACGGAACTGGTAATCCTGTTTGAGATGCATCCTGACTTTTACCGGTCCGGGCCCCATATGATAGGTAAACGGCAATGCGCCCTGCCATTCGCGAGGCGAATCCGGTCCGCTGAGATGTTCAAGGATGGGCCATGCATCTCCATAAGAAAGCGGCGTCGTGGGGATTTTCGGAAGCTGCGTCGATTGCCCGGGAGGCGTTCGCTTAGCGTCGGGTAGTGACGGGACGGAGGCGATTCCAGGCGTCGTAGGATCGCCGGGAAACTGGAACATGTAACCAATCGATCCGCGCTGCACGCCGGTATCCGGTCGCCAGGGGCCCTCGGGATATTTGTCGCCGCGATGCCAGCCGTCGTCCGCAGGATCGGAGTAGATGATTAGGCCAGCGGCGCCGTGCTCCTGCGCCACGAATGCTTTTACTCCGCGGAAGTTCTGCCCATATCGCACCACCACGAGCTTGCCGCGGACATC
>Ga0210383_10003488_pt1 | contig 14070 bp, 10 predicted proteins | sample IncBWC14OmetaG_FD_160072 | JGI IMG/M metagenome (GOLD analysis project Ga0210383, IMG submission 160072) | Forest soil microbial communities from Barre Woods Harvard Forest LTER site, Petersham, Massachusetts, United States - Inc-BW-C-14-O ...
ATTCCGCGAGTGGCTCGGCATCGCAGAAGCCGTTTCCTCCTTCCGTGACGTCGTACAGCGACGCACCTTCAGAGAGGTGGCCATATAGCGAGAGCGCCGGATAGGGCACCCCACCACTGCCGCCGGCGAGCGCATAGAGAGCGCTGATGAGAGGGGTCGTCAGAGATGTTCCGCCGAGCGTCATCCAATCTTTACCCTTGCCGATCCCATATGTCTCGCAGGCCGCGCCGCAGTCGTAGCTGTCGTAGATGTCAAAGCCGGTATATGGGTCAGCGACAGCTGAAACATCCGCGGCGAGGCGTCCGGTGCCGCAGCCGCTGGTCGCGTAGCCCGGTGTGCTCAGCTGCCAAGGCTGTGCAGTAAAGAGCGTGCTGCAACCACCGCCTGCGACGAACCCTTTCGGGAACCCCAGTTCGTCAGCCGGGCCGTCGTCGTTCCACACTTTCTCAGTCGCGCGGGTCCCATTGGTATTGAGCACGAGCGAGGTGCCGCCGACTGCCACCACAGAGGGCAGTGAAGCCGGTGAGTTTGGCATCGCGAAGGCTTTGTCCTTGTTCTCGATGTAGTCCCAGTCGTCGTAGCCATCATCGCCGGCGGCAGCCGTGATCACGACCCCTGGATGGTTGTAGGCGGCCGCTTCAGATGCCAAGATGCCTTCCTCGGGTCCTCCGTAGGAATTGGACACCTCGGTTGCACCGAGTGCTACTGCCTCGTTCACCGCGTCGGCAAGATCTACGTTGCTCGGCTCGTTGGCCTCGACGAGCAGGATCTTGCAGCTCTGGCAGACCGAGTGCACGGTCTCCACATCAAGCGACATCTCGACTGACCAGCCGCTGGCGTCCGCTTCGGGCAACGACGTTTCACGGCCCGTCTCTCCAACCTTCCTGAGGCAGTCATTTGCCCTTGTGCAGGGCGGGAGGCCGTATTCGCTGTCGAACGTCGCAAGGTCTCCTTCGATATCGGGATCGTTGTAGGCGTCGACGATGGCAACTGTCTGCCCTGCGCCACCGTTGGCTGGTTCGTAGTTGTAGGCGCCGGCGAGTTGCGCGGGCGTCAAGCCGCCGGCTGGCCCTGCGCTGGATGCGCCATCGTTGACCACATATGGCGCGACACCAGCGGCAGCTGATGTCGCTGCCGTGAGCGGGACGCGCACCAGCGCGAAGCATGTGGAGTATCCAAGCGCGGGAGCGGGGCACACTTGCCCGATCTTCGCGTAGCGTGTCTTTGCTAGCGAGTCGCCGCCCGCGGCCGGCGCGGACAGGATGCTTGCCAGCAGCACAGCAAGGAAGAGCATAGTTGCCGCGCGAGCGCGCGGACATGTGACGCTCCTGACGCTTTTAGCCTCAGCCCCGCTGTGGCTTGTGAACGTGTAGCGTCGCAATCGTCTGCCCAGTGTGTACGCCACCGGTCGGATTATGGGCAACAACCGTCGCGCAGACGCAGCACGACCACACGTGTCATAGCAGTCGTTCGCCACTGCCCGATCGCGCGCCCTTATTGCGGATCGACGTCAACGCTGAAGCTCACCCCAGCATGTTCGCGGCCGCGGGCAACCAGACGCACGGCCTCACCTGCTGCCCACACCGCGGGACGACGCTCGACCGCCTTGACCATCAGCACCTGGCGCTCGCGCCCGCGCAACCTGAAGAGTGAGGCTGGGCCGAGCACGACGGGCCTGTCGGCCGGCTCACCCTGGTGGCACCTGAGGCCTTCCAGCAGCGACTCGCGCAGTGCAAACGCAGCGTCACGAGCGAGCGCCGACTCCTCGGCGGAGCAAATGATCCTGATCAGATGCGAATACGGCGGGTAGCGCAGGGCTCGGCGGCGTTCGAGCTCCCCCGCGAGAAAGCCATCGCTGTCGTGCTGCGCGGCGTGGACGATGGCGCGCGCTTCCGGTGCGATTGTCTGCACGAGCACCCGCCCGTACCCGCCGCGCCCGGCACGCCCTGCCAGCTGGGCGATCAGGGCGAACGTCCGTTCCTCGGAGCGAAAGTCAGGGAACCTCAGGGTGGCGTCGGCGTCGAGCACGACCGCGAGACCGACATCGGGGAAGTCGTGGCCCTTGGCAACCATCTGCGTGCCAATCAGCGCCCCACATTGAGCAGCCTCGAAGCGGCGCAGGACTGCACCTACACCCGTGTCCTGCTCGTCGCTCGTGTCGGCGACCACGTCGGCGTCGAGACGAAACACGGGGAAGCTCCCGTCATCGAGGATCTGTGACAGGTCATGTTGCAGGCGCTCGGTGCCGACGCCATGACGCGCCACGGATGTGGATGCGCAGTCAGGACAGCGCGAGGGCGCCTGCTCACGGTGACCGCAGTGGTGGCAAGCGACGTAGCCGCCGGCGCGGTGCAGCACAAGCGCGACGTCACAGTCCGGACAGCTCCACACGCGTCCGCAGGAACGACAGGAGAGGAAATTCGACCAGCCACGGCGGTTGAGAAGAACGATCGCCTTGCCGCGCGCGGCACGCACTTCGGCGAGGGCCTGTGCGGTGATCGGGTGCAAACCCTGGGCCTGTTCGCGCATGTCCAGAATCTCGACGCCTGGCAGCGGTCGACCGTCCACACGGCGGGCAAGCCTCATGATCGACAGACGCTGGATGCTCTCAGCACGCGGCGTGGCGCTGCCGAGGAGCAGCACCGCGTCACAGCGCCGAGCACGCTCGGCGGCAACGTCACGGGCGTCGTAGCGCGGATCGTCGCCCGACTTGTAGGAGGCGTCGTGCTCCTCGTCGACGATCACCAGCCCGAGATCCTCGACAGGCGCGAACACGGCCGAGCGCGGTCCTACACACACCTGCGCCTCACCTTCGCGCAGGCGTCGCCACTCCGCGTAGCGTTGGCTTTGAGTCAGCCGCGAGTGCAGCACGGCAACGGTCTCGCCAAAGCGTTCGATGAAACGCCCGACGATCTGCGGCGTGAGCGCGATCTCGGGAACGAGCACGATCGCTCCCCTACCCTGCTCGAGGGTTGCCTCAGCGGCGCGGAGATACACCTCCGTCTTGCCCGAACCAGTGACCCCCTGGAGCAATCGCTGCATGCTGCGTCGCTCATTCAGTGCCTGCAGCAGCGGCTCGAGCACAGCGTGCTGGTCATCGGTCAGCTCAGGGACGCACGGGCTGCGGGCGCCGACGGCTAGATGTTGCGGGCGAGCGACCGCACGGCGCTTGCGTCCGCTGAGCCGGCGCGCAGCCCCGGGCGGCAAGACGAGAGTCAGCGCACGGGCAAGCGTTGTGCAGTACTCCGCAGCGATCCATTCAGCCAGATCCACCAGCTCGCGGGTCAGGGCGGGCGGGCCTTGGTCCAGCGCTCGTAACGGCGCCAGCAGTTTCTCCTCGGCTACCTCGCTGGTGTCGGCCAAGCCGACGACTACGCCGAGCAGCTTGCGCCCGGCGAAGGGCACGACCAGCATCGAGCCCACGCCCACGCCGCCACGCAGCTCCTGCGGCAGCCGGTAGTCGAATGGCCCACGCAGAGCGCGGGCCGTCGTCATCGGTTCAACCTGTGCGATCGGCGATCCTGTCCCCAGCTGGACCTGAGCGACCGTGGAGCTCGTGCCGGTCTCGACCTCACGGCCGTCAAGTTGGGCGATGCTCGACATCGCCTCGACCTTAGACGGTCGACAGGCGGCGCCAGACGGCGTGCTCGAGTGCCCCGCGGTCAGAGGCCTGCGGCCGCACGCAGCGCCTCGCGCTTGTCCGTGCGCTCCCAGGTGAAGTCCGGGTCGTCGCGTCCGAAGTGCCCGTAGGCGGCGGTCTTCTGGTAGATCGGCCGGTGCAGGTTCAGCTCCTCACGGAAGGAACCCGGGCGCAGATCGAAGACCTCATCGACGGCGCGTGCGATCCGCCCGCGCGTGAGGCCCTCCTTCTCGGTGCCGAACGTCTCGACCATCACCGACACCGGGTGCGCGACCCCGATCGCATAGGCAACCTGCACTTCGGCGCGGCCGGCAAGACCAGCGGCGACGATGTTCTTGGCGACCCAACGGGCGGCATAGGCGGCCGAGCGATCGACCTTGGACGGGTCCTTACCGGAGAAAGCGCCGCCACCGTGGCGTGCCATCCCGCCGTAGGTGTCGACGATGATCTTGCGTCCGGTCAGCCCACAGTCACCTACAGGCCCGCCGATCACGAAGCGCCCGGTGGGGTTGACGAGGAAGTTGCGGCGCAGCTTGTTTGCGTCGTAGAGATCGCTCGGCAGGATCGGCTCGACCACGTGCTCCCACAGGTCGTCGGGGATCCCTGCCTCGGCGCCTTCGCGGTGCTGGGTGGAGATCAAGAGCTTTTCGATCTCAACCGGTTTGCCGTCCTGGTAGCGCACGCTGACCTGGGTCTTGCCGTCAGGGCGCAAGTAGTCGAGCGTGCCGGCCTTGCGAACCGCGGACAAGCGCTCTGCGAGCCGGTGCGCAAGCGAGATCGGCAGCGGCATCAGTGTCTCTGTCTCATCGGTTGCGTAGCCGAACATCATCCCCTGGTCGCCGGCACCGGCAACGTCGAGCTCGTCGTCGTCGCCCGCGTCGGTGCGCGCCTCATAGGCCTTGTCGACACCCTGTGCGATGTCCGAGGACTGCTTGTCGATCGCGTTGAGCACCGCGCACGAGTCGGCAGAGAAGCCGAGGTCAGCGTCGGTGTAGCCAATGTTGCGAATCGTCTCCCGGGCGATCTCTTGGATGTCTACATAGGTCTCGGTTGAGATCTCCCCTGAAACCACCACTAGGCCTGTGTTCACGAGCGTCTCGCACGCCACCCGGCCATAGGGTTCGTCAGCGAGCACAGCATCGAGCACGCCATCGGAGATCTGGTCGGCGACCTTGTCCGGATGGCCCTCGGTGACCGACTCGGAGGTGAACAGGAACTCGTTCTCGTTTAGCTCAGTCATGTGTTTGGGGATCAACTCCAAAACGTGGATGGATAGTGGTTGGTCGCCGGCAAGCGCAGCAAAAGCCGCAGAATTCTATGCGGCACGCGCCCCTCCGCGCTGACCGCGCTCGACGAAGTCGATAATCAGCGGCACACCGTCCATGCCGTAACGAGCGCGCAGACGGTTCTCGATGAAATACGCGTAGTCGCGGGTGACACGCGCACGAGAATTGACCTGGATGGCAAAGCGCGGCGGGCGCTCGCCGATCTGGGCCATGTAGATCAACTTCAGACGGTGGCCACCAGCTCCGCGCCGAGTACCAATCGGCGGCTGGCGAGCCTGCGTGGCCTCAGCGAGGAAGCGGTTGAGCTCGGGCGTGGGGATGCGCCCGGACATGCGATCGCCGAGCGTGATCGCCTCATTCAGGAGGCGAGCCACGTGACGACCGGTCTTAGCACTGACGGTGAGCACGCGTGGCCGCAGACGCAGCTTTGCGGCCACGCGCCCGCGCTCGTGGTCAAGATCGAGCCGGCGTCCACCGTCGCTTTCGGCATGCTCCTGCAGGTCCCACTTGTTGAGCACCATCGCGGTCGCACAGCCAGCCTTCATCGCGAGCTCGGCGACGCGTAGGTCCTGCGCGGTGACGCCATCGCTGGAGTCGCAGACCACGAGCGCCACGTCGGCACGCTCGGCAGCACGCTGGGAGCGCAGAGATGTGTAGTACTCGACCGAGTCGGCTACCTTCGACTGGCGGCGCATCCCGGCGGTGTCCACAAGGATCAGCTCGCGTCCGTCCACCAGCAGCGGCATATCAATCGCGTCGCGGGTGGTGCCGGCGAGATCGGAGACGATCACCCGCTCCTCGCCGAGGAAGCGATTGACGAGCGAGGACTTGCCGACGTTGGGCCTGCCGATCACAGCAAGCCGCACGACGCCATCGGAGGACTCGAGATCGCCGTCTGGCAGCAGCGAGACGATCTCATCGAGCAGATCGCCCGATCCGAGTCCCTGCGCAGCAGATACTGGTATCGGCTCGCCCAGGCCAAGGCGATGGAAGTCGGCCGCCAGTGGCACCTCGATGACGCTGTCGCACTTATTGGCAGCGACGATCGTGGGCAGCCCGCCGCGACGCAGAAGGTCCGCCATCTCCTCATCGCCTGGTCGCACGCCCGCGCGTGCGTCCACAACCAGCACCGCCACCTGAGCATCCGCTATGCCGGCTCGGGCCTGATCGCGAATCGAGCCCGCAAGCGGGTCCTCGTCCTCGAAGTCAACGCCGCCGGTGTCGATCAGCGTAAAGCGCCGCCCATTCCACTCGCAGTCGAGCTCCTTTCGGTCGCGCGTGATGCCCGGACGCTCGTGCACGACCGCCTCACGGGTACCCGTAAGGCGGTTGATGAGCGAGGACTTGCCCACGTTGGGATAGCCGACGACGGCAACCTTCATCGGGCCAGTATGCCCAGATCTAGGTTGCGCCCCGGCCTCGGTGGCGCTCAATCGGTGCCGTCGGGCAGCGTCACATCCCGGTCGCGGTCTTTTATCAGCCCGGCTATTTCCCCTACGACTTCCTCGACGCCATGCCCGCTCGTGTCGAGCATGACCGCGTCATCGGCCGCTTGTAGGGGGCTGTGCTCGCGGCTCGTGTCACGCTGATCGCGCATGGTCTGCTCGGCGAGCACGGTGTCGAGGTCGGCGCCAAGCTCCACGGCTCGCCGGCGCGCGCGCTCACGGGCATCGGCAGTGAGAAAGACCTTCAGCTCGGCGTGTGGCGCGACGACGGTGCCAATGTCGCGCCCCTCTGCAACCCAATCTCCATTCGCGATCAGCTCGCGCTGCTTGGCCACGAGCGCCGCGCGTACGTCAGGATCGGTTGCGACTACGGAGGCAGCCTTCGAGACCTCGCGCGTACGTATTGCATCGCTGACGTCCTGTCCGTCGAGCAGCACCCGGCCCGAACCACCGGGCGCCGCGTCCGTGCGAGCACCGCGGAATTCGATCGTGATGGCACGTGCGAGCGCACCGAGAGCACCCGGCAGCTCCGGTAGCTCGCCCCCGCTCTTGCGCAATGCGGCGAGGGCGACGCAGCGATACATGGCGCCGCTGTCGAGGTAGGTGAAGCCGAGCTGGTTGGCGAGTGCGCGAGCGACCGTGGACTTGCCTGCGCCGGCGGGACCGTCGATCGCTACGAGCACAGCCGCTCGAGGTCGTCCACGAACCCGGGATAGGACACCGCGGCGACGTCCATGCCGATGACCTCCACGCCATCCTGGGAGGCGAGCCCGGCGACGGCGCCCAGCATTGCCAGGCGGTGATCGCCGCGGGCGTCGATCTGCCCGCCCCGCAGACCGCCCGACCCGCGTACGACGAACCCGTCGTCGGTCGCTTCGATGTTGGCACCGAGACCACTAAGTCCGTCGACGACGGCGGCGATGCGATCGGTCTCCTTGATGCGCAACTCCTGGGCGCCGCGCACAACGGTCTCACCCTCGGCGAAGCAGCCGAGCAGCGCTACGAGCGGCAGCTCATCGATCGCGAGCGGCACCTCGTCGGGCTCCACAGTGGTGCCCTCGAGCGCCCCGTGGGCGACATCGAGATCGCTGACGGGCTCATCGGGGACCAGCTCGCCGGTCTCCTCCTCGAGGTCGCCGAGGACGATGCCGCGCATCCTGCGAACGATTCGTAGGAAGCCGGTCCTGGTCCAGTTGACACCGACGTCGCTGATCAAAAGGCGCGACCCCGGCACGAGCACTCCGGCGGCGATCATGAATGCAGCGGAGCTCGGGTCGCCGGGGATCTTGACGCTGTCGAGCAGCAGCTCGTCGGCGTTGACCACCGTCACATGACGGCCATTGCGGTGGATGGCAACGCCGGCGCGCAGCAGCATGCGCTCGGTATGGTCGCGGCTGCGGGTGGGCTCACCGACGGTAGTGGCACCGTCGGCAGCGATCCCGGCGAGCAGCACGCAGGACTTGACCTGGGCGCTTGCCACCTCGAGCTCGTACGCGATCGCGCGCAGTCGTGTTCCGTGGACGTGCAGCGGTGGGAAGCGCGCGTCGCGAGCCTCGAGCTGAGCGCCCATCAGGCGCAGCGGCTCGGCAATGCGATCGACGGGTCTAAGGCGGATGGACTCATCGCCATCGAGCGTGAACGAGCGCCCCTCCTGTGCGGCGAGCCAGCCTGGCACCAAGCGCAGCAGCGTGCCGGCGTTGCCGACGTCGATCGGCTCGTCGGGTTCGCGCGCCTCACGCAGGCCAGTACCCCTGATCACGAGGTCCTCGCCATGAACCTCCACGAGCGCACCGAGCGCGCGGATGGCATCGAGTGTGGAGTTGGTGTCCGCGGCGTGCAGATAGCGCTCGATGCGAACCGGCTCGGAGGCCATCGCGCCGAGCAGTGCGGCGCGATGGGAGATCGACTTGTCTGCAGGCGCACGAAGCTCACCCGAAAGTCCCCGTGCTGGCTGGAAGCGCATGTTCATGGCGTGGCGCTCATGCTTGCACGACGGGGAAGCCGAGCCGGGCAATTAGCTCGCTGGCGCGCTGAGCGTGCTCGGAGCCGCCGATCCACAACGCAACGACCCCTTGGCGGTTGTCCTGCGACGGCGAGAGCACCATGTCGAGGATGTTCACGCCCGCGCGCCCGAGCGCGAGCGCGATCTCGGCGATCACACCGGGACGGTTGGGCACCGACACGCGGAGCTCGAGCACCGACTCGCCACCGGACCCGCCGACGAGACCAGCCCCGAGCAGCGCGGTGTGCTCGGCGCGGGCGCGGTCATTCCAAGCAGTCACCGCCGGCGCGTCGCCTGCATCCAGAGCTGTCCTGACCTCCGCGAGACGCGTGGTGAGCTCGTCGATGCCGGTCACAAGAGCGTCACGGTTGGACATGTAGATATCGGTCCAGATCGCGCTGTTGGCGCCGGCTACGCGGGTGGCGTCGCGGAAGCTGGGGCCCACGGCGGGCAGGCTCTGGGACCCCTCGTCGAGCAGCCCGGATGCCTGCCCGACGAGCAGGTTGGCGAGCACGTGCGGCAGGTGTGAGACGCACACCATTAGCCGGTCGTGAGTATCGGCGTCGATCGCTGTTGGCCGGGCACCGAAGCGACCCAGCAGCCGGTGCAGGCGCTCGTAAAGCACACCCGCGGTGCTGCCTTTGGCGGGCGTGAGATACCAGGTGGCGCCATCGAACAGGTCCACGCGGGCGTGCTCGACGCCCGCGGTCTCCGCGCCGGCAAGCGGGTGCCCGCCGACGAAGCGCTCGTCCGCAGCGACGTCGGCGATGAAACGCTTGGTCGAGCCAACATCGGTGACGACACAGTCCGCAGCGGCATTGTCCAGCGCGAGGCGCACGATCTCTCCAAGCACACCGATGGGCGCTGCGGCGAACACCACGTCCGCACCGAGAACTGCATCGGCGATCTCGGCGGCCTGCGAGTCGATCGCGCCAAGCTCTAACGCGCGGGCGCGCACGCGCTCGTCGGGGTCATATCCACACACCTCGGCGTCGGCGCGCACGCGAGCGGCTAGGCCGATCGAGCCGCCGATCAGCCCGACGCCGAGAACGGCGACCTTCAAGCGGGGCGTCGACACGGCGCGGGACTTTGTCCTCGGTCGCTCGCGTGCAGAGCCCACCACGCTCTCTGCGTCCGCATCCCGCTTGATCCACGGGTCGCGTGGAGCTGAGTGCAACCCATCAGACAGCGCTGAGTGCCTTGCCGGCTAGTGCTGTGGCACTCTCAACCGCACGCGCGTACTCTGCGAAATCGTCAGCCCGCAGCTGTTGAGGACCATCGCAGATGGCCTCCTCGGGGTTTGGGTGCACCTCGACGATGATGCCATCAGCGCCAACGGCAGCAGCAGCCAGCGACAGCGGCGTTACGAGGTCACGCCGGCCGGCAGCATGGCTGGGGTCGACGATCACGGGCAGGTGGGAGAGCTGCTTGAGCACGGGCACAGCCATCAGGTCGAGTGTGAAGCGGTAGGCAGTCTCGAACGTGCGAATGCCCCGCTCGCAAAGCATCACGTTGGGGTTGCCTTCCTTAAGGATGTACTCGGCGGCCATTAGCAGCTCATCGAGCGTGGCGGACAGCCCGCGCTTGAGGAGCGCAGGACAGCCCGAGCGGCCGATCTCGGCCAACAGCGGGTAGTTCTGCATATTGCGAGCGCCGATCTGAATTACATCGGCGACCTCCAGCACGGCGTCCAGATCTGAGATGTCCATCAGCTCGGTGACGATCGGCAGCCCGGTCTCGGCCTTGGCCTCAGCAAGCAGCTTCAGTCCCTCCTGACCGAGACCTTGGAAGGCGTACGGGGAGGTGCGTGGCTTGTACGCGCCACCGCGCAAGAGCGTGGCGCCGGCGTCGCGCACGACACGGGCGGTTTGCAGCGTCTGCTCACGCGACTCGACCGTGCATGGTCCGGCGATCAGCGCGAAGTTATCACCGCCGACCTTGCGTCCTTCGATGTCGAGCACAGTGCGCTCGCCGTGGGTGATCTGGGCTGAGGCGAGCTTGTATGGCTTGAGGATCGGCACGACACGATCCACACCTGGCTGGGCCTCGAGGCCGAGACCCTCGACGGTGACATCCTGCTCGACGTCACCGATCGCGCCGATGACGGTTACGCGCGCGCCTTTGCTCCTATGGGCGAGCGCGCCGGCACGCTCGATCTTCTCGACAACCGCCTCGACCTCCTCGTCGGTTGCGGTCTCCTTCATGACGATCATCATCAACTCATCCTTTCACTGACGCCTGGGCATGTTAGAGGTGCTGGGCTTTCACCACCTAGTGCTTCGTGAGAGGAGCGCTCGGGGCACCCCGGATGGGTGGCGCTTGGTCTCCTTTCAGAGACCCGATGCGGCCGTGGGCACCCGCTCACGAACGGGTCACGGCCAAAGCGCCTAGCTAAATCGCCAGGCGAAATAGGCACATGAGGACGGCCACGCGGCGTCTGCGGGGAGGCTTGGAGCAGTTATGCAAATCGACGCGGTCATGACTGTCAGAAGAGTTTGTAGCAGACCGCCGGCGCGCAGTCGAGCGGTGGGAGACGATTTGACAGCTCCCAGCCTGCCGGCTGCGTTACCAGTCGCCACGCAACGGGCGTGTCAGCGTGCTGGAGCGGGCGCGAGTACTTCGGCGAGCGCATCGAGGAAGCGCCCGTTCTCATCCGGCAACCCATAGGTAACACGCAACGCCGGTGTTTCTGAGCCGAGGGCGCTGCCACCGCGGACGAGCACACCGCGCTCGCTCAACCCGCGCATCACCGCCTGCTCATCGTGGTGCTCACCGAGGTGAAACCAGCAGAAGTTGGCCTGGGACTCGGCCGGCTGAATGCCGAGCGCACGCAGGCGCTCATCGACCGAGATGCGCTCGGCGACGGTACGGGCAACGCGATCTTCGACCGCGTCCTGGTGAGCGAGCGCCTCGACGGCCGCTGCCTGGGCAAGCGCGTTGCAGAAGAACGGCTGGCGCACCTGATCGAGCGCGCGCGGCAGCTCATCAGAGCCACACAGCGCAAAACCAACGCGCAGGCCACACAGGCCATGAACCTTGGAGAAGGTGCGTAGCAGCGCGAGGTTGGGATGGCTGTCGAGCAACTCGAGCGAGGCATCGGGATCATCGAGCAGGTTGAACTCGCAGTACGCCTCGTCGAGGATCACGCACACATGCTGCGGCACCTCGGCAAGGAAGCCGGCGATCTCATCGAGCGGGATCGCGGTACTGGTGGGATTGTTGGGGTTGCACACGAGCACAAGCCTTGTGGCAACCGTAATCTCACGCAGCATTGCAGGCAGGTCATGACGCTCTTGCTGATCGAGCACAACGGTAATCGCGCGGGCGCCGGAGGCGGCGGCGAGGTGCGGATAAACGGAGAAGGAAGGCCATGCGTACACGAGCTCTGCGCCGGGCTCGAGCAGCGCCTCACCAGCGGCGAGCAAGATGTCACAGGAGCCGTTGCCAATGGCTATGCGCGAGCCGGGCATGCCATACCGGTCGCTGAGCTTTTGACGCAGCAGCGTGTTGGTGGGATCGGGGTAGCGGTTCAGCGTCACAAGTGCCCGATCGATTGCCTCGCGTACAGCCGCCAGCGGCGCATACGGCGACTCGTTGCTTGCCAGGCGCACGAGCGGCTGCTCCTGTGCGTAGCCACCGGCCGCCGGGTACACGGGGATACGCCCGATGCGCTGTGAGAACTCGAGTGCCACGGCCCTATTGTGCCGCGTTCCGTCCGTGACGGCGCTACGCGCCGGCCGGACTACTGTGCCGCGTCTAGATCGGCGCGCAGGGCGCGGGCCTCTCCAAGGTAGACGTGCGCGGGAACGTGCTGCTCGTCGGCGTAGTAGTGGATCAGCACTCTGATCACGCGTGGCATCGAGCGCGGCACGGGGATCTCCTGCGCACACAGCAGCGGCACGCGGTCAAAGCCGAGCGCACGCGCGGCGACGGCCGGGAACTCGGCATTTAGGTCTTTGGTGGCGGTGAACACGCAACTGACGACGTTTTGCGGCTCGAGCGCGTCGGTCCATGATCTCCTGCATCAGCTCGCTGGTCGCGTCGAGGATGTCCTGGGCGTTATTGAGCTTGACGCTGATGGCGCCCCGCAGGGCGAAAAGTCGCATGGCGAGCGATTCTGTCAGAGCGTGAGCGCGCGCAGACGCTCCACCTCCGCGGCGCTGAGCCGGCGGTGCGCGCCTGGCTCGAGCCCAGCGAGTGTCAACGGGCCAAAGCTGACGCGCTCCAGCTCGAGCACCGGATGACCGACCGCCTCGCACATCCTGCGCACTTGGCGGTTACGCCCCTCGTGGATTGTCAGCTCGATCAGGTTCGCGCCGCGCCCGCCGATGCGGCGGACGCGGGCGGACGCGGTGCGGCCGTCCTCGAGCTCCACGCCCGCACGCAGCGCTTCGAGCGATTCATTGCTGACGGTGGTGCCACGTAGCTTGGCGCGGTAGCTCTTGGGCACTTCAAAGCGCGGGTGGGTGAGCCGGTTGGCGAGCTCGCCGTCGTTGGTGAGCAAGATCAGCCCGGAGCTGTCGATGTCGAGTCGCCCCACGGGATATAGCCGCAAGCCGTTCGCGGGCACGAGCTCTGTGACGGTGCGCCGCCCGTGTGTGTCGCGCGCAGTCGAGACGATGCCGACGGGCTTGTTGAGCGCGTAGAGAACGCGCGGCTCAGGGCCGGCGACGAGCTTCCCGTCGAGCGCGACGCCGCTGTTCTCATCGACATCGCGGGCTGGGTCGGTGACGGTCTCGCCGGCAACGGTGACCCGTCCGGCGGCGATCAGCGTATCGGCAGAGCGCCTGGAAGCAACGCCCGCATGGGCGAGGTACTTGGCTAGGCGCATGGGTGCACCAGGGGGAGTTGGGTCATGTGCTGCAACCATAGGAGTAGATCCGGCGCGGGGTGCCCTCGCACCCGCGGCGCCGGCTAGAGAGACCATGGACCTCCAGTTGCTCGATCAGACGCTTGCAGACCTTGGCGAGCCACACTTCCGCGCCGGCCAGGTGTGGACGTGGGCTGCGCGCGGGGCGAGGGGCTACGAGGAGATGACGAACATCCCGGCGCAGCTGCGCGAGACGCTCCAGCGTGAGCTGCCGTTCTCGAGCGTGGAGCTGCGCGAGCAGGCTCATTCGGACGACGGGACCGTGAAGGCACTGTTCGCGACCACCGACGGGCGGGCGGTGGAGGCGGTGCTGATGCGATATCGAAACCCTTCGGGTGGTGGCGACGGACGCCGCTCGATCTGCGTGTCCTCGCAGTCGGGCTGCCCGCTGACGTGCAAGTTCTGCGCCACCGGCGCGATGAAGTTCGCGCGCAACCTGAGCGCCTCGGAGATCCTCGAGCAGGCGCTTCACTTTCGCCGCATCGAAGCTATCGATCACTGCGTGTTCATGGGCATGGGCGAGCCGATGATGAACCTGGACAACGTCTTGGCGGCATGTGAGCGCCTTCCGGACATCGGCATCACACACCGACGCACGACGATCTCGACGGTCGGCTGGATCCCCGGGATCGAACAGCTGGCCGCGTGCGACATGCCAATCCGTCTGGCGCTGTCGCTGCACGCCGCCGATGAAGCGCTGCGCTCGGAGCTGATGCCGGTAAACGAGCGCTACCCGCTGTCGGAGGTGCTCGATGCATGCCGTGCCTTCTATGCGCGCAAGCGCAGGCGCGTGTTCGTGGAGTACGTGATGCTGGCAGGCGTCAACG
>Ga0210383_10003490_pt1 | contig 14053 bp, 11 predicted proteins | sample IncBWC14OmetaG_FD_160072 | JGI IMG/M metagenome (GOLD analysis project Ga0210383, IMG submission 160072) | Forest soil microbial communities from Barre Woods Harvard Forest LTER site, Petersham, Massachusetts, United States - Inc-BW-C-14-O ...
TAGCCTATTTGCGGCGGCATTCATGCGCGTGAGGAACGCTGCCACGCTGCCTGCCTCGTGCACCGCGAGCACCGCGGCGATGTTGTTCGCGGATGGCAGCAGCAACGCTTCCAGAGCTTGGCGCTCGGTGATCCGCTCGCCGACGTGGACGGGGACGTTGGACTCGCCCAGCTCGGCACGCTCGCCCTGTTCTTGGACGTCGGCCAGCGTGATCTTGATGACGAAGCCTGGTGCGTCGGGTGCCAATGGGTGTTCGTGCAGGGTCAGGTAGGCGGTCATCACCTTCGCCACGCTGGCGATCGGTACGGCCTTCGAACTGCCGCTGGTGCCGAAGCTACCGATGCCAGGGACCTCGACCGCGGCTTGGCCTTCGCGCGGCCATGCCAGCGCCGGTGGGCTTCCGGGAACGCGCACAGCTGCCGCGAGCGTGCGGTGCATGACGAGCGTGGGCGTGCCCTGCGTGGTGATTCGTCTTGCCAGTGCGACTGCGATCAGCACGAGCACAAGCATCCCGACTGCGGCCCATCGCGTGCCTTCACGGGATCGGTGCGCGACAGCTACTGTCCGTCCGGTCCTCGCCACAGGGCCCGAGACGCTAGCGCAGCGCCCGGCGCCCAGCGCCGGTGATGGTCGGGCGCGTCAGTCTTCTTCTGAGCGCCAGCGCCGGTAGATCGCTGTGAACTCGTCGCGCATCTCAGGCGTCAGGTCCTCGGCCTGCAGGCGGCCGGTGAGGCGGATCGTCGTGCGCATTTGCTCGAGGTACTCACTGCAGTGCTCGCACGCGGCAAGATGTGCCTCCAAGCGGCGGCGCTGCGAGCGAGAGAGCGTGCCCTCGAGGTAGTCGGTGACCAGCTCCACGACTTCCTGGCAGACGAGCTCGTCGTTGCGGGAAAAGATGCTCATGCTCGATTCATCTCCGCTTCGAGCGCCTGGCGCAGGTGGCTGCGGCCGCGGTGCAGCAGCACCCGCTGGTTGGCGTCGCTGATCTCGAGTACCTCGCATACCTCATGACTGCTGAGCCCATCGACGTCGCGCAGCACGACCACCTCGCGTTGGCGGGTTGGGAGCTCGCTGAGCGTCTTTTGGATCTGCCCCGCCAATGCCTGTGCCTGCATGCGGTCCTCGCTGTCCTCGATCCAGTGCTGCGGCGGCGACATCCACGCGCCCGAGGCATCAAAGCGAGAGCGGTCGACGACCGGTCCGGCATCGCCGACGGCGACGCTGCGATGCTCACGCACGCCGGTACTCCGCGCGCGGTTGACGAGGATGCGAAGCAGCCACGTCCTGAACGACGAGCGCCCAGCGAAGCCGTCGATGCCGCGTAGCACCCCCAACCAAGTGTCCTGGACGACCTCCTCCGCGACCGCAGGGCTCGAGACGAACGAGCTGGCGAGACGCAGCATCGCAGCATGGTGGCGTGAGACGAGCTGCACAAATGCCTGCTCGTCTCCCGCTCGCAGGCGCGTGACGAGTTCGCTGTCCTCGTCGACGCTGGCTGCCCCCTCGCGCGCCCCCCGGCGTGGGCCGGCGATGGCGGAGATCAACCCCACGCGCATGCCGGGAGCTTAGTTGAAAGGTTGGAATCACTGTGCATGCCGTTCATGGCTCGCCGTGCAGGCTACGGCGCCCGCACGGACGCCGTAGCCTGCCTGACTCGTCTTGAGCTATTGGGCGACGATCCCCTCGCCGCCGATGGCGCCTGGCACCGTGACCGAGCCGATCTCGGTCAGCGCGTGTGGGCTGACCGCGAACTCATCCACGATGCCGGCTGCGCCAGTCTGCACGTAGAGGAAGCGCTGATCGTCGGATACCGCCGCGTCGACTGTGCCAGCGTCGGTGGCCTCGTTGCCGAGCAATGTCAACGTCCCACCGGGACCCGACAGGAAGCCCGTGAGCGAGGCGCTACCAGCGTTTGAGGCAATGAAGAAGCTGCCATTGGCAACCACCCAGCAGGTGGCCTTCTGTTCGGTCGCTACGGAATCGAGCTGTGTGACGGTGCCGTTTGGGCTCAGCAAGAAGCTCGCCAAGAAGCCGGCAGCCTCGGCGATCACGAGGTGTCCTTCGCGATCGAAGCTGATCGCGAACGGAACGGTTTCACCCTCGGGGTTGACGACGGGCGTTGGCGACAGCTGCCCGAATGGGTAGACGTGAAATACGTCAATGTCGCTGCCGTTGGCCTTGGTGGTCACGATCAGCTGCTGCCCGTTGGGCGAGAAGGCGACCTGGCCAGGCGTGTTCACGAACTGCGGCGTTGCCGATGGATTCAAGCCAAGGGCGCGGTTTGACCCCGGGACGGGGACTAGGTGGCCGAAGATGGTGGCGAAGCCCTGCACCGATCCGCCTTCGTCGGCGTTCAGCACGTATACGAGCCCACGGGAGACGGTGATGCTCACGGGGAAGGTTCCGCCGGAGCTGAGCACCTGGCGCAGCACCAGGTGGTCGCCGTACACCGAGAACACGGAGATCGTGTTGCTGCCTGCGTTGACCGCGTACAGCGTGTCGCTGGCCTGGTCGAACGCCAGCGAGCCCTGCGAGGCTAGATGGTCGACTTCTGATCCGCTCAACACACCGCCGAGGCCGCCCGTATTGAAAACGCCCGCTTGCGTGAGCGTGCCGTTGAACGCACGGTCGTAGGCGACCACCTGGTTGCCTGACGGGTTGTCGGTCTGGACGAATAGGACGCGTTGCTGCCTGGGGGACGGCCCGGGGCCGTGAAACGGGCCGTTGTCGAACGCGCTTGCCGATCCGGCGGTGCCGGCAAGCACTGCCGCGAGCGCGAGCAGCGCAATGCTGAGGCGAATTATGGTCTTCATAGCAACTATCTCCTGAGGTTGAGGACGGACTTGCAACGTTCAGTCCGCTGAGCGCCAGCGGCGTTACACGCCTCGGCTGCCGGCCCTCCTCGGCGCGACGGCAGTGAGCTGCGTCAGCTGCGCGACAGACGTCGATCGTCGGCTGCCGCGCGAGCCTGCGCGCGGATCACCGCGGCGACCGCGGCAGGATCGTCATAGAACGGCACGTGGCCCGCACCGAGTGTCACGTGCGTGGCCCATGGCAACAGCTTGCGCGCTCGCGGTGCTTGCAGGCGATACGGCAGCAGGTAGTCGCGTTTGCCCCAAGCAATCGTCGTTGGCGTGTTGCGCAACTGCTGCGGCGAGCCGACCCGGTAGCAGCAGAAGGCATCCAGTGCTGGTGCAAACGCGGGCGCGGCCCAGGCGTCGCGGAGCGTGGCCACCGCCTCCTGTGCGGGCAGCCGGGCTGGGTAGCCAAAGGTCTGTGAGAACAGCGCGATCCGCCCACTGCGCGTGCGGGCGAGGGCCTCCACCAGCGGACGGGCGACGGCGGGGGTCTGCACGAGCGCGCTCAGCGAGAGCTGACAGAAGCGCAGTTCGGCGGGCGTCCAGAAACCGGCCGGAGAGAATGCGCTCACCGAGCGAATCGAGCGCCCGCGCGCCAGCTCCAGTGCGATCGCGCCGCCCATCGAGTTACCGGCCACGTGTGGGCGCTCGAGGCCGAGCTCGGCAAAGAACCACTCGAACGCGTCGGCATACGCTGGGATCGTCGGCTCGATCGACGTGGGTAGGGCGCCCGAGCGTCCGAACCCGGGGGAGTCGCAGGCGATTACGTCGAACTCATCGACCAGCCGCTCGATCACCGGCTGCCAGCCCTGCCAATGGTGGCCGATGCCGTGAAGTAGCACGAGCGGCTGGCCTTCGCCTTCGCGGTGGTAGTTGATCGACACGCTCACGCGACGCTCGCCATCGCCTCGTCGCCTAAAGCGGGTGGATGGGCTCGGATCAGGTCGGCGCCACGCTCGGCGATCATGATTGTGGGGGCGTTGGTGTTGCCGCCGGTGATCGTCGGCATGATCGAGGCGTCGATCACTCGCAGGCCCTCCAGGCCGTGCACGCGTAGCTGCGAGTCGACGACCGCCTCGGGGTGGGTATCGCTCATGCGCGCGGTGCCGACAGGGTGGTAGATCAGCATCAGCCGGCGGCGCAGATCGGCGAGCAGATCCGCCTCGTCGACGCTCGCCGGCCCGGGCTTGAGCTCCTTGACGACGAGTCCACTCAGAGCGCTCTGCGCGGCGATCTCGCGCGCGAGCCGGACACCGGCGATCAGCGAGCGCGCATCGTCTGGCTCGCTAAGCGTATTGGTGATGATCCGTGGCTTGGCGGTGGGGTCCGCTGAGCGAAGCCACACCTGACCGCGCGCCTGTGGTGAGACGAGTACCGGCGCGATCACCATGCAGTGCCCGTCGTAGGTCTCGGCGCCATGGTCTTCGTAGTAGGCAGCACCCATGTGAAATTGGATGTCCGCCGCGGGCAGTCCCCCGCGCGTACGGGTGAACGCGACGACCTCAGCGACAGTCGAGCTGAGCTTGCCGGAGCGCCGCAGTAGCCACTCGGCGAGCGGCTTGGGCTTATCCGCCCCATACAGGGTGTCCTCGCCTGCGATCTCCCACAGCACCGTCACAAACGGATGGTCTTGCAGGTTGCGTCCGACGCCGGGAAGCTCGTGGCGGACGTCCACGCCCGCTGCACGCAGCTCCTGCGGTGAGCCGATCCCCGACGCGAGCAGCAGCTGCGGCGAGCCGATCGCGCCGGCTGACAGGATCACCTCGCGCTCGGCACGCACGACCTCAAGCCCGGAGCGTCCCTTGCGCAGGCGCACACCGGCGGCGCGCTCGCCGTCGAGCTCGATGCCGAGCACGGTCATGTTCGTGCGCACCTCGAGGTTCGGTCGGGTGACGGCGGGGCGTAGGTAGGCGTCGGCGGCGCTGAAGCGAGTACCGTTCTTCTGGGTCACCTGAAACATCGACGCGCCGTCCTGCTCGGGGCCGTTGTAATCGGCGATGCGGGGGATGCCCGCCACCTCGCTTGCATCCAGCAGGCGGCGGCTCAAAGCTCGCGGCGAGCGCTGCTCCGATACCCGTAGCGGGCCACCTGTGCCGTGGTACTCCGACGGGCCGCGCACGTTGTCCTCGGCCTTGATGAAGTACGGCAGCACGTCTCGATAGCCCCAGCCGGGCGCCCCCTGCGCCTCCCAGCCGTCGTAGTCGAGCGGCCGGCCGCGCACGTAAAGCATTGCGTTCATCGAGCTCGAGCCGCCCAGCGTCTTGCCGCGGGGGATGTACAGCGAGCGATCGTCCACGTGAGGCTCGGGCTCGGTGGCGAAATCCCAGTCGAGCTTGGAGTGGAACTGTTCGGGGAAAGCCGCCGGGATCTTGATCTTCAGCGAGCGATCCTTGCCGCCGGCCTCCAGCAGCAGCACGCGTACGGAGGGATCCTCGGAGAGGCGATTTGCCAACACACAGCCGGCGGAGCCGGCTCCAACGATTATGTAGTCGTACATAGGCTCGCTACTCCCTTGGCACCCTAAGCACCTACGGCGGCGGCTGGCTTTGGCAGCGCGACGAAGCTGTACTCGCTTACGTCCAGCTCGCGGGTTTGCTGGAGGTACTCGCGCATGTACCCCGGCCAGTTGGTCACGATGCGCCCGTTTTCGTCGCGGTACCAGGAGTCGCACTGCGTCCATGCGGTGCCAGCGAAGCGCGCCTGTAGCGCCCGGTCGCTGGCGTCCTCGACCTCTGGGCGCACCTCGATCGCCGCAGCGGAGCGCAGGCGCAGCCCCTGTAGCGCTTGGCGGATATAGGCGGCCTGTGCCTCCAGGTAAACGATGATCGACCCGCCTGAGGTGTTCGTGTTGGGTCCATACATGACAAACATGTTGGGGAAGTGCGGGACGCACATGCCTAGATGTGCATGTGCCCCGCCGGACCAGTACTCGTGCAGGTCGACGCCATCGCGGCCGATGATCCGCATCGGGAACATGAAGTCCGTGGTCTTGAAGCCTGTCGCCCAGATGATGCAGTCGAGTTCGTGCTCGCTGCCGTCAGCGGTGCGCAGGCCCGTGGGTGTGACCTGGGCGACTGCGTCAGTCACGAGCTCGACGTTGGGGCGCTGTAGCGCGGGCAGGTAGTAAGAGCTGAAAAGGATGCGCTTGCAGCCGAACGTGTAGTCCGGCCACGCGTTCTCGCGCACCACCGGATCTTTCAACTGCGAGCGCATGAACTGAATCGAACGCGCCCGTGCGATGCGCCCGAAGGTGTTCGGGTGGCGGATTGACACCGTCAATGACTCTGTGTACTCGAACACGAATCGTCGCCGCAGCGCCTGCAGCGCTGGGATACGTTCGATCGCTGTCTTAATTGTTCTGTTGTAGCGGCGGTTACGCCGCGGCATAAACCAGTTACCTGTGCGCTGGAACACGCTCAGCTGTTTGACCACCGGTGCGATCTCGGGGACGAACTGCACAGCACTCGCACCCGTGCCGATGACCGCCACGCGCTTGCCCGCGAGCGAATAGGAGTGATCCCATTCGGCGGAGTGAAAGCTATGGCCGGCGAACGTGTCAACACCGTCGATCCGGGGGCGCGACGGCTGGTCGAGCTGGCCGGTCGCGAGAATCAGCGCGTCGGCCTGATGGACGGTGCCGCTCTCCGTCTCGACGCTCCAGCGGCAGCGCTCGGAATCCCACGCGCAGGACGTAACTGTTGTGTTCGTCTGCACCAGGCGATCGATCCCATGCGAGCGGGCGACGTCGTGCAGGTAAGCGTGTATCTCTGCCTGCGGGGAGCACAAGCGCGACCAGTCCCGGCGCTGCGCAAAGGAGAACGAGTACAGGTGACTCGGCACGTCGCACGCGGCTCCTGGATAGCTGTTGTAGAACCACGTGCCGCCGAGGTCGGAGGCCTTCTCGAGGATGGTTATGTCCGTGATGCCGTGGCGGCGCAGCTCGATCGCTGCGGCGATGCCGCCGAAGCCGGCGCCAACGATCAGGACTTCAGGCGAGCGACTCCAGGACGACTGTGGACGCGGCGCTGCGCCTGCCATGCGACTCCTCCTCCCAGATCTGCGTGGCTGTTGCTACAAACCTTATGCCCTCGGCCGCGATGGTGCCGGTTGTTGTTTGCGTTGGTTGGCTCAGGTCGATCCTGGCGCAGTCTGTCGCGCCAGCGTGTCTTTCAGCCAAGCCGCAGCCGCCGGGATCGCTCTGGGGTCGATGTGGTGTCCCGCCTCGGACTCGTGGTATTCGACGGGCAGGCGCGCATCGCGCAGTTGCTCAGCGGCAGCGCGGGCGAAGTCCACGCTGATCACCTGGTCGCGCGCGCCGTGCGCGATGAACACGCGCATGGCCTTGCGGGCGGCGAGGTCGGGCTGCCAGTGCTCCACCGATGCGATGAAGCCAGAGAACGCAAGAACTCCCGCTGGCGCCGGGCGCTCCGGGCTGAACGCCATCACGTAGCTCATCACCGCACCCATCGAGAAGCCGCCAAGGACCGTGCGCTCAGGTGTCACGCCTGTGCGCTGCCACAGCTCGTCGTGCAGTTCGCCGAGCTGGCGGCGTGCTGCATCGAAGCTGTCGGGGTCGGGATAGCCCACGCGCGGCACCAGATACCAGTGGTAGCCCTGCGAGCCGGGGAGCTGCAGCGGCGCACGCGGCGTCACCACGTGCAGGCGCCGCTCGGGATCCAGGACGTCCGCGAGCGTCAGCAGGTCGTTCTCATCCGAGCCGCGGCCGTGGTGGAGGACCAGCAGTCCCTCCGGTGTGCCACTTGCCGGACGCTCACGGAAGACGAGCGCGCTCAACTCGCGCTCGCCGCCGGCTCGCGCGGGATGTACGGGCCGAGCTCGCGCCGCGCGATCGAGAGCTTGTGGACCTCGTCCGGTCCGTCCGCGAGACGCAGCGTGCGCAGATGCGCATACGCGCTTGCCAGGCCGAAGTCATCAGAGACACCGCCCCCACCATGTACCTGGATCGCGCGGTCGAGCACCTTCAGCGCCATGTTCGGAGCAGCCACCTTGATCGCGGCGATCTCCGTGCGCGCGTGACGATTGCCGACCGTGTCCATCATCCACGCGGCCTTCAGCGTCAACAGGCGTGTCATCTCGATCTCGATACGCGACTCGGCGATCCAATCGAGCACGTTGCCGCGCGTCGCGATCGGCTTGCCGAAGGTGACGCGTGAGACGGCGCGCTTACACATCTGCTCAAGCGCCCGCTCCGCCGCTCCGATCGCGCGCATGCAGTGGTGGATGCGGCCCGGGCCAAGGCGGGCCTGCGCGATCATAAAGCCGTCGCCCTCCTTGGAGAGCACGTTCGAGGCCGGAACGCGCACGTCGTTGAACTCGATTTCGCCGTGTCCGTCCTGGTCGGTGTAGCCGAACACGGGGAGGTTGCGCACGACCGTCACCCCCGGCGTGTCAATTGGAACGAGGACCTGGCTCTGCTGTGTATACGTGGGTGCGTCCGGCTGGGTCTTACCCATCACGATCATGATCTTGCAGTGGGGGTGGAAGACGTTCGTGATCCACCACTTGCGACCGTTGAGCACGTACTCGTTGCCGTCGCGCTCGATCCGCAACTCGATGTTGGTTGCGTCCGAGCTGGCTACGTCAGGCTCGGTCATCGCGAACGCCGAGCGCATGTCCCCGTCGAGCAGTGGCACCAGCCAGCGCTCCTTCTGCTCGTCGGTGCCGAACTGGTGCAGCACCTCCATGTTGCCCGTGTCCGGCGCCGAGCAGTTACACGCCTCGGAGGCGATGCGCGAGCGGCCGAGGATCTCCGCCAGCGGCGCGTAGTCACTGTTGGAAAGCCCCGCGCCATGTTCCTCGTCGGGCAGGAACATGTTCCACAGGCCGGCCTCGCGTGCGCGTGCCTTCAGCTCCTCCATCACCTGTGGCTGGTGATGAGGGTTGCCCGACTCGCGCAGCTGGCGCTCGTACACCGCCTCCGCCGGGTAGATGTGCTCGTCCATGAACGCGCTCAGGCGCTCCTTGAACTCAGAACAGCGCTGACTCGGCTCGAAATCCATGGTCCCTCTCCCTTGGTGAAAAGCGGTGGTGTGGGCAGTGGCCTAGGATCATCGCCGATGAGTCACGACGGCGTGAGCCACCCAGTGCACGAGGGCGCGAACGCCGGCGAGCCTGGCGGCGCGAGCTACCGCGCGGCCGGCGTGGACTACGACGCGCTCGACGCTGGCAAGCGCCTGGCGATGGCCAAGGCACTGTCCACCTCGCCACTGCTCGCCGCGCGCGGCGGCCGTGCACTCGACGCTTCCAGGGGCGAGCCTGCGTTCGTGTTCGAGCTCGGCGAGCGAACCTTCGCATTTGTGGTCGAGGGACTCGGTACCAAGTCGATCATCGCCCGCCACGTGCTCGAAACGCAGGGGATCGACCGCTTCGCGGACGTCGCCTACGACACGGTCGCGGCGATCCTCAATGATCTCTGCTGCGTAGGGGCGCTGCCGCTTGTGGTCAACGCGTACTTCGCGACTGGCGCCTCGGAGTGGTATTTGCAACAGGAGCGCTCCGCGTCGCTGCTGGAGGGCTGGCGCAGGGCGTGCACGGACGCTGGCTGCGTATGGGGCGGGGGAGAGTCGCCGTCGCTACCGGGAATGCTCGCCGAGCAGGACATCGAGCTGGCCGGAGCTGCCGTCGGGGCTGTGCCCGACGGGCGCTCGGCACTTTTCGGGGAGCGCCTCGGTCCGGGCGATGAGATCGTGCTGGTGGCCTCCAGTGGACTGCACGCTAATGGCGCTTCGCTGGCGCGGCTGATCGCCGGGCGGCTGCCAGATGGCTACGCGACGAAGCTCGACGGCGCCACGTTCGGAGAGGCGCTGCTGGAGCCGTCTGTGATGTATGTGTCTCTGATTGCCGCGCTGCTGGAGACGGACATCGAGCTGACGTATCTGAGCCACGTGACCGGCCACGGACTGCTCAAGTTGATGCGACCCACCAAGCAGCTCAGCTACCGCATCGAGCACCTACCACCGGTGCCCCCCGTGCTCGACTTCCTCGTGGAGCAGGCCGGCATGGATGCGCAAGCGGCGTACTCGACCTTCAACATGGGGTCTGGCTATGCGCTCTACTGCGGCGCCGGTGGTGGCCAGCAGGTCATAGAGGTTGCGGCTCGACTCGGTCTGGATGCGATCGTCGCGGGGCACGTGGAGGAGGGTCCACGCGAGGTCGTGCACGAGCCGGTGGGCGTGCGTTTCACGAGCGATCGGCTCGAGCTGTCTGTAGGCAAAGTCTAAGCCTCGACTAGAGGCTCAGTATTCGGTTCAGGGGCGCAATCCCGCATCGGAGGTGGGAAATCTGGATCTGTACGCTCATGTCAAGCGCTCCCTCCAACTTGAAGGCGTCGAGCGAGACGGATAAGGTTTGGGACAGAACTACGCCACTGTTCCTCAGCGAGGGAGCTGAGGATCTCGATGTCGCCGGACCGGCATGGCTCCGGAGCTACCCGGATCGAGGCGGACCTGTCCATCAAATGAGGAGGGAAAACTGATGCGCAGAGCATCCACCTGTCTTGCCGTCCTGGGTCTCGCGCTACTCGCGCTGCCAGGCGTCGCGTCGGCCGCACCGACGGTCAAGTTCAAAGCGGAGGCCGTGCCAATCCCCGGCTTCCCGGGCACCGGCGACCACCTCGGCGCGGGCACTGCGTTGCAGGCCGAATACACGATCGAAGGCACCGAATACGACGGATCACCGCCGCCGATCATCGGCGTCAACTTTTATCTGCCAAGCGGATCGAAGCTGCACACCACCGGCTTCCCGACCTGCGCAAAGCCGGTGCTGGAACAGTTCGGTCCGGTGAAATGCCCCAAGGGCTCCGCCGCCGGCCCGGTCGGCAAAGTCGAGGGTTATGTGACCTTTGGCGGCGAACGAGTCGAAGAGGGACTGGAACTGTCTTCTTTCTACGCGCCGGGCGGTGGCCTGGAGTTCTTCGCCGACGGCCACTCGCCGGTATCGCTGGAAATCATCTCGAACGGGCATTACACAAACCTGAGCGGTGGCGGCGGCTACGGTCCCAAGCTCATCACTGAAGTGCCGCTTGTCGAAAGCGTGCCGGGAGCCCCGTACGCGTCCGTGAGGTCCATCAGCGTCAAGGCCGGATCGGCGTACAAGTCGCACGGGAAAACGATCTACTACGGCCGCGTACCGACGAAATGCCCGAAAGGCGGATTCCCGGTCAAGACCGAAGTGATCTTTGCCGAAAACGGCGAAATCTCGAAACCGGAGCCAGTGGAAGCTACCTACAAATCGCCTTGCCCCAGGAAGTAGGGCAACAGGGAGGGATTGCGCCCCGGAGGGCGTAAGCTCGACCAGGTGTAAAGCCGGGTGGGCGGCCCCATCGAGGATGGTGGGGTCGCCCGCTCGCTGTAAACGCAAGGAAGGATTGGGTTGAGGACGGAGATCGTGGGGTGGAGGAGATGGGCGGCCGGTATTGCCGGTGGCGCCTGCGCTGCTGCGCTCATGCTCGTAGTGCTGTTGGCGGTCGCCGCAGGCGGCTCCAACGGCAGCTACACCGTGCGTGCGATCTTCGACGACGCCGGTTTCCTGATCGACGGCGAGAACGTCAAGATCGACGGCGTGAAGGTGGGCACCGTGACGTCGGTCACGCCGACGCCGCAAGCCAAGGCGGCCGTCGTGTTCGACATCTCAAACCCCGGCTTTCAAGACTTCCGCAGCGACGCCAGCTGCACGATCCGCCCGCAGGCGCTGATCGGCGAGAAGTACGTCGACTGTCTGCCCACACAGCCGCGTGTCGAAGGGGCGCCGCTGCCGCCACCTCTGGGCAAGGTCCCCAAGGGGCAGGAAGGCGCAGGGGATTATCTGCTGTCGGTGCAGCACACGTCGAGCCCGGTCGACGTCGACCTGCTCGGAGACATCCAGCGCCTGCCAGAACGCCAGCGCTTCACGCTGATCCTCAACGAACTGGGAGCCGGCCTGGCGGGACGTGGCAGCGATCTCAGCGAAGTGATCAAGCGCGCCAATCCAGCCCTGAGGGAACTCGACAGGGTGCTCGCGATCCTGGCGGGGGAGAATCATGTGCTCGCGAAACTCGCCGTCGACTCTGACAAGGCGCTGGCGCCGTTTGCGAAAGTCCGAGCACGCGTCGCGGACTTCATCGTGCAGGCAAACAAGGTTGCGCAGGCAGGTGCTGCTACCCGCGGCGCGCTGGCACAGAACCTCAAAGACTTCCCGCCCGCCCTCAAACAGCTTGGGCCGGCGATGGAACGCATTCAGAAGTTCGCCGAACAGACGACGCCGACGTTCACGAGCCTCGAGGCGGCTGCGCCGGCGATCGACAAGATCTTCACGAACCTGCCGGCGTTCTCCAGGAGCTCGGAAAAGTTCTTCGAGAGCACGGCAGCGACCGCCAAGCAGACCGGTCCCGCGCTCAATGCCGCAAAGCCGCTACTCAAACGCCTGCAAGGACTCGGCGGTGCCGCGCAGCCATTCTCGAGCAGCCTCGCCGAACTGCTCGGGAGCTTGCGCGACACCGGAGGACTCGAGCGCCTGATGGACTTCATCTTCCTCGGCACTGGCACCGCCAATGGCTATGACTCGCTGGGTCATTTCCTTCGGGCCGAAGCCGTGGGGAACGGGTGTATCTCCTATACGACCACGCCCTCCTCTGATGCCGGCTGCAGGCGCAGGTTCTTCAGCAACAGCAGCAGTGCGACTGCCAGTGCGGCGGCAAAGTCCGAGCCCAGCACCATCGGCCTCGTGATGGCGCGTACGCTGGCTGTCCTCAAAGGCGCCACGCCGGCGCAGGCGCTCGCGAAATACCCGGGCTCCTCGCCGAGCGCGAGCGAAGTGGCTGCTGTTGGCCAGACGGGCGCCAACAGCGCCGAGCCCGTCGGTGGCTCGACCTCCGGTACGACCTACTACACGCCCTCAGGAGCCTCCAGCGAAGCAGGCGGGATGCTCCTCAACTACCTACTCGGCAACGAATGAACCGATGACCCGGCGATCGCTAAATCTCTGTCTACTGCTCACCCTGCTGGGAGCGCTGACGTTGGTCGCCCCGACGGTCAGTGTCGCCAGCGAACCGGCTGCGGGCGAAGTGACTACTCCTGTGACCACCACTGCCGGGTCGGCTGAAGCCACCACGACCACGGCCCAGCCCGAAGCTCCGACGAGCCCGTCCGCTACCCAGCAGGCCGAACCGGAACCCAGCAGTACGACTCCTGTCGCCGAAGCTCAAGCTCCGCAGGTCCAAGCCGAGCACACCCAGGGAACGAGCCCCAGCGGCTCGGACAAGCGTCGAGCTCGGTCGAAGAGCGCCAAAGGTGGCGCCGCCGCCGGCGAAAGCACCGCGGGCGAAGGCGCCGTGCGCGCCAGGCAGAAGGCCCCGGCGCCCACGGGGCTGACACCGTCGCTGCCGCTCGATCTGCGCTCGGGTATCTCCGGTGTGCCCGGCTTCTATATCGAAAGCTTCCAGATCCCCCCGTTCCTGCTTCCCATCTTCCAGGCCGCCGGTACTGCCTACGGGATCCCGTGGCAGGTGCTCGCGGCGATCAACGAGGTCGAGACCGACTACGGGCGCGACCTGAGCGTCTCCAGTGCTGGCGCAGAGGGCTGGATGCAGTTCCTGCCCTCCGAGTGGGCTCAGTACGGTGTCGACGCTAACGGCGATGGCTACAAGGACCCCTACAACCCCGCCGATGCGATCTTCGCGGCTGCCAGGTACCTGCGCGCCGCCGGCGGCGAGACGAACATCAAGGCAGCCGTCTACTCCTACAACCACTCCCAGGAGTACGTCGAATCGGTGATGCTGCGCGCCCAACTCCTAGGTGGTACGCCCTCGGAACTCATCGGTGCGATCACCGGCCTGACCGAGGCCCGCTTTCCGGTGTACGCGGCCTCGCACTACAGCGACGGCTTCGCGACCGTGTCCCCTAATGGCTCAGGCTCGCCGACGACGCTCGTCGGCACGACTATCTACTCGCAGGCTGGCGCCGCTGTGATCGCGGTGCAGGACGGCGAAGTTGTACAGGTCGGGGAATCGCCGACGCTTGGGCATTTCGTCTCCCTGCGCGACGCCTACGGCAACACCTACACGTACGCGCAGCTCGGCGACGTCTCATCGGTCTACCCGGTGCTCGAGCCACACGTGCACTCGGCGGTGAGCTCCCGCATTGCGGATGGCGCTGGCAAGTCCGAACCGACCCCCAATGGCCCGGCGACCGCAGGCGCGC
>Ga0210383_10003491_pt1 | contig 14053 bp, 10 predicted proteins | sample IncBWC14OmetaG_FD_160072 | JGI IMG/M metagenome (GOLD analysis project Ga0210383, IMG submission 160072) | Forest soil microbial communities from Barre Woods Harvard Forest LTER site, Petersham, Massachusetts, United States - Inc-BW-C-14-O ...
CTGCCGTTTCCTCGGACCGCGGCGCTGCGCGAGCATCCTGAATTTGAGGCGCTGGTGGCCCAGGCGTCACACGTGCTGAGGGAGGCGCTCGTCCAATGAGGCAGCGCCTGATCACGATAGCGAATGCCGTCGCCGTGTTTGCGGCGCTGCTCGCGATCTGGCAACTCGTGCTCTGGATATTCAAAGTGCCGCCCTACATGCTGCCCTCGCCGTGGGCCGTGGCGCGCGCGGTGGGTGCGAGATTTCCGTCTTTGGTAAATTCGCTCGCTATCACGGCGGCGGAGTCGGCGGGCGGTTTGATTGCCAGCATCGTTGTTGGCGTGCTGGTCGCGCTATTTTTTGCGCAGTCGCGCTGGGTGCGGCGGATGCTATACCCGTACACGATTTTGCTGCAGACGGTGCCGATCATCGCTATAGCGCCTTTGATCCTGATGTGGGTCGGAGCGGGCACGGCGGCGGTAGCGCTCATCGCGTTCATTATTTCGCTCGCTCCGGTGATCGCGAATACCACGCAGGGTCTCGTCAGCGTGGACGAGAATCTGGTTAATCTCTTCCTGATGCACAACGCATCGTCCGCACAGATACTATTCAAGCTGCGCCTGCCGCATGCGGTTCCTTCGCTGTTTGTGGGGATACGGATTGCCAGCGGGATCGCGGTGATCGGCGCTGTGACCGGCGAGCTTTACGCCGGGTCGAGCAGCGTGGGGCAAGGCGGACTCGGTTATTCGATCCTCTATGCGTCGTCACAACTGCAGACGGACTACTTGTTCGCGCTGGTGCTTGCGGCGACGGTGCTGGGTTTTAGTTTCTTTTTTGTCGTTATGTTTTTGGAGTGGTATTTTCTGCATCGCTGGCACGAATCGGCACGGACGCCTGAGACAGAATGACGTCGCGCGGGGACAGAGGGGACTGAAAATGTTGCGGCTGGAAACGGAAACGGGATGGTGGCTGGTAACGCATCCGGACCACGCGCGGCTGGCCGGAGCGTTTGCCGAGCGCTGGGGCAACGAGCGGTTTCTTCCTCCCGAGCCGCGCGTCAACGTGCTGAAGGGAATCGCCCGCCACGACGACGGCTGGACCGCGCGCGACGCCGCGCCGCAAATCACGCGCCAGGGCAAGCCCAGCGCGTTCTCGGTTGAGCTCGTCGGCAAATATTCGGCGTTCGAAGAGATTGATCTCGAGGATTATCTTGCCGTGCGCGATCGCGCCGTGCGGCTGATCGCGGAAGAAGACGCCTACGCGGCAGTGCTGATCTCGATGCACACGTACAGTCTGCTGACGGACCACGCCGACCGCTCGACCATCGCTCCAGCGGAACTGCCTCTCCTCGACATTTTCCTCGATCAGCAGAAGGCTTTTCAGCGATCTCTAATAGAGAGAATTTCCGGCGACGCTCGTTTTGTTCCCGAGCAGAAAACCGAAGCCACGATCCTCGATCACTTCCGTTTGCTGCAGGCCACGGACAATCTTTCGCTGCTCACGTGCGTTGATTTTCGCCAGCCGGCGCATCTGCTGCATCCGCTCCCCCTGCGCGGCGGCGGGCACGCGCGCGTCGAGGTGAATTCGGTCGGCTCGCGCCACTTCGTGCTCGATCCGTATCCGTTCGCGGAGGAGTCGCTGACGTTCGAGTTTCCGGCGCGGCATGTCGCCGGGAAGTTTTTCTCGTCAGCGGCGGAACTTCAGAAACGGTTCAACGCCGCCCCGGTGGAAACGCTGACTGTGACGGTGAGCGCAACCTGATCGCTCTGGTTAGTCCGCTGCCAGACTCGTAAAAAAAGGGGACGACGGTTTTCCGCCGTCCCCTTTTATGTAGAAGCCTCGAACTTAGAATGTCACGCCGAGAGACATCTGAATCTCTCTGGGGCCGCCGATGGTTTTGTTCACGAAGCCAAGGCCAGCGGGACAATTGTAGAAGCTCTCGTTAGTTTGATTCGTGCAAGAATTAGGCAAAGGATCGGTTCCGGCCTCCGGGAATGAGTCGAAGAACTCGTTCTGGTTGATGTTTACCGATGGAATGTCGAAACTGGGCGTATTGAAAAGGTTAAAGACGTCGAACGAGTACCTCAGGTTGACGCGTTCCGTTATCTTCGTGTTCTTGACCAGGGAGATATCCAGGCGGCGCTGCCACGACTGACGGAAGATGTTGCGCTGCCCGCTTGGGATGAAGTTGGTTTCGTAAGGATCGCTTGTAGGAATCGCGCCGTCGAGTCCGCCCGCAGGCAGGAGCGGTACGGTAAAGCAATTGGGGTTGAGCGCAGCTATGGGGTTACCGGAGGAGTCCGTGTAGGCCCCGATCTTCCCGGTGAGCGCACTCTTTGGCGTGCAACCGGGCGCGAGAGGAACGATGGGGTTGGTGATGCCGTCGTTCACGCTGTAGTAGATGCTGCCGACCGCTCCCGAATAGTCAACGATGCTATAGGGCTGGCCGCTTTGGAGGATTCCCGTGCCAGCAAGGGCCCACCCATTAGCGATCTTCCCCTGCCAGGAGGCGTCCGAGAAGAAGTTGTGCATTTGAAACAGATAGCTCATGTTGATGACGTGAGTGCGATCGAAATCGGAGTTTCCGTATCCGGAGCGCAGGTTGTTCGGGTTGTTGCCTGTGTAGAACAGGCCAAGGGCGCTTTGCTCGTCGAGCGCATGCGAATAGGTGTAGGAGAATCCGAACTGAACACCGTGGCGCATTCGCTTTTCGACGTGGACTTGCAAGGCGTTATAGGCAGAAACGCCGGCCGCCGTATAGGACAGCGCTTCCGACGAATATCCGATGTAGGGGACGCGGAGGTCCACGTTTCCGCCTTCGAAGTTGGCCTGATATTCGCTGCCGTCGGGCAAGGTGGCGTCGCCGACAGTGTAGCCATAGGTGTAGCTCTGCGGGGCGACCGCTGTCGCGGGAGACGCGCAGACGGGCGCCGGGCCGCACAGCGGGTTCGTCGGCGAAGCAATCCGGGATTGGTTGAAAGGCACGGGGATGACTTCGTGGCGGCCGAGGTTGCCGACATAACCGACGTCTATCGCCCAGTCGTTCCGCGGCTGCCATTGAATGTCGAGCGTCTGGTTCATCGTATAGGGGAGCTTGTTCTTGCGGTTGTAGACCGCAAACGAGAAGAGCTGCGCTCCATTTTCTATCGCTTCGGCATTCGGGAAAGTAATGGCGTTTGGATTATTGGTTGGCGGGGGTTGTAGCGTCAGGCCCCAGGGGTTCTCGAAGTCGCCGCCAGTGGGGTTACCCGCGTTAACCGGCGCCAAGCAGGTGGGTATGAAGTCGATATAAGCAACAGGGTTAAGGGTTGTGCAGGATTGGCTGTTGACGTATGGAGGCGACTGGTTGACGCCGTACGGACCGGCCGAAATCACGCCCGCAGCAAAACCGGGAGAGAGGTAGCTGAAAAGCTCGCCGCGGTCGTAGTACATGCCCCATCCGGCGCGGACGACGACTTTGTTGTTAAACATTTTCGGGCTCCAGGCCACACCCAGACGAGGTGCAAGACCCCATTGCCTTCCCGTGAGGGTCGAAGCGCTTACGCCTTTCGTGGGAAAATCCGGGTTGTTTCCTGCCACGATGAAGCCCGTCGAGTTGATCGTATCGGTCGTCGGATCGTAGGAGTATGCCGCGGGATCGAAATTATAGATGCGGCCGTTTTTCTCGGTGAGGCCTCCGTTATAGTCCCAACGAATTCCAAAGGTGACGCTGAGATTCGAGCGGAGCTGGAATTTGTCCTGGATGTATTCGCCCGATTCGTGGGCGCGGTAGTAGCGGTTGGCGTTGCCTTGCAGAAAGGAACTGAACACATATCCGTAGGTCGTGTACGGGGTCACGAGTCCCTGGACAAATTGAGAAAAGTCGGCGAAGCCAATCGTGCCCTGGTCCGTGCGTCTATCGCGAGTATTCAATTGTGTGTAGGAAAAAGAGCCGCCGAATGTGATGGTGTGCCTGCCTTTGAGCCAGATGGCATTGGCGGAAGGCATGAAGCGATTCTGGAACACGCCAGTGAAGGCCCCCTGCGAGGCCGCCGTCTGGCCAAACTGCAAAGCGGTTAACGCGCCGACATTGTAGTCGTCGCCCAGAGCATCCGCGATCGAAATGCCGGGAAACGTGTTAGAGACGCCAAAGGCGTTAATTCCCAGATCCTCCGGGGTAAATCCTGGCGGTTGCTGGATGGTGCTGTAGAGCTTCTCGTGAATAAATCCGAAGACTTCGGCAACGTTGAAGTTGGGCGTCAGCGTCTGCGTGTTCGTAATCGTGGCGACCTGGCTGCCAGCGTCCAAGTTCTGAGTGAAGCCTGCCACGCTGGAATACGCAAAAGGAGCGATGGTTGGATTGTGCTGATAATAATATTTTAGGGCCAGCGAGTCCTTGGGCGTGGCAATAATGTCCAAGTTCCCGACGGCCTGATTCGCGAGAAAATACGCGGTGCCAGGAACGATGGCGTTCTCCGGGAAGTTGAACGATGGTTGATTGTAACTGTCAGCGTAGGGAATCATGTATTGGCCGTTGGGCAATTTTGCCTGAAGCAGTGTGAGCGCGACTGGATCAATGTCGGCAGGCGTGAAGGCACCGAACTCCCCGAACTCATTGTTGACGATGAAGGCCACGCAGTTTTGAAATTGCACGGTGGTACGATCGGCGCCGCAGGCTGGGAAAGTGATGCCAGTTTTCGGCGAAGTAAATCCGTTTTCAGTGAACCCGACCGGTACCGTCACCCTACCGAGGCCGATTTCCTCGTCGGAATCGTGGACATGCTGGTATGCAACAAATCCGAAAACCTTATTCTTGATAATCGGTCCGCCGAAGGTTCCGCCGGGAACTTCGCGGTGGAGTTCCGGGACCTTTTGGGTAACGTTGGGATCCTTCTTGAAGAAAAATGGCGCGGCGTTGATCCAGTCGGTTGCGTGATGAAGATATGCCGAGCCGTGGTAGTCGTTGGTGCCCGACGTGGTACTGATGTCAATATGAGCGCCGCTGGTGGAGCCTTGCTCGGCGTCATACATGGAAGTATTGACGCGAACTTCCTGAATCGTCTCCGGGGCGGGACTTGGAAGCGATTGGCCGACGGCCAGATAAGGAGACGCGCTGCTTTGAATCTCAAAGGCCGCGCTGCTGGCGGCGCCGCTGACACCGGTGTTATTTACAACGCGTGCGGAGCCGACTGAGCTGGTGCTCTTGCCGTTAAACAGGTTCTTGGCGTCCACGCCGTTCAAGAGAAACGTATTGCTGGTATCGCGCTGACCGTTCGCCCAGATCGGCAAATTTCCCAGGCCCGCATTCACACCGTTCCCGCTGGGCAACTCGGCGTTCACACCCGGCGACAGAATCGCCAGCTGCGTAAAACTCCCCGTGGGCAGCGGAACAGCCTCCATCTGCACTTTATCCAGGACGTAGCCGTTCGTGGTATCCACGGAGTTCATGAGCGGTGTTTCCTCGACTGTGACGGTCGTGCTCACGGCCCCGACGTTGAGTGCTGCATTCACCGTCGCGGTCCGGTTCGCCTGGACGGTGATCGAAGGTATTTTTTGTGATTCAAACGAGGCGTGGTTGAAAGTCAGCGTGTAGGTGCCGATGGGCAAGTTCACGAAAGTATAGAGGCCCGAGGGATCGGTTGTCTGCGTACGCGAAAGGCCGGTTTGGTCGCCGACAAGTTTGACGGTGGTATCAGGCAGCGCTGCTCCGGAGGTATCCGTGACGGTCCCCGTGATTCCGCCCAAGGTTTGCTGGGCTTGCGCCGGCATTAGGAACGTCAAGAAGAACGCGAAGGTCGCGATTGTGAAAAGGGCGGTGAGTTTATTTCTCTTCATCATTTCGACGCCTCCCAAAGAGGAATTTTCCAATGTCAAAAAACGGTGCTGCCTTGCCGCGGCGACGATAGCCCGGCCTGAACCTGAGCTTGAATTGCAGATTATGCGGGGGAATTTATGCCAGTCTTGGCCGAAAGGGAAGCGGAAGTTTGTGATTACTTAGATCAAATATTTCGATGTGAGCGTGTGCTGTGATCAGTTCAGGGACCTGTGGAAATATAATAAAGAATTCATTAAGAAATGCGAAGCACCATGAGGCTGGCGCGCGAACAAACCGTTTTGGACCGCGAAGATACGGAGGGGAAGAACGTAAATACATTTGAACCTTCGACGTTGAGCTTAGAAGAGGTTTTTCGGCGGGAGAACGTGCTTCGGCACAGCGGCGCTGACGGTGAACATCGGCTCGTTCACGACCTGGCTCAGCCGCAGATTCATGGCGACGCTGCAAAGAAGATATGCGTGGACATCCGCGAATCCCCAGCGGGCGACGAGCAGATCAATCATGCGCGAAGTGGCTGCGCGGGCAGCGGCGACGGCGTCCGTTCCCGATTCGACCACGATCCAAGCGTCGCCTTCGTGGGTTTCCTTGTGTGTGGCTGATTCAATTAGCGGGCCCGTCAATGCCTGACCTTTGTGCAGCTGAAACCGCAGCGTCGCGTCCGCCGGGCATTCGATGCCGTTGATGCAAACCTCGCCGTCGCCTTGCGCGGCGTGCGCGTCGCCCGCGGAGAATAGCGCTCCTCGATTCAGCACCGGCAGGTAGAGCGTGGCTCCGCTGCAAAGCTCGCGCACGTCCATATTGCCTCCGAAAATGCCTGGCGGCCGCGTGCGGAATTCACCGGGCTCCGCCGGAGCTACGCCCATCACGCCGCAGAACGGGCGCAGCGGCACGATTGCTGGAGCGAGCGAACGGCTAAGTTCGCCTTCCAACTTCCAGTGAAAAATAAATGGCTCGGCGAACCGCTCCTTCAGAAAGCCAAGCCCGGCGATCACGCTCGACCATCCCCAACCTTGGTGCGATACCTCGAGCACTTTGATTTCGAGGACGTCGCCGGGTTCGGCGCCTTCCACAAAGATCGGTCCGGTTAGCGCGTGAATCCGGTCGCGGTCGATTTTCAAATATTCGGCAACCGTCATCCCGGGACGCACCTGCGCGCCGCTTGCGTCCTGGCATTCGAGGTGAACGGTGTCACCGGAAGCAATGACGAGGCGCGGTTTTAGATCGCGGTTCCAGCGGGAGTGTGTGGGCGCGGCGGAAAGAGAATGTTCCGGCATGGCGGGCTCAGGCTTCCAGCTCGACCGTCATTTGCAGCTCGACTAGCGCATTGCGGGGCAGAGCGGAAACGCCGATCGCAGCGCGCACGTGGCGGCCCGCTTCACCGAACAGCTCGACGAGCAAATCCGACGCGCCATTGATGACCTTGGGAGAGTCGTCGAAGCCTTGAACCGCATTCACGTAACCGTTTACCGTGACGATTTGTTTGACGGCGTCGAACGATCCAAGGTGCTGCCTTAGCACCGCCAACTGGGTAAGAGCGCAGGCGCGCGCTGCTGCGTAGGCTTCGTCCACGGTGCGATCCAGACCGACGGTTCCTGTTACGACCGCTCCGTCAATTGTTGAAATCACGCCCGCCAGATAGACGATGCGACCAACAGTTTTCGCCGGGACATAATTGCCACCGGCCTTCGGTGGATCTGGCAGAACCCAGCCCAGTTTTGTGAATCGCGCGTGCGTCTCGGGAGCCATCGTCTTGCGCAACCTCCGTTGTTTTTGTTTCCGGCAGGACGCAACTCTAGCACATGTAGCTCACCCCGATTCGTTGGGGTGAGATCTTTCGGCCCGACTTTTCCGGCGTTGAATTTCAGCCGTGCCACTACGCGGAAGAACAGCGTTGAGTTAACATGTGCGCGATGCGAAAGCTTCGGAACTCCGCGCGCGTGTGTGCCGTATTCATGCTGTCGACGCCCGCGGTTTGCGCGGTCCATACGGCCCGCATGCGGGCAGGCGTTACTTCGCTTGTAGCGAAATTGCATACGTCGCGAACATCACCAAGCGATCTGGAAGTGAGCGGCGATCTCGCGGGAGTTGGGCCTGACGAAACGCGCTTTCTCGCGCGCGAAGATTTGCTGGCCGTCTCGCAGGTGATGATCATCAAGCCCGACGACGGGAACTATACTCTGCCGGCGCACGTGAAGGCCGCGCCGCTCGAGGATTTGATGGGTGCGCTAGGCGTGCCGGCGGGCGATATGGTGATCGCGATCTGCAAGGATAAATATCGGGCGCACTACTCCCGCGAATATTTGGCTGCGCACCACCCTGTGCTGGTGATGGAGTTGAATGGGCGAGCGCTTTCCGACTGGCCCAAGGGTGACGAGGGGAACGATCCGGGGCCGTACGAGATCGCGCATGAGAATTTCAAGGCGGCGTTCAAGATTTTGGCAGCCAGCGACGAGCCGCAGATCCCCTGGGGCGTGGTGCGCCTGGAATTCCGCAGCGAGGAGTCGGTTTTTGGCGCGATTGCTCCGCGCGGTAAACGAGCCAGCGACGCGGCTGTGCGGGACGGATACAGGATCGCGGAGCAGAATTGCTTTCGTTGTCACAACAATGGCGCCGAGGGCGGCTTGAAATCAGGAGTCACATGGACGGTGCTGGCCGCGATGGCTGCAAACTCGCCCGATTTTTTCACTCAGTACGTCCGTGACCCTAAAGCGAAAAATCCTAAAACGCAAATGGCCGCCAGCCCGGAATACGACGACGCAACAATGCGGGCGCTCATCGCCTACTTCAAAACGTACGCCCCGACGGAGGAGCGTTGATGCTCCGTGCCGCGAAGATCGCGCTCGTCTTCGGCGTTGCGATTTTCTACACGTTTGTCGTGTTCAACAATGTGACGGACTACGACTCGAATCATCAATTCGTGCGCCACACGCTGATGATGGACACCACGTTTCCCGGGAATCACGGGATGTGGCGGGCAATTGATACTCCGGCGCTGCACACCGCGTTTTATATCTCCATCATCGCGTGGGAAGCGCTCACGATGGCGCTGTGCTGGTGGGGAGGATTCCGGCTGCTGAAGGCGCGTCGCGGAACGGCCACGGAGTTTGAACGGGGAAAGAGTGTCGCAGTCGCAGGGCTGACCCTGAGCCTGCTGATGTGGCTTGTCGCGTTTCTGGCCGTTGGCGGCGAATGGTTTTTGATGTGGCAGTCGGCGACCTGGAACGGGCAGATGGCGGCGTTCCGAATGTTTACGGTCGTGGGGATCGTGCTGTTACTGGTGGCGCAGCGAGAAACCAAAGATCGCAGTTAGCTTAGCGTGCGCGAGGATTTCGAACCGCGGCTCGCGAAAGCGAACGAGAGCAAGCCCGCGGCGAGGTGCACGAGATAAATGTAGGGAAGCTGGGAGGAAAAATGAAATTTGCGCGCATGCGTTTGGAACTGATTCTTTCGGCAGTGTGGGTTGTCGCTTCGCTCGCCGGCTGCAATTCCTGGTCGAATCAGGAGAAGGCGGAAGAAAGTCCGGCGCGGCCGACGATTGTTTTCATGACGGACTTCGGCACGGCGAACGACGCGGTAGCAATCTGCAAGGCTGTGATTCTCGGAATCACGCCGGACGCGCGAATCATGGACATCACGCATCAGGTGACACCTTTTTCGATCGAGGAGGCTTCCCGATTTCTTGCGGGTGTGACGCCCTACTATCCTCCGGGCACCGTTTTTCTTGTTGTGGTGGATCCCGGCGTGGGCACGTCGCGAAAAGCCGTGATCGTGAAATCGAAGAAGGAACAATATTTCGTGCTGCCGGACAACGGGTTGATCACGCCGGTTGCGGACCGCGATGGCCTCGACGGAGCGCATGAAATCACCAACCCCGCCTGGATGATAGGCGACAAAATCTCCTCCACATTTCACGGCCGCGATATTTTCTCACCGGCCGCCGCGCATCTGGCCGCGGGCGAGGATTGGACACTCGCTGGACCGGAAGTCGCCGATCTCGTGCGTCTAACTCCGCGCACCGCGACCGTGGAAGCAAACGGGATCACGGGCGCTGTGATCGGCCTCGACGATCCCTTCGGGAGCCTGATCACTGACATCGAGGGCGAGGATTTCAAGAAGCTGGGATATGGAATCGGAGACAACGTCACGCTCAAGATTGACAAGAAGCAGTACACATTTCCATTCGAGAAGACTTTCATGGGCGTGCCGATAGGCCAGCCGCTGGTTTACATTGATTCACGCGGACGCGTAGGCATTGCCGTCAATCAGGGAGATTTCTCGAAGAAATATCACGTTTCGCCGCCGGTGCCGGTGTTCATTCCTCGCAAGGGGAAATAAGTACGGACGAAAACACAACTCTTTTGCCCGGACGCAGGTCTTGATTTCTATCGGGGCTGCATCATCATCGCCTGGCAGTGGCGCGCGATCTGCTTTTCTTCCTGAGCGGGGACGACCTGGATTTTGTCCGCGGTGAGGCCGAGAAATTCCAGACCGTTCGTAATTGCAGACCGAACGTATTCGCTGTGCTCGCCGATGCCTCCTGTAAATACCAGAAGATCCACGCCGCCGAGAAGCGCAGCGTACGCGCCGACTACTTTGCGCACCGAAATCGCGAAGATATCGAGGGCGAGAGTGGCCTTTGGTTCGCCGGATTGGGCGCACCCCACCAGAGCCTTCACATCGCTTTCGCCTAACGAAAGAGCGAAGAGGCCGCTCCGGTGGTTCAGCAAATCCTCCAGATCATCCGCGTTGAGCTTTTCATTTCGCAGAAGGTAGAGAATCACGCCGGGGTCGAGATCGCCCGATCGCGTACCCATAGGAATGCCGCCGGTGGGAGTGAGACCCATAGTGGTATCCACCGACACTTTATTGCGAACGGCGCAGAGGCTCGCTCCATTGCCGAGATGCGCGAAGATCGCTCGTTCGGGAAGTTTTTCGCCGAAATGATGTACCAGCGACTCGTAGGAGAGGCCGTGGAAACCGTAGCGCCGAATGCCTGCGTCGAAGTAGCGCTGCGGAAGCGACAGATGCGACGCCACCTCCGGCATGGTCTGGTGAAAAACCGTGTCGAAGCAGGCGAACTGGGCAGCGGAGGGAAAGATTGATTGCGCGGAAGCGATCAGGGACAGCGCCTGCGGTATGTGCAGGGGTGCGAAATGCGTTGCCGCGCGCAGTTCGTCCAGCATTTGCGACGTGATCAGTTGGTGCGAACGAAGATTTGGACCTCCGTGCACGACGCGATGGCCCACGGCGACCGGAAGTTTCTGAATGTGCTCGCGAAACGCTGCGGCGAGAGCGGACAATGCGTCGCTTTGCGACTCCAAGACGCTTTCGCGCTGCACGGGAGACCGCTGGTCCGAAAATTGAATGTTTAATGTGCCGTTGCTACGGCCAATGCCTTCGGCGCTCCCCGTCAAGAGCGGCTCTTCTTTCTGTTGGTCGAGGTAATAGACTCCGAACTTCAGCGAGGACGAGCCGCTGTTCAGCACCAGGATCAGATTGTCTTTGTTCCGCTCGTCCACGATGTCTATCCCGGCCATTTCCAGGATCGTATCTCCGGCTTATCAATGCCTTCGGTGTGAGCGTAATTGATGCTTTCAATGATCTGCCCCTTCAAAGCCTCTTTCACGTGGGCGCCGACGGAACGAAGGCGCGGGACGCGGTCAATGACGTCAATGGCCAGATCGAAGCGATCTATCTGGTTGAGAATGGCGAGCTCGAGTGGCGTGTTGATGCTCCCCTTTTCCTTATACCCGCGGACGTGCATGTTGTCGTGATTCGTGCGGCGGTAGCTGAGCTTGTGAACCAGCGATGCGTAGGAGTGAAAATTGAAGATGACAGGCTTATCCGCGGTGAACAGGGAATCGAAGTCGCGATCGGAAAGCCCGTGCGGATGTTCGGATTCCGGCATCAGGCGGAATAAGTCCACCACGTTTACGAAGCGGATCTTCAGGTCGGGGAAATGCTCCTTCAAAATCGCGACCGCCGCGAGCGACTCCATGGTTGCGATGTCGCCGGCACAAGCCATTACGACGTCGGTCTCCTGGCCATCGTCCGTGGAGGCCCAGTCCCAAATGCCGATGCCTTTGGTGCAATGGGTTACCGCTTCTTCCATGGTCAGGTATTGGAGGTGGTCCTGTTTGTCCGCGACAATCACGTTGACGTAATCGCGCGACCGCAGGCAATGATCCGCCACGCTGAGCAGGCAGTTCGCGTCGGGCGGCAAATAGATACGGACCACATCGGGACTTTTGTTGGTCACCACGTCGAGAAATCCCGGATCCTGATGCGTGAAACCGTTGTGATCCTGGCGCCAGACTAGAGACGTGATCAGGAGATTGATGGACGGCACCGGCGCGCGCCAATCGAGTTCTTTCTTCGACTTCTCCAGCCATTTGGCGTGCTGGTTGAACATAGAATCAATCACGTGCACGAAGGCTTCGTATGTGGAAAAGAGTCCGTGACGGCCGGTGAGAACGTAACCTTCAAACCAGCCCTCCAGGGTGTGCTCGCTGAGCATTTCCATCACGCGCCCGGAGACGTCGAGCTCTCCGCCGTCGGCATCTTCCGGTTTGTATTCCGCGAGCCACGTCTTCTTCGAAGCCTCGTATATGGCTGTCAGTCTGTTGGAGGCGGTTTCGTCCGGCCCGAAGACGCGGAAGGAATTCATATTGCGGCGCATCACTTCGGCAAGGAAGTGCGCGAGCACGTCGGTCGGCGGCGCATACATGGCGCCGGGTTTTTCGATCTTCACCGCATAGTCGCGAAAGTCCGGGAGTTCAAGATCTTTGCGAAACAGGCCGCCGTTCGCGTGCGGATTGGCGGAGATGCGACGCGCGCCGGACGGCGACAATTCCTGCAGCTCGGCTATGAGCGTTCCTTTGGCATCAAATAGCTCCTCGGGTTTGTAGCTGCGCATCCAGCTTTCAACGATTTTCAGGCTCGTCTTGTTCGTCACTGGATCGAGGACCGGCACCTGATGCGCGCGCCAGAAATCTTCCACCTTGTGGCCGTCCACTTCCTTTGGTCCAGTCCATCCCTTCGGAGAACGAAGCACGATCATGGGCCAGCGCGGACGCGCGGTGTCGCCCGTGGTCCGGGCGTGCTGCTGCAGCGAGCGAATCTCAAGGATGCATTGCTCCAGAGTGGAAGCCATCTTCTGATGCATCGTGGCCGGGTCGTTGCCCTCGACGAAATAGGGTTTGTGCCCGTATCCGATTAGCAGCGCTTCCAATTCGTCATGCGGGATTCGCGCGAGGATGGTCGGATTTGCGATCTTGTAGCCGTTGAGGTGTAGCACGGGCAGAACGGCACCGTCGCGAATCGGATTCAGGAATTTATTGGAATGCCACGAAGTCGCCAGCGGACCAGTCTCCGCCTCGCCGTCTCCCACTGCAACCGTGACGATCAGATCTGGATTATCAAACGCCGCCCCGTACGCGTGCGAGATCGAGTAGCCCAACTCGCCGCCTTCGTGAATCGAGCCGGGTGTTTCGGGCGTGCAGTGCGAGCCGATTCCTCCGGGAAACGAAAATTGTTGGAAGAATTTGAGCATGCCCGCTTCGTCGCAGCTCTTGTCGGGATAAATTTCCGAGTAGTAGCCTTCGAGGTAGCAGTTGGCGAGCGTCGCCGGAGCGCCGTGGCCGGGGCCCGAAACGTACATTACATTCAAATCGTATTTCCGGATCAGCCGATTCAGGTGGACCCAAATAAAGGATTGGCCTGGATCCGAGCCCCAATGGCCGAGCAGCCGATTCTTGATGTGCTCCGGTTCCAGCGGCACGCGGAGCAGGGGATTCGCGCGAAGATAGATCATAGCCGCAGACAGGTAGTTGCCGGCGCGCCAGTAGGCATCGATCTTTCGCAGCTCGTCGGGCGGAAGTGGTGTGAGGACTTCGGGTGTGGCAGGCATCGGCGTTCTCCGGGGGAAGGTCGCGCTCGGGCTGGGCGGCGCACCTCGCCTAGAGCCTAAACGTTTTCGGCGCGGAAGAAAACATCCGTTGGAAAAAGTTATCGCTAATTTTCTGTTAAGAGATCGGCTGGTACAATGGCGCATCATGCGTCCCAGGGAAGTGGTGAAAGCGTGGGTCGAGGCGTTCAATCGCGCGAATGTCGAAGCGCTGGTGAATTTCTATCGCGAGGACGCGATCAATCACCAAGTTGCGGAAAATCCTGTCGAGGGGCGCGATGCTATTCGTGAAATGTTCGCGGCGGGTTTTGCGGGCGCGGAGATGGTGTGCATTGTCGAGCACATTTTCGAGG
>Ga0210383_10003492_pt1 | contig 14051 bp, 14 predicted proteins | sample IncBWC14OmetaG_FD_160072 | JGI IMG/M metagenome (GOLD analysis project Ga0210383, IMG submission 160072) | Forest soil microbial communities from Barre Woods Harvard Forest LTER site, Petersham, Massachusetts, United States - Inc-BW-C-14-O ...
AGGGCGAGGGGGGAGGGAGAGGGAGGTGTTGGGTGGGAAGGAGAATTTGCCTGTTAGGGGATGAGAGGGCCTGGATGCTATCCAATTGCGGATTGGGATGGTTTGAGACCTGCTGTACTTGTTTTTCTTTCATGTGTTTTGGAGTTTAATGCACATTATTCGTCGTCGTGTATGGGGTCATCAACTTGATGGGCAACTGGGTCTAACGCCGTTTGAAAAGTGTACCAGCGTGTCGATATCATATTGGCAGTATGTTTGTTTGACACAGGAGTGGGTGACCATTATCTAATGCTTCGCGCCGGTATGTCGCCCTGACCGAGTTGAGTCGAGCGCGGCAGGGAGGTATCTGGCCTGAACAATCCTGATCGATACATTTCGATCATGCTGTCAACCTCGAGGTTAAGCGGAACTAGCGATTGCCTCTATCTCGGATCAGGGACACCTTAGTGTCCAAGTTTAACGCTAAATAGAAACCCTCACAGCATGCAGGAGAGGCTAGCACTAGCTTGCAGTCGCGGCCGCCGCGTGTCGGTGTAACACTGAAATCCGAGTCAGGATCGCGCGGAAATCCACTCGACTCCACCTATGGCCAATTGCAAGCGAAGTTCACGTTAATTCTTGTCACAGAGGGAATCCGTGGCTGGACGGAAACGGTAATTGTGGACGTGGTGAAGACTAAGAGGGCTTATCTCGAATTCCAAGAATTTGGAGTGAAGGTACCCCGTATCATTTTCCTGCGATTTTGTGCTTCGTAAATGGCTATACGAATCTGGCCAGATGGTACCGGTGTCAGTCATATACCGACGTACCGTTTTGGTACCGTTACGGAATATATAGAATTTTGATTCGTCGATGCCGTCCAATGGGAACGAAAGGCCACCCGCATAGATATCCTATCGCAAGCTCCAGTTCGAACATGCAAAGTCTGGGCTTATCTTGTACCCACATGAAGTGAAGGCATCAGCCCGATATCACTTGCATTACCTGGGTGTGCCTCGTAAATGGCCATGCCATTGTTGCCGATTCGCCATAGGGTCCGGTATCATCAGTTGCATACTTCGCAGAACAGGATCTTGATTCGCCGACCTTGATAACAGTGCAACGAAGGGCCACCAGCAGTCTGAGGAAAACGGAACCTGCATAGATATGCCATCGCAAGCTCCAGTTTGAGCATGGACTCGTCTTGCAGCTATTGGAACAACAAGGTAAGGGTAGAGAGGGGGTATAATTTTGAAAATGTATAATATATATAATTAAATTAAATTAAGCGCTGAGTAGTTAGTTCTCATAAGTTAAGACGGCCGTGAGCTGTGAATAGTCCTTGGAACTACTCGAGAATGGCATTGTGCCCAAGATGAACCATGCGCAAACGTGCTGAAATCCAGCCTAGTTAACTGTGTACCCATAATGGCCCGAGTCCTCGAACCACATACACTTCGTCGATGGTGAGGTGGCACCCAGAATAGTAATAGACGTTCCGAGCCCAGACAGGATGTCCAGCCATCTGAAGGATCAATACAAAAACCGTTAGACAGTCTTGACCAGATGCGGACCGTTGGGTCCTGTGGGTTTGAGACAACGCGCGTCCCGTCGGGTGGGAGCACAAAAGATATAAAAGAGTCCGGGTGACCTTCCAAAGGGCGTGACAACATCTGGCCTGTATCGACATCCCAGACGCGGATCGACATGTCGTCGGAGCCCGAGGTGACGCACTTCCCGTCGGGGGAGAATGCAACAGACAAGACACGACCCATGTGGCCCTCAAAAGGGCCTGACACCACCCGACCTGTCTGGGCATCCCAGATGCGGATCTTCTCATCTGCTGAACCCGAGACAACCTGCGTCCCATCGGGAGAGAATGCAACATACAAGACAGGGCCCGTGTGGCCTTCGAAAGGACCCAATGTCATTTGGCCCGTCTCGGCATCCCAGATGCGAATTGTTTTGTCAAATGAACCCGAGACGACACGCATCCCGTCGGGCGAGAATGTGACTGATGAGACGCCGCCCGAGTGGCCTTCAAAAGGACCTGACACCAGCTGGCCAGTCTCGCTATCCCAGATCCGTACCGTTTTGTCGTATGAGCCCGAGACGATCCGTGTCCCATCTGGCGAGAATGCAACAGAATGAACAGAGCCGCTGCGGCCGAAAGGGCCTGACACTATTTGGCCTGTCTCAGCATTCCAGATGCGGATCATTGTGTCATACGAGCCGGAGACGACCCGCGTCCTGTCGGGCGAGAATGCAACAGAATAGACAGGCTGTGTGTGGCCTTTGAAAGGACCTGACACCATCTGGCCCGTCTTGGCATCCCAGATGCGGATCATCTTATCGTGGGAGCCCGAGGCAACGCGCATTCCATCAGGCGAGAATGCAACAGATGTGACATAGCCTGTGTGGCCTTCAAAAGGACTTGATACCATCTCGCCTGTCTCGGCATCCCAGACACGGATTGTCTCATCTTCTGAGCCCGAGACGATGCGTGTCCCATCAGGCGAGAATGCAACAGCGAAGACAGAACCCGTGTGGCCCCCGAAAGGATCCGACACCATCTGGCCCGTCTCAGCATCCCAGAGGCGGATCGTCGTGTCGTGTGAGCCTGAGATGATGCGCGTCCCGTCGGGCGAGAATGCAACAGAGGAGACAAAGTGCGTGTGGCCCTCGAAAGGACCTGACACAACCTGGCCTGTCTCAGCGTCCCAGATGCGGATTGTCTTGTCTTCTGAGCCCGAGACGACCCGTGTCACGTCAGGCGAGAATGCAACAGACCAAACAGATCCTGTGTGGCCTTCGAAAGGACCTGACACCATCTGGCCTGTCTCTGCATCCCAAATGCGAATCATCTCATCTTCTGAGCCCGAGACAATAAGCATCCCGTCCGGCGAGTATGCAGCAGAGAAGACAGAGCCAGAGTGGCCTTCGGAAGAATTCAACACCATCTGGCCTGTCTCTACATCCCAGATGCGGATCGTCTCATCTGCCGAGCCCGAGACAATACGCGTTCCGTCGGGCGAGAATGCAACGGAGAATACAGAGCCTGCGTGACCTTGGAAAGGATCCAACACCATCTGGCCCGTCTCAGCATCCCAGATCCGAATTGTTCTGTCAAATGAGCCCGAGACAACATGGGTCCCGTCAGGTGAGAATGCGACAGACCACACAGCGCCCACGTGGCCTTCAAAAGGACCTGATACCATCTGGCCTGTCTCAGCATTCCAGATACGGATCGTCTCATCAGATGAGCCCGAAACGACGCGTGTCCCATCGGGCGAGAATGCAACAGACGAGACACAGTTTGTGTGGCCTTCTAAGGGTACCGACAGTACCTGGCCTGTTTCGGCATCCCAGATGCGAAGCGTGTTGTCATATGAGCCAGAGACGACGCGCGTCCCGTCAGGCGATAATGCAACGGACCAGACAGAGTCTGTATGGCCTATGAAGACATTCATTAGAGCTGACTGATAATGGTCTGATCCAGTGACGACAAGGGTGTGAGGAAATTGTGGTAGAAAATGTTTCGAGATTCTCGATGTTGGCGGTGAAAATGGAAGTGCGGACAAATAGACATGAGGTGCACTTTCAGCAATTGGAATGTGAAAATTGGCAACAAATCTACTCGCATCTCTAGCAAATGTGGAAAGGTCAATATAAAAAGGCTGGCAAAAGCCATCAAAATCTGGAACAGTGGAGCAGACAATGTGAAATAAAACTCACCGCCGTCCACCGGGCCACCACAAGCAAAGCTGGCGAGGCCACGGAAACTTCCTTCATTAAGCTTAGGACTTCCAACCAGTAGAGGAGGTAGACCTGGAGGAAGTTCGCGATCTCTTTCAATAATTCACCGTTGTAACGTCCATCGTCCGGTGAATCTCGGAGGTGTTCCGCCCAGAAGCGACACGAGTACGACAGATGAGTAGGGATTGCCCTTTTGATCCGGGACGCCAAATCCTTGACCTCGTCATTGCGTAGATGAGACGTCTCCAAGTCACAAATATTGAACTTGAGTCCTCCATTCATCAGTTGCAGGCACGCCAGTGCGAAGTTCCGGCTTTGCGCACTGCGATTAATGATAAAGCGTTCCTGACATCGTCTGGCGTCACTCAAGAACTCAGCAAAAGACAGATGTCTAAGGCGGAGGAGCCCATCACTGTCTCCCTTCGATATCACAGAAGACAATTTCTGGAGAACCGTGTCAAATTTCGTTTCATCCTCGTCCCCTCGTCTGCCGAGGAAATGCTTGAGGTCGTCGCGATGGAGGGGTATTTTAGCGATGACGATGGCACCTACAACTGCTCTGAATGTTTCGAGCATGGCATCCTCGGAGTCTTTGAAAGAGATGTCAAGAATCTGCTGGTAAAGGGTATCAATATTGTTTCTTCCCTTGCCCAACTCTCCGTCAAGAATGAGCTTTAACTGGGTCTTAGGGGTGCCTTCTCTGTGTCCTTCTTCCATGAATGCCATAGCAGTCTTTGCCCAGATGAAAAGACCTGCAGCGCGGGCCGTGAGTCGAGTAATTACTGCTTTCTCCGGCCATGTTGGTGACAAAGAGGGATAGTATGACTCTACGATTTTGGCGAAACTCTTCTCGAAGAAGACACGAATGTCGTTTGTGGTCTCGGGGCTGACGGAATCTCCGGTTTCTAGTATGATACGGCGGCATACTGAGACATCATGGAATGACCTGGGTACACGCTCGTCCCGACTAGTGACAACAAGCTTGAATGATGGAGGAAGGCGAGACCAGTGTGTGAGTGTATCAAGGAGTATGCGTCGGTGAGCGGACTGGGAGATGTCGGAGCCGCACTGGTCCAGCGCGTCGAGAACAATGACCGGCGGAGTTGCGGCCAACTTGTCATGGTTCATCATTAATGGCTCCTCAATCATGCACTCGAAATGCAACTCGATGTCAGCGTCCCTGCTATCTGCCGTCGTCAAAAACTCAATCAAGCTGAGTTTCACGTCAGAATCGAATCGGGCAAGATGAAAGGCGATAGTGCGCCAGAGAGCAGTGGGATCACCAAGGCTCGCATGGCCGCGTTTGAAGAAGAAGCTGGCACCGAGCCGTCGTTGCTTGGCCAACTTTGAGATTAAGGAAGACGCAATAGCTGATTTACCTGCCCCCGGACTGCCACTAATCCAGAGAATATTGGGCGCATCAGTGCAGCCCAGCCAGTCATCGACCTTTTTGAATATGTCCATGCGAGTTCCCTCCATGCATCGGGGAACAAATTCTCCGCGGTCAACAGGTTTCAAAGCGGCAAGGATCTTTTCTTGTTCTGCTGAGTAGTTGACGTACGTATAGTACTGATTCCCACCGACGGAATTGATTTGACTCTGGCTAACGTTGGTACTGATGGCGCCCGTGAAAAAGCCTGACATAGTGGAGACATGTGTGCCTTATGTGTGCCAGCGGTTAAGTCACCTTAGTACAGCTTTACGTTAAACGTGCTGTGAAAACAGGGTTCGTTTTCGGGAAGACTAGTGGCAGTGGTACCTGCAGGATTCTTTTCGACCGTGACTGTCACGATCTGGTTCAACACATATTCACTACATATTCCAACAACCCCAATGTTCAACGTCTCACACTCGCGCTGTTGATGTTAGTCGTCCACGTTCACCTAGTAGAGACTAAAGTCCTTAAAAGTGAATTTGGGCAATGGAGAACGATAGGATTACTTTAGCTCACTGGCACGGCAGACATCAGTCCGATCCTTTCTGACGTCCAGGTAAATTCTATGCAAGGCCATTCAATAATGGCATTTTCCCGAGGAAAGCTGCGTCTTCCGAAAACTCCTATCCACTCTTAACCCACAACACCTCTTACATCTCAACTAACCTATGGCCCTCATTCAACACGTCACGTTCGCCTTCCCTTTCGTTTTGGCGACTCCATCGCTCACATCAAGGGGAAACCTGTTCATTTACCTTTCCCTGCTGGAATTTGCTCCTTTATTACCACTCCACCAGACCCTGCAGGCGAAATCTCGTTCTTCTCGCCGCCAACGACAATGCCTCGAGCTTTAGGAGAGCTGCCGATCTCGTCCACCCCAACGAACTTGCCTAGCATATCCCGTTCCTGATAGTTGCCATGAGCCAGAAATGTCTTACTCTGAGAACGCGGTTATTGGTGAACAAGCTGGTCACGCTGTCGCTCCTGACTAGATGTGAAACTATTTTCTCAACTTCTGGAATGGATCGCCCAAGTCCGATCACCGTACGCAGGTAGGTTGGCTAGCATCCGCTCAAACCGATATGGGTAAACCCTGCTGTATTCATTTTTCATTTATCAATTGCAGGTAGTGCATTGGCATGTTTCGAGCGTTCGTCGTTAGCCGAACATGCGGATACTCCCACTCGGGTTGTCGAAATCCTCGAGTGAAATGTGTTACCACGTTATGATGAGTACATCCAAGAGCCTCAGGCGGGATATCTTGTAGCTCAAGGCTTTCAGAAGTCGAACCAAACGCCTTGGTTGCTTGATGTCGACAAGGCTCCAAGCTACACGGAGTATTTGGGCATTTTGCTTCGCGATGCCAACACGCGAATGAGCAATCATTTTTCTTGCTTCCAGGATAGTAGGTAATCCGTTCTTGCATCGGCACACATTCTTCGGTTCTTGGTCACCATGTGTTTGCAGCTGTAAGCCCTTTGTGCTGCTGGTACAGACAACACCTCATAACACCGCTCATCCTTCACATAAGCCAGCCGTCCTACCACCTCCCATCTTTTCTGGCAATCAGAATCAAACACGGAAGCAATGGAATCCCTGGCCGCAAGTAGCCTTCGGAATTCGGCAGCATCGTTCAAGTAGTATTGGAGATTGCCGGCGTTGGTTTCAGTTACCACGGCATCTACTGAGCATCGCCAACGTTTGCAGATAGTTATCTTTCCTTTCTATGCGCGTGGCGGGTCGGGGAGAATCATGAAATGGATCCGAAATCACGAGGCGTGTTTTGGGGCTCGAAGTAGCAAGCGCACTGGTTTTGTCTCCAAATTGCTCTGTGTACCTATCCTCAAGTCCAATATCTACAGGATCACCGTTGCCCCGCTTCATTGCTTGGCACCCTGAATATTGGTGCGCAACTCCAAGAAAGCTTTCCACTTCCAAAGAGATTCGCCGCAACCATCTAAGTTGTTGCACGGTAGGCGACAACACAGCATGACATCCGTCGAATTCTCCTTCATCGATCTTTCTGACACGAATCTTGAAAACTTGGAGCCGAACACTGGGAAGGTTACTTCTTCGCGAGTTCTAATAACTCTAGTGTCAACCACCTAGTCGGTGAGACAATTGCGTGTAATTTATCTTACACTTTCATTGTCTTTTTCAATGCTTCCATGTGGTTGCCCCCCCGAGCCAGGGTGTCCTTGTGGCCCAAAACAGACGGACGTTCTAAGCACTAGATGTGCTCGTCGTTATCACTTCATAGGCCGTTCCTTCAGTCTCGGTCTCGGTCTGTTACAACTTTTGCCCAACGTCCACCCAGAGAAATGCGGTGACATTTCTCTAGCTATTCCTACAGTGGCAGAGGTAAGTACAATTATCATCCAAGTGGTTGCTCCTGCTTTTCTCCCCACTGCCTCTTTTGGTGTCTGGGAAGTTGCTGGGAATTGGCAATTGCGTTCGCAACACAATCACGGCGAAGTTTACGGGGTTCTTGCTGCAGTGCATTGTGCCTATAGCACCCGCTCGTTTCGCAAATCAATCATTCCCGTGTGGCCCAAAAGAGAAATACCTTCAATGTGGGTAACCGTAGCGTCATTTGTCATTGAACCTCAACTTTCACGGCATCAACCTCCGTTGTAGCTTTCTTCGTGAATGAATAAAGTACTAATGCACCCATACGACGTGTTTGTTTTCACCTGATTCTTGCGTGTGATGATGCCGGAAGCTGACGTTGTTACTTGGCGTATAACCTTCCAACGATGCGTTATACCGCTCCCGTACATCAATTCGTGACAACGCGCGCGCATATCCTGCATATAAAGTCTGAGGACTAGAATGTCCTTATACAAATTGTATACAAATTTCTTTCTCTTTTACGACTAACGTCTTCCGAGTCCACTCCTACAACTTCAATTTCACATAATGTTTTTCTCCAAAACTGTCGTTACCCTTCTTCCAGCCTTGGCTGTTATGGGCACTCCCATCATAGGACCCCTGCTGAATAAGGGGAGTATCTCACAACGTATGCCAGAATCCTCCTTTATTTGCGACCGCGTTCTGACATTATCATGCGGTGCACTAGAGCAATTCGACGATCTCTTTTTCTACTACAAGTATGCGTCGTCAACGTACACGGACTGCCCTAAGCCCAACGGTAACACCATGGTTAAACAGGTACTATTTATCTTGTTCCATTCCGTTTGTCTTCTCACCAATATTTCCTATTTAGCTCCAAGATTCTGGCACGGACACCCAAGGCTTTGTTGCTCGCGACGATACGAAAAAAGAAGTGATAGTAGCGTGGCGCGGGAGGTGAACATCCGAATTCAGCTGAACATATCTTGTTCGATACTGAACCTCGTTTTTTTTTCTTACAGTTCCTCTGCCACAGACTTCCTCGTGACTGATGCGTCAGTCCTATTAAAACCTTACACTTCGCCTGGGGTAGATGTTCCCGGTGAGTTGCCCTTAGACGTTTAACTAGAATATCCCTCATCAGCGTGACGTTGCAGACGGCGCCTTGGCCCATTCTGGTTTCCTCCGAAGGTTTGTAGTCTACTCCTCCTCTCCATTATCTACTCTTAACTCATAATCATATCAAAAGCTATAACTCCATAGCAGATGATGTAATCGCAACAGTCAAGGGAGAACTCGACGCCCACCCAGGCTATGCCGTCGTCTCTACCGGCCACTCGCTCGGCGGTTCGTTGGCTTCGTTGTCTGGGGTCTCATTGAAGTCCAACTTCCCAGATGTGTGAGTACATTGTCCTTGAGAAAACGTGTATAACTGAATTAGGGCCGCCGCAGTCCTATGCGTCTCTATACCTATGGTCAACCTAGGACCGGAAACGCTGTATATGCGAAATTGGTCAACGAACAGTTCGGTTCCAACTCTTTCCGCTGTGAGTGATGTTGATACTCGTTCTAATTTCTTTGCTGACTCCCAAAGCAGTTGTCCGAACCATTGATGGGTTAGTCATCTGCTTTGTATCTTCATCTGGATGCCGTGTGCTAAAACTCAGTAACAACAGTGTCCCCACAGCTTTCCCCACCTTTTTGGGATACACCCATCACGGTACAGTTACCATGTTGATCACATCGATGCGTCCCATTTATTGATTTTCCTCCAGGTATCGAATATTGGCAACACGATGAGCCAGCGAACGCCCAGAACACCGCCAAATGCAATGCCGATGGTGAAGACAAGGACTGCTCTGCCGGCATTCCATCAAACGGGTTTACTCCCATCCATCTCACGGTCTGTTGATTCTATACCTCCATCCTTTGCAAACTAACTGACGGGTATCATTGCAGTACTTTGGTATCCACTTTGATGTTCCGTTCTGCACGTAAACGCACCGGACGGCCAAATTTATTGTTTCATTGTTTAGATAATTTATATCCTGCCTAATTCTGATCATAAATAACATTCGTTTTGCTCGAGGGCCGTTGGCCCCCCGACCTGTCCATACACGACTGACTCGGAACCGGTGGAACCAAGTTTATATCACATCAGGATTTATTCAGCAAACTAGCTATCGAAGATATTGTTCTTCATACTTTCTTGGCAGATCATATCTTTCCCTTTACAGCAACTTTACAGGCAGATGAAGTTATTTTCCTCAGTCAAGGCTCTCATTCTCGTCCATGTTTATGACCGACCTTTGGATCGTAATATTCTTTGATTTCTTACTGAAAAAGTCACATATAGACCCCCATTGACCGCCGAAGTGTAGACTGGTGACCGTCCGTTCTAAAAGACGAGGCAAGCTTCTATCGAAGAGCTTGCCTCGTCTTTGAAGGAATGGTTACGAATCTAGCCGAAGTGTTCCACAAATGTTTCTACGGCGGTGTCTCATAAGCTAGCCTATTTCTTTGTGTTCATTCTTCCCTCACCCATGCATTCTTGTTTTCGGGCCGCTGATCAGTAATCGTTATATCCTGGTGGAATCCTGATCGATGCCTGTTTGCCTCGAACGCTGCAAGCCCATACATTTGCTAACGATGGATTCAAACCTGCTGCGCCAAAAGGTCTGCTCACTTTCACTCCTAACCTGCATGTTCTTGGGATTTCTGTCTTTGCTATTAGTAGGTTATCAAGCAGGGCAATGGGTCCCAGTCCTTCCTTGGAATCAAATAAGGACGTGTCAATTAACAAGAAAAATCCAAGCCCGAAGATATGCATATTCCCAGCAGCCTGTGATTCAAATAGATTACGCAGAAGCCTCACTGCCGCATGTCAACTCTGAACATCCCTTTCTCGTTGCTTCCCTTTAGAGCTTTCTTCCAGGTTTTCTAACAATCGTTTCATCATCAGACCCTGGGCCTCGACGGTGGCCCGTAACTCCGCAATCTGCGTACTGAGCTCTGTCTGGTTCTGAGCTAGCTTCAGATTTGTGAGGTCGTGTGACGGTGCTTCAGCACGGAGGAACGGGCGATTTTGCTCCAAAGACGACATAGTTTCGTCCCCATTTTGATCCTAGAAGAAACGAGAAGCGGATAAAAATGGAGCCAGGTGAGGGACGCGAACGAGAAACTAACGTGATCCCGAGTCATTTTCTCCCAAACAAGACTGAACTCCCTGCCGAGTACGAAACTCGGTAGTGCGATGAGCAAGAGGCCGAATACCAGTAATGGTAGAGTCACTAGTCTGCCAAGGACTGACCGGGGTGTTATTTCGCCATATCCCACGGTCGTTATGGCTGGTTGGATCCATTAGTGGCTGCCAGTGTGGAATACTGGAGGATAATTTACTTACTGACTATCACAAACCTGGAAGGAGAATGAAAGTTGAGATGCGAGCATCTAAATGGAATGGGTTACATACCAAGCCGCAGCCGGGATAGACTACAAAAAAGGGGATATCAGAAAGTCTTCCCAGCTGGGAACAGGTCAAGGTTTCATACCGCGAACTGTGTTGGATCACCATCTGAATTTATGAATGTTTCAAGGGTGTTGTCCCAGGTGCCTCGTTCTGCAAAATATCTGTAATCGAGACAGTAAACACCCTGAGACAGGAAGAAAATGAATACTAACAGAAGGGTGCTGAAAACCGTTAAAATCATGACCACAAAGAAGCTGATCGCAAGGAGCGCATGCTGGGATCTCCGTACGGATAGATACATAACCTCAATCGTTCTATCAAAAACATCAGTCAAAACCATATGGGACATGAAATACCCACAGTAGAATCGTATTATTGTAGCGGAATGGTCTGAAAACGCGCAGAAGGCGAAACATGCGGAGAATTGAAAAGCGGAAGAGTACAGACTGAGTGACGTCAGGTTGTGATTTAATCACGGAGTAGAAATAACATACTGTATCTTGCTGCAATATTATTTCTATGTAGTAGGGTAAAATAGCAAGCAGATCTATGATGCCAAAGAACGCTAGTTTGCAGGCATTACGTAATCCGCATAGTGGGTGATAGATTCCGAAAGAGACGTACAGACAACCCACTTCAACAAACTCATCCAGGAACCACTCCATGCAAGAGAACGAGAAATATATTCGATAGTGAAGAGCGCGACGAGGCTTGTTTCTAGCCCGAACCAGACACGCGGAGAGATTGAGTGGAATGCGGGCACAGTTTCCATAATAGTGACAATGGCAGACACGATGATAAGGAAAGTCATGAGAACATGTACGAGGAACGCAGAAGGAGACGATGTGGGCTGCTCTAGCAATGCATGGAGATCCCGCCTCCACAGCGGGTGTATGTTGGCCAGCGTATTCTCGTCATAGGACCTGGAGTGAGAAAGTATTTCGCTGACATCCTGTGGTGAATCTGATCGGCGGTGTTCTTCAGTTAGAAATCTCGAAGATTCGAATGGTCGTATTGGGGTCAGCGGTATGGGTGAGGACATGAGCTAGGAAAAAGACGTGGCACGGCCCACAGTGGCAGCTGCACAGCCTGCACTCAGAGTAAGGTCCAAAATCGCACGTGCCTCAAGCGTTTTGGGCAATTTCGTTACGTCGTGTACCTTTTCTCCAACTTGAACTTGAAGGACTCGGACTGCGGCCAACCCGAGTGGTTCACTCTCGCACGCACAGCTCCGGTACCGCGTCAGAGAACAGCTTATACTGCAGCCAGGTCACCCGCGTGTGGTGTAGGGATCGCGCACACGCGCTCTAGGCCTTGACTCGGATGTAGATCGGTTTGGTTCCAGACCTGAGGTAAGGAAACGTAAGGAATGTACGGGAATATACATTATTATGGAGGTGATCAGACGTATGTTGTCGACATTCTTTACCGATACACGTGCTTGTCCTGTTGCGGTTCCTGTTTGAAATGGCCGGTGTTCCTGTTGTTGACCCCGCTTTTTTCCAACCTTAACAAAACTACGCTGTTCAAGTTACTCACTTTGTCGTCTACCAATGTCCACCACCCTCACGGCCACTGCCACGACGTTGGCAACGTTTGTTTCCATTTGCGCGCGCATCACTCAGCGTCTCAAGCGAGCTGCCGATTTTCTGCTGCGCCTGCTTGTTCCAAAGGAGCCTCCTGAGGATTCACAAAGGGGAGGTAGATAGGTCGCATTATCTGGCGATGTTGCACAATATAGGGGGATACGAGAAGTTGCATCGTGCTAGACCTACGGATGGTAGTGTGTAGTCTAACCACCATAAACAATATGTTTCTTGCTTATGTTCGTGAAATTTCAGGATCACCTAGTATTCACTCAATGACCACTTGTCCACTTTCGCAGTTTAGTCTGGGTACCCCGTTTTCGGCACACCCACTGCATTGCCTGGCTAGACGGTAATCACCTGGTGTTCCAAATCACCCTCTCCAGACAGAGGCTACCACTAGCTCGACCTCAAGGACGTCCATGCGTACATGCATATCCTCAGTCACTCCCTAGACATCGAAAACAGTCAAAGGAATCGGACTTCCGGACACTGTCACTTTCATCCTCTCGCACCAGCTCCTCTGACTCCTCATCTCCCGAAGGCTCGCAGGCCACTACCTCCCTTCCCTCATCGAGTTCTACGATCTCTTCACGCTCACCTCCTTCGTTGCCGAGCGGCTCATCACGCAATTCAACGTCTCTGCGTGGCACCAGCACGTCATCTTCACCAGTTCCGTGCATTAGTCCGACGGTGACGGGAAACGAAAGACGTAGAAGAGCGTCTTCATTATCGTCTCAGTCCTCCTGTTTATCTCCCGGCCTGTGTGCATGATGGTGCATGATGATCTACGGATTCAAGGACCTAAATGCGGACACATCACTCACGCCGCACTTGTGCATGGCTGCTGGGGGGACGTATTGTTCTGGGCTTATCTGGCTCCTTATTGGTCGAGAGCAAGATTGGGCTCTGGAGGGCCTTGAGCTGGATTCCGTTAGTGATTGGCTACGGGGGACTCATCTTGAGTAGGTTTTTGATGGTTGGTTTTGGTTTATTCCAAGGGTTCTATGGAGAGCCAGGGATCTTCCTCATCCCGCTAGGGAGCCGGGATATCCCCCATTTCAGCGGGTTGGTTTTGGCGTTCAAGTTGAAAAATGCGTACATCCGTATAGTTCGTGGCTTATCTTTTGATTATATTTTCACTCTTACTTGACTATATTCTGTACTCAATTGATAATATATTTTAAATTTAGTCCTTGTGCGTCCGAGTCGGCTCCAGAAGACGAGGCAAGGAATACCTAAAGTCCTGCGAGAAGAAACCCGTTATAGATTCATAACATTTGTTCGACGTCTGTCTTTATATCCACTTCGAGTGAGCTTCGCTGAACCCATACAGAATGAAACACTTAGTATTATGTTATGGAACTCGCGCGGACCGGTTACCATCACGTGATGAAACGTTACCTTGCCGTGACAATTGCTCAAAATCTCAATGGGACTCGTAATTTTACAAATTAAAAAATATCAGCCATAC
>Ga0210383_10003495_pt1 | contig 14047 bp, 9 predicted proteins | sample IncBWC14OmetaG_FD_160072 | JGI IMG/M metagenome (GOLD analysis project Ga0210383, IMG submission 160072) | Forest soil microbial communities from Barre Woods Harvard Forest LTER site, Petersham, Massachusetts, United States - Inc-BW-C-14-O ...
CACCTCGGCTCCAGTTGTTCTTGGTGGTGGCCAGCGCATCCCGCAGTGCAAACCCGCGTCGCGGAGGAACCTCATACGCCTTCTCGTTGAATGCGTAAACGTTCACCCGTTCGGCAGTTTCGCGGAGCAGAATAGCGAGCCCCGCCGCAGCCTCAAAGCGATCCATGTCGCTGTTTCTACTGAGTCGCGCCATCCACATTGAGGGGCTGGTGTCCACAACCAGTGCAGTCGTTCCCGGCAGCGCGGGCTGCTTCTTGAGCGAACGGAACATCGCCTGCTCAAGTTCGGCCTCGTGCTTCGGAGCGTACCGCGCAGCGGCGATGAAGCGGAACGGCAGAACGCGGTCCGTCTTCATCTCACCCAGCGCACTAACGACCAGCTTGTTGCTGACTCCGGCCTCATGCATGTTGCGCAGGTTACGGAGCAATGCTAGTGCGCCCAGCTTCTGTTCGCGAAGCAGTCGCTCCCAGGCCTCGCGCTTGTCAGTTCCGGCCGAGATAGCAACTTCCCACGTGTCGGGCGTGGTCAGGGTTCCAGCGATCAGCTTCTTCCACATTGCTGCCTGAGCCCCATCACGGGGCTTGGCATGGCAGAGGAAGAGTACATCCCGCAGCTTGATGGGCCCGCCACGGTCATACTTGGCGAGCTGATACTCGTCAAACTTCGGGAAGGCCGCAGCCAGCCCCTTCTTCACCTGGCCCGAGAGCGGCACACGTCCGTCCTTCCAGTAGATGGCGACAAACTCTGCAAGTTCGTCGGCACGCTGGAGAATGCTTGCGAGCGTCTCCGACACCGGCGCACGGTGCGTCTTATGACGCGCCATCTCGCGGACGAGCAAAAGGGGCGCGTGACGTAGCTTCATCTGCTCGCGAGCCTCAATGGCAAGGGCGGCCACCTTCTCGGCCGCGACCTTTGGCAACAGCTCGGCTATGCGGCCGGCGATCTCGATCCCGTCCTCGTAGAACTGGCTCTCCCAAAGCAGGCACGCAAGCACCGAGCGCCGTAGCTGCATCTCCGGAGAGACGTGACGTGTGGGCGTGCCCTCGTGTGTGCGAGGCGCAGGGTTGAGATTCAGTGTGTTCAGTTGGGCCATTGTGGCCTCCTTTCGTAAAAACCGTGGCTACTTATTAGTCGCCGTCAAACTCGCTAGTTCGCCGGGGAATTGTCGGCAACGGTATTGCTCTGCCAGCTGAGCTACACGGCCCGTAGGCAGTGGCAGGACTCGAACCTGCGCCCTTCGAAGGAACCGTCGCACATCACCACCGGCGAATTCGTTGTACATCCCATCGCCGGGGAAGGGGCGACGCGGTACCGGCATTTCTGCCTGCCGCGGACCGAAGTCGCACGGCCCCGAAGTAACCGCGATCTGTCACCACCGGCGAGTGCTTTGCACCAGAATTCCGTGACTCGCTGCCGTCCAAGCGCTCTTCTCTCTCCTCAAGAGTAAAGAGCAAATATTGGCCGGGGAACGAGCGACAACGGAACATTAGGTGTCCTTCCGTTTAGACCACGCGGGCACAAATTCCCGCGGCAGGATTCGAACCTGCATCTCCCGCGTTCGAGGCGAAGTAACCGTAGTCTTCACCACCGGCCAAACTAATTAATGCCTAGTCCAAGAAAGCCACGTTCCGCATGGCGTGCGAGAGATTCTCTGTGTTACTGAGAACCTCGTGCCAGCCATCCAGCATGACCGTTTTGTGGTCTGGATGGCGCACTCGGCCACGCGCATATGCCTTCGGGTTGCGACGCATGACTCTCCAATTCCATCGACTCCGTTCGTCTTCCGAAAGAGCCTGATATTGCTCGTTCGTTAGACCGTTTGGTGCGCCAGGGCTGACATAAACCGTCTCCCCGCCAAAGCGATACAGCTCTTCACAGACATGGGGCTTGCCTCCTCCGCGCGCGATAGGCTCGTTTCGCAAGACAAGGAACCGGTCCACTCGCGCATTAGGTGCTGGTACAAAAAACCATTCTCCTTGGCGGATGCGCGCTGCATTGCTGCGTCGATCGCGATCCTTTATCCGAATTCCGCGCTCACTGCTTTGCACAACATCGGGTTTGAGAGCCTGTTTCGCATCTCGAACGCGACTCACTGGCGTACTTTCCGGAATGCCGGCTACAAACCAATGACGTTCATCGTGGCCAAGTAGAAACCGGTGCTTCTCAGCGGCACTTCGGCTCAGCAAGAGCAAGTGCCGATCACTCGGTTGAACATCTAACACCACTAACTCAGTCGTCGACGCCTGGGCACGAGAAATCAAGAAGTATTCTCCGTGCCCGTCTTGACGCACGTCGAGCGCGAGGTCTTCGGAGACCATTCGTCCCGACACCCTGTTCCTCTTCATGAGTTGACCAAATTCAACTCGCGCTCCCATCCTTGCGAATGCGCGTTCTAACGGATTCATATTCAGTCCGATCTAAGGGCCAAATGCCCGAGCTTCTCTGGCCGAACAAAAATGTGCGGCCACCGCGTTCAATGGCCAGGGAATAGGCGGTCACGGCAGAGCTTTCGCCCCAGAGGATTCGAACCTCACAGCCCGAAGGCTGTTTCTACCAGAGAAGTATCCGTAACCAATCACCACTGACCGAACGAGTCAAGCTGGGGGAATGAGCGGAGGCGGTATAGTCGATTTACAGTCGAAGGAACCGCGACCTACGCCACCCAGCGAAGTTTTCTATTGTGCGGAAAGAGCGCCTGGTTGAACCGATAGGATCGGTTAGCGCGACCGAAGTGACGCCCTATAGCAACTCAGTCGAGTTATCGGCTGATGTTGCCCGCTTAGCGATATGTTCTTAAAATCCACCAATTTGGGCGTCCTTTCGAAAGAAGATAACCTAACATGCCATGACTTCGCGTTTTTTGCAATAGGAAAATTCGTTAGATTGCATCTTCTGAAGCGCCTAACTTAAGCATCGTCCTCCATGTGTCGAGTAAGTAATCGCGTTGACCATGTACCACCCATCGAAAGCCTTGTGCGCACGTTTATTGACCCTCACTCGGGCTGAACTGAAACGCGACAGCGCCCTTGTGCTTCGGCTACATCGAAGCGCACCGGCAAGAACGCGCGGATTACTTCCATGTTCGTTTGTGCGTGCATGTTGAGGCTCATCGTTGTAAATGAACCCCCTCCGGCCAATGCGAACGGCAGCAGAAGCTGATCCGCTAGGTGCTCATCGACCGCTGCAGTCGAACGCATGTACGCACGTGCCTGTTCGGCTGCGTCTTTCGCAACGTCTTCTGCACTCACACCAAGCTTTCCAAATGCAGTGAAGATCTGTGTCACAGTAGAGCTTGCAAATTCAATCATCACCAGGTTGCCAGGACTAACTGAATTCTTTGTGTCCTCGCAGCGCAGCCAGTCGGCGTCCCAGTTCAGTAGCTTTCCAACCGTATCCAGCTCCCGCTTAGCGATGTGGTATGGCAAATTCGCCACTAGCGCGGTCGCTTGTGTCGTCGTGATCTCGCCCCGCTCTCCGACATTCATCGGTTTCAAGACATCTGTCGGAATGATCTCAACCACAAAGCGCCCTCCACCCGCCGGATAAAAGCCGTGCCGTTCCAGTTCAAGCTTGACCTTCGGTCCCATACGCTCAATGAGCGGCATGAAACTCCGCTGGAGGAAATCGAAGGGCGGAGCAGCTGGATTATGTGTTCCACCCTCGATCTCAACCCGGCTTGGTCCGGCAGCGGTGATCAGTGCCGGCAGGATCGTCTGAAGCACGAGAGTTCCGCTGCCTGCCGTACCAATCGCGAAACGAAAGTCCCCGGCGCGAATCTTGCCTGGCACAAACGTAAGCGCTTTGGAACCCAGCGAAGCCCCCTCGACTTCGGCAGAGCCAACTTCTGCCGCCGCCTGGACTGCTGTCAGGTGTTGCCGCAGCAGTCCAGGCTTCTGACGATTTGCGCGAATGTTCTCGATTCGGAAGGGCTTTCCGGTTACAAGTGACAAGCTGAGTGAGCTGCGCAGAATCTGCCCGCCGCCTTCACCGAAAGACCCGTCAATCCGAACCATCGTCTCTGCCTTCACGACTTCCGTTTTAGGCATGTTCATCCTTTCACGCAAACCACCTGACGCAGAGTATGCACGACTTCTACCAGATCGGCCTGTGCCGCCATAACTGCGTCGATCGGCTTGTAAGCCGCTGGCGTTTCGTCGATCACGTCAGCATCCTTACGGCATTCCACGCCCTCGGTCATCCGGATATGGTCCTCCACCGTGAAGCGCTTCTTCGCTTCGTGGCGAGACATCGCACGACCCGCGCCGTGGCTGCAGCTATGGAAGCTCTCCGGGTTGCCCTTCCCGCGAACGATGTAAGATCGTGCACCCATGCTGCCAGGGATAATTCCCATATCTCCCTCGCGCGCACGAACGGCACCCTTACGCGTGACCAGAACGTTCTGGCCGAAGTGCGACTCGCGTGCCACATAGTTGTGGTGGCAGTTGATGCTCTTCAGTTCGGCTGTGAACTCCGGCACGTGTCCGCTACCGCGAACCGCATCCACGATCTGGTGCATCATCAGATCGCGGTTCGCGCGAGCAAAGTCCTGCGCCCACTCGACTGCTTCGACATAGTCGTCGAAGTGTTCCGTGTGCTCAGGAAAGTACGCAAGATCACGGTCCGGCAAAGTGACAAAGAATCTTTCCATGTCCTTCTTTGCCAGTTCGATAAAGTACGATCCCATGCGGTTTCCCACGCCTCGCGAACCGCTGTGAAGCATGAACCAAACGATCTCGCTTTCATCCAGGCAGACCTCGATAAAATGGTTGCCCGTTCCCAGCGTGCCCAAGTGGTTCGCGTGATTTCCACGATCCAGCTTAGGGTGCTTCGCCAAGATGGCGTCGTACCGAGGCTTCAGACCTCCCCATGCCTCCTGGTTGTCGGCGGGAATCTCGTGCCACGCACCTCGATCTCCCGCGCCGCCGTGATTGGTACGCCCATGCGGAACGGCCTGCTCGATCGCTTCGCGGATGCCATGCAGGTTGTCCGGCAGATCACGAGCATTCAGTGAAGTCTGCACCGCCATCATTCCGCAACCGATATCCACACCCACCGCTGCCGGGATGATTGCCCCTTTCGTCGGAATAACGCTTCCAACAGTTGCGCCGATTCCCCAGTGCACGTCAGGCATCGCGGCGATCCAACGAAACACGAACGGCAACTGGGCGACATTCAGCAACTGCCCTTTCGCCTGATCCTCCAACTGGACGCCTTTCGTCCAGGCCTTGATCGGAACGCCCTGTCCGTTGTGAATTACGTTGTAGGTTTCGCCTGACATTGGAGGTTCTCCTTCCGCGATAGAGAAAAGCAAGTACGGGGCCATAACAGGCTTCTCTGCAAGTTGCTGAAGTATCGAGTGTTGCACGATAGAGCTCGCGATCTGAGACCCGATCGTTTATACTATAAGATAAGATACTATTCCAATGGATAAGACCCAACGCGGTATTGTCGTTATCGGCTTGCTCGGCACTACCCTCGACATCGGCAAACACCCTGATCGTTGGCAGAACTGGCGTCCTTCGGTTTCTCTCTGTCGACAGCCTGATCTTATTGTCCGTCGCTTTGAACTGCTGCATAGCAAGCGCGACTCGTCCTTAGCAAAAACAGTGCGTTCTGACATACGAACTGTTTCGCCAGAAACGGAAGTGCGTCAACACGAGATGGAGTTCGGCGACCCTTGGGATTTTGAAGAAGTCTACGAGACTCTCTTTAAGTTCTCTCGACAGTACCCGTTTGATACGGAAGCGGAAGACTACCTCATCCACATCACGACGGGCACTCACGTTGCGCAGATCTGCCTGTTTCTCTTGACCGAGTCGCGGTACATGCCGGGCCGATTGGTGCAGTGTTCACCAGAGCGGGATCGTAGTTCACCAGGGACGATCAAGATCATCGATCTCGATCTGTCCAAGTATGACCGGATCGCATCTCGATTTCGACAAGAGCAACGCGAGGCGATTTCTTATCTCAAGGGAGGCATCGATACTCGGAGTAGCGCATTCAACCGCCTCATCGATCGCATTGAGCAGGTTACCATCGCGACTCGCGATCCTCTTCTCCTCATGGGCCCGACGGGCGCCGGCAAATCGCTCTTGGCAAAACGAATCTACGAATTGAAAAAGAGCCGCCGGGCCGTAGAGGGAGCTTTTGTCGAAGTGAATTGCGCGACTGTGCGTGGGGACGCCGCCATGTCTGCCTTGTTCGGGCACGTGAAAGGAGCGTTCACAGGCGCGCAAAAGGATCGCCCCGGCTTGCTGCGCTCTGCGGATAGGGGAGTCTTGTTTCTCGACGAAGTTGGAGAACTGGGTCTTGATGAACAGGCAATGCTGCTTCGGGCCCTGGAGGAAAAGACATTTCTTCCTTTAGGTTCGGATGATGAAGCGCACAGCGATTTTCAGCTAATTGCAGGAACCAATCAGGACTTGTTCGCCGCGGTTCGCGAAGGAAAATTCCGGGAAGATCTTCTCGCGCGCATCAGCCTGTGGACATTTTCACTACCAGGCTTGAAGAACAGATCCGAAGACATCGAGCCCAATCTCGATTTCGAATTGGACCGCTTTGCTGAAAAAGCGGGACGACGTGTGACTTTCAGCAGGGAGGCGCGGGAACGATTCTTGAATTTTGCTCTTTCGCCAGCAGCTTTGTGGGCTGGCAACTTCCGGGACTTAAATGCAGCCGTCGCCCGTATGGCAACGCTGGCACCCGGCGGGCGGATTTCCAATCAAGTAGTGGATGAGGAAACTAGCAGGCTGTCGATGACGTGGCATAAACCGGAGACCACTCGTCACGATGACGAACTTGGACAATTCCTCACGCCGAAGCAACTGGAAGAGATCGACCTCTTTGATCGCGCACAGTTGGCGTTCGTCATCGACTTCTGCACACGCAGTCGTTCACTCTCTGAAGCCGGTCGCAGTCTCTTTGGTGCCTCTCGCGTTCGCAAGTCGATTTCAAACGATGCGGATAGGCTCCGCAAATACCTCGGTCGCTTTGGTTTGGAATTCTCGCAGATTCAAAATCTAACGGCTAGATCTTAGGCTCGGACTATTTGCACGCGTGAAGCACGCTAGTGGTTTCGTGACGCTTGGCAGCGGGGAGAAAGATCTGCTGACCGGTGCCCTGCGATACTTTCAGGCCGGGAATGTTTCCGCGGTAATCATTAACACCTAGTATATAAGGTTATTTGTTGTAATTTACAATAAAACCTTGTATATTAGTAGTGTGTTGCCCATGTCCTTATTAGGCGAGCAGATCGCCACCAAGCGCAAAACGCTCGGCCTGACGCAGCCCATGCTTGCGAAAAAAGCCAGGGTCGGACTCTCCACGCTCGACGCCCTGGAGAACGGACGGCTAGGCGAACTCGGATATTCCAAGATCACCAATATTCTCACAGCGCTGGGGCTGGAGTTGAAGCTCCAGGAGGCAAGCGCGGGCCGGCCGACGCTGGAACAACTCATGGAAGAGGGACGGGATGATCAAGGTCTGGACCGACGCCGCTGAGGCGGGACTACTCGATCGACACGGCGAGCGCGGCAGCACGTTTGTCTACCTTCCCGGCGCTACGCCCACGCGTGCGGTCTCCGTGACAATGCCGTTGAGGCTTGAGTCGTGGAGCGTGCCTTTCGGCTTGCTTCCGATTTTCGAGATGAATCTGCCCGAAGGCGCACTGCGGGAGCGGCTCCGCCTTGCCTTTGCGAAAGCCACCGGCACCTTCGACGAATTCGACTTGCTGTCCATTGTCGGCCGCTCGCAGATCGGACGTATCCGCTACACCGGCGACAAGGAACACCTGCACGAGGACGTGCCGTTCCAGTCGGTGGACGAAATTCTCGAACGCAGACGCGGCGGCGACCTGTTCCGGTATCTGCTGGAGAAATTCGCTTCCTTCTCCGGAATCAGCGGAGTGCAGCCCAAAATCCTCGTGCGGGACGAAAAGGCTTTCGCCGAGATGGAGCATACGGGACACCGCCTCTCACAAAGCTACAAAGGCGCGACCCACATCGTGAAGATGTGGGAGGCCAACGAATATCCGCAACTGGCAGCCAACGAGTATTTCTGCCTCACCGTGGCGCGCAAATACGGACTCGACGTGCCCCCCTATCGCCTGGCCGAGGATGGCATGGCGCTGGTCATTGACCGCTTCGACCTGCGCATGGACGGGACCTATCGCGGGTTTGAGGATTTCTGCGTGCTGAACGGCCGCAGGACCGACGAGAAATATCGCGGCAGTTACGAGACCTCGGTCATGAAGCGATTCGGGCAGTTTGCCAACTCGACGCATGTGGGCGAGGACATGGAAAAGCTGTTCGTCCTGATTGTTCTGAATTGCGCGCTTCGCAATGGCGACGCGCATCTGAAGAACTTTGGGATTGTTTATGACGATGTTCAGGGAGAAGCGAGACTCGCTCCCGTCTATGATCTCGTGACTACGTCCGCCTATCTGCCGAAGGACAGCATGGCACTGACCCTTAATGGCACGACGAAATGGGCGAGCACGAAGGAATTGCAGCGACTGGGCGAGACGCGGGTGGGAGGAACCCCCGCCCGCGTCCGGCAGATACTCGAACGCATAGAAGCTGCGATTGCGGACACCTCGAAGGAACTGCACGCCTACATTAAAGCGCATGCGGAATTCATTGAGATAGGCAATCGCATGCTCCAGCAATGGGAGCAAGGAGTCGCGCATTCGCTTAAGGCGGCCTGAGCAAACCGCCTGCTCTTCGGCGATTAGTAGAACTGCTTCCGGGTTGCCGATTCGGCATTTAGTCGGATTCGTCAGCCCTTGGGCGTTTATCCGCACTGATCTCGCCGAGAGTCGCACGTGATTGGACCAGAGTCGCAAGCAAGGTCCAGACTGCTAAGTTTGTCGCATCGCCTCAGCTCTTTACTACTAGGCGGACAACCTTGGGCTCCTTTCCAGCCGTAACGACCATCAGGGACAGCCGCTGCTTCAGCGCGCGCAGCACAAGATCGCCGATGTCTCTCTCGCAGCTTTTGAACGCTCGACGCTGGCAGCAGTCGTCGAGCACGAAGCCGGTAAACTCGCCGAAGCAGTTGAACACTACCTCGCAGACTTTGCCGGTGAACTCCTGGAGGTTTTCTTCGCAGGATCGGCGCGGGGGTCGATAGCCGCCCAGCGATGGCGGAATAGTATTCGCGTTGCCGCCCAAGCCGTCCACCCTGCCGGCGATCTGGGAAATGTAGCGCAATAGCACGGGATACCAGCGATTGGTGGTTGGCATCGCCTCCAACCGAGCCTTGAGGATGGCGAGCGTGGTCTCCTCAGCAGGCAGCATCGCCTCGCGATTAGAAACCGGGATCTTCACTTGGAACGAGCCGACGATGTAGCGTTCGTAGGCCAGCTTCTCGACGACCGACTCGCCGGCATGCATGCCGGAGGCCGCTATGGGCGAGGGCGCGCCGGGCTCAGGTAGATCGATGTTCCCGCCGGGCCCGCGCCGAGCCCGCGCAATCTGCGGAGGGGGCGGCGGAGGGGGCGGGTTTTGCGAGGCGCGGCGCAGACGCTTGCTGATCCGGCGCACCACAATGTCGAACTCCTGACCGGTCCTTACTGTTTGTGGCAGGTCGACCGTGAACAGCCCCGCATAGCTCGCCTCCGTTCCCTGCGGGATGGGCACAAAGGTCACGCCGTTAACAGTCTTGACCTCGATCGTGTGGGCGTCCGCCGCCGTGAGCGGGTGTACGCCGTACATCCAGGAGGCGAGCTTGATCACCTCGGCGCTAGAAACCGCAGGCCAATAAATCCGGGCCACTGAGCCGACCGGAACGGCGCCCCAATCGATCATCAACTCGTCGGGCTGGCCGGCAAGTGGACCGCTCATGGGCGGAGGGCCGCTCGGCTTAACGTCGAAGGTCTGCGGGACGCGGTGCGCAGAAACCGGGCCGGGATTGTCGGAGGTTGTGACTTGAAGGTTGCGCTGCGCCAGTTGGTCGCCGCTCTCGGGCGTCGGGACGCTGGTGCCCACGGTCTGGATCGGGGCCCCGGAGTAAGCAATCTGGGCCACCAAGCAGTGGTGCGTGCCGGGGAAGGCGTTCGGGACTTCGACACCGTTCACATTTACGTTGGGGTCGTTGACGTTCAGGAAGCAGCCGAAATAAGACCATTGGGAATCGCTCTGCTCGATGGTAATCGTCAGGTTGTTGGCACCCGTGTTCGTGAACCCGCCCGTCTTGAACTCCGGGTCGTTCGGATCACTGAACGTGGGCTGCGCGCTCGTGGCAAAGAAGGGGATGGTGTGATCGTCCGAGGGTGCCAGGGGATATTGCGGATTGAGGCCCGTCGGATCGTCGCTCAGATAAGTGTAGCCGGGGTTCCAGTCGGTGTCGGCCGTTTGAGTGCCCCACAGACGGAAGAAGACCTTCACACCCGTCGCGGCGCCCGAAGACCCCTGCGAGCCCTGCAGGCGCACGCGGGCGATCGCAAAGCTGTAGTTGTTGTAGTTTTTCCCGCCGATGGTCGAGAACGGCGTGACGGAGGAGTCGGCCGTGAACTCGGTCTGCTGCTGAGGAATGATGTTCTTATTGGGATCGAAGGGATCGATGCCGGTCGGATCGCCGTAGGTGCTGTTCAGGTGCTGCAGTAGCGCCTGTATGTAAGTGTAGGCACCGTTGAAATCGAAGGCACCGCCCGAACTGTTCTCGACGAACTGCGGGCCGCCCGGGACTGGATACTGATATTGCGAGGCCGGGGGAGCTCCGGGCGTGGCGGTGAAGACCCTCAGGTCTTCGCTGAGCCAGGGAACGCTGAGGTTCGTCGGGCCAGCAGGATTGTTGACGACGTTGGTGAAGTAGGGATCGGCGCCGGCGAGGAAGAAGAACTCGGTCGTCGCAGGGAGCGACTTGTTGAGCACGTTGATGGACGAACTGACCGCCACCGGGGTCTCGCCGGAAGTCGGAAACGTCCCGAGCGGCTGGGCGAACTGCACGTCGTAGGCGAACATGATCCGCTGCGGGATCTTGAGATTGGAACTCTGGTAGACGACATTTGGCGGCGTGGCCGAAAGCACAGTCGTAGCGCCGCCAAAAGCTATGGTGGGGATGGACGGCTGCACCCCGGCCACGATGTTCCGACTGAAGCCGTCGAGGGCCAGGTAGAAACCGTCGGGATAGGTTCCGCCTTTGGACATAATGTCGTTGACCTCGTCCTTACCCCATGTGTTCTTGGCGCCCACAAAGCTCAGCAAGCCCAGTGGCCAGGGATCGTCGGTGTTGGGTCCCGGGATGGAGGAAACTTGGTTCGGGGGATACGCCGCGGCGAGAAGGGCCGCAAAATACGGGAATGGATCGGACGTGTCGCCCGTCAAGTTCTGGTAGACGCCGCGCAGACACGCTCCGTCGATAGGATTGCCGCTTGAGTCCAAGCCCGGCGCTGCCGCGATGATGCTGGGAATCGAGAAGCCGAGCTGGTGATACAGATAGTAGATGAACAGCAGCGAGCAGCCTGTGCCCGGCCCGTTGCCAGGGAACGGCAGGGTCGAGTTCACATAGTCCTTTCGCGCCCCGTAGTGCGTGGTTCCGTCGAACTCGGTCGAGGCCGGATTGCTGGCTGGCAGCGAGCTGTTGAGCCAGCTGTCGCAGCTGCCCGTGTTGAAGAGGCCGCCGAAGCCGTTGAGTAGCTGAAACTGGACCGTCAAAAACAGCGACAGCCCTTCGCCGCAGCTCTCCTCATCGCCCACTCCCGCCGCAAAACCCCAGCCCTTGCCTTGGGAAAGCATAAGCATCTCGCTGACCTCGGCTACCATCAGTGCACGTACGGAACTCGCCGGGCCGGTCCCCGGCTTCAGCGTGAGGGGTGGTCCCCATCCTGCGCCGCCGCCCAAGGCGGTGACGTAGGTCGGGATCGGCAGGGTCATCGCGTTGGTGATGTCGACGCCTGCGAACTGGGTCTGCATCCAGTTGAAGTCGGTCTCGCAGACGGCAATGACTGCGTTGGTCCTGGCGGGCTCGATACCCCCTCCGCCACCGAGGCTCTCGTCATAGAAGAAAGCGTAATGGGTGGTGACACCGCCTGCCGTCAGGCCCGTGGTGACGCCCCACTGAGCGTACAAGGTGAGGTCGGTCGTCTGGTTCGGAAAGGTGAATGTCGACCCGCCCCCGTGGATGGTTCCGCTGCCATCCGCCGCCGTGTTCCAGTAAAGGAAGACGGCGCCTGTCCGCGTCAGGTTGCCGGTGACGATGTTCTCCGGATTGCCGCCGGAATCGTCCTGCTGGTGGGGCGCTGTTGTGCCGTCGTTGATGGCGACATTCACCTTTACGCCCGAGGCGTAGGTGTTGGAATCGACGGGGACCGCACCACCGTCCGAACCGTTGCCGTTATAGATAATATTTGCCACGGCGTCCTCCTTGATTCGACTGACACTGAACCGACTCGTAGTCAGGGCTATTGAGTGCCACGGCGGGTGCTTGATCTGCCGCTTGCGGCTGGTCTTTCTCTTGGTAGGGCATCGTGTACTCCGTGGCCTTGCAGACATAGTGAGCGCGCCCCACAATAAGTTTCGTTCACGGCGAAATAAATTTCGGCAGTCGTGCATGTCTTTCATGGAGCGGAAGAGAGCCGCAAACATGGGACGAGACTTTCCAGGCCATTGCTGCCGAGTGACGCTAGTGCTTTTTCGGAGGCGCGCCCTTGGTGATCAGAGTGGAGCGGAGTAAAGGATGGGGCGCGCGTTCGAAAAAGCCGTCAGAAGGAAGCCGCTGGCGCGGCGGACGCGGTCCTTATGCAAATTGAATGGAGCGAGGCAGAGGTGTTGAAGTGGGCCGGAGTCGGCTCGGAAGCGGAGGTGGAGGTTGTCGAGATCGTGGGAAGGAGAATCGATGGTGAAAAACGGCGGGATACAGGGCGCGAAGTAGGGATCAGGTCAGGAGCGAGGCGGACGGGGGCGGAGCGCGGTGAACCGTGCGGACCGAGATACTGGAGCACATACTCGGGGCCGCCGAAGGGTGGCTTGGAGTAGATCACCCAGTGCTTGCGGAACAGCGGTCGCAGCCAAGCGGCGAAGAATTTGGGTTGCGCGAGCGGCGCCAGATCCCCGGAAAGGTGCAACTGGCCACGCTGAAAGGCGGCCTTGAGACCGTGGACGAATTTGCCGCGAAACACCCGCCGGAGCACGGCGATGGGAAGGAAGAAGCGCGGGTGAGATCGAATCCAGCAGGCAGCTCTGGTCACGACCGCTGATTTGAATGAATACGTGATCGCGCGTCACGACTCCGGAGCCAAGAACGCAACGATAAACCGAGAAATGGCCTTCCTGCGCCGGGCGTTCAAGATGGGTTACGAAGCCCGGCCCCGACTCGTGGCCGACGTCCCTGCCTTCCCCGCGAAGTTGCCCGAGTCGGCGCGAAGCGGATTCATTGAGGACACCGCGTTCAAAGAGTTGCTCGCGGCGCTGGAGGAACCGGGACTGCTCGCTATGGTGCTCACCGCATATCGGTTGGGCTTTCGCATGTCCGAATTGAAGAACCTGCTCGTGCTGCAAGTTGCTGGCGGGTGGATAGTGCTATTCGCGGGAGCGACGAAAAACAGCCGGGCGCGGAAGGTCCCGATGCCGTCCGAAGTACGAGAAGCCGTGGAGGCTTGCTGCACCGGGAAGCAGCCCGAGGCTCACGTGTTCACATGGCCGAACGGGAAGCCGATTCTCGATTTCCGCGCCTCGTGGGTGAAGGCGTGCAAAGCGGCTGGCGTCCCCGGATTGCGTTTCCATGACTTGCGCCGATCAGCGACTCGCAATATCATTCGCAAGGGAGTAGCGGCGACGGTCGCGATGAGGATAACCGGGCACTTGACCCGCGCTGTTTTCGACGCCTACGACGTGACCGCCGACCAACACCTCCTCAGCGCGGCGGAGCGGATATGAACGAATCATGCACGAAACGGCACGAATTCGCCGCCCGGTCATCGTAAATCTTTGATTCTTTTAAGCGCCGGGATGGCGGAACTGGCAGACGCAGCGGACTCAAAATCCGCCGGGCTTCGGCCCTTGGGGGTTCGATTCCCCCTCCCGGCACCAGTACAAATCGAGGAAAAGCA
>Ga0210383_10003497_pt1 | contig 14045 bp, 8 predicted proteins | sample IncBWC14OmetaG_FD_160072 | JGI IMG/M metagenome (GOLD analysis project Ga0210383, IMG submission 160072) | Forest soil microbial communities from Barre Woods Harvard Forest LTER site, Petersham, Massachusetts, United States - Inc-BW-C-14-O ...
TGGCGTGGTTTTCAAGATTGCTCACGACTCCAGGGGCTGGCACGAATCGGTAATTTACGACTTTTGCTCAGCTCAAAATTGTGCCGACGGAAGCAACCCTGATGGCCCGGTCATTGTCGATGAGTCCGGCAATCTGTATGGCACTGCATCGCTCGGCGGCAATCCTTCCTGTTCAGGGGGCTGCGGTATCGTTTTCCGGCTGAGGCCATCCAAGGGCGGGTGGAAGGAGGACGTGCTTTATAGCTTCACCGGACAAAAGGACGGCTCTTTCCCGTACGGGGGACTCGTTTTCGATCAGGCCGGGAATCTCTACGGGATCAATTCGGTTGATGTTCACTACGGAAGTGGATCGATCTTCGAACTGGAGAACTCGAAGGGTGGCTGGCAGTTGAAGATCCTCCACAACTTTGGCATCAATGACAGAGGCATTGAGCCTAACGGGTCGCTGACTTTCGACAAAGATGGTCGTCTTTACGGCACAACCTCGTACGGGGGAGTTGTCGGGAAGCTGGGAAATGGGCTCGTGTTCAAGTTGGTGCACTCAGGGGACGGTTGGAAGGAGAACGTAGTGCTAGCCCTTCCCGCCGATGGCAGCGGGGGAAGTCGGCCGAACGCAGGTGTGGTTCTCGATAGCCATGGCAATGTTTATGGTACCGCTGCGAGCGCCGGAGGTGGCGGGTTTGGAACGGTATTCGAAGTCCCCCGATAGCGGCGGGACGCTCGTTTTCGGTGATTTGGCCGTGAAGCGAAAGCGGGTAGTGATCCTAAAGCTAAGACCGCCATTCTCCTTCAGCCTTGTGGCTAAACCCTGACATGCAAAGCTAAAATGTCTTACTGCCAAGCTAAAATTTCGAAACGTTTTTTTTGATCCCCAAACCTACCCAGATGTTTGCGCCGTCAAAAGCTACCCCGGCCCCTCCGCCAACGGCGTTAAAGACACCAAGATTGGTCCCATCGCTGGCACGCAACTCCCACAACTCTGTGCCATTGGCGACCCAGATGTTCGAGCCGTCAAAAGCTATTCCGTAGGCTCCCCCTCCGATGTTGAAATAGCCCAGGACCTTACCGTCACTCGCCCGCACCTTCGCAACCGTCGTACCTTGGTTGTCGCCGACCCACATGTTTGCGCCGTCAAAAGCAAGACCGAGGGGTCGAGCTTGGTTGAGCGTAAAAGTGCCCGCGTTCGAACCATCCAGGTTCAACCGGACTACCTTCCCTTGGTACCAAGTGCTCACCCAGATGTACTTTCCATCGAAGGCGACGGCAATGGCACCACCGGTATTGAAGGTTCCTAAGTTCTTGCCATCGCGCGCTCGCAACTTGGTTACCCCGTGATCCCCGAAGTTCGCGACCCAGATGTTCGCACCGTCAAAAGCCAGCCACCACGGCTGATTGCCTACTGGGAAAGTTCCCAAAGCCTTGCCGTCGCTAGCCCGCAACTTGGTGACCGTGCCGTCGTTGCTATTCGTGGCCCAGATGTTTGCGCCATCGAATGCCACGCCAACGGGCCCGCCGCCCACCTTAAAGGTTCCGATTATCTCTCCATCGCTCGCCCGCAGCTTGGTGACGGTACCGTCGCCACTATTGGCTGTCCAAATGCAGTCTCCGTCAAAGACAACACCATAGGGCAGATTGCCTACCTCGAAGAGTACACCGTCGTAAGGTGTCGACTGATTGGCTGCGTACCATTTCAGAAGTGCCACCTTCAGTGGATTCGAAGCAGTCGCGCCGTTGCTCGGCGGTTGTCGCTGTCGCATGCCTGCCTCTTGCGCCCGTCCTAGAAACAAATTCGCAGTCGCAACAATTGCCAGCGCTAAACAAATCCCGATCGCTACGCGTTTCATTTTCTGTTACCTCCGATGGGTCAGTCCGGAAATCCGAAATAGAACGTAAACCGAGACGGTCTCAAAATTCCAGGCCAAAACCAAAATTGCAGCGTGCCTTCCGGCTGCCGGGGACAGGAACGGCGCGGGTTCTGGGGATAGTACATCGGATTGGGGATGGCGTCTACGGGTTTGAGAGGGTTGGTCCCTGCGGGGCCTGGATTCGATATGCGGGTTGGAGGCGCGACTGAAGTCGCGCCCTTTCAAGTCTTGATTCGTTTTCGCTCCGCGTTATCTGCACCCGGAACCAGAGTGTTTGGGCAGGTTGCGTGACGGTAAACCGGGTTCGTACTTGCTTTGTGCTGGGCATGCGCTACAATGCCTGTTCGTGAAAATGGCCCTTTCGGGGGCCGTTTCCGAGTCACTTGCTGAAATTTCGATGATGTCTATGAACTCTTTGTCTAGCTGGCTTTTAGAGAAATGGCACTAGACTAGGACGTCCGATCGCGGATGCTGGCGGTACGCCTTATGACTTGGCTTGGGAGGAGAGAATGATCAGCAGATTAAGAATGATCCTGGCGGCTTTTGTCCTTTTGACGGGGACGGCGCTTTTGGCCCAGACCTATCGCGGAACCATTCTGGGGACGGTCACGGACGCTTCGGGGGCAATGGTTTCCGGCGCCTCGGTCAAAGTGCACAACGTGAACACCGGGCAGGATCGAAACGCCCAGACCGGAGCGGACGGAAACTATCTGGTGTCCGAACTGCAGATTGGGACTTATTCGGTCACGGTGACGCAGAGTGGCTTTCAGACGTCGGTGACGAACGACGTGGCCGTGGAAGTGGGAGAGCGGCGCGTGGATGTTTCGCTCAAACCCGGCCAAGTGACCGAGCACGTTGAAGTTTCGGGCGAAAGCCTGCCCCAGGTGGAGACGACCACCGACACGCTTGGCGGTCAGTTTGAGCAGCAGCAGATTGCCGATCTGCCGGTCAATGGCCGTGACTACACCAAGATGCTGATCATGGTCCCGGGCGCCACGGGTGAACCGCATGGCGCGGCGGATTCGCCGGGATCTTACGGACTGTTCAGCGCGAACGGAAGCCGGGGCCGGGCAAACAACTTCCTGCTCGACGGAACCGACATGAATGACGGCTATCGAAACTTGCCGGCGATCAATCAGGGCGGCGTTTTCGGCACGCCCGGAACTGTCCTGCCTCTGGATTCGATGGCCGAGCTGAAGATTCTGTCGAACTTTGAAGCAGAGTATGGGCGGAACTCGGGCGCCGTAGTGAACATCGTTACCAAGAGCGGCACCAACTCCTTGCACGGAACGGTATATGAGGACTTCCGCAACAGCGTGTTGAACTCGCGCAACTATTTCAACTTCGCTCCGGAAAAGAAAGACGGTTTTCGAAACAATCAATTCGGCGGGGCGATCGGCGGTCCGATCATAAAGGACAAAACTTTCTTCTATGCGTCGTATGAAGGCCAACGCGAAGGTCTGGCCATCACGTCGCTGAACGTAGTGCCCACGCTGGACAGCACCTCGACGAGCGCGAGCAATGCCAACGACTATGCGCAGGCGATTGCCGCGATTCCTGGCGGCGATCCGACGAAGTGCACCGGGACGGTCATTGGCTGCATCACGGGCCAGGCACCGGGTGTGATCAATCCCGTGGCCTTGAACTTTTTCAACTTCTGCAATACTCACGGTGGATGTTCGGGAGGGAACAATATCTGGCCGTTGGCGAATATTGCGAATGCAGCGGCGGGAGCTCCCAACTCGGCCGACGCGGTCACGATTTTCAACAACATCGACAGCGCCATCATCAAGATCGACCAGTCGATCGGGGTGAAGAACCAGTTGAGCGGACGGTACTTTTTCGGCAACAGCAAGCAGAGCTTCCCGCTGGGATTGGCGGGGGGGAATAACCTGCCGGCGACGAACACGGTCGCCCCGATTCGCACCCAGCTGGTTTCGATCAGCTTCCTGACGGTGGTGAAGGCCAACCAGACGAACGAGGCCCGCTTCGGCTGGAACCGGTATCGCAACGGATTCTTTCCCGCGGATGCCAGCGTGTTCGGGAATCCGAACACATCGCTGCAACTCGATAACGGAGTGACCAACCCGAACGATTACGGATTGCCGACCATCCGCTTTGGACAGCTTTCGGCGTTGGGATCCTCGCCGTATTCGAACCCACGCAATCGCGTGGACACCAACTTCCAATTCTTTGACAACTACAGCTGGATCATGGGCAAGCACAACTTGAAGGCGGGTTACGAATTCCGGCGCACGGAAGTGACTTCGTTCAACGATTTCAGCACCCGCGGCGTTCTGGTCTTCAACAACCTTTCGGATTTCCTGCAAGGCACGTTGTCGAATACGGTGCTGTTTTCAAGCCGCCAGCAGGTGGGCAATACCAATCGCGACGCGGCGCAAAACAGCGATGCCGTGTACATTCAAGACGCATACCGGCTGAACAGCAGATTAACCTTGAACCTGGGTTTGCGCTGGGACTACTTCGGCGTGATCCACGAAGCGCAGGGACGATTGACCGCGTATGATCCGGCGGTTGGGATCGTCGCCCGGAATCCGCTGTACAACAAGGACTACAACAACTTTGGGCCGCGCGTGAGTCTTGCATGGGATCTCACCGGCAAGGGCACGACGGTGATCCGTTCAGGATTCGGCGTTTTCTACGATGCTTTTTCGCAGGACGCCTTTACCGGTCAGATCTATTTGAATTCGTTTAACATCGGAACGGCCTACAATCCGGTGGCGAACGCGCCGGTGCAGATCCTAAAGCCGAACCGGGCTATCCCGCTCACACCCAACGTTCCGATTTTCATCAACGACGCGACCAGCGACGTTTCGACGGTTCCGCAGAACATGCGGACGCCTTACGTTTACAACTACAATCTGAACGTGCAGCACCAGATGTTCCAGGGCACGGTATTACAGGTGGGTTATGTGGGATCGCAAGGCCGCAAATTGCTGCGCGTGCTGGATCTCAATCAGCCTACGCAGGCGCAGATTACGGCTGCCGATCTTGCCTGCAACTGTATTAACGATGGCACGCTCCGCAAGTTTTCGAATTTGGCTCCGATGAGTTCACTGGAGCCGTTCCAGCCCTTTTACGTGAACGACCTGGAGGCGGAGGCGACCTCCAATTACAACTCGTTGCAAGCTTCGTTGACCCAGCACAACTTTCACGGGCTGACCAACCAGATCGCGTATACCTGGTCGCATTCGATCGATACGGCGAGCGACTCGCAGGAATATGTTCCGAATGCAGCCACTCCGCAGGACAGCAATAACGTTGCGGGAAATAAAGGGCCGTCCAATTACGACACGCGCAACCGGTTGGTATGGGCCAGCACCTACGATTTTCCCAAATGGAATTCGCTAGGCAAAATGGGCAGTGGGTGGTCGATGAGCGGAGTGTTAACCGTGATGAGCGGGCATCCGTTCTCGATGAACTACAACTTTATCGACGACTACAGCGGAGGCGCGGAGTTTTACGACCGGCCCGACGTTGTGGGTCCGGTGCAATACAACTATTCGAACCCGACCCAATTTCTGAACCTCAATTCCTTTAAGGTCCCGTGCAACTACAACTGGGCAGGCAACCTGATGGACGGTTTTGCGGATTCCTGCCAGCCGGGAACACGGCACTACGGCAACCTGGGAAGAAACTCGCTTATGGGGCCCGACTATCGCAATTTTGATTTCGCCCTGAGCAAAACGACCGCGATTACGGAGCGTTTGAACGTGCTCTTCCGGGCGGATTTCTTCAACTTGACCAATCACCCTAACTTCACCAATCCACTGATGCCGGCGTTCTTTGCGGATGCGGCGCCGAATCGCAGCGCACAATATCCAACGGGGATTAATCTGGCGACCGGCCAGAACGTTGGATACATGCCAATTACAGCAACGACCGATGTCGGAATCGGCAACCCGGTGCTGGGCGGCGGCGGGCAGCGGAGTATTCAGTTCTCGGTCAAACTGAATTTCTGATCGGTAGGGGTAGGACTTTCAGGCGGCCAGCTTGCGAAAGCTGGCCGCTTTTGTGTCTGTGATCGTGAGAGTGTGGAGGACGCGCCTTCACTCTTCCCCGTAGACGCCCGCCGCAATCCGATGTACTATCGCGAAACCCGCGCCGTTCCTGCCCCGGCTGCCGGAATGAATCCGAAGAGATGGCATCGATGACTAACAAAGCCCTGCTGCTGCTCATCCTCGCCTTAGCCACAACCGCCTCAGCCGAATGGAACGAGAAAGTGCTCTACAGCTTTCAAGGCCACAGGGATGGCCAATTGCCGGTCGGAAGCATAGTCTTCGACTCGGCAGGGAATCTTTACGGAGCCACAACCCAGGGTGGCGCAACCGACTGTCTACCGCTGGCAGACTGCGGTACGGTTTTCCAGCTCACGCCACCGGCGAAAAAGGGAGATCCGTGGACTGAGACGGTGCTCTACACCTTCAAGGGCGCAAAGCACAGCGACGGAGACGCACCCGCCGGTGGGTTGGTGATCGACAGTCAGGGCAACCTCTACGGAACAACCGCTTACGGCGGGACCGGGGACTGCGTCCTGTTGGGCATCAAGGGCGGATGCGGCACAGTGTACCAACTCTCTCCGCCGACCGAGAAGGGTGGAGCGTGGACAGAGAAAATACTGTATAGCTTCCCAACCGCCAAGCAAGGCTATGCGCCGAATGGCGATCTGGCGTTCGACGGCTCAGGCAACCTCTATGGGGCGACACAGTTCGGCGGAGGCAAAGGCGCAACCTGCGATCCCTACTATCAGTATTGCGGTGCGGTTTTCGAGCTGAGTCCGCCACGGACGAAGGGCGGCAAGTGGACGGAGAAGGTGCTGCACAGCTTCGCAGGTGGTGCGGACGGTGCCAACCCCAACGGCGGCTTGGTATTTGACAGCCAGGGCACGGTCTATGGCACGACCTACGGGGGCGGCGACGAGAGCGGGGAGTGCGGCTCCGGGGGTTGCGGCACGGCTTTTGAGCTCAAGCCTCCGCCTAGGAACGGCGGCGCTTGGATGGAGAAGGTGCTTTACCGGTTTCAGGGCCAAGACGTCGCCAACCCCGCTGCAGGCTTCATTTTCGGTGCAAATGGCAACCTCTATGGCACCGGGTATGCCGGGGGAACGAACGGAGATGGCGCCGTATTCGCTTTAGCCCCGCCAAAGGGCAGCAGCGAGCCTTGGAAAAAAACGGTGATTTGCCATTTCGGCGATGGAAACGACAGCGCAAACCCCGAGGGTGCTCTGATATTCGATGCCAGTGGGAACCTTTATGGCACAACATCGGTCGGCAGCGGTGGATCGTTACAAGGTAGCGTTTTCCGGTTGAAGCCATCCAGTAAGAACGAGTGGACTTTTGGCGTCATATACGGATTTTTGGGTCCCCCCGACGGTGACTTTCCCGCTGCCGGGCTAATCTTCGACAAGAATGGCGATCTTTACAGCACAACACAGTCCGGGGGCATTGGCAGAGGATGCGGCCGTGGTGGTTGCGGCACTGTTTTTGAAGTCAAACCATAAACGGCCACTGGAAGTTCAGAATACGGAATCTCCCAAGACTACGGGAGTGAGTAAGGAGAAAATCATGAGAAGCGCCACGGGAGCGGTATCAAACTGGACATTTGTAAGCGTAGTTTCGTTCCTCGCATGTTGGGTTCTAATCTCAACAGTTGCAGCGAGAGCGCAACAAGGTCAAAACGCCGTTTATGATTCGTCCGGAGACATAACGAATTCGCCCGATTTCTTCGATGCCAGCATGTTTAACGCCACGGGTAGAGATTTTTGCGCAGTGTTGCAGTATGTTCTCACGCATATAGTCCAGGGCGGGTGGCCCAGACTACGACGCTCACTTTTATTCTAAAGGGTGCCCCGTCCAAGCTCGCTTGGGCGGGGTTTTTCCACCGGTGGCCCATCCTTTTCGTGCTCCATGCGATAGGGCGACCTCGTCGCGTGTGGTACCCGGTGCGCAGCCCGGCTGGGGAAGGGAGTCGTGTTGAGAAGTACGCTGACACTCTTGCTGTTCTCATTCGCAGTGGCCACGTCGGGCTTGCCATCGCCATTGAAGTCGGCCACCGTCAGTTTCAACGCACTCCGGCCTCGTGTTGGGAAGCTGACGGGATTTTGAAACGTGCCGTCCCCGTTGCCTAAAAGAACGGAGATATTGCTCGGAAACCCACAACCTTGAGCACAAGGGGAGTTGGTCACGACCAGGTCCAACTTACCGTCGCCGTTAAAGTCTGCTGCCGCCATGTCGACTGGGTTAGGGCCGGCGGCGGCGCGCATACCTTTGCGGAAAGTGCCATCGCCGTTGCCCAGCAGCACGCGAACGTAGCTGCTCTTATTAGTGGAGTAGTTGGAGAAAACTACGGCTAGGTCGAGGTTCTTGTCGCGGTTGAAATCTCCCGCGGCAATCGCTGAGGGGAACGCAGTGCTGTGCCGGCTGCCGATGAAGAAGTAGATCGGAGGCGCAAACCCTCCCTTGCCGTCGCCAAGTAGGACGGCGACAGCGCCCGCGTTGTTACGTGGATTCACGCTCAGCACGGCGAGGTCAAGCTTACCGTCGTTGTTGAAGTCGCCCGCGACAATCGACGAATACTGATTTCCCCCGCCCGCCTTGAAGCGCCGTGGCGCCTGAAAAGTTCCATCGCCGTTGCTCAAGTACAGGTAGACGTCCAGCCCCGTCGGGTACAACTGTACCGTGGCAGCCAAGTCGTCTCTGTGATCGCCGTTGAAGTCCCCGACGGCGAAGCCAGCGACGTAGTTGTTATCGCTGGACAACTGTGTGGAGTTGCGGAAGTAGCCGTCTCCCGCGCCGAGTAAGACCAACGGATTCATGAAGGCGTCGTCATTGACCACAGCGTCCAGGTTCTTGCCGTCGAACTTGCCCACCGCGACCACGCTGGGCGTGGTCGTGGCGAAGGAAAAAAGCCATGGGTCAAACCTGCCGTTGCCCTTTCCCAGAGCCACGTTGATTGTGCCGTTTGAAAAGGTGACGGCCGCCAGGTCGGGGATGCCGTCGTTGTTAAAATCGCCGGACGCGATTCCAATCGGGGAGGGGTCAAGTGAGTAGGTGATGGCCCGAGCAAAGCTCACCTTGCCCGCGCTCTGTTGCGCGGCGGACCGGACCGACGGGATAAGGACGGTGACGGCAAGAAGCACGGTGAAGGGGCAGGCGAATCGTCTCGGCATGGAACCCTCCAGGACAGGTGGCTTCTGAGGAGGCAAGCGGGATCCTACTAGACTGCGCCCACCCGCAATGTCCAGAATCTACGTCCGGCAGGGTAAATTGTCAACCAGAAAGCAATGGGGGTGGCCCACCCTATTTCAGTGCGGTGGCTGTACTTCTCCGATGGGGACAATTTTTGTGTCGGTGCGGAACTTTTTGTAGTCGCGGAAGGTGAGGTCGTCCTCGATATCGAAGTCTTTCAGCAGGGCAACCCGCACATCGACCTTCACGGCGACGTGTTGCGGCAGCCAGACTTCGTCGTTGACTCGAGTTTGCTCGATGAGGATGCGCGAGCCCTTGTGGATGCGGGCGAGAAAAAGGCCGAAAGAAACTGTGTCGATGCACTGGATGTCGAGCTTCTTCCATTGCGATTCGCCCTTGTCGATCCAGGCGCGGAAGCGAAACTTGGGCAAAATTTTGGCTTCTTTCAGGTGAGCCTGGTAGCCGGGGCGCGGTTCGCCGTCGATGACGTAGGTGTCGCGTCCGGCGAGTGATTCGATGCCGGCAAGTTTGAAGTTGTAGGCGTCAGCCACTTCGCGGACGAACTGGCGACTTTGCTCACGCTCTTTCTCTTCTTTTTCCTCGCGCTTCTTGCGGTCTTCCGGGGATTCGTTTTTGCGCTTGTCAATCAGCTTCTGGATTTTCTCTTCTTCTTTCTTGGCGTCTTTGTCGGAGAGCGGTTTGTCGTCTTTCGCGATCAGGCGTTCGACTTGCTCGCCGTAGAGTTCCATGATCTCGGAGGTTTTTATTTCCGTGGACTTCACCTGGCCTTTGCCGTCGAGCTTGCTTTCTTCCTCGCGCTGAATGTAGGTGTAGTCGCGCTGGCGCTTGTCGTTCTCCATATCCTTTTCGGCGGTCTGGCGAATGAGTTCGCGGATCTGCTCCTCGGAGAGGGATGTGGCGGGCGCCGGGCTGTTCTGGCCGAGGGCGAAACTGCATGCGAGCGCGAGGAGGGCAAGCGTGGGTTTGATGCGCATGATCATGCTACGTGGTTAGAACCCGGAAGGTTCCAGCGAGTTGTGAGCGTCCGCAATGAAATATTAGACCTGTTGGCCTACTTTTCGGCGCAGCCCAGGCGGCCGGCGCGAAAGGAGCGGTCGTCGAGGCGATGCAAGCGCTTGGCCATGCCGGGGCGCAGCAGCGGGTGATGGCGGATGGTGAACAAGTATTCGGCGATGAACCAGAGATGTTCGTCAGTGGTCATCCAGTCGCGGGCGTCGAAGCGGGACAGATTGACCGGGCGGGAAAAGGTTCGCAGAGAGCGGTCTCCGCGAAGGTTGAAGTAGACGTCGAAATAACTTAGAGCGAGTTCGCGCAGGGTGCGATAGACGGGTTCGCGGTAACGGCATCCGGTGTAGTTGGATTTGGCGATAGCGCCCCAGTGACCCTTGATCCGGTAGACGGCGACGACGTGATCGGTGTCGTGCTCGGCTTCGAGGTCGATGACCAGAGGAGGATAGCCGTTGGCGCGCAGGGCGGCGGCGGCGAGCGTGGCGCCTTCGAAACAGTGCGAGGTGTTTTCCTGCAGGACGCGGCGCGGGGACCAGGCGGTGTCGGCCAGGTGGTAGGGCATGTTGTCGAGGAAGCGCTGGATTCCGTGCGGGGTTTTCAGGCTGCGAAGTTTGCGTTGTTCGGCGGGAGTGAAGTTGTTCATTCTTGAATTCAGTTTATCTTGTGGTCGGGTCAAATGCGTTAACCACAGAGGACACTAAGGTCCACAAAGGAATACGCAGATCCTAAGATCATGCAAACAGTTCCGCCAGTTCCTTGGGGCTGTCGACGCTTACATCTGGTGGGGCTTCGCAGAGGGTGTGGGGAGCGAAGCCGTAAGTGACGCCGCAGGTCCAGAGACCGGCGTTGCGGCCGGTGATGACGTCAACCGAGGAATCGCCGACCATCAGGGTTTCGTTGGAACGGGTTTTGGTTTCGCGCAGAATCGTCTGCGCGCCGTGCGGGTCGGGCTTTTTGGTTGAGAAACTGTTTCCGCCATACACGTGAAGGAAAAATTCAGCGAGGCCGAGGGCCTCCACAATGAGTCGCGATGGATTCACCGGCTTGTTGGAAAGCACGGCCATCCGCCGGGAGACGCCGTTGGAGTGGCGAATCGTGGTAAGCATTTCCTTGACGCCGTCGTAAACGTGGGTGTGGTCAAGCTTGTGAACGCGGTAGTAGCCGAGAAAGTGCTCAAGACCTTCTTTTACTGCGGCCTCGTCGCGGGGATCGCCGAGGGCTCGACGCACCAGCATTGGAGCGCCGTCGCCTACGTAGGAGGCGATCACGTCGCCGGGCAACTCGGGGCGGCCGAAGTGCTTGAGCATCGCGTTGACCGAGTGGATGAGGTCTAAGCGCGAGTCGATCAGGGTTCCGTCAAGATCGAAGATCAGCAACTTGATTTCGCGGGGATCGAACTGGCGGTGGAATTTGATCATGTGGTTTCAGGATAAATGATTGTGGGAGCAAATGATGACAGGGTGATTTTTCAGAGTTGATTAGGGTTCACCAATTGTTTTCGCGGTAACAGATTCTGATTCGACTCCCCGAAGGGTCAGGCGTCTGGTGCTGAATTGGCTGGACGCTGAACGCTCAGTGCTTTCTCAACCGCCGGTCTGCATTTACAATGGAGAACGCGATGGCGACCAAGACAGATCCTAAACCGGCCGGGGTGGCCGACGAGAAAATCATAGGTGGCAAGACCTACGAGGGTCTTTCCCGCGAGCGGCTGATTGAGGCCTACCGGATCATGTACACCTCCCGGCGGCTGGACGACCGGGAGATTCTGCTGAAGCGCCAGCAAAAAATCTTTTTTCAGATTTCGGGCGCGGGCCACGAGGCTGTGGGTTTGGCTGCGGGCTTTACTTTGAAGCCAGCTTACGACTGGTTTTATCCCTACTATCGCGACCGCGCTTTGTGTCTGGCTCTCGGAGCAACCCCTTTGGATATGCTGCTGATGGCCGTGGGCGCCGCGGACGATCCCCAGTCGGGTGGGCGGCAGATGCCTTCGCACTGGAGCTTTCCGAAACTGAACGTGGTCACGCAATCTTCTCCGACTGGGTCGCAGATTCTGCAGGCCGTGGGTTGCGCTGAAGGCGGACGCTACTTCGCCGCTCATCCGGCGGCCGCGAAGAAGAGCGACGGAGACTATCGCCAATTCAAAGACGTCAAGTTCCAGAGCGATGAGGTCACCTACGTTTCTCTCGGCGACGGCACGACCAGCGAGGGCGAATTTTGGGAGGGGATGAACACCGCGTCCAATCGCAAGTTGCCGGTGTTGTTCGTGGTGCAGGATAACGGATACGCGATCTCCGTCCCTGTCGAAGTTCAGACCGCGGGCGGCAATATTTCGCGGCTGGTCGCGGGTTTCCCCAATTTTCATTTTGAAGAAATCGATGGCACCGATCCGGTTGCGTCCTACGCGGCCTTTGCGCGCACCGTGGCGTACTGTCGCGCTGGGGAGGGGCCGGGGTTCATCCACGCGCATGTGATCCGGCCATATTCGCATTCGCTTTCCGACGACGAGCGCCTTTACCGGCCCGAAGCCGAGCGCCAACTCGATGCCACTCGCGATCCTATAACGCGCATGCAGATGTTCCTGATCCGCGAAGGCATCCTCGACGAAAAGAGCATTAACGCACTGGAAAAGCAGGTCGAAGACGAGTTGCAGATAGCCGTCGACCAGGCATTGGAGGCGGCTTTGCCCACGCCGGACACGGTTATGCGATATGTTTACTCGCCGGATCTCGATCCGACCTCTTCGGCATTCGCAACCGAGCCTGCATCGGTTGCTCCCGCAGCCGACGGAAAAAAGATCGCTCCGAAAACTATGGCTGATCTGATTAACGTCACGCTGCGCGACGAGATGCGCCGCGACGAGCGCATCGTGATCTTCGGCGAGGATGTGGCTGATGCCAGCCGCGAACAGTATCTGGAAGAAAAGCTGATCAAGGGCAAAGGCGGAGTCTTCAAGTTGACTTTCGGCCTGCAGAACGACTTCGGCTCCGACCGCGTTTTCAATTCCCCGTTGGCGGAAGCCAACATCGTGGGCCGCGCGATCGGCATGGCCACGCGCGGCATGAAGCCGGTGGTGGAGATTCAGTTCTTCGATTACATCTGGCCAGCGATGATGCAGTTGCGCGACGAGATGCCGTTGATCCGCTGGCGCTCCAACAATACTTTCTCTTGTCCGGCGGTGGTGCGGGTTGCGATTGGCGGATACCTCACCGGTGGCGCAATTTATCATTCACAATGCGGCGAGAGCATCTTCACCCACACCCCCGGCATCCGGGTGATCTTCCCTTCTAACGCGCTGGACGCCGCTGGCCTGCTACGTACGGCGATTCGTTGTGACGATCCGGTTCTGTTCCTGGAACACAAGCGGCTCTACCGCGAGACCTTCGGCCGCGCGCCGTATCCCGGACCGGATTACACAATTCCATTCGGCAAGGCGAAGATCGTGCAGGCGGGAACAGATTTGACCGTAATCACCTATGGAGCGGTTGTTCCTCGAGCTTTGCAAGCGGCGCAGAAACTGGAACGCGAGCAAGGAGTCAAAGTCGAGTTAATCGATTTGCGCTGCCTGAATCCGTTTGACTGGGATGCCATCGCGACTTCGGTAAGCAAAACCAATCGAGCCATCGTCGCCTACGAAGATACTCTAAGCTGGGGTTACGGGGCCGAGATCGCAGCCCGCATCGCCGACGAACTATTCGATCGCCTAGACGCTCCCGTGCGCCGCGTAGCCGCCAAAGATGTATTCGTAGCCTACCAGCCAATTCTGGAAGATGCGATCCTGCCCCAGGCCGAGGATCTGCTGCAGGCTATGAAAAATCTAGCCGAGTGGTGAGCTAGCGCCGCTATCGGGGGACTTCGAATACCGTTCCAAACCCACCACCTCCGGCGCTCGCAGCAGTACCATAAACATTGCCATGGCTATCGAGAACCACACCTGCGTTGGGCA